>Ga0114980_10000204_pt1 | contig 41127 bp, 53 predicted proteins | sample S_140806_EF_Meta_FD_87018 | JGI IMG/M metagenome (GOLD analysis project Ga0114980, IMG submission 87018) | Freshwater microbial communities from Lake Simoncouche, Canada to study carbon cycling - S_140806_EF_MetaG | ecosystem: Environmental > Aquatic > Freshwater > Lake | place: Lake...
ACAACGGCGCAAGCGCAGGACCGTAATGTGAGCCATAGACTAGAGCGCGAAAAGGCCGAAGCAGAGCGGACCGATGCGATTTATCAGCGGGCGTGCGAGGTCGAGCATGAACTCCGCGCCGAGAACGCCACCCTCCGCGCCGCACAAAAAGCCTGTGAGGCGTGCGACGAGCCCACGGCTTTTGAGGTGCGGCAGCTACGCGACCAACTCGCGGCAGCACAACAGAGGGAAGCCATAGCGATAGCATCGTGGGACGAAGAGCGAAGCCGCGCTTTGCACGAGGGCGAAAGGGTGGTCGAGTGGCGAGACCGCGCCGAACGCGCCGAAGCCGCTGAAACCGTCGCCCTCACTCATTGGAACAAGGAGTTGAAACGAGCCATGAAAGCCGAGGGCGAACTCTCCACCGAGCGGGCGCGGTTGAGGCAAGTCGCGCTCGATGCGTGCAAGTCCGCACAAACCAAGCTGTTGTTATGGTATCCAAAGGGGTATTACGTCGACCCGAACGATCTAGGAAAAATCAACGAGCAGCAGGTTGAAGCCTGCGTTGCAGCCATTGATGCAGCGATGAAGGGGGGCGAGAAATGAGTCCCGAAAAACAACGAATCGCCATCGCGGAAGCGTGTGGGATCATAAGCAAAGATCAGTGGGGACCATTGTACAAAACACCGCAAGGGATACTGAGAGATTGCCCCGACTACCTAAGTGACCTTAACGCTATGTACGAAGCTGAGGCTACAATGAATTTAACGGACAAATACCAATATGGGAAATCAATTTGCAAAATTATGAATATAGATACCGAGGGCGGATTAGATGTTGTGGATATTTACTATGCGTGCCATGCTAGTGCAGCGCAACGCGCCGAGGCTTTCCTACGTACGATTGGCGAATGGGAGATTACGAAATGAGCACGCCCACCAAAATCATTAAATTCCTGCAAAATTACAATGCATGGAGACGCGGCGACGAAACGCTAGAGATGCCACACCCTGCGGAAATTGGGAAGAATATCCAAGACGCGGTTGTACTCTTGCGCAAAAATGCCGAGCTAGAGGCTGAACTCGCCGTTGAGCGGGCGCGGCTTGACTGGCTCGAAACGCCATCAGGCATAGATTGGCAGTGGGAACCGGAGCGACTCACGGTGAGTCGCGCAAGCATTGACGCGGCGATGAAGGAGGGCAAATAATATGTATCTATCCAATCACAGTAAAAACCTCATATCGGCAGAGGAAAAAGTCGCCGAGTTGATCGCTGAGGTGGAGCGGTTGAAGCGCGCCTATGAATACGACCACAAGTGCTTGTATGAAGTGCGGGGTCGGTGTGAATTGTGGAAGCAACGCGCAGAGAAAGCCGAGGCGGAATGCTTAGAGCAAGCGCGTCTTCTCGGAAAAGGTGCGGAGCGTGAGGCTGACCTAAGAGGAAAAGTGGAACGGTTAGAGCGCGCACTTCTCACTAACGGGTCAGAACGAAGTGAAATCAAATTTTTCGAGAAACTGTCGCAAAAACATGGCATTAAGATTGATGGTTGCTATGAATAACATAGAATACTTGACCAGTGGATACTTTGACAACGCTGTTGAACGAGGGTACAACGGTGTCGGATGGTATTTTTGGGATGAAGCAGATGGTCAATATTGTTATGGGCCATACGATACAAAAGAAACTGCTCAACAAAAAATGAAAGATTATTATAATACATTATGAACGCGCCGCTTCTTTACGCAATTTTGACACTATGGTCAGTTTTTGGTTTTATCTATTATATGGCAATGATGGACGATGTGAAAGGATACAAATCAGTCATATTGTTGATTGTCGCTGGACCAATGATTTGGTTTATATACACGCTCTCCAATATATTTGGCGCGTTTCACAACTGGTTAACAAAAGAATAAATATGTTCCAATACACAAAAAAATGGGAAGATCAAAAAATTGATCCTGTTGATACGCTATATAAGATTGATCAAGTAAAATTGGTCAAATGGCTAAGGCATCTGCGTGATCTTAATCATTTATTGATGAATGATTTGCTGCGTGATGACCGTGAAAGAGAAAAGGCCAGAGGAGCATTTAATGCATATGATTGCTTGCTTGGGAACATTACGAGTGGAACAATCTTTATGAAGAATCGCTCTTGACATTCTGCGGAAAGTAATTAATTTATTCGATATGAAAGCCCCACAAGAAAAAATCAATTCAGAAATGAATATTAATCAATTTTTAATCGACCTCGCCATTTTGTCACAAAAACATGGGGTTAAGATTGAAGGCTGCGGATGCTGCGGGTCTCCCGCTCTCACTGAAATTCGCCCAGAAGAAACAAAAGACTTTCATTACATAGTTAATGATAAAAACGAATATCTAACATGGAAACAAAAACAACAATCGAATTAGATTCCAAGTGGAAGAAGCTTTGATTTAATTTAAAATATACTGTGAAACAAGACATCAATTTTAAATCATACGTAGGAGAAAAAAATCTAGTTATAGGTTCTTGGGGCAATCCTGAAGCTCCAAGCATTTATGATGATGTTATGAAGTTCTCTAACTGCGAGAACGTTTCAGTAAAAGAAGTTACAGTTTGCGGCGGGCAAGAAGATTGCATTGACGTTGTTCGCGGCAAAAATTACATTTTCCAAGATTTGAATCTTTGCCCATTAAAAAATGGCATCACTATCAAAGGAAGTGTTGACGGTTGGTATTTAAAAAACATTTTATTTGGGCGTAAAGGCGACGCTTACACTATTGAAATTGGGCAGTACGACAACTACTGGACTCCATCTACCCTACCTACCCGCAATGGTGTTATAGAGAACGTAAAAATCGCAGATGGTAGCCAAGTGGTAGTTAGAGTATGGGATGGAGAAAAGCCCCTACTTATCAACGCTCATAACGTTAAGATCGTAAAGATTCCAAAGTTCATTTGGTTCCCTTACTTCGTTTTTAGATCAATCCAAAGAAATGGTTTGAAATTCTTTAAGAAATAGGTTGACAAATTTTCCGTAAAAACATAATATATATAAATCATGAATAACATCACTACTGATCAAGCATTGGCAAATTTTGCCGCTCTTCATCGTCAATCGCGCTTGCTTCCTGAGCAGCACGAAGCTCTCAAGGAAAGCCTCATTGTTCTCGCTGGATTAGCTAATCCTGCAAACAAGAGCGAATCAAAGCTGGCCCCCGACGTTGCGCTCAACAACTTCTTCCAACTTTACACTCGCGCCAACGTTACTGTTGAAGAGCATGAAGCTCTCAAGGCTGGCTTTAACCTCATTGCTCCTTTGGTTCAAGCCTCCAAAGGCTCCGAAACCGTTGTGAGCGAATAAAACGTAATTAAAAATCCCCAGAAACGCCCCCAAATTGGTAATTGAATACTAGTTTGGGGGTTTTTATTTGCTCAAGTGTTAGTAATTGAAGAGCGGGCAAACAATAGGGTTAATCTTATTAAAATATGAATACTTATTTTTTATTAAATACGGTGATGCCAGTTTCACTGGTTGTTGGAGTGGTTTTCGTGTTCGTTTGGTTGCTAAATAATGACATGAAAAATGAACGAGAATCGCGTCAAATATTGCAAAGAGAAATGGACCGTTTCGAAGCTGAAAAACTATCGAAAAAACTAAAGGATTCTAAGGTCGGAATAGCAGTGAAAAAGCCCCAATCTTTCACTACTAAAAGAAAGATCCAAAAAAAGGCTTGACCCCTAACAAAAATAGGGGTAAGTTTCTTACCTGTCGGGTAGGAAAAATATAGAAGATAGATACGTAAGAATAGATAGAAGAAGAGAAGAGAGAAGATAAGAAAGAAAGCGATTTAAAAAAGAAGAAGATTTAAATCACTCCTTGCTCGGCTCTATTTTTTATTAATTTTTAATCATTCTCATAATTTTCCAGCGAATCTTTTCACCTTTCAGCTTATCTCATTATGCATCCTAGAATCTCAAGCTATCTCTTTATTTTGTTTTATTTCATTGTTGTGATTGTTCCCTTAGCTGCTGCTATGGCAGCAGTTACAGCAGTTGTAACGTTCGTCAGCTTCGTTAACACGACACTAAAGAAACTATTAGAAGATAGAGAAAATTTGTTGCTGATGCACTCGATTAGCAAAACAGTAAAAGAAACTATTAAGAAGAATACGATAGACGTTTAAGGCGCGTTTCAAAAAAATAGCTTAGCAAACTCAAAAGAACATAAGAGATTAACCATAATGCGCTAAATATGCTCTTTTATAAAACATTAATAACGCGCGCTTTATAAAACCTAAGTGTTATCCGGGTCATAGCCGGGATCAAAAATAGAGTTAACGGTCCTATACTATGAGCGCGCTTTAGTGTAAATAAGATCAAACATGAACAAGATCGCGCTAAATATAGCTTTGGTTGTTCTCTTATCTGGTTGCATGAACCGCACAGATAGTAAAGGGCAAAAAGTAAGCAGTAATGCTCCTATGTTCATAACTCCAAACACGAAAGCAATTCCCGTAAATAACCCAAAGGTGAATGAAGTTGCGCCAAATAAGCCAGCTCAAGTAACGTTCAATGCTGAGAGTTATGTAATGGTAAAAGAAAAAGATTTAAATATGTTAGTAACTCAAAAGACGAACGAAACATTATTAAATATTAAAAAATCAAACGCTAATGCGCCCCAACCAAATAAGGAGTTGAATGAAGCTATAGATAACCAGATTAAAAAATCAGTTCAGCTTCCCTCAGATAATCTTGCGGCAAATGTTATCCAGTTAGCCCCTGTAGCTTCACCCGAAAAACTTTCCAGTTCCAACGCAGTTCACCCAGTTTTTGCTTTCATTCTGGTGGCGTTAAGCATGTTGGGGTTCATCCTAACTGCGGGATATTTCTTCTTCATTAAGAAGAAGGCACTGCATGAAGACCCTACCCCCACCACCACCACCGCAGCCCCAGCTGCCTCGCCGCTACCCCCCAAGGTGGCAACCGAAACCTCAGCCGAAACCCGAGCCGAAAGTTAGATCAGCAAAGATACTCAAACTTCGCCGGATTAAAAATTAATTAAAATTCACGTCACCTCTCGGGAAACCTTGAGGTGATTTTTTTTGATTTTTTTTCAGAAAATTGCTTGACGCGCGATTAAAAATCCCTAATCTGCTCGTGTATGAATAACACATCTACCGTTACTAAGCGTGGTCGGGGTCGCCCTGCGGGCTCGACCTCTTTTGTCAATGTGAGCCTTGCTGACCTTGACCAGTTCGTTGGCACTAGCAGCGCGATTCCAGTGTCGCGCATTTGGCTCGAAAAGATGGGCTTGACTATTCAAGCAGTTCAGCGCACGATTCAAGAAAGTGAAGTTGAAACCTCTACCCCCAAGGTGGAATTCAAGATCACTAAGCTCTAACCTATACTAAAATGAAACGCTTTGCTGAATTAGTTGGACAAGAAGATGTTAAGAAGAAGCTCGGCTTCTACCTCGATGCTCATGTAAAAACACAAAAGTTTCCTTTTCTCCTACTAACAGGGGCAAAGGGAATGGGCAAGACTGAGTTCGCGAAAGAAACTGCGCGCGGCATTAACGCGAAAGATGGCGCACCTCGCGCGTTCCTCGAAATCAACTGCGGCACTATCAAGAACGCTCAAGTGTTCTTTGAGCAAGTGTTCGCTCCTGTGATTCAAGGGAACGAAGTAACGGTGCTCCTAGACGAATGCCACGCGCTCCCCAGAGACTTAATGACTGTGCTTCTTTCTGCTTTCAATACTGAGAAGTTAGATGTTAAGCAAATCAATTGGCGCGATGGGATGTACGAGTTTAACTTCAAGTTGCAAAGCTTTATGCTTGCGACTACTGAGGCTGACAAACTGTTCTCTCCTCTCAAAGACAGACTCACTCCTGTGGACTTTCAACCGTACACGATTTCGGATGTTGCTAAGATCATAGAGAAGTCTCTCCCTGACATTAACTTTAAAGGTGACGTGTTGGAAAAGATCGCTGCTACTGTTCGTGGTAACGCCCGGTCTGCGGTTCAGCGCTCGAAGCAGATTGAACTTTACTGTGAGACCAAAGCTAACAAAGACTTCGGGACAAAAGAATGGAATGATTTGTGCGATAAGATCGGTATCAATCCATCTGGCTTAAACAACACTGAGATTCAAATTCTTCGCGCTCTTAAAGATCGTGGAGACTGCACGCTGAATATGTTGTCGGCCATCACTGGTATGAGTCGTTCCGCATTGCAACGAGATTCCGAAATCTTTTTGCTTCAAAAGGGGTACATGAAAATTGAAGGTACTCGCAAGCTCACTGCGGCAGGAACAAAAGCCTTGGAAAATCTTCAGAAAAAGGCTTGACGAATTGAGAGTGTTAGGGTAGATTGTAGGAGGGGAACATAAGCGAGACTGGGCAACCTGCGTAGTGGTGGCCCACCAATTTAACATGAAAAAACATAAAGTTGCAATATGGGTTGAGGATGGCATGATACAAGGCGTGCGCGCCTCTTTGGATATTGATGTAGAAGTTATCGACGTGGACTTCGGCGGGCAAGATAGAACAGGTGCCGAACTTAAGTGGGACACTTATCAAACTGAACTTCCTTTCTCTATTTTTTAATATGAAAACATTCCGAGTACAATTCCTAGACGACATCTCAGCCGAAACTGAAGAAGAAGCTTACGCTATTCTTCTCGAATCGCTTGCTAGCATGGCGCAGTACCAAGACGCTACAGCGTTTCAGTTCGAAGAGGTCGAACACAAAACCTACCAGACACATTAAAAAAAGTAAAGGTGAACTCTATAAGGGTAAATATAGAGTTCAAAGCTGAATCAATAATGAGTTAATAGTAAATAAATAAGGGTTAAGGTATATATATTAATTTGATTGAAAAAAAGCTGCGGTAACCGGGCCAGGCCCGGCGCCTTCTATATAGCACTATAGTTAGCACTATATAGGGGCGGGGGAGATTTATATATTATAGCATCTTTTTTTTCCTGAGCAGTATAATTAAAATTATAAAGAAAAGGAACAGTTGAAATTCCAAGGGGAAAATGGGGGCGCTGTCACCGCCCCCGATTGCTTAGGCAGTTACCAACTCGGGCTTGAGGTCAACGGTGAGGTTGAGACCCGCGAACGGGTCAAGGATGCCGTGCAACGCTTGACTCCGCTTGGGCAACGCGATCAGGTTCCCTTTGTAAACCTGAGTGAATGCGTTGTGAAGACTCCAGAGGTTGCGCGGGGCGAACTCCTCATGAAGAGGCTTTTCCCATTGGTCAAGAACGTCGGCAATCATAGTTTTGCCAACCGCGCCAGCACGATAGCCGCGCAGGATAAGAGTGCCCGCCTCGTCATCGGTCAACGGGGTTGCCTCATACTTAGCTACGCGCGTAGCCTGCTGGTTCCACATATCGGACAGCGCACCAATTCCACGCGAAACGATTTGCGGTAGGTCGCGCAGCACGTTGCTAGTGTGACGGCGAGCAAAAACAATTTCGTTGTGGAAAACAAGGTTGGAGCAGACAAACGGAGCATTGCCAGCGCAGAAGCCAGCGGGGAAGCATTTGTCGTGCGAGTTGCGCAAACCAACAACGGTGCCAGACGAGCCAGCGCGCCCCATGTCCACCTCGAAAAGACCAAAGTAACGTTGACCGAAGCGAGCGGTCGTGTGGATTTCTTGCTTGATAGCAAGGTTCGCATTTTTCATTTGGTCGCGGAAAATCGAAACGAGGTCAGCGTGAGGGATCGGCTGATACGTTTCGGTAGCGTTAGGAGTCGAAACCTTGGCGAGATTGGCAAGGCTGATTTCGGAGTTGTCTGCACCGCAGACACGCAAGTTGATAGCATTCATGTTTTTGTTTTGTTTTGGTTAATCTGACAAAGGGAAGTGTGAGGATATTCGCGCAGAGTTCAAGAACTTTTTTGATTATTTTTTACGGCCCAGTCGCGGGCGTAGGCGTCGGACTCAACGACTTTATCGTTGAGCCACTTGGCGAACGCGTCCGCGTCCTTGATTTCAACACCAGGGATGTTGTAGCTGTAAGCGATACTCTTCAGAGTTCCGCGCATTGCACCGTACAGGATAGGATAGGCTACGTTTTGATTCATGAGTGGAGCTTAATGGACGGAACCACACTTGCAAACTTTTTTTTGCTTTTTTTTACAGATAGCTGCGAACAATTTTCGTGCCAACTGAATTTTAATTCGTACTTGGCATGGAAATTTATTTACGAAAAGTGCTTGACAGGGGGGGGCGCCGGGCCTGGCCCGGATTGTATATAGCGCTATATATAATTTTATATAGCGCTACACATAACCAGACTATGTTAAGGCTTAGAAAGTCGAGCCATCAACAGTGATTAAAACCTTGTCAACAAATTCCCCCGCTTCTGCAAGTGTGGTGGTCTCGTCAGTGAGGGCGCGAACCGCTTTAATCAAGGCGACTCTATTAGCCTTGCCATTGGCGCAACTGTAACCCTCATCAAAAATTGATGCGATTGCAAAACGAATATCGGCGTGGTCAAGGTCGCGCAGGCGAGACTTGGAGCTAACTGCGGGCAGAGGGTCCATTTCAATTTCAATGTCCTTAGCTTCAAAGCCTGTTTTGAGAACAAAGGCGTCAATGATGTCGTGTCTGTTAATGAGGAGTTTCATGGTGTTAGATTTATTTTTAATTATTAAAATTTTCTGCAACGACGGTAGCAACTGGACAGAATTTTTCGTGAAGACTGCGGGCAAAGTAACATTCGTTGCGGTCGCTATTCCAACCAGTAAAAGTGAACTTGCGCCCACCGTAACTTAAAACTTTTCTGCATATTTTTGCAACGTCATCCCATCCGTTTGGGACTTGGATCATAAGAAATTCGCGCGCAATGTCTGGGCGGTGAGAGTAAACAACTGCAATTTCGTTCGGAACAATAGTGGCTTTCATGGGGCAAGAGTGAATTTAAATTAAAAAAAAGTAAAGAAAAAAGATTATACTTCTTCGCTTTTTCTCACATCGCAACGGGCAGAGTTTGCGTCTGCGAAACTTTTCCCACCTTGAGCATCCACGGCTCAGGATGAGCACCCAAACACTTCAACCAATCCTTTGGCGTAGGAATGAAACCGCAATCTTCCATTAGATGTTGCTCTGCGATCAGCTTGACAGCGATAGCTTGATCGCGCGAATTGTAAACGGCGTGACCAAACTTTTCAACCGCCCACTGAATGCCCGCGCTATGGTGGCGCAATGCACGATGCGTCCAATCTCCGGTATGCACTTTCGTTTCGTCAAACCAGTCGTGAATAGCAATGTAGTCTTGCCATTCCCCGCCCCATTTGCGTGCAGTTGACTCAGCGTGTTTGAGCGGTGTCATTTTAAGTTTTATTCGGCAATTTCCAAGTCACCATTCTCACCGTCACCTTGGGTGCGAGCCATATACCATGAACTAGCCGTGGCGGTTTTTTTCAATAGGTCATACAAAATATCGTCGCCATAGTCGTTGCCGTCACCAGCACCGCTATAACCATACGCTTTCCAAGCCCAACGTTCAATTTCTTCTTCAAACTCGGTGTTGCTCTCAAAACCGTTTTGTCCATTAACGTACACACCCAGATAACCTTCGTCGCTACCTCCAGAGAATTTAAGTTCAATCTGGGTGATACCCAGAGAAACGGCTTTGTTATAGATTTTCTTGCTTAGTGGTTCGATTTGCATGATCTGTTAGTATGGTTAATGTTTTTGAAAAGTAAAGAATAAAAAAGAAAAAAGTTGGGGGAGGGGATCGCTCCCCGCCCCCTTCCCAGTGGTGATTATCCTAGTGGTTTGGTCTAACGGCTTGCGCCTCCCATTGGGCTTGCGCCACTCACTAGATACACCTGTTCCCTTGCGGAAATTTTAATGTGGTGGCGGTAGTTTTCAACCGCTAATACCCAGCGCTAGGAAGGGCTGCTCCATACTTTGCTTCACCACAAAATGGTGCGGGGGAGTAGGGCTTGCCTACATCTTCGTCTGCCGACGAAATCCTCAATTAGACGATCCCCCGCTTAAACCCGCCTGCGCCTAGAAGCATTTCTGCTTACTCGGGTGAACCCGCATTCAGCACAGGAGGGAAGTTGATTAAAGAACTAGGCAGAGAATAGGGAATGAAGAGAGGTGTGCAAGATTTATTTTGATTATTTTACATCTTTCGCGAATCAATTTCTGTGCCAACGTTATTTTTATTTGCGTTTGGCATGGAATTTTATTTGGAGAAAAGGCTTGACAAGGGGCGCCGGGCCTGGCCCGGTTTGTTTTTTTTTCGATACATTTTATTTATTTTTTATTCATTTTTTATTTGCCTTCGTTCTAAAAACGTTCACTGTTCACGCATGGCCAAAACGCTTCCTCTACTTGCTAGCAATTCAGACGCGAAAACCTCAAAAGGGTTTGCGCTTAGATACTTGACGGACATTCTTTACCTCGCTCCAGCAAACGAGGGCGGGTTTGGAAATTTGTGCCCTAACGCTTCGTTAGGCTGCTTAGCTTCCTGCTTGTTTACTGCGGGGCGTGGGCGAATGAGCAACGTGAGGCTCGGGCGCATTCGGAAAACGCGGCTTTTCTTTACAGATAAAAAAGCGTTCTCTGAGCAACTGTTCAAAGACATTGCTCGGGGCATAAAGCGTGCGGCCAAACTTAGTCTCGGCTATTGCGTGCGGCTGAACGGGACAAGTGACATTCCTTGGGAGAGGCTCGGCGTCTTCGAGAAATTTCCCGACGTGCAATTTTACGACTACACGAAAAGTTTTTCCCGTGCGATCACGCACGCCAACGGGCAAATGCCCAAAAATTATCACTTGACTTTTTCGCGTTCGGAAACGAATAGCGAACAATGCGCGCGAGTGCTTGCGGCGGGCGGTAACGTTGCGGTCGTTTTTGCTTCTTCAAACTACCCCGCCGCTTGGCAAGGTTTCAAAGTTGTCTCGGGCGACGATACTGATTTGCGTTTTCTAGACGAGAAAAATGTTGTTGTTGCGTTGTATGCCAAGGGCCAAGCAAAGAAAGATCCAACTGGTTTTGTCGTTGCAACGTGAAACGCTTTATTTTTCCCTTGCTTTTATTCGTTGTAATTCTCGTAGTGCTTTTTTCCAAAAGGTCAAGACAAAAATAAAATGAATTAATATGCCCGTTTGTGCATAGCGCTATGCACACACCGGGCCCGGCCCGGTGGCTTTTAAAGTTTTTGCACGAAGCAAGATTAAAATAAAACTCATGCGCGTTAATGATGCCGCGCCCCATCATGGAAAATCAATACTCTGCTCGGGTGATTTTGCTGCCAAGCCCCTTGGCCAATTCATAGATGTGGTTGAGATTGACTTCACGGCGTTGGCCCTTGTTGTTCACGGCAGTGGCGTGACCACTGACGAAGCGAATGTTCTCATTGCCAATTTCTTGCAGAACCGCGACCTCTTCATCCGCAAGATGCAGACTAAGCTCTTCCATAAAGTCAATGTCAATACCAACGTCTTCATCGTTTCCGTCAGCATCCTTTTTAATTTCCCATCGGTGGTTTGGAACTCCGTCCTCAAACAAAATTCCGATTGTGCCTTCAGTTTCATGGACAATCTTGTCCAGTCCAACGAGTTGTTTAATCCATTTGTTAAACGCATCAACATCTTTGACGCGGAAATAATTTGTGCGGGCCATGCTAGTGTATGTTGCCATGTTATTATTTGTGATTTATTTTTTATTTATTGCGAGACTTTTTGGGAGTAACGAAGGAGACGCAGCGAACACGAAGTTTATGCTCGGCGCGTTCAGCTCGCGTTACGGCAGCGTCATACATATTGGTAACGTGGTCAAAGGTTTTTTTTAAGATTCTGAATTGTTCTTCGGCTTTATCGGCGCGGTCTCTGTTCGCAATAAATAGCTCTAAGTAATGCGCGGCCCACTTGCTTTCGTTATCGCAATCCAAACGGAGTTGGTTGCGCTCAGCAATAACGACTTTCAAGCTCTCCCAAATGGCGGGCTGAAGTTTTTGTGATTTTGTTTTCATGTTATTAACAATAGCAGAGTTTTTATTGATTGCAAGACTTATTTTACTTTGATGATGCGATCTTTGTTGGTAGCGAGTTGAGCTTCCCAAGCGGCAACAATTGAATCGACTGCAAACTTGTGCTCGTCTTCTGTTAGTCGCATAGCAGCGCAAGCCTCGTCAAGCTCAAAGACAAGATTGCCGATTTGAATGCCAGTGATGTGTGTTTTAGAGTTCATATTTAAAACAATGACTTATTTTTTAATGAGGGCAAGACTTATTTTAAATTTGAGCGTAGATTTTTTTGCCGTGAATAGCAACGTAGCGGGCATTTTTAATTGGCGACCCATCTTTTGCAAGCACAAAAGTTGAGAATTTGTAAGGGTTGTAAGTTACCTCAACAGAATTCTCGGGGATAATTTGAGTAATTCCTGTGTGCAGGTAGCTGTTCCAATCGCCGCTTACCCATGCGTGAACGTTCTTGCGCCGATTCTTCAGCACTCTCTGCCGCCCCGCTTCGCTAACGTGGAACGTGGGGTTGTCAAGAGCAATCGCGGGAGCGTGAGCAACAACTTTCCCACCCACTCGCACCGATAACATTTTCGCCCGAAGGTTGAAGTAGACTTGTGTTTTGAGTTTCATGATTAAAATTCTGATTAAAAAATGACGAGACGCAACAACAAAATAACGAAAAACAAAAGAATAAATACGAAATAGTAAATACGTTAATAGTAAATAAGGCTTGACAGCCCCAAGATTGGGGAATTTTCCCCACCCCCACCGGGCCAGACCCGGTATACAATTGTATATAAGCTATATACAACCATATATAAGCTATATAGTTTCGGTGGTGTTTAATGAAGGGCAAAAAAACCTCCCCATGCCGCAAATTCTCTTTGCGTACTATTCCACCGAAAAATTGATATAGTTAGCCGTGGGCTAAGCAGTCTTCTTTATATACTACGGAACTCTCGTTTACTTCGCGAAGATATTCCGCCATTTCTTCGCTAGTGCATTTGCGCATATAAGAATTTGGCCAACCAACCAAATCCTCGCGATGAAAAGAGGTCGCGCAAACGCGCGGCCCCGTTGCAATGACGCGCTCAACTCGGCGCGTGATAGTATTGTACCACAGTTGTCCGTTTTTCATTTGTAGAATATATGATTTCCGATTTTCGTTGTATATGCAAGTTTTTTCGCCCAACTAGGGGAAACTTTTTCGGCGTGGTAATGAGTCGCGCCGTTTGTATAATTTGATTTATTTTTGACTAAAGTTAAAGCCTCGCGCCATTTGGGATGACGTTTGGCAATTTCAATTCCTCGCTCAGTAGAAACTTTATTCCAACACGAGAATTGTTTTGGAGCTAAGCAAACGGAAATTTCCGTTTTATTCTTTGCTCGGTTGGCGATAACTTCGCGAACCGCTGCCATTGCGCGGGCGTCGCTCTCTCCGCCCGCTTCCAAGATAAGAGTTGCCGCAACGATTTCCCGAGCGGAGATTTCCACCTTGTCGCTTTGCGCGTTTAAAGACGAAACTAAAAAAGTAAAGGCAAAGAAATGTTTGAGTTTCATGAGATTATTTACTTAACTCCGAAACAAGCTGATTCGGCGTAAATTTCCGCACTCTCTTCCATTTTCACAAGCTCGGAATTGAGTTTTTGGCGAAACGCAAGGGCGTGCTCGGGGCTAACGTCAACAGGGAGGCAAAATTCGATATGACGGAATAGCAGGCTTTCCATCGCCGCTTTGATGTAAACATCTTTGATTTGGTTTTTATTCATGAGACAGAGTATGGTGATTTTTTTTAAAAAAGCAAGATTTATTTTCGCTTTTTTTATTTTTATTTTCTGAGGTAATTCGCGATTTCCTCGGGAGTTGCGCGGCGAAAATCTTTCGCTACTGAAACGTTGGCGAGCAAACCGACCGACGATTTGTGGTGGCGGTGTTCTACTTTTTCGCCGCTTACCTTGACGATTCGTTCAACGCGAGCGTTAGCGAGGTGAAAGTAGAGGTAACCTTTTGTGATTTTATTTTCCATGCCCTGAAGATAGCAGAAAACTAATTGCGCACAAGTTTTATTTCGTTTATTTTAAAAAAGAATTCTCATGCCAAGTGATTTTTAATTCGCAGTTGGCACGCAATTTTATTTTGAAAAAAGTTCTTGACACGTATCCGCCGGGCCCGGCCCGGATTGTATATAGCACTATATAGATTTGTATATAGCGCTATGTATTATTTTTTATTTAAAAATATTAGATTGCGCCCGTGCGAGCGCAAACCGCGCTTGCTCGGATGTTGGCAACGGTAGCCGATTGAAAATTTGAGCCTTGCGCTCGCAAGTCGCGCGGAGGCTTAGAAGAAAACAAACCGCGCCCAAACATCTCGTCCCATACTTTGGGCGTCGTGCCCGTCATTACAAACTCGCGCTCGCCTGCGCTAAGAAGGGGAAAAGCGTCTTGCACCAAAGTGCCGTTTTCCCATGCGCGCGACGCGGCGATAAATTCGTCTCGCGTCATTGGCAAATCCATTTGATAAATTTTTCCGTTAAATTGGCAGCGTTTGGTGAGTAACATGATAGAGATAATGTTGATTTTTTTGTTTCGCGCAAGGTTTATTTTAAAAGAAACGAAAGATTTATTTCGTGAATTCAGAGTTGGCGAACGTCACGTCAGACGCTGCGTCAAGAAAGTAAGCGGCGCGGGCTGCGTCATCGGCGAGGCGGTCGTTTTCGGCGCGGTGAATAAGCGCCCGCAGGTCGCAAATTACAGAGTCAAGGCGAACGTCAATGCCGTCGCCTAGTTGCTGCTCGCGCAACGCGCTTAAAACGAGGGAGGCTTCATCGACTGACATTAGGAGGTGAATAGGATTCATGAGACAAAGAATGATAGTTTTTCGCGTGCGGTCAACTTTTATTTTTAATTATTTTAAATTATTTTCGGGACAATTCTCATGCCAACTCATTTTTATTCGCACTTGGCACGGAAATTATTTTTGATTTTTTTGCTTGACAGGCACCCGCCGGGCCGGGCCCGGATTGTATATAGCACTATATACTTTTTGATACAGTGCTGTATGTAGTTTGATAAAGCGCTATGTAGTTTTCTACATAGCGCTATGTAGTTTTATTTATCGCCCTCTATTGCAAGCGAAGTTGGAAATTTGCGCGAGATTAAAGGATTTGTAAGCGTGACCGTCAACGGCGCTTTCTCCAGAATCGTTATTGGTTTTAACGGTAACAAACTCCTCTCCGTTTTTAGACGTTACGATGCTGCGCGAGGAATGCACGCCCCATGCTCGCTCCCCGAAAGGGAGATAACCCACGACGCCATTGCGACGCGAGACGGTTCCATCTTTCTTTGTGTAGTCGAAGGCGACAATGGCAGCGCCGTTTTTGACGATTTTTTCAATTTGTTCTTTGAGGTTCATAATGTAAAAGTGTTTTTAAAACGTTAAGGTGTCAAGGTTTTATTCCGCGTTTTTGTCGGAAAATTTTTCAGCGAAGGTTTCGGCATCACGCTCAAATTCAGCGAAGCTGTCGGAAAGCCATTTTCTAATAGCCTCGTGATGTTCGAACGGAACTAGCGCGCTAGTGATAGGGCCAAATTCAGCGAACAGTTTGACACGTTGGGCGAGGTAAGTAGCTTGTAATTGTTGTTTGTTCATTGGGGAAAGTATGTCTGTTTTTTTGCTTTGTGCAAGTTTTATTTTAAAAGAATCAAAAGATTTTTTTAGCTAACGTCGTGATAATGTTTTTGTTTTCCATGTAACAGAGAATGACAGAAATTCTCGTGCGGTCAACTTTTATTTTCGTTTTTTTTTATTTATTTCGCGCACAATTCTCGTGCCAAGTGCATTTTCTTTTTCGGTTGGCATAGAACTTTTTTTCGCTTTTTTTCTTGACAGCACCCGCCGGGCCGGGCCCGGTTTTATCGCCTTGTCAAGCTTTTTTTTTATTTTTTATTTAAATTTTTTTCTTGACTTTTTTTATTTTCGCGTCAAACTTCGCGCAATTTTTCGCAACGCGAGAAAAAACGTGTCAAGCTTTTTAATTCGCACAAAATGATTTTTTATTCTTTTTTTTTCGGCACAGTGTGCTAGTTTATCGGCATGAAAAATATTTTAAATTTTCGCGATGGGTTCTCAATCGAGGTGGACGTTTTCGGCAACGTGCAAGGGTGGGAGAACCTAGGCTACGTGAACAGTTTGCCACAAGCGGACACAAACGCGTTATCCTTGCGCACCAAAGGAAAAAAAGAGTATCGTTCTAATCGTTCGCGTAACGTTGACCTTTTTATTTGCCCGCAGGAAAAGCTTACTTACATAGTTGACTCGTCTGGCTGATTTCTTTTTTATTCTCTCATGAAACTCAATCTCTTATCCGTTGGTAACGACGCCAAAACAAGCAAGGGCGAGGCGTTCGGTTGGCTCACCGCGATTCTTTACCTTGCGCCCGCGCGTCAAGCAGGTCGTGGCGAAGTGTGCGCGCATCGTTCAGTAGGTTGCACGCTGTCGTGTCTTTACACCGCTGGTCGTGGGAAAATGTCTAACGTTAAGAAGGCGCGCATTCGGAAAACGCAACTGTTCTTTGACGATTTCGCAACGTTTAACGCGTTACTAATGGCAGACATTCGTGCGTTCGTTGCGTATTGTGAAAAACAAAAGATGCGCGCTTGCGTGCGCTTAAACGGAACGAGCGACATTTCTTGGGAACGTCTCGGAGTGTTCGCCGCGTTTCCTTCTGTTCAGTTCTATGATTACACCAAGTCGCCTATTCGTGCGTTACAATTCGCAAGGGGTGCAATGCCAACGAATTACCATTTGACCTTTTCACGTAGCGAAGGCAATGAAGTGTTAGCCTTAGACGTGTTGCGTGCTGGTGGTAACGTTGCGGCTGTATTCGCAAACGCATTACCTGAAACGTGGAAAGGTTTTAAAGTTGTCGATGGCGACAAAAGTGACTTGCGATTCGCAGACGCGCGCAACGTTGTCGTTGGTTTAAAAGCAAAGGGTGACGGAAAAAAAGATTTGACAGGATTCGTTATTCAGTAAGGGAAAATCTAATGACCTCAGAACTTTTCCCCCTCGTCTTATTCTTTTTAGTCTTGTTCGTGCTACTAACAAACAAACGGAAAAAAAAATGAAATTGGCGCTTGCAATCCAATGCGAGCGCCCTAGTGTTTTCGCATGGAAAATAAAAATCAATACAACTTCTGGAACCGCGCAGTCGCTGGCATTCCTACGAACGCCACTCAAACGGAATTTGCTAAGCAAGTTGCCCAAAACGTTTTTGAGATTCGCCTAGCGGATTTTAACGGCGACGTTAAGCGCGCGGAGAAACACACCGTTGCGAAATTGCGTTACGATGAAGATTTTTGGGGCGACGCAGAATGGGAGTGGCGCAATCGCCAAATTGAAGACCGCGCGGACATGGCGGCGGAAATGCGCAACGAGTAGCGGGTGGGGTGGTGGGGGGTGGGCACACCCCCCCCCATTTTTTAAAAATCGCGGACCGTTTTTGCCGGGCCTTCGGGGGGGGGTGGTATTTAGTTCGCTCTACTACCATTTATACCATTCTAATTCTCTTCTTCCCCTCTCTACGCCTTCTTTACTATGCTATAAAACCCTATCTTAACCCCAAAGCCTCTTAAAAGAGGCGTTACCTCTTGGTGAAAACAAGAGACACTAACATAATGGATAATAACAAAACAATCATTAACCAATCTGATTCGGCGCTTCTCTTCTTCACGAAGATCTTTACACTACCCCCTCCCCATTTATAGAAAATGGGAGAAATGACCCAATCTTTTTCTGCTTCACGAACCGGGAACCGGGGAGACCCCCTCTAGTTCACCTTTAATATGGAAGATCATGTAATTTTTTTAATTAAGCGGTTGATTTCTCTTTCATCGAACGGAAAGAGGTCGTCGCCAAGGTACTCTTTCACTTGAATGTAAGTGGGCATTTCATTCGTAACTGCGGGACTTAGGAAATTAACCTTTAAACGATTTTGCTTAACGGGTAAATTATCAAACAGATAAACTCTATCAGCAGGCTTCAAATCAATAGTGTAGCCCCCTCGAACGTGTTCGCGAGCCCAAATATCGCCAATGTCGAAGCCTAAGTCAAAAACCTCATTCATTTTTATTGCATAATCATAAATAGCAATGGTTAACATGCGCACTTCTCCGATCTCGCGGAGTTTAGCGAGAAACTCTTTTGCGCCCGGTCTCATGCTCACTTTAAAAATTTCATCTTGTACAGTAACGAGCACTGGATCTACAGTTGGTTTTTGCCAACTCTCGTAAGTGTGAATTAACGTCTCGTCCAGATCAACGAATATATATGGTTTCATAGGTGTTAATAAGCCATCTTGTTTGCGGCGTTTGCTAACGCAACCCAAAAGTTTCTCCAAATTTTGTGATAAAAGAAGCTGTAAAACTTAGTGTAAAAGAAATATTTATTAATCCACTTGCTTTGCTCTTTTTTTATTTTTTTCGTAAATTCTATTTCGCGAGCTTTTCTTTCCGCATTATCTGTCTTTTCAAATTTAAATAGTTCAATTTTTTGAAGTTTGCCCTCAGTGAAAATAGCTTTAAATTCTACCCAGCAATCCCACTTATCTTGAACACTGCTAAGGTATTCATAGAAAAAAATCTCACCGTGGAAATTTACTTTCTCAAAATATGGGTCTTCCCTTTGCAAGCGACCGATTCTATCGGGGAAGCTCTTGCCTTTTTTATCCCCCTCTATCCATTTTGAGATTTTATGTTTTTCTATAAACAGTTGGTCATCTTGGATAACGTAAAGTGACATAGTGCGATCCAAATCTTTAGTTTGAAACGACAAGTTATTTTTAATAATACCAAGGCTAATCATTTCCTCAGAAAAAGGAAGATTGCCTGAAACAGAGATATTGTCGAACATGCCCATATTATTTTTTTGTTAATTTAAATGCCCCGTCAGATTGCTCGGTCCAGATGATTTCATCGCCAACTTCCCAGCCTAAGTTATCCATGAAGACTTGAGGAATCTCAATGAATTGGTCGCCATTGTCAAGAGTTTTTACCGCAACAATAGCTTTCTTAGCAAAGATTTCGTCCCAATTGTTTTTAAATTCATCTTGGGAGATAGAAAATGGTCTGGGTTTTGATCCTTTGCCGTTCATACATTAATTATAATTCTGATAGTCAGGATAATCAAAGGATTTTTCGAGAAACTCTTGCAGCTCTTTGCTGAATTTGTTATCGGCAGTGACCGAATCAAACCAAATGTTGCGCTTTTCCAATTCTTGGAATACTCTATTATGAATAGCATCAAGGTCTTCCATCCAAATTTCGCGGTTTAATTTTAATTTATTTTTAGATTTCATGTTACGGATACTATAGAGAATTGTTTATCGTTGTCAACGTTAATTACTAAAGGTTTATTATTTACCAGATACGCTTCGTCGCAGATAGAAGCATTCGCGAAAATTGTTTTTGGTGTAACATGGCTAGTTCCGCCCGAAAAATGTATATGCCCAAACAAATGAAGTTTCGGTTGTATTTTTAAAGTTGAGTTAAGTAAGTCAGCGCAGCCAACACTTTTATAAAGGCCATTTCCAGCTGGAGCAGTGTCGCAAATTTTATAGGGAGGGCCATGAGTGATCAAAACATCAGTTCCTTGCGGAATAAGATCCCAATGCTTCTTGATTTTCTCGCCGCGATCACGATTAAAAGCCCAATTAAAAAAAGTTGGCTGCACGGGGCTACCCCAAAACTTCAAGCCCTCCAACTCGATGCCAGAATCTTGGAGGTAATGCACGCCAGCAGGCATCATTCTTAAAAAAGAATCTATGTCTGATGGATTGGCTTGCTCAAAGTAAAGATCGTGATTTCCAGCAATAAAAATTTTATGTTTGTGTGGGTGCGTGCCAAACCAATTAACGAATCTTAATGCGTCAATGTATCGGCCATGCGAACAGAAGTCTCCGCAGTGAATTAAAATATCACCATCTGGAATTTGCATTCCGAGATGTTGGCCATGCGTGTCAGAGATTACAACTATTTTGGTCATAAAATAATCTTACCCTAATAATTTGATTTGTCAATAGCTTTGAAACAAAAAAGTGTAAATTATTAGGATGGAAAAAGAATTCAATGGGTTTATTTCTGATAACTCAGTGCTCATTGTCGCTGCGGTAGCTTCTTTGCTTTTTAAAGAATTTATAATTAATATTGTTAAAAGCCTTGTTTTTAGAATGACGTCTGGTTTAAAAGAGGATGATGTTCTTATTTTTTGGGACGGGTCGAAGAGCGTAGCTAGAATTGTGCGTATCGGCTGGATGTCAACTACCTTATTTATATATGATGTTAGTGCGGAAGGAGTCGTTACTGGCGGTCACAGGATAACGATGCAAAATGTTAAATTTGAGAATGTTAAGTTGCTCAAGAGATTGTCTATGATTGACGAATGCGACTTGAAAACATTCAGGAAAGACAAATAATAATTTGCCATGCCTTACGTTTCTTACAACAACATCAGAGCTTTAGTCTCAAATGGAGATTCGCAGAGCTTATCGACAGGATCGTATAATATTTTATACGCAACGAATTTTAGCGCAAGTAACACAACTCAATTAAAAATAGTTAAAAGAATTGGCCAACAGCTTGATTATTATATTCAAACAGGCCCGAAAAGCGCATCAATCTCAACTTCAGTTATTCCCGTAACTGGCGCAGGGTTCAATCAATTTACTGGATTTTTAGCTTTAACTGGAGATTTCACAAGCGGTTCATACATTCAAGTTCCTAATTACAGATTCGATAAATGTTTCTTAAAGTCATTTGGATTTTCTCTTGAGCCTTGGAAACCCGTTACGGTGGAAATGCAATTTGATTCTTATGGCATGGCTACTGGAAACGGAATAGATCCTCACGCTGGCCAAGAAGCGCTTCAAACAGGAATTGTTTCTCCATTAAGGGGAATGAGCGTTACTCTTACCGCTGCGAACTTTGCTCAAACCATTAACCAGTACGAAAATTTAAATTTTAACGTAGAAGTTGATCGCGCTGCAAATTTTGAAATCGGCCAGATCTATCCTACTAAAGTGAGCGTTTCGAAAATTACAAAATCATTGCAAATTAACGGCATATCCAATGCTTATTGGCTTTCTGATTATGAGCCTAATACCACCGTATCTGTGACAATAGGGATGCCTGATGGCAATTCCTTTTCAGTCGCTGGAGTGTTAAGCTCGCAGAGCTTATCGGTAGATGGTAATGGTGTAGCAAAAGGAGGACTACAGATAATCGAAGAGATGGTATAACTTTATGGCAAAAAAGCCCAAAAAAACAAAGTCAGCATCTATGGAGTTAGTTATTCCGCAGATGAAAACGCAGATTAAATTCAAGGAACGCAAGTTCAAGTTCACTGAAAAACAACAACAGCTATTAAAAATACTTCTAGCAGACGAAACTAAAATAGTCTTTATAGCTGGGCCAGCGGGCACCTCAAAGACTTTCATGGCAGTTTACGGGGCACTTAACCTTATAGACAACAATGAAAAAGACATTATCTATATCAGAACTATCGCTGAAAGCGGCGAAAAATCTCTTGGCTCATTGCCGGGAACAGTTGGTGAAAAGTTTCAGCCGTATCTCCTGCCTCTTGAAGACAAAATTCAAGAAATGATCGAACCTACTGATGCTCATCGTTTAAGGGATGACGGTAGAATCTCTGCAAGTCCTGTTAACTTTCTCAGAGGTAGCACTTTAAGAGATAAAATAGTAATTGCAGATGAAGTTCAAAATTTTACATTCAGGGAGATCACAACTCTTCTTACCAGAATTGGGGAGGGGAGTAAAATCTTTCTCTGCGGAGACTTTATGCAGTCAGACATTAAAGGCAAAAATGGATTTTACGATTTTTATAATTTATTTGCAGACGAAGACTCCGCGCAGCATGGGGTTTTCTCATTTGAATTCTCGGAAGAAGATATCAAAAGAAGCGAAATCCTAAAATTCATTGTGAAGAAAATTAGAAGCATTAGCTCAGTATAATACGTAAAGCGCGCAAGCTAACGAGTGTTAACAAGATAATTGAAATTTAAAGACGCGCGTTTACAATATTAGTAAAGCTGGAAAGTCTCAGCGATCAACTCAACAAATTAAAAATTAATAATATGGCAAGCGTTTTCTGTACAAATTGTGGAGCGAAGCATGAGTATGCTGGGTTTGCCCCGAATTTCTGCTCAAAATGTGGAGGTTCGATTAGTGGGAAAGTCTCAGCTCAATTGCAGAAAAAGTCAAATAGCATAGCGAGATCTGATGATGTAGAAGAAGAGTCAGAAGACAATACAAATATAGATGAAGTGCCAAGTATCAGCAAACTTGATGTGGAAATAGAAATGGACGGCGGCTTTAGAGCTTTTAATTTGGAAGATTTATCGCGCAACCCTCAAGCTGGAGCAAGAAAATTTGCTCCAAAAAGAGTTGGTGGGATAGGCGGCTTATCACCCACTAAATATGGAAGCACAAAAGCAAGAGAAGATTAAGTACGAAGATAAGCACGAGGTTATTGACAAAATTATACAAAGGCACAGGTATATCTGGCAGCTTAAAGCTATTGCTTGGATGGACTATGAGGACGTTGCTCAAATTATTCGTTTCCATATTTCTAAAAAATGGAAAATGTGGAAGCAAGAGCGCCCACTTGAACCTTGGATAGCGCGCATCACAGTTAATCAAATTAAGAATCTTCTTCGAAATAATTATTCAAATTATGTTCGCCCATGTTTGGCTTGTAAATTTAATATGGGCAATGAGCCTCCAGCTTGTTCGATAACCCCAAGCGGAAGGCAGTGCAGCGAATGTCCGTTGTATAAAAAATGGGAAAAAACAAAGAAGTCCGCATACGATGTGAAGCTTTGCGTGTCTATAGAAAATCACTCGGAGTCTGTGCATGGGATGAGAGACGCGAATTTCGATATCCTGTCAAGCGCCCAAAGACTTCACGAAGAGATGAAGCATCGTTTAGCTACAAAACAATATAAAGTTTATTCAAGACTTTATATCGACGGCGCGGACGAGGAAAAGGTTGCAATGGAAATGGGATACAAAACAAACGAAAAGGGGAAGAAGGCTGGTTACAAACAAATCAAAAATTTGAAAAAACTATTCAAGCAGGTAGCTACTAAAATTCTACAAGACGAGGACATTTTAAGTGGCCAACGATAAAATAAGTTTTAGCGACGAAGATAAAAAGAAGATCGTGGAAATTGCGAAAGAATTTCCTGATTTAAATACTATCACGCGCAAATTCTTTAATGATGAAAATCTGGATGGCAGAACCAAGCAAGGAATCGCGATTAGGTCTTTGCTAGCGTCGAATAAAATACAATATAAAACTTCTAAGTACGAAAAAATTGGAGAATTGCCTCTCAGTCCAGAGCAAGAGCAATTCATTGAAGATCAGGCTGGTAACGGAATCTCAGCTTTAAGAATTGCGGAACTTCTTTACCCAGATCGCCCAATCTCGGCAATGGGATTAGAGCACAGAACTGTTGGCGCTCATATTAGAAACTCTGACTGCGAAAATAAAGCTGTATCCGACGACGCGATGTTTGTAAAATATCAAACGCCGCGCTCGATAGAAAGAGTTATAAATAGAATTAACGAAGCTACTGGCGAAAAGATAAATAAAGAGAAGTTTAGTAGACATCATAAAATATGCGCCGAAAAACTGTCTATTAATCTAATAAATTCAAGATTTCAAAAAATTATCAATTGCTATACGTCGCAAGAGGATAGGAATATATTTGAGCAAGAATTTATTCGCATGACATGGGATAAACCAGATCTAACTGCGGACGAAGTTAATTTGTACATGAACGTTTGCAAGGAAATTATCAATCTAGAAACTATCTCTCGCCATTTGGACAAGCTCAATAAGATGTTTGAGGAAACTCAAGAGCAAAATGAAATGAGTATTCGTTTAGCTGAAATTATCAAAGCTAAAAGTGGTGAGTACCATCAATGTGAAGGTAGAGTGGAAAGTTTAATTAAAAAATTACAAGGAGATAGGCGCGAAAGAATTTCGTCTAGACAAAGGGAAAATGCTTCTGTTCTTTCTATTGTTCAACTGTTCCAAGATGAAGAAGAGCGCGGCAATATGATCAAGATTGCTGAAATGCAAAAATTACTCGTTACAGAAGAGGGCAAAAAAATGGAAAGTATGGTGGAGTGGAAGGCTCGTATCCTAGGAATATCATTAGATGATGCAGTCTAACAACTCTAACCATTGCAAAATATGCAACAGTTCCTTCGTTTCCGAAAGAAGCTTGCACGCGCATTTAAAAAAACATAAGATCGGAATTGATGAGTATTATGTTACGCAGTATCCCAGAAAAAACCTATTAACAGGTACTTACTTACAGTTTAAGGATAAAGAGTCTTACTTCGAAAAAGACTTTGAAAACAGAAAGCAGCTTTTAAGATGGTGCGAGATAGAGTCTCCAGAAAATGTTAAGCAACAGATTAAAAAAATGTTAGCTTACAGAGTTAAGAGCAAAGATTTAAAACGCTCCCCTTGCCATTTAGAATTGGAGACTAGTGAGATGCCAACTATCGATCTTTATAAAAAACATTTTGGAACATACTCTAACGTGTGCAAAGAGATTGGAATAGAGCCGATGTTTAAAAAGAGTTTGCCTAAAAAGTTCCATGAAGACTTCTCCAATGTCAATATATTCGTAGATACTAGAGAGCAGCAACCACTTAGCTTTAAAAACGAAAGGCAAGTTAAGTTGGATTTTGGAGATTATACTGCTAGCGGATCAAATTATACAAAAACTTTTGTAGATAGAAAGTCGGAGTCTGATTTTAAAGGAACTCTTGTCGGCGAGAATTTAGAAAGATTTAGGCGCGAGCTTCAAAGATGCAAAGACATGGAGTGTTATTTGTTTATCGTGGTTGAATCTACTTTAGAACGGATAAGCACTAACAACGACTTCACCCCTCACAAATCGAATCTAAAATTCATATACCATAATATGAAATTGTTACAGCATGAGTTCGCGGGGTATTGTCAATTTGTATTTTCAGGTAACAGAGCTAATAGCGAAATTCTTATTCCAAAATTAACTGCTATCGGCAGTATTCTTTGGGATGTGGATATTCAATATTTCTTAGAAAAGGATTTATCATGGCTTGGATCGAAGGAAACCAAAAAAGAAAAAGTTTATTCCGTAACGTAAATCAAGAAATTCTTGAGAAAAAGGGATTCTTGGAAGAAAGAGAAGCTAAAATTCTTCTCTATAAATTTTTACGTTCGAATATCTCATTTTCATCAGAGATCATTTGCGGCGTTCAGCTTTTCCCATTTCAACACATGGCTATTAAAACTATGTTTGAAACAGATTACTCGATGATGGTATGGAGCCGTGGATTATCAAAAAGCTTTACTTGCGCAGTGTTTGCGTCTCTTGATGCGATTTTAAATCAAGGCGTGCATATCGGAATCGTTAGTAAAACATTCCGTCAGGCTAAAATGATCTTCCGCAAGATAGAAGAAATCGCCGAAAAACCAAACGCTGTATTTTTAAAGCAATGCATTACAAAAGTTTCCAAAAGCTCAGACGAATGGACGATGCAGATTGGGCGCAGCAAGATTACTTGTTTGCCTCTTGGCGATGGAGAGAAGCTTCGCGGCTTTCGTTTTCACCGTATGCTAATCGATGAGTTCTTGCTCATGCCAGATCGTATTTTTAACGAAGTTATTATCCCGTTTCTTTCCGTTGTTCAAAATCCAACTGAAAGACAGCAAGTTTTTGGTTTGGAAACTGAATTGATAAAGAGAGGAGAAATGACGGAAGAAGAAAGATTCGTTTGGCCTAATAATAAAATTATTGTTTTGTCTTCTGCGTCTTATCAATTCGAGTACATGTATAAGCTTTATAAGCAGTATGAAGATCTAATTGTTACGCCAGAAAGAAATGCTAAAAGCGTAGCGACAAGAGCTATTTTACATTTTTCTTACGATGTTGCTCCTCACGGTTTGTATGATGAAAGTTTATTAACTCAAGCAAAATCAACCATGTCCGAATCTCAATTCAAAAGAGAATTCGGTTCGCAATTTGTTGACGATTCTTCTGGATATTTTAAACTCAGCAAAATGCACGAATGCACAATTCGAGTTGGAGAAGGGCAAGCGATTGAAGTGGCTGGAGAAAAGAATGCAGAATATATTTTAAGCTTCGACCCCTCTTGGGCGGAAAATGAATCTTCTGACGATTTTGCGATGAACATAATCAAACTCGATAAAGCAGGGCGCAAAGCTATTTTAGTTCATAACTACGCGCTGTCTGGGACGAATCTAAAAAAACATATTGAGTATCTTCATTACTTGTTCGCTCATTTTAATATTGTTGCTATGTGCGGCGACTACAACGGAGGATTGCAGTTCTTAAATGCCGCTAACGAAAGCGAGCTTTTTAAAAATAACAAAATTGAAATTAAAACATACGAAGCTGATTTTGATACTCCTGAAACTTATCAAGACGAATTAAGAAAGGCGAGAAATGCTTATAGCAAAAGCGCTAATAAAATTTGCTACTTGCGCATACCTACAAGTGGTTGGATAAGATACGCTAATGAGTTGCTGCAATCTAACTTCGACCACAGAAAGATTCTTTTTGCTGCTGAAGCTGTAGACAACGACTTCACAACTCAAAAGGGAAAGAATATTCCCGTAAAGAATTTAAAGTTTATCCGAGATCAAGAGGATGGCCAGAGTATAGAAGCTAAAATGGTTGATTTCGTTGACCACCAAGCTGATATGATTGAACTTGCAAAGGCGCAATGTTCTCTAATCATACCAACAACAACAGCTAATGGGCATCAGAGTTTCGATTTGCCGCCGCAATTAAAAAAGCAAAGCGGCGCAGAGAAAACAAGAAAAGACTCTTACTCTTGTTTGATTCTAGGCAACTGGATGACTAAGATATATTTTGACATGATGGACGTGAAAGTCGAAAAAACAACTTCTACATTTGTGCCATTTTTCGCTCGTTAAAAGTACTTTTGATACTTTTAGTGTAACTTTTAATATAAAAAAATGTCGCGCCAATATAATAAAAAGTCTGAATACTGGACCAGATTTAATAAAATTCAACCCGTTCAAGTTTCTCAGGCTTCGTATGAGCCAAAGCTTATAGGCGAGCCTTTTTTCAAAGAGGTTTCCCAAGCTTCGTACACAAGAGCTAAAGAGAGCGCTTCTTCTACAAAGACAAAAGTGCCGAGAAATGGAACTGATGTTAATATCGGCAGGTACTCGCTTATAAGCCAAGGGCTTCTGCCTTATGAGTATACAAAAGATGGCGTAGACATCAGAGACGCTATTATGCTTTGCCAAAAGGCTTACGCTAACGTAGCTATTGTAAGAAACACTATTGATATTACCACAGAGTTCGCCAACACAGATATTTATCTTGATGGCGGCACGGAGCGTAGTCGTGAGTTTTTTCAGAAATGGTTCGAAAAAATCAAACTTTGGAAACTGAAGGATCAATATTTTCGCGAGTACTACCGCAGTGGTAATATTTTTCTTTACCGTATAGATGGCAAATTTAATGCAGAAGATTTTAAGCTTCTTAAAGGCTTGAGCGAAAATGGAATTAAAAACAATAAATTCCCGCTCCGTTATATTTTAATTAACCCTTACGATGTTATTACCAAAATCTCAAGTTCGTTTGCAGAAGGTGTTTACGAAAAAGTTCTTTCCGAGTACGAGCTTGAGCGTTTAAAGAATCCAAAAGACGACGCTGATCTTGAATTACTCAATGGGTTTGATCCAGAAATTCAAAAAAAGATCAAGAGTAAACAATATTTTAGAGACGGCTTGACTATGAAGCTCGATCCAAAATACTTGCTTTATTCTTTTTATAAGAAGCAGGACTACGAGCCGTTCGCGGTTCCTTTCGCTTACCCTGTTCTTGAAGATATCAATGCTAAAATTGAATTAAAACGTATCGATCAAGCTATTGCTCGTACCGTAGAGAACGTAATTCTTTTAATTACAATGGGTGCGGAGCCAGACAAAGGCGGCATCAACCCGGCCAATATGACAGCGATGCAAAACCTTTTTATGAACGAAAGCGTTGGCCGCGTTCTTGTTTCCGACTATACCACAAAAGCTGATTTCGTAATTCCCGATTTAAAGAAAGTTGTTGGCAAAGAAAAGTACGAAGTTCTCAACGAAGACATAAAAGAAGGCTTAATGAACGTTATGCTTGGTAACGAAAAGTATAACGGCCAAAGTGCAAAAATTAGTTTCTTTATGGAGCGCTTGAAGGAAGCTAGAAATGCATTTTTGAATGACGTTCTGCAACCAGAAATTATTCGTATTTCAAAAGATTTGGGATTCCGTGCTTGGCCCACAGCTAAGTTTACCGAAATTGACATGAAGGACGAAACTCAATACATGAGAACAATTAGCCGTTTGATGGAGGTCGGAATTCTTACACCAGAGCAGGGCATCGAATCTATCAACAATGGTAAACTTCCTAATATCGCTGACCTCCCGTCCGCGCAGGAGAAGTTCGTTTCGGAAAGAGAAAAGGGTTATTACAATCCAATTGTTGGCGGCGTACCAATGCTTCAAGGAGCAACGCCTACTCCTACCGCAGATCCGAAACAATCTGGCGCTGGTAGACCTGTTGGAGCAACGGCATCAAGAAAAGATATTCAAACTACAATTTATGAAGTAGACGCTTTTATGAAAGCTGCTGAAGATTTTGCAGCTAAAAAGTTTGTTGTAGCGTCTTTGAGCGAAGAGCAAAAATCCAACTTGACGAGTTTGTGCAAGAAAGTTATTGCGTCTAGCCCAAGGGAAACGTGGGTCGTTAACCTTCAAAAATGCATGGCGAATCTTGACGAAATCGAGAAGCTTCAGCCAATGCAATCTGTTCTGGATACTGCTGATGAGTTTTTACTCGACGAATATTCCGCGTCCATTTTGCACCATTCTACTGTAAAATAAAATATGGTATTTAAGCATAAAGCAGTTTTAGATAATGTTGCTGTAGCTTGCTATGGTGTTTCGGATGAGCGCTTTAAGGTGTCAAAAGCTTCTTTGGAGGAATTGAAAAAGCTTTCTCCAAAAATCGATTTTGAAGATAACCCTGATCTTCTTGGGGTATCTTTTAATCTCGCCGTTCCGAATATGATCAATAATAATGGCGATGGTATTTCTGGCGCTACTGCATCGAAAATTGCAAAGCGATTCGTGAATAAATACCTCAATATTGAGCACAACAAAGAACGCATAGTGGGCCATATTACCAATTATTCTTTTAACAGAATTACCGATAATGCATTCTTAACAGAAGAAGAGGTTAGCCGAAGCCTTGATCCTGTTTATTTATCAGTCGCAGGTGTTGTTTACAAAACTATTGATAAAAAATTTGCATCGTTGATGCTCAGAAATTCTGATCCAAAAGATAGTCTCTACAATTCGATTTCGGCAAGCTGGGAAATTGGTTTTAGCAATTATTATTTAGCCGTTGGAAGCCAATCTTTAAAACAAGCTGACATTATCACTGATCCAAAACAAATTGAAGAGTTCGCTCCGTTTTTAAAAGCAAAAGGCGGTTCCGGCAAATTGAAAGATGGGACTCCAATTTATAGATTAATAGTTGGAGAAATTTACCCTCTTGGCGGAGGCTTCACTACAGATCCTGCTGCGCAAGTCAATGGTGTACTAGCATTTGAAGATACTCTATCATTCTCTTTGAAAGAGGATGAAATTGAAAATAAAAAGGTAGAAGCTGCTGAAAATTGCATCGAAGAAGTTAAAGCCTTTTTGTCTAATAAAAAATCAAATTCCATTTTAGAGATAAAAAATGTAAAAACTATAAACAATATGGATTTAGAAAAACTTATCACAGAGTTAAAGTCTGCTCTTCTCGAAAAGAAGTTCGGTGAAGAGGCTGTTGCTTCAATGACCAGCCATTTCGCCGAAGCTATCAAACAGAAGGATGCAGAGTATCGCGACTCCATTGCAGCCGAAAAGGCCGCTAAGGATAAAGCCGAGAAGCTTTATAATGAGACGGTCGCTTCAGTAGAATCAATGAAGGCGGAACTTGCCAAGACGCAAGAAGAGATCAATAAGATTAAAGAAGTTAAAGCTCAAGAAGAAGCTGCTGCTTGTCTTAATGCGCGTGTCGGCGAACTTGATGCCTCTTACGAACTGTCTGACGAAGATCGTAAACTTATCATCAGCGAAGTTCAGACTATTGAATCAACAGAACAGGCGTTCGCTTCTTATAAAGAAAAATTCGCTTCTGTTTGGAAGCACAAAAACAAAGAGTCCATCAAAATTCAAGCCGCAGAGATCGAAAAGAAAATCTCTGAGCGCGTTGAGGCTCGCCTTAAGGAAGTTAGCAAAGCTTCTGCTGTTGCCGAGGTAAAAGTCGATGAACAGAAAGCTGATGTCACTGCTGCGTTAGATAACGCTACAGCGACCAACAAAGCGCCCGATAGCAAAATTGCTATTGAGCAGTCTTTCCGTGAGAAGTTTGCGAAAGCTTTCTCTCGCGAAAATATTAGCGTAAGCTATTCTAAATAATAAAATTTCACTGTAATAAATAATTAAAGAATAATAATATGGCAAATCGTCTCTTACCATTTCGTCAATACGGCGAAAATGATGTTGTAAATATGTACGCTCTTGTTGACGGCTCCGTCAACGAATCGACAACTGGCGTTGGCGCTGGTGATGCAGGAGTTTTCGTTAAAGTTTCCGCTGGTAACTTTGACCTTGACCCCGTATCATACGCGACCGACTCTTATCTCGGCAAAACCGACTACCCTTATGTCGGTGCTAACCAATACCCCTCGGTCAATCTTAAAGTTACCCCTGCTGCGTCAGGCGATCTTACGAACTGCCTTGGTCTGACCATGCGCCAAACTGCAAAGTTCGACGAAAATGGTGAAAAACTTCTCTATTACCGCCAGAAGGCTGAAGAGCTTATGTGCGTACTGCCCGGCCAAGCCGTTCCAGTAGCTACACGCGGTATCTTCACCCTTTCCGCTAACGCTCTTGACGGTGCTCTCACTGTCGGTTCGGGCTTCAAGCTTTCTGCCAATGGCGGTAAAGTCACAGGCTGCGCCCACTCTGATGCTGGTAAGCTTGGCATCGTTCTCGGCACAGGTTCACGCGCCTCGCTCACAAGCGTCACTGACGCTTATGCGGGTAATTTCGCAGTAATCGGTCTGCGCATGTAATAAGAAAGGAAATAAATTAAATGAAAATCACATTAAAGCGCACCCCAGAACAAATCGAGCTTGTTAAAGCAATGGCTAGCCGTAATCGCACCGTTGCTTATGACGCTCAAGTAGCACTCGCTGAGTTTATCGGACCCGTTCTTGCGGAGGTTATTAACAATGCTCCTACATTGAGCAACTTGTTTACAAGCCTCTCATATAACGCTGACGATAATCCTAGCATTCCTCTTGACCTGTACTACGACGTAACTGATGAGGACTACATTACTGTATACTCGCAATCCGTAGCTGGTGGTCTTCCCACCAATCAGGTTCTTCCTACAGTCTCCGAGATGAAGCTGACCACCTACACACTGGACAGCGCTCTCTCATTCGACCGCCGCTACGCTGCTAAGCATCGTATGGATGTTGTTGCCAAGACTTTCACCCGTATGGCTCAGGAAATCCTGCTCAAGCAGGAGCGCACCTCTGCTACACTGGCCATGACTGCTCTCGCCAACGCGCAGACTAACAGCAAGAAACACGTTCAGCGGTCGAACACCACTGGCCGTTTCCTTCTCGCCGACCTGAACGAACTCCTCACGCTCGCTAAACGCGTTAACACGTCATGGGCCAAGGGTACACCTGCTACTGGTTCACGCACTGGTATCACTGATCTTCTGGTTTCCCCAGAGATTGTTGAGCAGATTCGCTCTATGGCTTATAACCCCATCAACACTGTTGCTGGAGTTACAGCTAGCGGAGGCACAGGCACGACCGTTGGCATCACCGCTACTGACGAAATGCGCAGCGCTATTTATAGCTCTGCTGGCATTCCTAGCTTCTACGGTGTTTCCATCCTTGAGTTCAACGAGCTTGGCAAAAGCCAGAAGTTCAACACGATCTTCGACGTTGCTGCTGGTTCAACAGGGTACACAAAAGCAGATGCCAGCGGCTCTGCTACATTCGATGGCGCAGCTGAGGAAATCCTTGTTGGTATCGACCGTACTCGCGACTCGCTGCTTCGCGTTATCGCAACTGATCCAGACTCCAATTCTGAGTTCTCGCTCGTTGCTGATGACCAGTACAGCATCCGCCAGAATAAGATCGGTTATTTCGGCTCCCTTGAGGAAGGCCGCGTAATCCTCGATGTTCGCGCGCTTGTTGGTAAGATCGTCTAAGGTTTAACAATCCTATTCAAAACCCGCCTCGAAAGGGGCGGGTTTTTTATTTCATTTAAATCATTGAAATGTGTAAATCTTACGATAGTATTTATTATGGAAATCTCAACTGGTAAATCTACTAAAGTTAGTAAAGCTAGTCTGCTCGATCAGCTTAATTCTGTCGCGGATAAAAATTCATCTGAGTATCGCTCAAAAGTAAGACAGCTAGAAGTTAACTTGGGTGTTAAAGAGGTTAATATTTTTGGCACTGCTAATCGTAAAATTTTTGAAGAAAATATTGACGACATGTCGCAGTTGCAGCTTCAGGATTTTGCCCGCAGAATAAAGATAGATAGTTCAGGAACTATGGCCGCTATCAAAACTCGTCTTTTGCGTCAATTTGACACTCAGAACGTGCAGTCTAGAGGCTACTTCTCCCCCCAGCCAGAACAAAAAGAATTGTTCTCAAAAGAGCAAAAAGAAAATCTCACTAAAATTTTAAATGGCTAATTTATTTCAAGTCGCTAGCGGCGTTTTCTTTTACGAATTCGACGCTGATACTTCGGATGTTAATCTAAGTTCGATTTCTGGTTGGATGGAGGCTAACTTAGGAGAACTTAACAATTTAATTTATAGCGATCTTAGTGGTGCAGCAGCAGACTTGAATCAAGAGCAAGCGAATATTTATAAACATTTATACTTGGGACATTACTACAAAAAAAAGTCGCGAAACGCTATTAAAGCTGCGGCTGGCGGATCTGGTAGCGCTATCATTTCGATTCGAGACGAAGATAGCTCTGTTACATTTGTAAATAGCAACGAAATCAGTAAACAGTTCCGCCAACTGTCTAGAGATAATTTTGAAGAATTAAATCGTTTAGTCGGCTTTTATAATTCTTACCAAGCTGCGCCTATTCAAGTCGTTGGTAAGAATATGGTTCGTGATATATTATTCTTTACTGGCTCAGGGTACTATCTGTATCCGTAAGAATATTAAAATTTAGATTTAAAAGCGCATCTTTACGGTGCGCTTTTTGTGTAAATTCATTAGTAGCCGCCATCATGTCCGCATCAACATATAATATTTCAATAGAAAGGAATGCAGATTTTTCTGTAGGTTTGATCCTGAAAGACGCTAATGGGACAGCAATTAACGTAACTGACGCAACTATAGACGCGGAAATAAAACAAGATTATTATTTCCCGACTATTCAGGTGTTCACTGTTACGAAAACTGCTCCCGCTTCTGGACAAATCTCCCTTTCTTTAACTGCTGCTCAAACTACTCTTCTTCATCCTGGTGTTTTAAAATATGATGTGCTGGTTAAGTATCAAAACGGTACCTTTCAAAAAATTATGAAAGGTACGGTATCTGTTGATACAAACATAACTACACTATCGTAAAATGCCAGACGTAGTAGAAATTATAATTTCAGGAGTTCAGTCACCAACAGAAGTTATAGTTTCTGGTGCTGGCGGTCCAGTTTCTTTAATTGAAACTGATCAGCTGCTACACAACTCTTCGATGGACTTGCAGGGCGGAAGCTCGGGCGAGTATTATCATTTAACAAATGGCCAATATTCTTTTGTTACCGGAATTTGGCAAGACAAGGTTGATCCAACTAACGATGTAATTTTAGAAAAAAGTCTTACGGTAAGCGGAACTATTATGCAGGGTTCTGGATACAGTAATTATCTTACTGGTTCTCGATTAATGTCTGACGGAAATTTCTCCACTAATGGAGACGCTCAAGTTTCAGAATTTGTATTAAAAGAGCAAACAACAGGCGCTTCTAGTCAAGAATTGAGATTCGCCAATTCTTCTAAAAAGCTTAGTTTGCCAGATAATACTTCTTGGTATTTTAAATTAAGAATTGTAGCGAAAGATACTAATGGCGGCACTGCGATATACAATGTAGAAGGGGCGATTAAAAAAGGAATAAGCGCCGCTTTCACTGAAATTGTTGGCAGGTCAACTATAACAAATCTAAGTAATGAAATTGGATGTGAAGGCGTTGGCGTTTTAGCTAACACTTCTTATGGTTATTTGCAGGTAAATGTAACGGGCAAAGCTAATACAACTATACGTTGGGTTGGCTATTTAATTTTAATAGAAGTAAGATAAAATCGTGTAAATTATACAATAGGAGAAATATCAAATGGCAATTTATTATACAGGAATATTAGTAGGAAACCAAGTAAACTTTACCACTGGTGAGGCGACTACAGTTGCTGCCGATGTTAAACAATACATCATTAATCAGTCTGTAACTGGCGGAGAGACTGGCCTCGCTCCCAGTAACAAAGCTGTTTATGATTTTGGCACAGGCATGTCCGGCTATCTTTATACAAACGCCGGGGGTCTCTATCAATTTTCAGCCCTGTCTAGTGGAACTGACGTTGCAGCGATTAATTTAACTGGCAGAGTGAGCGGCCAATCATTCATTGACAGCATAACTATTTCGGGTGGCGCAGCTTTGGATCTTTCAGTCGCAAATGACGCAATTGTACTTTCTCACACTGATACATCTAGCGTTGCAGACCTAACAATAAATTCTGTTGCTGGTTCAGCGGTTACAGGAATTGCATTTACATACGATACATTTGGTCACGTTTTAACTGCTACGGGAACTACGGCAGTTATCGTTAGAAATCAAATCCAAAGTGGGGTAACTACAACTGCTCCAAGTGAAGCGGCAGTTCATACGTTATCAGGCTACCTTATTACAAATGCAGGAGGAGTTTACCAAATATCTTCCCAGTCTCCTAGCGCAAATGTCGCTCAGATTAATTTAACAGGAACGGTAAGCGGTGCATCGTTTAATGATTTTGTAACAGTTTCTGGATTAAGTGGTGTGAGCGTCAGCGTTAGCAATGACGTTATCTCGCTTTCTCATACTGATACCTCTAGCGTTGCGAATCTTACTGTAAACGCTGCTGCTGGATCTGCAATTACTGGAATTGCATTTACATACGATACTTACGGTCACGTTTTAACTGCCGCTGCAACTTCATCGGTTCTTGTTCAAGACTTTATAGTTTCTGGGGTCACAACAACCGCTCCAAGTCAAAATGCTGTTTATGGACTATCGGGTTATCTTAATGCAAATGCTGGTGGAGTTTATCAAATCTCTTCTCAATCTCCTGGTACGAATGTTGCCCAGATCAATTTGACTGGAACTGTAAGTGGTGCATCGTTTAATGATTTTATAAGAATTTCTGGAGTAACTGGAATAGACATCAGCGTTAGTAATGACATTATATCGGTATCTCACAATGATACATCGAGCGTTGCTAACGCATCGATTAGTGCAAATGCTGGATCTGCTATCACAGGAGTTTCTTTTACATTCGATAATTTTGGTCACGTTTTGACCGCAACAGGAACATCAGCTGTTATTGTTCGTGATCAAATCGTAAGCGGAGTCACAACAACTGCTCCTAGTGAAAACGCTGTTTACGGTCTCTCTGGAATGCTGAGACCTCTTATTGATCAAGCTCTTGGTAGAGACTTGCAAAGTGTTACAAATAGTGGCAGCACCACAACTAATAGTATTTCAATTGGTGGCGACCTCCTTGTTAGCGGCAATACTACACTTGGTAGTGATTCTAGCGATTCGTTAACTGTAAAAGCTGGACCAGTTATACTCGAAGCTGCAACTACTGCTAGTGACGCTCTTATCTTTGGCCTTAATGATGCTAATAAAGTTTCGATTTACAAATCAGATCCAGCGGTTTTAAGAATTGAGGGCGGATTAATTATCACTGGAAATCTTACTGTACAAGGCACAACAACAACAGTTGAGAGTAATGTAGTTTTGATTGGTGATAATATCATAACGCTTAATGCAGATTTCACTGGATCTGTTCCGAGCGAAAACGCTGGCGTCGAAATAGAACGTGGTACCCAAACCAATACCGCTTTGCTTTGGAATGAGGGAACTGATCGTTGGACATTCTCAAACGACGGCTCGACATACTACAATATGCCGATCACGTCGGAATATGCCATGTACGACCTTACAGTCGCCGCTGGCGGAGCAAACGACGCAATCATTCGTATCACAGGGTCTAATGGTGACGTAAATGACATTACTATTAGTGGCTCTAGCGGCATTCTTGTTACTGACAACAGCTCAAATCTAATTGTTGTTTCTCACCAAGATACTTCTTCCGCTGGTAACGTAGTTAGCACAAATACCCTAGGTGTTGTAATACAAAACTTCACTGGTTTAGTTGATACATACGGCCACGTTACTGGACTTGGCGTTCAAACAACTGACCTTGACGTTCTTTATCCTCGCACTGGTCAAGTAACACTTAACTATGCTACAACTAACGGAGCTAGCACAGCTAATGATATTGTAATTGGAGGTTTAACTGTTTCAGGTTCTGCTCAAGCAAAGAGTGATCATTTTGTAGTGTACTGCTCGACCACAGACGCTACCGTAACAGAAATGTTTTTAAACGGTACTAATGGAAGAATTACATTGCCCACTAATTCCGCCGCATCTTTTAAAGGCCAGATCACAGCGTTCGACACAACGAATCAGAAAGCGGCTTCTTGGCATTATGATTGTTTAATTGCTAATAAAACTGGAAATTCCGCAATTGTTGGCAATGCGTTTGTAACAAAAATTGGCGACGATTCTGGTAACGTTTGGGAAGTTTACGTTGATGCCGACAACCCTAACGATTCTTTAAAATTGCAAGTAAAAGGTCAAGCGTCAGCAACTATTAAATGGACAGCTAGTGTAATTAGCACTGTTGTTGTTTAAGAGTTGAATGATAGCTTAAAAAAATTAATATAAAAGGAATATGGGTAAGTATTATCTAGGTACAGGCAATAATAATCAAATCAATTTCCAAGTCGTTGACTCGACGGGAGTTATAAATGATTTAAATTTAAGCGGCTTGTATTTAAGCGCTACTGGCAAAGCTCTTGACGCTGATAAACTAGATAATTTAGACAGTTCATACTTTAGAAACGCTGCGAATTTAACTGGTGTTTACACTGGTCAAATTAGCGGAGGAGGAGTAGGAAACGCTGATACTCTTGACAATTACGATAGTTCGTATTTTTTAAATGCATCGAACATTACTGGAACTTTAGGTCTTAATGCAACTGGATTGCATTATATTTCGGGAAGTTTAACTGTAGATACTAGCACGCTGTTTGTTGACGCGGTTAATGATCGAGTTGGTATCGGTACAACGGTTCCAGCAGCAAGGCTTGACATTTATCATGCATCAAGTTTAAATGGTTTTCAACAATATGGAAAAGATGGCGTTCGCTTTCGAAGTCCAGGTGCGTTTAACGAACATGGATATATCGAATATCCTAGCGGTGGCGATAAAACAGTTTTGGGTTCTTTTTATAGTGGCGGCGGTTTCGGCCAGATTACTTTAAGGCAGCACTCATCCGTTACGAGTCAGGACTCACTAACGATAAATAATGCAGGCAACGTTGGTATTGCGGGGTCACTCTATGCAGACGGAAACGTCGGTGTCGGTACGTTTAGTACAACATCTCCTTGGTCTAGAGTTTTGCAGGTATATAACAGCAATAATTCCGCACTTTCCGTCAAATCGGCTGCTCGCGATTGGCAAATCAGTACAGCCGCAGACGGCAAGCTCAATATCTATGATAATACCGCCAGTGCTCATCGCCTGAATATTGACACGTCTGGCAACGTGGGTATTGGGACAACGAGTCCGGGAGCGACATTAACGGTAGCAACAGTGGACACGCTGATTAGACCAGCTCTTGGTCTTCGGCAGGCCAACGCCCTCGCTTACGGTTACGACTTTGACACCGAGACTGCGGCGGTTGGCCGATTAGATTTATACAGCGTTGTGAACGGGGTCCGAACTCAGGCGATGTCGTGGCGGCAAGACAACGGCAACGTTGGCATCGGGACAGCGAGTCCGGCTGATAAGTTGCAGGTGGCTGGAAGCGCCGTTGTGGATGTTAATTTATTCGTTGGTGCTGGCAATGCAAGTCGCGGTGTTTTTATTGATAGTTACGGTTCATATCTTTATGGAATGAATCGTGTGGCTACTGGCATGGATATTCGCGCAGGTTCCGTTGCTGGAAATCAGTTGTTTATAAAAACAAACGGCAACGTTGGTATTGGGACAGCGAGCCCACAAACCACTCTCGAAATCTTCAAGACCACATCATCTGGTAAAAATATACTTCATATATATAATAACTCAGCTGGTGCATCTTCTACAGTTGGTATCGGATGGTCAGAAAATGACGCGACTAATGGAAATTATAACAGTTATCTTTACACTGTTCGTACCCCCACGAACGAAGTAAGACTTGACGCTACAACAGACAAGCGGTTTGTTATTAGAACTGGAACTGGAGGCTCTGACCCAACTGAAAGAATGACAGTGTTGTCGGGTGGGAATGTTGGAATTGGGGCAACAGCGCCGGGTTCCAAACTGGAAGTATCCGGTCAAATTAGCGCTTCGGCGGGGAGCAATTCTGCTCCCGCTTATAGTTTTGCAAGTGATCTTGACACTGGTATTTATAGCCCCACTACAGATCAATTGGGCATCACAACAGGAGGGCTTATTAGAGCCCGTTTTACGTCAACTGAAATCAGGGTTGGAAACAATCTGAATACGTTAGACCTTGGCGTGGAAAGTAAGTTTATTATCGTAGGGTCAGAAAATACTCCTGCGCTCGGCACGTTAATAGCGTCGTTAGGTTTTTCAAATGAGTCTAATCAAGCTGGGCAAACTTCCGCTGAGATCGCTAAAATATTAGTAACTACCCAAGACGCTACGGCTAATCAAGGAAGGCTAGAGTTCCAAACAAAAGACGGAACAACTCTTGCGACAAGAATGATGATTGATAAGAGTGGTAATGTTGGCGTCGGGACGACGAGTCCGGTAAGTCTCTTCGAACTCAAGAGCGCCGCTCCTGTAATTACTCTCAACGGAACAGATAACGCGCAGACAAAAGGAATAGACTTTGCTACAAACGGATCAGTGCAGGCGTCTATTCGCTCAAACATACAGTCTGGAGAGTTTAAGTTTAGCTCGGGTACGAGTGGTTTCGGCGGCTTCATGGTGTTCGCAACCGATACCGTTGAAAGAATGAGGATTGCGGCTACTTCGGGCAACGTTTCCATCGCGTCCACTGCCGCCAGCTCCTCTTCGCTCACTGGTGCTCTTCAAGTCGCGGGTGGCATCGGGGTAGGAGCGGCAAGCTATTTCGGGGGCAATGTGACTTCGACTGGAGTTATTGTATCAGCTCCAGCTTCGGGCTGGGCTATCATAGGAACAACAGGTGCAAGTGCAGGCGACTCAAGCGTTGCTCGATTTGAACCATTTGGAGCACAGACTGGTTCTAATCCAGCATGGTTTATTGGCCATCGTTTTTCTGCTCACGGTAATTTTGCAATTTGGGCATACAACGGTGGTGGTCACGTTGCTAACTATCTGACTATTGCGGCATCGACCGGAGCCGCCACCTTCGCGGGCGCGGTAGCAGGTGCGGGCGGGCTGAGCCTCACCAGCGGTGGCCAAATTTCTCAAACAGGCGGTGGCACCTCGCAGGTTTTTAATACCATCACTACCACTGCTGGCACGATGTATGTTGGTGTCGATAGCTCTGCATCCGCTGTGTTTGGTGGCCCCGCTTACGCCGCCTATGTTATGGCCCCAAGCGGAAAAACGCTTATCCTTGGTAGCGTTGGTAACGGCGCAATCACCATTGCCTCTACTGGGACCGCTACCTTTGCGAGTACAGTGACGGCAACGGGGGCAATAGTTTCAAATTTCAACGGCGACGCGCTAGGTGGACTTAACAGCTTTCGTGCTACTGTCAGTAGCGGACAAACTGCTGGTCTCACTCTCGGACAGAGCGGCGTAACAAACTGGAATTTTCTTAACACAGCCACGACGGGCACCTTGGCGATTTCGACAGGCGGCGGCGTTGGCTTGACGATAACAACTGGCGGGAATGTAAGTATCAATAGTGGCAACCTCACCGTCAGCGGCGCGGGCACGTCCACCTTTGCGGGCGCGGTTACTATCACTGGCGACCTTACCGTTAACGGCACCACTACCACAGTTAATTCTACTACAGTAACAGTTGACGATCCAATCATTACTCTTGGTGGCGATACTGTGCCAACTGTTGACGACAACAAAGACCGTGGCGTAGAATTTAGATGGCACAATGGAACTGTTGGTAAAGTTGGATTTTTCGGATTGATGATAGCACTGGATATTTAACATTTATTCCAGATGCTACGAATACTAGTGAGATATTTAGTGGCTCTGTTGGGGATATTCAAGCTGCTAACTTTCGTGGAAACTTGATTGGCAACGTTACTGGAAATGTAAGTGGATCTGCTGGATCTGTTGCAACTCTAACAGCTGGATCATTTTTGACTGGCGGATCGTTTAATGGATCTGCTGCTGTAACATTTGCAGTTGATGCAACTTCTGCTAACACAGCTTCTAAGGTTGTGGCTCGTGATGCGAGTGGTAATTTTAGTGCAGGCGCGGTGACGGCATCATCACTCACCTCCCCCGCCGCGACCAACCTGACGCTCGCGGGCGGCGCAGGAAACAGCAGCATCATTTTGACGCCAGCCGGAACGGGCGGCGTCGGAATCGGGACGACGACGACGGGCTTTTACACCAGTGGCTACAAATACCTATCCATGTCGCAATCGATTGGCAATGGTTACGCAATTACCGAACTAGTCGGCGGTGCTGGTGGAGGAGGAGAAGTGGATTTTGG
>Ga0114980_10000205_pt1 | contig 40982 bp, 31 predicted proteins | sample S_140806_EF_Meta_FD_87018 | JGI IMG/M metagenome (GOLD analysis project Ga0114980, IMG submission 87018) | Freshwater microbial communities from Lake Simoncouche, Canada to study carbon cycling - S_140806_EF_MetaG | ecosystem: Environmental > Aquatic > Freshwater > Lake | place: Lake...
CCGCGGTTTTTCCTGTGCCTGTTTGCGCGCAACCGATGAGGTCGCGATTCTCTAGTAATAAGGGGATGGCCAATTCCTGTATGGGAGTGGTCTGGGTGTAGCCCATCGCATCAATTCCATCAAGCACAGCATCATCCAGATCAAAATCATAAAAGTGAGCCATAATAGGTATTCGTATTTCTTAAAATGTAATCGGGTTTTGCCCGAAGGTATCGGGTTCTAAAGGTAAGCAATTCAAAGCCTTCTTCGCAGGGGAAGCAAGTGTCAAACTTTGGTAAAATTGGAGGCTTTGGCTAGCGAAATGTTTGTTTCGCTAATTCGGTACTTGACGTACATACTTCAATTCTTGCTGTCCTATTTTGTAGGATTCTATACTTTGACCAAGGAAAGGACGGAGTATCAACGTATCATTTGACCAGCGCCAGTTGTAATCTTTAAACGCGCCAGTCTTATTGGGAACTTCAAAACGAACTCTGTCATTTTTTTCAGTCCAATGAACGGTCCCAAAGAAATCATCCACCTTATATGCTGGCCATTTTTGAAAACCACTTACGGTTTCATCGGCACTAAGGATTAAGGTCGATTGATCGGTAACACAAGTGTAGGTTCCAACCAGGAGGTAGTTGGTAAGCCACTTGTGATAATTTGTGCGGAGTGGCCAAAATTCTTTGCGGTCAAAGAGGCCTTTTGTTAGACTTACGAATTCATTGCTTCTGAATAAACGGTAATGAAATACTTCTCGAACGCCTTTGCTATTTGTGAATTCAACTATCAATTCCTTTTTCTTCTTCTTGTAGATGAAATAGGTATCCGAGGAATTCATACTTCCGCCACGAACAGTATCGCCCGTATGGCGCGCGGTAACATTCATTGGGATAATGTTACCGGAAGAAAAAACAGAATCGGCAGTGATGTATATTACGATGGCATCCCACACTGGGGATTCAAAGGAGAATACTCCAACTTGTCTGTTGTTGAGTATACTATCGTGGTACTCATGAAGGAGCCACCATCCTTGAGCTTGGTCTGAAAGCGTTGTCTTCGCAGCTAATCTTTTTGCTTGTGCGTTCTTAGATGCTGCAATGAAACACGTTACTGCAATTAGCAGGCCCAAACCAATGAAAAGAACTTTTTTCATATACTCTGGCTTGCTTCAGATTACTTCTTTTGATCCAATTTTAGTTCAGTTACAAAATCGCCGCACACAAACCGAAAAGTATTGATTCCCCATTGATACGAATTGAGCAAGTGTTCGTTGGTAAACTTAAAACGGGTATTGCCTGCCGCCTGTTTCTTATTCTTTTTTGTATTCATTACAGGAGTAAATTCAAGCACCGCAACCTTATTTGTGGAATCAGTTTTTTCGTAATGTTCACTCACGTGTACAGATCCTACGTAAGGTTCCCATCCGGCGTTGGCTTTCATAGTTCCCGTAATGGTGTAGGCAACTTTCGCTGTAGTATTCTCCACGTTCAAAGCGTTTTCTAGGATTTTCACTTCAAAAGATTCAACTTTCAAGTTCGCATTCTTGGCCCACCAACCTAACTTGTAAGTAACAGGGACTTGGGTCTTGGCCTTTCCGGAACCTTTTCCAAAAAGTGCACAGCCTGATAGTATCGTCGCAAGTATGACGATTAGAATTCCAACCTTTTTCATAATGTGGTATTTACTTCTTAGGTGTTTGCGGTGGAGCAGGAGGTAGGTCTGTTTTGTTGGAATTGTCGTTGCCCATTTTCTTGGTGACTTCTTCCAACAATTTTAAACCGAGTAGACCGCTGATAGGGCCGTTTGGTCCCGATGAGTCGCCACCGCCGCCGCCGGTGATTAATACATCCGGAATCACTTTGATACGATCTTTACCTATCGCTTCAGTAATTTTCAATTGTGTGAAGTTATCTCCGCCCATTGCACTTACAGCTAGTTTGTAAGATTCTGCTGAAGATTTACCAATTGCAAGAATCTTCTCTGCTTCTGCATTACCGGTCACAGCAATCTTCTCCGCTTCTGCGTTCGCGAGTGCTTTTACTTTTTCTGCTTCTGCATTGGCAATTACTTTCGTTTGCTCAGCCACAGCGATGGAGGTAACTTTTACTCGCTCGGCTTCTGCATTGGCTTGTATTTTCACACTTGTTGCTTCTCCTTCTGCTTTCTTTACAGAGGCATCGGCCACACGATTCGCAATCAATACGCCTTGATCCGCTTTAACGATCTCTTTCTGAATATCAGCAATTGCCGTTTCCTTCTCCAGAGCCTGACGCGTAACTTCTGCCTTCTTCTGGGTTTCGTACGTCGTGTTTTGTTCTTCTGCTATTTTACGATCCGTGAGTGTCTTCATGAGCGACTCTGGTGGATTGATATCACCAATCAACGTGTCTACGCCGAAAACGTTGTATTGCTCAAGAACATGCCCAATGTGCTCACGTGCGGAAGTCTGACGCTCTTTACGTGAAGTGAGGAATGCAATTACATCTGCATCTTGTGCAGAGTTACGGAAGTAGTTTCCAATAGTTGGTTCTAAAACCTGACTTACGAGGTTGTTCATATTCCCGAAACGCGCAATTACTTTTGGAGCTTCTACTGTAGGAATGTGAATGATCTGTGATACGTCCAGATTGAAGGGGAAACCATCACGTGAACGCACCGTAATTGTTGATAGATGTTTATCAAGTTGGTGCGATTCCGAACGCGCACTTGCCCAGTTAAGCACGAGGTTGGTGGTTGGAACCAACTCCACTTTCATGATGTACGGGTTGATTGGATATTTACCTGGTCCCAATGGTTCTGCCCAAACACCTTTCTCTCCTTTGGAAACGATGTTGCCATGTTTGAATTCTGCACCACTCAGATCTTTTCCTTCTGTACCGATGTAAGAAATAACAACGCCCACATGACCAATAGGAATTTCAGTCATTTTCACTTGCTCAATTTGAATGAACCAAGGATTCAAATAGTAGGAACCAGCGAGGACAACTTGTGGCTGCAAACCTTTGTTCCCTCCATTACGAAGAAATGCATCTGCATCCTGAAAATTATTATGTCCTTCAACTTGCAAACCAGCGATATTTCCTTCACTGATCGGACGACCATCCAATGTAGTCACAACACCCACCATATTCTCGGAAATTGCAGTCATTCCGTAAAGCAATACATCAAAGAGATGTGTGTTGATACGATACGTACCAGAAGTAAGAATCGCCGACTGACGACCTTTTCGACCACCATTGCGGATAAATAATTCTGCATTCTGGAAAGAGTCGCTGTCAACTTTACGTGAAAGGATATTACCTGTTTCGAGTTCAGCACCATCTTTCGCAACGAACAAACCGATTTTACCTTCAGGTATTACCGTGAATGCCTGTTGTTTGATTTCATACTGCCAGATCCATTTCCAAAAATAAATTCCCGGCGCCAGTGTCTGCGCCTGCAATCCGGCTTCTCCGTTAACAGCGATGATACGACCTGCAGGAAGTTCTTTGTGCTCTCCAAAAAGCACGAATTTCTTTGTTACCAAGCCGATTTTGTCTTCCGGAATAATAATTATTCCAAGCAAGCGGAAAATTACCTTGTAAAGTACAACGCAAAGAACCAGTAGAATGGCCCACCAATAGTCGAGAATAAACTGCATGTTGAAGGATATTTTGTGTGTATTCAAATGTAGATAAACAGAGGTGGAGCTAGTGAGAAATGGACGGGAATAGTTACCAACAGCAATCGTTATTTGTTGATGACTTTAACTTATCCCAAGCACTATTTTTTTCTGATGCTGTCATTTATCCTAAAGCAACATAGAGGCTTGGGGTTGGGGGGTGAAAACAAAAAATCCGAAGAGGTTATCTTCGGATTTTCTAAGTCTACGCGCAGTGGGTTATTGGTGCACAGCAATCGATTCACTCTGATACTGACCGGAAGTCAGTTTTGAACGAATTTTCGAGAATGCGTCAATGGTATAATTTACATCTTCCATTGTGTGAACAGCAGTAGGGATAAGGCGAAGGATAATCTGTCCTTTCGGAATTACCGGATACACAACCATTGAACAGAAGATGTTGAAGTTCTCACGTAAGTCGAGAATGAGGTTCGTTGCTTCCGGAATGGTTCCGTTCAAGTAAACAGGTGTTACCGGCGTTGTAGCAGTTCCGATTTCAAAGCCTTGTTCTTTCAAACCTTTCTGAAGTCCTTTCGTAATTTTCCAAAGGTTCTCACGAAGATGTTTTTCTGTGTTCATCAGCTCCAGACGCTTGAGCAATCCGTAAACCAATGGGAGCGGAAGCGATTTCGCGAAAATCTGTGAACGCATATTGTAGCGAAGATATTCTACTACGTTTTCGGTTGAAGAAATATAACCACCGATCAACGCGAATGATTTTGCGAATGTTCCGAAGTAAATATCAATTCCGTCCTGACAACCTTGTTCTTCACCTGTTCCGCCACCTGTAGGTCCCATTGTACCACAACCGTGTGCATCATCAACAAACAAACGGAAATTGAATTTCTTCTTCAACTCAACAATTCCTTTCAGGTTACCCTGGTTTCCGCTCATTCCGAATACACCTTCTGTAATTACAAGAATTGCTCCTCCGGTTACTTCAACCAATTTAGTAGCGCGCTCCAACTGCTTCTCCAATGAAGCCATGTCGTTATGCGGATAAACGAAACGTTTTCCCATGTGCAAACGAACACCGTCCAGAATACATGCATGTGATTCTGCATCGTATACAATTACATCATGGCGATCAACAAGACAATCAATAGCGGAAACCATTGCTTGGTATCCGAAGTTGCAAAGGATGGTGTCTTCTTTTTTCACCAGTTTAGAAAGACCGGCCTCTAGCTCTTCGTGAAGGTTAGAGTTACCCGACATCATTCGCGCACCCATTGGAGCTGAGAAACCGTATTTCGCTGCACCTTCCACGTCTGCCTTACGCACTTCCGGGTGATTCGCTAAACCGAGGTAATTGTTCAAACTCCAGTTCAAACGCTCTTTACCACGAAACATCATGCGAGGACCGATATCACCTTCCAGTTTAGGAAAAGTAAAATAGCCATGCGACTGTTTCGCGTGCATACCAAGAGGTCCGCGATTCTCACGAATTTTATCAAAAAGATCTTTCATATTGATGTACGGTCTAAGTGTTACTAGCGTACAAAAGTAACGAATTCGGTAAGGACGAGCAATTGACGTTCTTGGAGTTTTCAGCCAATTATTGTGCAGAAATGGTGTTTTTGTTAGCGTTTTTCAACAATTCCGTATGCTTGAATAGTTGTTCGCAGAGCCAAATGGAGAGTATTTGGGCTCCTGGGTCATTAAGATGATCATGGTCGCGCCATAGCGACTTACGATGCAGCTGCTTTTGTTCAGGAATCAGAACCGTGGCGTGCGATTGATAAAACGATAACTCTTCCTGTGGTTGAGCTTGATCATGGTAAGAGGGGAGATACACAAACAAAACTTCAATATTGTTGGCACGACAAAGAGCGATAGTTCGTTCGATCCATGCTTCGGGGTAAATTTTGTCAAATCGCTGAATAAAATTTAACTCGCGTTTATGCGGAGCATCAGGCTCAATCAGCGTAGCTGGATCAGCTGTTCCAGGGTAGCCTCTGTATCCATAATTGGGAAGTGGAGTACCTTCAGACTGTGATTCCGAAAGTATCGTTGCCCTCAGCTGAGTGAGTCGCGCTAGAAATCCGTTATAGTAGTTGGAAGGTGTATTTTGATTCATTAGTGATGCCGGATGAACAAGATCTTCTGTTGCGGCGAAATATGGGTAAATGGGATGGGAGGTTCCGCTGAGACCTTCATTCACTTCGAGCACAATTGTTCGAACTTTCTTTTTCGAAATAAGATCCTTCGCAATAAGAAACTGCATTTCAGTTCCGAATCGGCAATATCCCAAATTGGCAACATTTATCTTTTTGCCATCGACGTCGGATAACAATCGAGTAATTAACGTGTCCTGAATTCCGTTAATTGTTCTTGATGTTCCAATGAAAGCTATGTCTACTGATGTTGTATCAGTGAAAATGCGCTGATATATCCAGGAGCCTCGGTTGTCGCAATCCTCCGGCACGCTGGTCCATGCGTTTTCTCTTTTCAAATCAGAAAACAGCACCGCCAGACATAGCCCTAACGGGAGTATGCTGAAGAGAATTACTTTTTTCAGAAATGCTTTCATCAGAATTGAAAATAGATAAATGCAGGAGGTGAATTGTAAACTCCAAACAGCAAGAGAACCACAATGATTAGCGCATATGAACACCAGCGGAAGATTCTGTTCTCTTGGAAATGTCTGATTCCAACACCCTTTTCTATTGTATATTCAACTATGAACAGTCCTGCGAGTGCCAAAACCATGCATCCTCTGAATAGGGCCGAACCCCACTTTCCAGTCAGGATATCGCTAAGTCCGATTATCCCATGATCCATTCCGGCTAGGGTTGCGTAATATCTTCCTGCGTGCACAACGGATTCTGCACGAAACATAATCCATCCTGCTATTACTATTACAAGGACCAGCGTATTTTTAACAAGACCTGGCAGACGTAATCGCGTCCTACGTTGTAACACATTTTCTGTAATAAGTGCAGTTCCGTGCCAAGCGCCCCAAAGGATATATGTCCAGCCGGCACCATGCCACAAACCGGAAAGCAGAAATGTGGCCATCAGGTTGATTGATTTTTTCAGATAGCCCGACTTGCTTCCTCCTAACGGAATATAGACATAGTCGCGAAACCAACCCGACATTGAAATATGCCACCTGCGCCAGAAATCTCCAATACTATTAGCAAAGTATGGCGTACGAAAGTTTTTCATCAAGTCAATTCCGAAGAGCCTTGCGCAACCTCTTGCGATGTCGCTGTAACCGGAGAAGTCGCAATAGATTTGGATGGTGAAAGCCAATGCAGCTGCAATGATGGCCGACGAAGAGTAATGGCCTTGTCCGGAGAACACACCATCGGCTACAACACTAAAATTATCAGCGATCACACTTTTTTTGAAGAATCCCCACAGCATTAGTCTTAAGCCTGAGATCGCGAAGGTTTCGTTAAACGTATTCAACCTTTGAAACTGTGGTATTAGCATAGGTGCCCGTGCAATTGGACCCGCTACCAATTGAGGAAAGAATGTGATATATGCCAAGTATACATCAGGTCTGGTAATTGCCTGAAGTCGTTTTTTGTAAACATCAATTGTATAGCTTAATGCTTGAAAGGTGTAGAAGCTTATTCCAACGGGCAAAACTACTTTCAGTGTTATGAAATCGGGATGAAACCCAAGCTCGGAAAGGATTTGAGCAGTGGACTCTGAGAAAAAATTGAAATATTTGAATAGTCCGAGTACACTTAGGTTAGAAATCAGGGAGACAAGAATCAGCCGGCGACGTTTTTTTTCTTGGTCAGACTTCTCCAAAGACTTGGCAACAAAAAAATCAACTGTTGCCGTTAGGTAAAGAAGGCCAAGAAAGCGTATATCCCAACATCCGTAAAAAAAAGATCCTGTGATGATCACGATAAGATTACGCCTGCGAACAGTTTGAAGCGCAGGTAACCAGAATATCGCAAAAGCAACAATCAAAAATATCGCGAAGGAGATCGAATTAAATAACATACGTCTAGTCAGCAAAGATAGCAAGTAGAGCTGTCTGGTAACTTGGAACTAAGGCAACAAAAAAGCCGGCTCCCTTTCGGAAGTCGGCTTCTCGTTTCAATCCTTATTGCTAAACCATGGCGTGGAAATATGCAATCGGAGTGATGGAAAAACGAACTAAGCGTCTTGCTTGGATGGGTTTCCTAGCAACAGAATGTCCTGAACCACAATTTCTGTTGCGGACTTCTTTTCTCCTTTAGAATCTGTGTATTCTTTAATGGAAAGTTTGCCGGCGATCGCCACGTGCTTTCCTTTATGCAGGTATTTTTCTGCAATGGAGGCGTTGTTTTCCCAAGCGACAAAATTCACCCATTGCACATTTTCTACTCGCTTGCCTTCTGCGTTGGTGAATGCTTCTTTCGCAGCGACAGAGAAGCGGGCATATTTTTTTCCGTTAGCGGTTGTTTTTACTTCAGGGTCTTTTCCAAGGTTGCCGATGATTTGAACGTGGTTGGTCATAGTTTTCATAGATAAAATAGAATTTAAAAAATAAAATAATGGATTAACAAAACGTATTGATGGTACTTAAGCGGCATTCGTAATCTGACGGGTCTTTCCTGAATCGAGCAAGATCAAATTCGTTGCTACGACAACTTCTTTTGTTCTTAATTCTCCTTTTTTCGTGGTGAACTGTTGGGTAGTGATGTTACCCATGAGCAGTACTTTTTTCCCTTTTTGCAGGTGAAGACTAGCCGTGTCTGCTACGCTACCCCATGAGATAACACGGAACCATTTGGTAGAGGGTGGGTTCACCTGTTTGTGGGGAGGACATGCATCATTGGCGGTTGTGTTCGTGGCGAAGAAATTGGCCATTCGTTTTCCGTCGCGGGTGGTTTTAATAACCGGTTGTGTACCCAGACAGATGAACATTTTCACGTAATTGCTCTTTGTGGTTTTCATAGATAAATTGTTTTAAATGATAAACTGTTTTAATGTTGCTTACTTCTTGTGCCCGGGACCATTTGGCTCAATCCGGAACACATTTATTTCGATTGACGGTGCAAAGGTGTAGCGACAAAAACAGATTATTCGACTTTTAAACATTTGTAGTCGGGTGTAAGTATTTGTAAACGTTTGAAAATGGATATAGTATTGATAAAGAGTTGATTATCGAGATAGGTGTTTTTTTTAGAATTCTTGTTTTTTCATTCCTTAGCCACGTTTTTTCTTGCATTTCATTTGGATTTCTTCTTCGCCAAAGCTGTAATGCGCACTTTAATTTCTTGAAACATGTTGTAATATTGAAAAGAGGACTCACGGTTAATGTGTTGGTGACTTTCTCTAATTTTTGATTTCCTCTCGTAATCGGGTTGCTTTCTGGCAGAAGTGCGCACTTACAATATGCGATTGGATTATCGCTCTTGATGATTTCGGTAACGGTGTAGTGTACTTCTGAAGGTGTTCATCTGACTGTCCAAACATGAACACTAGATCTGTATCAGTTAATTACGCAAATATTTAAGTTATAGGCAAGCGTAACAGACCGCCACAACTTACTTAAACAATTCTTAAAAAACACGCGCCCTATGAACGTTGTGTGGATGAAACTGCAATTTCAAATGATTTCCGTTCTATTTTTTGCTTTTTGATTTTGTACCTTTATGCAAAGACAATGGCCATGAAGCTACGTGACGCTCTTTTCCCTCTTTTGATCACCTCCTTTCTTGCATTCGATTCGTGTAAGCCGGAAACGGTAGATCCAAATCCTACTCCTGTCGATCCTACTCATCCCACGGTAACAGTTCCAACCGGTAATGCGGTTTGTCTGTCGTTTGAAAATGTTGTTGGAAATATTCCGCTTACATTGGATCAAACTCTGCGGTACCAGAACATGAATGGAGATTCTTTCTCTGTTGAATTATTCAAATACTACATCAGCAATATTTCATTTACAGACGATCAAGGTAACACGTGGTACGAACCTGAAAGTTATCATCTCGTAAACGCAGCCGACTCTAATTCGCTGAAAGTGTATGTGGATAGTATGCCGGTCGCAAATTACGTAAGCGTAAGCTACATGATAGGAGTGGATAGTGCGCGCAATGTTTCAGGCACGCAAACTGGTGCATTGGATCCCGGCAACGGAATGTTCTGGACATGGACTTCAGGTTATATTCAAGCAAAAATGGAAGGACGTTCTCCAGCGTCAACTGCTTCCTTCGATTTATTAGTCTTTCATATTGGAGGATTTGGTGGACAATATGCCGGTCAGCGTGTCGTATCACCTTCGTTTAATTCCGCAACCGCAATTGTTACAGCTAATACATTACCTGTGATTCATGTCAAGAGTGATTTGAATGAGTGGTTTCAATCTCCCAATACAATTGATTTTGCAGCGATGAGCAATGTATCTACCGCGGGAGCTAACTCCGTTCTCATTGCAGATAACTATGTGAACATGTTTACGATTACCAGCATACAGAACTAACTATGAAGAAGAACAGGACCATTCTGTATTCCTTGCTCTTGCTTCCTGCACTGATCACTTCATTGGTGTCTGGTTGTTACCGTGACCCTCAAGTTGCCCTTGAGCTGAATGAAGAAGATGTGAAGTTCAGAGTACCTGTTGGGTTTCCAGCACCAGCGTATGACTTTAGTTTAAATCCAGTCACTGTTGATGGATTTGAATTGGGCCGCAAGTTATTCTATGATCCTCGTTTGTCACGCGACAATACAATTTCATGTGGTACGTGTCATCAACAAGTAAGTGCTTTTGCAAATACGAGTCACCAAGTAAGTCATGGAATTGATGGCTTATTCGGAACAAGAAATGCGCCAGGTCTTTGGAATCTTGCTTGGCACAGTACGTTCATGTGGGATGGCGGCATTCAGCACATAGAGTTACAACCTTTGGGTCCGATTGCGAATCCTGTTGAGATGGATGAGGATATCAATAACATCATCACTAAGCTGAAGAATGATGCGTTGTATCCAGGAATGTTCAAGTCTGCCTTTGGTAACGATACAATTACCACGCAGCGAATCACCCAAGCTATTACTCAATTTCAAGGTTTGATGATTTCGGATAACTCGAAGTATGATCAATATTCGCGTGGAGAAACTACTTTAACTCCTGCTGAGTTGGCGGGTCTTGCTACTTTCCGGTCAAAATGTGCGACATGTCATACGGAGCCTTTATTCAGTGACAATTCCTATCACAACAATGGATTAGCTCCAGAACCAACGATTATGGATGCAGGTAGAATGCACATTACAAACGATCCAGCCGATTCGCTGAAATTTAAAACGCCTTCTTTGAGAAACATTGCGGTTACTGGTCCGTATATGCACGACGGTAGGTATGCAACCCTTTCGCAATGTTTGAATCATTATACTAGTCCAATGTATCAAAGTGCAACATTGGATCCGCTTTTAAGTTCTGGAATTCCGTTGACGGCGCAAGAGAAATCTGATTTGCTTGCATTCTTGGCTACGCTTACTGATTATACCTTTATTCAAGATCCGAAATTCAAAGAGCAATGAGGTTCCCATTCGCATCGGCAATAGTTGTTCTTGCTCTAGTTGCGGGTGGGTCGTCTTGCACAAAGGATCCTGAAACTGTGCCTGAGGGAACGGTGCGGTTAGTGATCAATGTGAATCATCATGGATTTCCAATTGCCAATGCCGTTGTGTTTAGAAAAAACGGAACGTTGGTATTTCCAGGCGTAGATACAACAGTATACGATAAACGATATGTTACTGATGCTTCGGGCAACCTAACAATTAGTGATGTGGGGAATGAGAATAAAACGATGGTTCTCTTCGCCAAAGGAATTGATCCAACTTGGGACACGCTGGTAATCACTCCAGTTTCAGGATATCAATTCGTGAATGTGACCACGGCAATAGGGGAGAGCAAGGATTTCTCTGTGACCATTCCTGTATCGGAATAGTTTACGAACCTTAGCCTACTTCACTACGAAGTCGAACATTTTTTTTCCTTCCATATATCCTTCTAGTCGGTCGCCAATCTTGACTGGCCCAACTCCAGCAGGTGTCCCTGTGTAGATCAAGTCCCCCATTCGAAGCGTTACGAACGTAGAAATATATGCGATGAGTTTATCGTATGAAAAAATTAGATCGCTTGTGTTGCCATTCTGCACAGTCTGTCCGTTCACATCAAGATGAAAGTCGATTTTATCCTTGTCTTTCAATTGATCAACGGAGATAAAGTCTCCAATAGGAGCAGAACTGTCGAATGCTTTTGCTTTCTCCCAAGGTAATCCTTGTTTCTTGCATTCCGCTTGAAGATCGCGAGCAGTGAAGTCAATTCCTAAACCAATTTCATTGTAATATTTGTATGCGAATTGTTCTGCAATGTGCTTGCCTACTTTCGATATTTTCAAGACAACTTCTACTTCGTGATGAAGATCCTGTGTGAATTCTGGATAATAAAACGGAGCATTGTCCTTCAATAGCGCGGTGTCTGGCTTCATGAATATCACTGGCTCAGTTGGAACCGGACTATTCATTTCTTTTGCGTGATCGGAGTAGTTTCTACCTATGCAGATTATTTTCATATATTAAAAGTTACTTTTTGCAATCGCCTATTTCTTTTCGCTCTATTGGGAAATAGTCAATCGTAAATTATTACTTCTTTCTCATTTCAAGTCTAATCTTTGTGATCACCTTCTTGGTGTACAATGGAAAATCTCCGTCCATCATCCAGTTGTAATAGGAAGGTTCTTTCTCGAAGACGTCTGTTACAGGTTTTCCAGTGTGCTTTCCAAAATTGAACACAGGCACGTTCTTGTCGTTGTAAACTATACGCCCCATGAGATCAACATTTCGGGTGTTCATTGAAAATTCACTGAGGAAAGGAACATCCTTTTTTAAATTCTCATAACGCATTACTTGCGCTTCTAGAATTTCATATGTAGCTAGCGTGTCTGCTTCTGCTGTATGTGCATTGACCAACGGTTTTCCACAATAGAATTGATAAGCTGCCGAAAGTGTCCGCTGCTCCATCTTGTGAAAGATATTCTGAACATCAACTAATTTTCTTGAAGTAATTTCAAATTCAATGTCGGCACGCAAAAATTCTTCAGCCAGCAACGGAATATCGAACTTGTTGGAATTGTACCCTGCAAGATCGCATCCGTCAATCATATCATACAACATACGTGCTGCTTCCTTGAACGTGGGTGCATCTTTTACATCTTCATCAGTAATGTGATGGATAGCGGTAGACTCAGGTGGAATAGGTCTTCCCGGATTAATTTTCATACACTTTGAGTCGCGATCTCCATTGGGATGAAGTTTCAGGATGGCGATTTCAATGATGCGATCTGAAGCAACATTAACACCTGTTGTTTCTAGATCAATGAATGCAAGCGGACGAGTGAGCGATAAGTTGGTCATGTGTTATGCGAGGTGTTTTTGAATGATAGGCAATAATGCGGCATGTATTGCTGGTGTTCCGCAGAGCAGTTCTTTCTTTCCGATTGGATCATTTTCATTAGAGAAATCAGTACAGATTCCTCCGGCTTCTTCGATGATTATTTTTCCAGCAGCAACATCCCACGCCGACAAGCCGTATTCATAGAATGCATCAAATCTTCCTGCTGCCGTCCACGCCATATCTGTTGCTGCAGAGCCAGGCCTTCTAATGCCTCTCGAAGTACGCTGCAACTCACTGAACAAAGCAATATACTTTTCATGCAAGCCTGCATCGAGATAAGGAAAACCAGTTGCTAGCAATGCGCGCTTTAATTCTTGCGTGTTAGATACTGAAATGGATTTTCCGTTCATCCACGCTCCACCTTCCTTCCAAGCGTAGAAACACTCATCCATGTTGATTTCATAAATTACACCGAGAATAGGATGTGTTCCTTCTGCGAGGGCTACACTCACCGCATAACATGGAATACCGTGAATGAAATTGGTCGTTCCATCTAGCGGATCAATGATCCAGTTGAAGCGTTTGCCTTTTGGCCGATTCGCATCTTCTTCTGCAATGAATCCAGCCTCGGGGAAAATGATGCTCAATTGTTTCACCAATTCATCTTCCGCAGCACGATCAACAAATGAAACAAGATTATTGAAATCTTTTTCCTCAATGTCTGAACTCTTGAAATGTTGTCGCTGGTCCTTTATACCTCTACCCACACGAATCGCCACCACTTGCACCTGTTCGCACAGCAATTCTAGACCAGGTAAACCGGAAGGTGCGCCGAACAAACTCATGCGGAGGTTGTGGTTTTTGCTCTCTTCTTGGTCCACACCGCGAAGGCGGTACCTAATGTAACCAATGAGAATGCGATAAATTCAGCTTGGGTAACACGGAAGCTTCCGAGTGTGAACAATGTTGTATTCACGCGGATTAATTCAACTAAGAATCGCTCTAGACCATTAAAGATCATGTAAGTGGCGAAGAGTAATCCTGGCGTGATGAATCGTTTCCTAAGCATCCAAAAAACAATGAATAAAGCTATGCATGCAATTGCTTCATAGAGTGGAGTAGGGTAAACTGGGTCAATCAAACGTGGATGATCATGATCACAAAACATACTCGCCAATTGATATTTTGGATCGTTATCATTTGGATTACACGTATGATTCACGTTGTTTGGATAATCGTATTTCCAGAACCAGTCAGGTAGAAAACTCATCCAACCTGGTTTCGGTGCAGTATTGACTATTCCCCAATCTCCATCGCCGGAAATATGGCAACCTAATCTTCCCCAACCATATGCCAAAAATAATCCTGGTGCACAGGCATCCATTACATGCAAAATGCTGAATCCTTTTTTGTGTGCGTAATAGAGTACGGCAATGCTTCCCAGAATTAAACCACCATACATGGTGAGTCCACTAAACGAGAAGAACATGTCACCTGGATCTTCGAGAAAGCTTCCGAAATTTTCGAGAATGTGAAATATTTTCGCGCCAAGAAATCCGAAAGCTGCTGCAATTAAAGTCATATTTCCTACGTGGTCGGCAGGACTTACTTTCTCTTGTACTTCTTTAGGTTCTGGAAGTTTTTTCTTGTTCACATCCCAATATCTGTATGCTGCGAAAATTCCCCCAATGAGGATTCCAATGAAAATGTTTCCACTTCCAGAAAGAATGTAACCACGAGGATCTTCAGCAAACGTTCCATCATCAAATGGAATAGAGAGTAATTTCCATCCAACTAGAAATCCAACCGCGAATTGTCCGATCAATTCACCTTGTGTTGCTTTTGCTCCAACGATGATCTTTCGGTATGTAGACTTTAGTAGATTTTCAGATTCTTTACGACTCAATTCTTTTGCAAAGAAGTACGCGCAAAGGAGAAAGGACAGGGCAACAAAAAATCCGAAGCTTTGCAGTAGCTTTAGAAATGGTAGATCCCATCCGAATAAATCTTTGACTGCGTCGTAAATTGTTGCGTACATAAAATGTGTTTAGGCCATCGCCGGAACTGATTCGGCGGAGTAAATATTTTCTGCGGTAAGTTGCTCTAGTTTGTATGGAACGATTTTGTTGATCAACGCGCTATCATATGGGACGGAAACGCGAATGTAGTTGTCGCTGTATCCAAACATCATCCCGTTCTTGTTTTCCTCTTCGAAAAGTACTGTGCGGGTCTCGCCTTGATGCTGCTCGTAAAATGCACGCAATTTTTTTACAGATAGTGTGCGCAGCATTTTGTTTCTCTTTTTTCGCTCTTGCATAGGCACACTATTGCCCATTTCAACTGCATCTGTATTGTCGCGTTCCGAATACGTGAAAACGTGCAAATAGGAAACATCAAGGGTATTTAGAAATTGATACGTTTCCAAAAAGTCTTCTTCTGTTTCACCTGGAAAGCCTACAATGACATCAACTCCAATACAGCAATGCGGCATCAGCGATTTGATAGTGGCAACGCGCTCAACGTAAAGGTCTCGCAAATAGCGACGGCGCATCAGTTTCAAAATCTTATCAGAACCTGATTGCAGAGGAATATGAAAGTGAGGAACAAACTTAGCGGAGTTGGCAACAAAGCGAATGATTTCGTCGGTTAGCAGATTAGGTTCTATGGAAGAAATTCGGAAGCGATCAATACCTTCTGATTTATCCAATTCGGTAATTAGCTCAAGGAAATTCTCCTCGCGCTTTTTACCACCGTGAAGTCCTTTTCCGAAGTCGCCCAAATTTACGCCAGTGAGCACAATCTCTTTAGCACCTGCAGACGCAATTGCTTTTACTTCAGCAAGCACATTTTCTACACTATCCGAACGACTTTTCCCGCGCGCTAGCGGAATTGTGCAGAATGAGCAGGTGTAATCACAGCCATCTTGGACTTTCAGAAAGGTGCGCGTACGATCGCCGGATGACCATGCACTTACGAATGTGTTGGCATCGTCAACATCGCACGAATGAACGAAAGCTTGATTTTGCTTGCCATTGAGTTGTTCGAGGTATTGCGGGATATTGAATTTTTCTGTTGCGCCGAGCACTAAATCTACACCTTCGATAGCCGCAATTTCATTTGGTTTAAGTTGAGCATAACATCCAATAATTGCTATGCACGCCTCTGGAGAAACAGCAAGAACATCGCGTACAATTTTTCTGCATTCGCGATCGGCATTCTCTGTAACAGAACAGGTGTTGATCACATAAAGGTCAGCCCCATCTTGAAATTCTTTACGAACGAAGCCATGATCTTTCAGCTGCCGGGCTATAGCCGAAGTTTCCGAAAAATTGAGTTTACAACCTAATGTGTGGAAGGCAACAGTCTTTTCCATTCGGTTGCGAAGTTAGTGAAAAGCAGCTGCGATTTGGCGGTGAAAAACTGCTAATTAATCACAACTTGATTTAACGATGCTATTTGCTGTGCGTGCGTTTTTTACTGTTGAAAACCTTGTGTAAAAACGCTTTTTGCTCAGCCTTCGCACCCTCTCGATTGTGATTAAACTTGTTGTGATATTCACTTTATCATGAAAAGAACAATTTACGCGCTTTCAATACTCTCCACTATTGTTGTTTTACTGAGCGGCTGCGGTACGTCGCACGACCAACAAGAGAGTCGACAAGTTTTCCGTTTCAACGAGCTGGGTGATGTCACTTCTCTTGATCCTGCAATGTCAGGTTCCTTCGAGAACAATTGGGCTGTGAATCAATTGTTCAACGGTTTAGTAGAAATGGACGACGAACTCAATGTGAAGCAATGTATAGCAACACATTGGTCAATCAGCGATGACGGGCTTAAGTACACGTTCTCGTTACGTCAGGATGTCTACTTTCATGATGATCCGCAATTTCCTTCTGGAAAGGGTCGTAAAGTGAATGCGCATGATTTTGTATTCAGTTTTCAGCGTTTATTTGATCGTAAATTGTCTAACGCAACCTCATTGGTAGATGTTATCAATTATGAGCCGGTTGAAGCCGAGGGCCCTAATGGTATTTCTGCACTCAATGATTCTACTTTGGTCATTGAATTGAAACGTCCATTCAAGCCATTCCTTAGCATCTTAACCATGAAGTATTTCTCAGTAGTCCCAATTGAGGTGGTGCAGTTCTATGGCGATGGTTTTAAGTCGCATCCAATTGGAACGGGCCCGTTTAAATTAAAAACATGGTTAGAGGATACACGCTTGGATCTCGAGCGTAATCCAAATTACTTCAAGAAAGACGAAACGGGGAAATCTCTCCCTTATCTCGATTTTGTGTCGGTAAGTTTCATTGACGATCCAGACGCAGCATTCCTTCAATTTCTTGCTGGTGATCTTGATATGCTATCAGGAATTGACGCCGTCAACAAGGAGAAAACAATGCAGTCCGATGGACAGCTAAAACCCGAGATGGCAAGTAAGTACAATTTACTTAGTGCTGAATTCCTAAAAACAGATTATCTCGGATTCAACATTGATCCGAATAGTGAACTCGTCAAAAACAATCCGCTCCGCCTGAAATTGGTTCGTCAAGCGATTAACTATGCTATCAACCGCGATAATATTGTACGTTTCAGACGTAATAACTTGGGTACTCCTGCAACCGGATTCATCCCGCCGAGTATGAAAGCGTATGATCGCTCGTTGCTCAAAGGATTCACATACGATCCTGACAAAGCGCGCGAACTTCTGGACATGGCGAACTATCCTGGAGGAAAAGGTTTGCCAACAATCACAATCACAACAACTGGAAGTTACCTTGATATTGCTGAAGAAGTGCGTCACCAGCTGAATGAAATTGGAATTCCAACAGAAATCGAAATCATGATGGCAGGTGCCTTCGCTTCTTCCGTTGCAGAAGGTAAAGTGATGTGCTTCCGTAAATCATGGATTGGTGATTATCCAGACCCGGAAAATTTCATGTCGCTGTTTTATAGCAAGCACTTTAGCCCGGGCGGATCCAATTACACGCACTTTTCGCATTCCGAATTCGATCGTTTGTACGAGCGCAGTCTGACAGAACAAAGTGATTCCGCACGGAGCGACCTGTTTCTGCGTATGGAGCAAATTCTTGTAGATGAAGCTCCTGTAGTTCCGCTGTATTACGACCAAGTGGTTCGCCTTGTGCAGAAACGGGTTACCGGAATGACCATTGATCCAACTAATATGATCAATCTGGAACGTGTGAAAAAGTAGAGCAGGACCGTTAATAATCCGTGAAAACATGGACTTTCGGGCTGTCAAAAATCAAGGCAAAACCTTATTTTTGCTGACCTGAAATCAGAATATTGTAATTCATACATCACTAATAATAACCAGTATGGGCGTTCTCGTCGGAAAAAATTCAAAAGTAATTGTGCAAGGTTTCACCGGAACTGAAGGCACATTTCATGCAACACAAATGATTGAGTTCGGTACAAACGTAGTGGGTGGTGTTACTCCTGGAAAAGGTGGCCAATCACATTTGGATCGTCCTGTTTTCAATACTGTCGCTGATGCGGTAAAAACTACTGGCGCTGATGTTTCTATCATCTTCGTTCCACCTGCATTTGCCGCTGATGGAATTATGGAAGCTGCCGAAGCTGGAATCAAAGTGATTGTTTGCATCACAGAGGGAATTCCTGTTCGTGATATGATCCAAGTGAAAGAATATCTTAAAGGAAAAGATTGCCGTTTGATCGGACCTAACTGCCCTGGTGTAATCACTGCAGGTGAAGCGAAAGTGGGTATCATGCCTGGTTTTGTATTCAAAAAAGGAAATATCGGTATCGTGTCAAAGTCAGGTACATTGACTTACGAAGCTGCTGATCAAATCGTAAAAGCGGGTCTTGGTGTTACAACTGCAATCGGTATCGGAGGAGATCCTATCATTGGAACTACTACAAAAGAAGCTGTTGAGTTGCTTATGAATGATCCAGACACTCACGGCATCGTGATGATTGGTGAAATTGGTGGTGGTTTGGAAGCTGAAGCAGCGCGTTGGGTAAAAGCGAATGGAAATAAGAAACCAGTCGTAGGATTTATTGCTGGTAAGACTGCTCCTAAAGGACGCACAATGGGTCACGCAGGTGCTATCGTAGGTGGAGCAGAAGATACTGCAGAAGCTAAAATGGCAATCCTTCGTGAGTGTGGAATTCACGTAGTTGATTCACCTGCAACTATTGGTAAGACAATGGCGAAAGTGCTCGGTAAAGTAACCGCGTAGTCGTTCAAAGTTCACCGTTAAAAGATTAAACCGTTCGCTGTTTTGTGGACGGTTTTTTTGTGGACTGAATTTGATGAAGCGGAATCTTGCCTAAAATTTTTAGTTTTTTCAACTAATCATTTTTCATCGCTGTAATTTCGTACTGTAAATCCACATTTTATGTTGTCTTCACTTCACGTACAGAATTACGCACTCATTGACTCAGCCGAAATTGATCTCAGTGCTGGGTTCACCATTATTACCGGAGAAACCGGTGCAGGAAAATCGATTCTCCTTGGTGCTTTAGGATTGTTGCTCGGTGAACGTGCCGATTCAAACGCCCTTTTTGATAAAACACGAAAGTGTGTAGTGGAAGGAAAATTCACTGTGAACAAATTTGACCTGCGACAGTTGTTCGAAGAAAATGACTTGGATTATTCGGACGAAACAATCATTCGCAGAGAAGTGACTGCTGAGGGAAAATCACGGGCATTTGTAAATGATACACCCGTAAATATCTCTTTCTTGAAGCAGCTTTCTGCGAAGTTAATGGATGTGCATTCGCAGCACGAAACGTTGACGCTGACGAATTCGGCATTTCAATTAACAGCGCTCGATGCAGTTGCGGGGAATGCGAAATTGAATGCGGATTATGCGGAGCGATTCAGAACGTACAAAAAGGCATCTGCGCGATTGGCTGAGCTCAAAGAAATTGAAGCGCAGTCCAAAAAGGAATTGGATTACTTCACTTTCCAATTCGAAGAACTTGAGTCCATGCAACTAAAGGAACTCGAACAGGATGAATTGGAATCGGAGTTAAGGACACTGGAGAATGCAGAAACAATCAAAGGTGGTTTGGCAAAGGCATCAATGGCGTTGTCGGGTGCGGATGAAAATCTGGTAAGCGGCCTTTCTGTGGTGAAAAATGCAATCTTGCAATTGGCGAAATTCAATCCAAAAGTCGCGGCCATCGGAGATCGTTTATCTAGCGTTACTATTGAATTAGAAGATATTGCGGGCGATATTGATATGTTAAACGATGATATCAATTACGACCCTAAAAGGATAGCAGTTGTTCAGGAGCGTTTGGATGGCATTTATCGTTTGCAGCACAAGCATGGAGTACGAACAGTTACAGAACTGATCATGTTGTGTGAAGATCTACGGAGCAAGATTGATGCAATTGCATCGATGGAAGCACAGATGGTTGCTGCCGAGAAAGAAGTTGCAGCAGCCTTTTCTGAAGTAAGTGAAATAGGGGAGAAGCTCGCGAAGAAGCGAGAAGAATCTGCCCCTGTATTGGCGAAAGAAGTGAAGGAAATGTTGAGTGAATTGGGTATGCCTGCTGCTCAATTGAAAGTGATGATTGATCGAATGCCGGAACCGAAGGAGTTTGGTTTTGATAAGATAACTTTCCTGTTTACAGCTAATAAAGGTTCTGAACTTCAACCTTTAAATAAAGTCGCTTCTGGAGGTGAATTGTCACGACTAATGTTGAGTTTAAAGGCAATGTTGTCAAAGAGTGCAAGTTTGCCGACCATCATTTTCGATGAAATTGATACAGGAATTTCTGGAGACATTGCGGCGAAGGCGGGTGCAATCATGCATCGCATGGGATGCCACATGCAGGTAATTACGATCACGCACCTTCCTCAAGTGGCGAGTAAAGGTGACGCGCATCTCTTCGTATACAAAGAAGAAGTAGGTAAGAAGACGGTGAGTCGAATCAAGCAGCTCACTGATAAGCAACGTATTGAGGAGATAGCCAAGATGTTAAGCGCCGGTAAGCCAGGTGATGCAGCAAGAGAAAATGCCAAGGAATTGTTGGCAAACTAATTACCGAAAGCCTAGCGCATTTTCGGTGCAATACCTGTGTTGAGGTCAATGAACTCGGCTTCTTTGGATGTCCAATAGTTTTGGGCAATTGCCTTGTCATAGTACTTGATGCAATGATATTCACGAGCGGCGATAACTACCGCACTCCTAAGTTTACGACGGTAGGAAACAGTTCGCACAGAATCACGCTCTTCCAACTTGTACGTTTCGTAAGCGGAATGTATTGCGCGGAGGTCTTTCTTCTCTGCAATCTTTTCTTCTCTGGCTTGTATAGCCCGTTTCGATAAGCTGGGTTGTAGAGAATCTAATTCATGTTGCATCCGTGTTATTTCCGCATCCATTTTCTCTAGTTCTGCATCAAGTATTTTTCGTTCCGCAACAGCAGAATCTGCGAGCACGGAATAGCCGGGAAGCGAACGTAACAACGAGTCAGAATTGTAAACGCCTACACGAAGCAGAACGGGTTTTACTCCAACCGATCTCGCAATATCATTGGTGATATCCACCATGAGTACTTGATCATTCGGACAAATCATCGGTCTGTTCTCTCCGATTTCAAATACATCGGCCATATCCTGCTGCTTCGAGATTCGTGAGGCGATACGAGCAAGACTATCGTAGTATGGCATCAAATGAGTCACAGTTAATAGAATAATTTGCTCATCGTATTTGTCTATCTGCTTGTTTATGGATTCTGATTCTTTCTTCGCCGCATTGTATTCCGACTGCTGTTTAGGACCAACAACTGCTCCAGAGTCTGGTTCTGCCATGAGCATTTTATCGGTAGCTAGAAATGCCTTCTGCTGCACAATTTGCTTACGTGTTTGGATGTGTTGAATGCTATCGAACCACATTCTGAATCCGGGCATCTTTATAGCCACAGAGTCTTTCGTGTAATAGGCAACTGTGCAAGCAGAAGACGATCCGTTTTGCCCATGAGCTTTTCCTATTGCCACAAACACAATCAGGATGATGGCTGCGAGATGTGATTTTGATGCGTACACTTTATGCAAATGGTATTGAACGTACTGTTAATTTGCGGGTCTTCGGAATGCTTACATTGAGAATTGCAAAGTTACCAAGCAGGAAATAATACACGCAGAATACCCTCACTATTGTGCGGTAAGCAACACATCCTTGCTCATTTCTCCCTGCGGGCCAATGTCGAACACGATCAGTGTCTCCACTTTCTGCGCACAACCCGGAGCATCTATGGTCATGACATATTTTCCAGGAGGAAGTGCCAATACATAGTGACCTGTAATTGGATTGGGTTTGTATGAACCGAATTCTTCGTTCGTTTCGGAATTGGTAACAGAAATGATTATGTCGGCATAACTAACTGAAGTGCTCGGCACAGTGATTTGTCCCGTAACTAGTGTAAAGTACCCTGCCTGTACTTCGTTGAATACTACACGCCAAATATCAAGATCTCCTAATCCGCCTTCACGAACCGTGGAAATATAGGCTACGCGATTTGCTTCTGTAAAGCAGATGGACATATTGTTTTCTGTATTGTTAATAGGATATCCAATATTCTTAGGCGTGCTGAAGGTGTTGTTCTCAGAATCCCAAATGGTGTAGAACAAGTCATAGCCGCCCATACTATTATGACCTTCAGATGAGAAGTAAAGTGTTTTTCCATCCGGGGCCATGTAAGGAAAATCTTCACCCCACGGTGTGTTGATCACATCAGAGAGATGTTGCGCCATTGACCATTTTCCATTTGGCAATTTCTTCACCATGTACAAGTCTGTGCTTCCTTTTCCGCCTTCTCGCTCGCTCGCAAAAAACAAAACATTTCCATCAGGAGACAAGGATCCAGCAGTTTCAAATCCGCTGTTGATATCGTTGTTCAACCCTTCGAAAGCTATGGGCTTCGCAAATGATTTATTATACGCCGAGAATTTTATCTCACCAGCCGTTGTAATATTATCAATGTAAACGGTCATCCATGATCCGTCGGTAGAAAGTCCTACGCATTGTTCATCATAGTTTCCATTAACGAGTGCTCCAGCATTTTTTGCTTTGCCGTAAAGTCCATTCACTGCGCGAGAGAAGTAAATATCAGAAGCATAATATCCATCCACTTCCACTTGTGCTGCTCCTACATTTCCTTTTCTTCGAGAGGTAAAGCAGAGCATTGATTCATCTTGAGTAACGAAGGGATAATAGTCGGGAAATTCGGTGTTCACTTCTTTGCCCAGACTTTGAAATGTTACATCGAGTGGATTTTTGACCAACACTTTTCCATTATTGCATTGTTGAATATAGAGATCGGCGCGGGCTTTACCTTCTTTATCTGCCTTCACTTTGTAGGTGTTGTAGTTAGTGATCGCATCGTCCCAGCGCAGCGCGTGGTGATACGATTGTCCGAGATACAACCACGCATCATTGTCTGCTTTGGTTTGCTTGGTGCAAAATTCAAAGTACTTGATCGCTTCTTTCTTATTGTTATTGGTATTGAGATAGCAAATTCCTGTTCTGTAGTTGTAGAGATAGTTGGAGGATTCTTTCTTCACCAAGGCTAGATAGATGGGCAGCGCCATAACATAGTTCTTGTGATCAAAGTGCTCTGCAGCAGCATCGGGATCAGCGACGATTGACGTACCTGGCTTCTGGGGTTGACCCATGAGCATAATGCCACTCGTGAGCCAAAGTAAAAGGAGTAATATTTGGTAGCGTTTATTCACTGTTTGGGTCGGGGGGGGACAATCCGCTCTATCCAAAAATAACAAAAAACGAACCAGATTTTTTCGTTGTGAATTACTCGTCAGTAAAAAGCCCTTCATTTTGAATTGAAGGGCTTTTTAAATGTTAAAATCTCAGTTTAATAACCTCGAATTTTGACATATTGGTATTTCTCGTACACCTTTTTCTTTTTGTCGAAGTCCGTTTTGTATTGGGGACCAAGGACGTATGATGTGACTTTTACCCACTGAACTTTCGTCATGTCAACACCTTTTGCCTTTAATGCCGCATTGACGACATTTTGAGCTTTCTGCGCTCGGTCTTCTGCTAATGCTTTGTTACTTGCAAATTTCTTTGTTGGTACCTGTGACGCAGAAGCCGTTATGCGGAAATTCAGATTTCCGTATTTGTCAATGTGAGCAACGCAACTATCAATAAATGTTTTGAAGTCATCGTCATTCGGATCAATAGAACTGATGTTGTATTTAAAAAACATCGTAAAGCTCAAATTGTGGTGCTCTGTGAGTTCTGCCTTGTAATTCTTAGGAGGCTTGTTAGAAGTGATGGAATCGCCCGGCAACACCACGTGCTGACCCGATTTGTTGGCTGTATCCATTGGAACGTCTGAGCGAATTTTTCCAAGAACTAAATCGCGCAGGTCCATCGAACGGTCAATAACATCAAAGGATGATCCAGCTGGAACATCAATGATTTCATTGGCATATTCTTTTCCATTTACAACATAACTAATTTGATAAGTTCCACCTGTTGGCAGAATGATGGTGAAGTTTCCAGTTCGTGAGTTTGGGCGATACACTCCAATCAATTCTCCATTTAGTGAATTGTTCACAGTGATTTCAACCTTCTGCGTGAGCGGTGATCCATCAGCATTATAAATTCTTCCTTTGAGCAAGGTTAACGCTTGTGTTGCTGCTTGTTCTAGCTCAGCCATGTAAATATCCTTTTCACCATAACCTCCGTCGCGTACAGAAGAGAAGTACGCTCTCTTTCCATCCGGTGAAGTCATGTAGAAAATGTCGTCGTCTGGTGTATTGATAGGATAAGCCATGTTGGCAGGAGCGCTCCAAGAACCATCTTCATCATTTTTTACCGTAAAGAAAATGTCAAATCCACCCATGGATTTGTGGCCCTTTGATGAAAAGAACAAGGTGTGTTGATCCGGGTGAATGAATGGAGCATCTTCATCTTGCGCTGTATTGATAGTTGGTCCAAGATTAAGCGCTCTAGACCATTTTCCATTTGGCAACTTCACGCAACGGTATATATCACGACCTCCGAAACCACCCGGTCTATCGCTCACAAAATATAACGTGCTACCATCTGCCGATATACACGCATGTGTTTCCCAATACTTAGTATTGATATCTGATCCCAATGGAACAGGAGCCATCCAAGAACCGTTCATTGTAGTTGACGAATAGATATCTCCTCCATTATCATCGCGATACAGGAACAACGTTTGACCATCGGTGCTCAGTGAAATGGTTGCTTCGTTAGTTGGCGTGTTGATATATGGGGAAACAGGTCGTGCCGAAGTCCAAGTTCCATCCTCCTTCTTTTCACACGTAAGAATATCCTCGTAATATCCACCATCCAAAGCAGTTTCACCAAATCGTTTTGAGGTAAAATACATGGTGTTTTCATCAATCGACATTACTGCTCCGTAATCGGGATATGGACCATTAATACTGTCGCCCATATTCGTAATTGTTACTGCCAATGGAACCGTCATAAATTCTTTGGCATTATTGCACCAGTTTATGCGCATGTCAATTTCCTTGGTCATTTCCGGATCGCGAATACCGAGAATGGCTTTATACGATTCAAAATAACTGAGAGCAGAATCGAATTGATAATTGTAGTGGTACGCTTGCGCTAAGTAATAGAATGTGTTTTCAGGCGCTTGCTTCTCTTTTGGCTCATAAGGGTCGTAATTACGAGAAACATTGCGCGCAGCAATACGCAAATAGGGGAGCGAATTCTTTTTTTGTGAAGCAGAGTTGAGGTAACATACGCCAAGTTTGTAATTCACATTGGCGGTTGAAGAGTCTGTTTTATAGGCTTCTTTGAAATAAGCCAAAGCCATGGGCCAATTGCGTTCTTCGATAAGCAAGTTACCTTGTACGAAATTCTCTCTGTAGTTACCGGGTATTGGAGCTGGTGTTTGCGCCTTTGCGCAAACGTGCAACAGAACCAACATGGCAACAAGTATGTTTCGGCAAATGGACATATTCTGCGTTTAGGGAAACAAAAAGTGTACCCGGAAGTTTACTGGTCAGACAAAAATAAGCCTTTGTCGGCTATTTCCCCCTAAAAAAAAAGCATTTACCAACAAAGGTTGGTTCATTGAACAGCCTTAATCGTAACTCTCCGGTTGGCCGAGCCAGTATCCATGAAACGATTACGCACTGTTTGTACCACTGGTTCTGTTTCCCCTTTACCAATGGTCGCAATGCGTTTCTCACTCACTCCAGACTGAACGAGGTATGATTTCACGGCTTTAGCCCGTTGTTCAGATAATCGCTGGTTGTATGTTGAGTCTCCTGTTTCATCTGCGTGTCCAGTGACAAGGATATTCTTTTCTGGATTTTCTTTCATCCAATCAACCAAAATATTCAATCCTTTCACATAAGCATCTGTAACCAGACTTCTATCGAAAGCGAAGTAAACGTTGGCAAATGCTGCTGAATTTGCAGTAGGATCCTTAGGAATAGTAATGGCGTTACTGCTAACGCTGTTCGTTGTCCAATTTACTGTGAGCTCAGATACAGCGTTAAGACTGCCTAAGTAGTTTGTTCGCATGCCAGGCAATTCATGATACGGATCTTGAGTGGCATTCGCATTTATTGCACTATCAATAGGGAAGTAGTAGTTGGATAGTTCCATATTGACCGACTGGTCTGTATTGGTAATATTCAGATTTTGAAAAACGAACTGCTCGCTATCTGGAGCCGAGAAGGGCAAAGAAGCGGTGAGTGTAGAGAATGCTCCACTGGAAATTTCATAGGTTACATTTTCGCCCGGAACATACGGGTAGACAATAGTATCGCCAGATTTCATCGTGAAGATCTGGAATACATCTGAAATACCATGAGAAAGCCTAACCGTGATTAATTCACCCGGAGATACATTTGGAGCAGTAATTTTAAGTTTGGCGAGTGGATTTACATCCGGATAATTCTGTACGTAGAAAATATCTAGATCACCTTCTCCATCTCGATTAAGAGTAGAGTAATAGGCACCTGATCCATCTTCTAATGGTGTATAGAAAATATCATCACCACCATTATTGACAGGGGCGCCCAAGTTCTCTGGTGCGGACCAGGTTCCGTTAGACTGTTTAATACATCTGAAAACATCATATCCGCCCATGCTGTTATGACCTTCTGAAGAGAAGTACAATGTATTCCCATCTGGGGCTAAGAACGGACAATCTTCGTTGAATGGCGTATTTATTTCAAGTCCGATGTTATGCGGTTTGCCCCACTTGTTTCCTTGCTTTTCGGAAATCCAGATATCCTTTTGACCAACTCCGCCTTTTCTGTCACTCACGAAAAGCATGCTCGTTTCATCATGACTAAAGAATATTGAAGGTTCGTGACTACCGCGCATGTCAATTTCCTGATCAATGCGTTTTGGCTCTAACCAACGATCCCCATCCCATTTCGCTTTCATGATATCGCCATAACGAAATACGTAGAGATCCGTTGAATCCGGAGACAATGCAATTGATCCATCGTGATCTTCAGTATTGATTTCGGATACGACTTCCGCTTTGTTGAAGAGTAGGGCGATAATTCCGCGACGCTTTACTTCTGAAGTATCGTATCGCGAAGGAGTTGTGTATCGATTCCAACTTGCTCCTTGTGCTTGGTAAACATCTTCGTAATAAAAACCTTCATCGTCCTTAGCATTACCTGTATTGCATGGGCGTTTAGAGGTGAAAAGAAGCATGTTGTTCTTGAAAACCAATACTGGTGCGTAATCAGGATAAGCTGAATTTACATTCGCTCCAAGATTAGTAATTCTTGTTTTGGCTGGGTGCTGCCAGAAGGTTTCGCCAGTAATACAGCCTGATATGAGTTGATCCAGATTCTTATCCTTGTACTGATCACCAGCCTTTTTTCGAAATGCTGAAAAACAATTCTCTGCTTTCTGGAATTGATTAACGCATAGGTAGGATAATCCAGCCTGATAAAGTAGATCTGGCAATGTGTCGGGAGTTGACGCCGCCAATGCCTTATCCATGTATGGCACACTGCGCGGTCGTGCAGTAGTTGAGTAATAGTAGCATACGCCTATTCTGTAATTCAATTTCCAATTTTCGGGAGCCTCATGAAGCATCTCAAGGAAAATTGGTAATGCAGATTCGTATTGCGCATACGTAAAATAATACTCTGCTTTTTTGAATTTCTTACGGTCACTCATCCCTTTGGATGGTGAAGAATTGGCAGGACAAGGAATCGCCAAAAAAGCGATTAAAATTAGAGTAAACGAGAAACTTTTGTAGTTCATGGGTACGTAAGAACGTACGTCAAAGGTAATGCAAAATCTGAACTACTTCAAAACCAGTACTTTTCTTATTTCTTTTTGAGATCTTCTGGAACCAGAATCGGCTCAACAACATCTTGAATCACACCATCAAGACTTAACACGGTAAATTCGAAACGGCGATTCAGGGCCATTCCCGGTCTATTTGGAGTACCATTTTTGTTGTAATTCTCCGCGATAGGTTGCTTTTCGCCATAACCAGCAGTACGAAGGCGAGACTTTTCTATTCCATTATCTATCAAGTAATTAGCAACTGATAGAGCACGTTGTTCAGACAATTTCTGGTTCAATTCATCGCTACCGCTCGCATCAGTATGACCTGCAATTTCCAATGTCAATTTTGGGAATGAGTTCATCAACTTCACGAGTTTATCCAATTCCGCTTTTGATTCTGGTTTCAAGACAGCTTTTCCTGAATCGAAAAAGATATTACGCACTACTATTTTCTGACCAACTTTCAACGGTTCAAGTTCAACTGGACGATCGATAACCTGGTAAGCAGAGGTGTCAGAAATGTTTACGTTATCGGATTGATAGAGGTAATCAACAGCTTCATATGTAATGCTATAGTTCCTACCCGGAGGGAGAATAATTACATACTTTCCGGTTGCAGAGTTAGGCGTGTATTGTCCCATCATTTCACCTGTCTCAACATCAGTTACCGTAATAATTGTTCCTTCCGGAACACCTCCATAAATACTGGTAATTTCACCGGTCAAAACGGTGAGTGGCGTTTCTTCTTTACCCGGGAAGGTCAGGAGACAAATATCTTTTTCACCTTGGCCGTTTTCACTGTTTGCGGAAGAGTAGTATGCGTGCGTGTTGTCTGGAGTTGGGGCAAAGAAAATATCATCATCAGCCGTGTTCACAGGATATCCGATGTTTGTTGGTGGCCCCCAAATACCTTCATCATTTTTTGAGGAGAATACGATATCAAATCCACCCATTGAAGAAGTTCCGTTTGTTGCAAAGTACAAGACTTGCCCATCTGCAGTTAGCGAAGGAGCATCTTCATCATACTTGGAATTTACATTGGGGCCAAGGTTCGTTGGTTTTGACCAATCGCCATTGGGTAAACGTACGCTACGATACAAATCTCGTCCACCAAATCCACCCGGACGATTACTACTGAAAAACAAAGTGTTTCCATCAGGAGAAATAGTGGCTGAAGGTTCCCATTCTTTGGAGTTCACATTCTCAGAAAGTTTGGAAGGAGTTCCCCAAGAATTTCCTTGTTGGTAACTCAGATAGATGTTCCCATCGCCTTGATCGTCTTTATAGATCAGCAATTGCTGTCCATCAGCGCTCATACCAATAGTTGCTTCGTGACCAACTGTATTGATATTCTGTCCCATCGGCATTGCTTGTGACCACAATCCAGAATCGTTCATCGTTGATACATAAATATCTTCGAAGTACATCTGATCGCGCACGTCGACTTTCGATTCAGCAGTAGCAGGACGTCGCGTAGTAAAGATAATGGTACGCTGATCGGCAGAAATTACAGGAGAATATTCAGGATACTCTGAATTGATGTTCTTGCCAAGGTTGTCAATTTTGATGCTTACTGGAAATGGAACCATGTTTTGTCCATTCACGCACCATGTTTTACGCAAGGCAATGTCTTCTCTTGTCTTTGTATCCGTGGAGTCTACATAGCTAAGATATTTATCGAAGCAAATCATTGCAGAGTCAAAACTGTTGCGCAGATGTAAAGCTTGTCCGAAATAATACCAAGTATCAACTGGAGCATGCTTTTCTTTGAGACTATTCTCCTTGTATTTTTCTGAAATGTTTAGTGAAGCAGCTGCTAGATAGGGATATGACCAAGCCTTTTTGCCTGGCATGTTCAGATAACACACACCAATTTTGAAAGATAAATTAGCGTTGGCTGGATCAGCTTTAATTGCTTCAAGGTAGAGCGGCAATGCCATCCCGTAATCCTCAGATGCGAAATACACGTCTCCTTGAACAATTTTCTGTTTCGGTCCTTTCTTTAATGCGAAGGATGCAGCAAACAAGAAAGTAAATCCGACTAGCGAAAAATAGAGAATCCTTTTCATGGGGGTCCTGATATAAGGCAACATTTATATTTATTCAGTAGCAACCGAAGTTCTACTCTTAAGTTCATTCAGCAATCAGATTTCTCTGTTAATATCCCACTGTTCTAGGTAGTCTGCAACGCGACGAACAAATTGTCCGCCCAGCGCTCCATCAACTACACGATGATCGTATGCATGCGACAGGAACATCATGTGACGGATTGCAATTGCATCACCGGAAGATGTTTCAATAACAGCAGGTTTTTTTCTGATTGCTCCAGCAGCCATAATAGCAACTTGCGGCTGAGGAATGATTGGAGTACCCATTACGTTGCCGAATGTTCCCACGTTGGTCAGTGTGTACGTTCCACCCTGAATCTCATCAGGAGAAAGTTTGTTCATGCGCGCACGATTCGCCAAGTCGTTTACTGACTTCGTAATGCCAAGAAGATTCAGACGGTCTGCGTTCTTAATCACAGGAACAATCAAATTACCAGAAGGCAAAGCTGCTGCCATTCCGATATTGATGTTCTTACGAATAATGATTTTCGTTCCGTCAACCGAAATATTGATCATTGGAAAATCTTTGATCGCTTTCACAATGCACTCAATGATGAGTGGTGTGAACGTTAGTTTTTCACCTTCACGCTTTTCGAACGATTTCTTGAATTTCTCACGCCACATTACCATGTTGGTTACATCCGCTTCAACATAAGAGGTTACGTGAGGGGAAACTTGCTTACTCATTACCATGTTCTCGGCAATGATTTTACGCATACGATCCATTTCGATAATTTCATCACCACCCATTAGTGATAAAGCAGGACGTTTTAATTGAGCAACAGCAGGTGCAGATTCTTGTTGCTGAGCAAAAGGTGTGGTATTAGAAGCTGGTGCGGCAACTGACTTTCCTTTATTAGGAATATAGTCGAGGATGTCATTTTTTGTTACACGTCCATGCGCTCCTGAGCCAGAAATAGATTCCAATTCTGCAACTGAAATTCCTTCTTGCTTGGCAATGCTTTTTACCAATGGAGAATAGAAACGTGACGTATCGCCGTTCTTAATTGCTGGAGCTTCATTCTTTACTTGCGTAGCGGCAACCGTTTCAGCAACTACAGTCTTTTCTGCAGCAGGAGGAGTGGTGGTTGTAGATGTAGTACCTGCAGCTGGAGCTTCAGTAGAGATCAGTGCTACAGCTTTTCCAACTTGCACTACATCACCGTCGTTGAATAATTTCTTAGCCAAAAAACCTTCGAAGGGAGAAGGGATTTCAGAGTCAACTTTATCTGTAGCGATTTCCAAAACAGGTTCGTCAAGAGCGATTTTGTCTCCCTCGTTCTTCAGCCACTTGATGATCGTAGCTTCATTCACACTTTCGCCCATTTTCGGCATGATCAGTTCTACCTGTGCCATAATAATTTCAAATTGGTATAAACAAGTTATTCGATTCGAAAATTGGTTTCCGAAGCGACGCTATTTTTAAAGTCACGCAAAAATAAGGTTTTTGAGCTAAAATCGGATGGGTTTGTTACCGAATTTATTGAGACTGTTCAAAATGGAAGTGCTGGTAATCAGATCAATCGCGATTACATTTACCTGTCGCTGAATAATGCCATCTTTGCAACACAATTTGAATATGGGAATTCTGTCAAAATATTGGTCAACGCTGCGTCGTGTTAAGCTCTTACATGTTCTCTACAACGTAAAGAATTATAGCACACTTAAACGAAATAAATCGCTATACAAACGTTTCGGTATTCATCAGTCAGTTGTGTCTTCATTATCGCATGCTTCGATTTCGAAACCTGGAACTGAAACACCTTGGTTGGATGCACCTGATGCGGTGGAGAAAATGCAAGAGCATTCGGCTTGGCATACATTTTCATCTGTTGTTCAACGTGAAATGTTGTTGTGGCCACAGCGTGGATACATGATTGTTGATAGACTATTTGAGAATGAAGTGGATCAGATCAACAAGGAGTTGGATGAAATTCTGCGCGACAAAACGTTGGATTTTGACTATACCAATTCGAGGATCATGAACGCTTGGGAGGCGAGCTCATCAATTCGAAAAATTGTACATCATCAGGAAATGATTCGACAACTTTCGTTTTTACTAGGGAAGAAGGTGACTCCTTTTCAGACTATCAATTTCTTCAAGGGCAGCGAACAGGAAACGCATTCAGATTTCATTCACATGACTACAGAGCCCAAAGGTTTTCTGATTGCCGCTTGGATTGCATTGGAAGACATTGGAGCTGATCAAGGACCGCTGCATTATTATCCGGGAAGTCACAAACTCCCATATGTTCTTGGCGACAGTTTTGATCATTCTAGTACTTCTTGGTCTGTAGGAGATGATTTGTATGCTAACTTTGAGAAGAAGATTCACGAAGAAGTTGTAGAAAATAAATTGGAGAAGCACATCTTTCATGCGAAAAAAGGTGATGTACTTTTCTGGCATGCGAATCTACTGCATGGAGGTGAAGTGGTTAACAATCCTTCGTCTTCCAGAAAGAGTTTGGTGATCCACTTCTTTTGCGAAGGTGATGTGTTGTGTTACCACGAAATCACTCATCGACCGGCAATTATCAAGGAGATTTAGGCAGTAGTCCATCCGCCAACAGCAATAGAAGTCGGCAGTGGCAGTATTTAAATAGATAGTTGACAACTGAAAACTATCATTTGCCAACTGCTCCTTACAACTTCCTACTGATAACTGATTCTGCAAACGATAGGAAAGTGGTCCGACAATCCTGTTTTTACGAGTGTTTTGAATTCCCATGATTGCAACTTTTCGGAGTGCAAGATGTAATCAATTCTGGGAATTGGCAGCGGATTTATGAATGTTTTACCAAAACCAGACCCTGATATGCGAAATGCATCTTCCATGTTGCGTGTAAGAATGTTGTAGGTGTACGACACAGGAGTATCGTTGAAGTCTCCACAGATGATCATTGGGTAGCGACATCCCAACATATGTTTTGCGATGGCATTCGCTTGGCCAGCACGTCTGGTATATGCCCGTTTCATCCTTCGCAGAATGTTCTTGGAACTTTCGATTTCATTTTGCGCTTCTTCTTCGTTCAGCATTGTTTCTACAAAGTGAATATCGTCGTAACCAAAATTGATCGATTGCAAGTGCATATTGTAAACGCGAATCGTGTCGCTTCCTACAAGTAGATCGGTGTAAATGCAGATGTTATTGCTGCGTACATTAAACACGATTTTACCTTCATTGATAATTGGAAATTTGGAAAATGTGGCCACTCCCCAATGATCCGTTTTACGCAGTGTTGTCGTATAGGCACTGTGTACAAAATCGAACTTCATTAATTTGGAAATGGTGTCGAGATTACGGAAGGTGCCTTTGTCCTGCGAATAGAACTCTTGTAAGCACAACACATCTGGAGTTTCTTCTTCGATTACTCCGAACATTTTGGATCGTGTTTCAGTATTGCCTGTCCAATTGTAGAGGTCAAACAATTTCACATTCCACGACATAAGTTTGAATGAAGAATCAGGGGCTTTATCTTGTTCTCCAAATGAAATCTGATACTGCGAATTGAAATGTACAAGCGATATGAGTAGCGCGACAATGGTGTAATATGCTTGTCGTTTTCTACGGATTAGCCAATACAGCAGGAACACAAGATTGAGAATAACTAATCCGGGTTGAAGGAGACCGAAAAATGCAAATACCCATAAGCGTGCAGGATTCACGTATGGCGAGAGATCGGCTATCAATAAGGCAACAATCACAAACCAATTGAAGAAAAGAACCACACGGCTGAACCAACTCAATTTTTTGCGTGACGGAACGGGCTCAATGTATTGTGCTTCTGTCACAGTAATTAAAGTTTGTCGTGATTCTTTTGGAGGAAGTCTTTTTCTTCCCTTGTCAGACTATCATATCCAGCGCGAGAAATTTTGTCGAGAATTTCATCGACGCGTTTTCGTGTGCTTGATTTTCCCGAGTTGTACTCTTCGTCGGTCATCCGAGAATGAGCAATGCGCAATTTCGATTTTGGTTTGAAGAGCTCGGTGAATGGATTTCCTTTTCGAAGCAGATAACCGTAAACCAATCCAAATAATGCACCACCCAGATGAGCTGCCTTTCCTCCGGTATTGTCTGAAATGTTAACCAGCGTTGTAATGGCAACAGAAATCAATGCTAGCCATTTTAGTTTCATTGGCATTCCAAATGGAAATACGCGATAGTCTGGAGAGGCAGTTGCAACAGCTACTACGATAGCCATCACAGAACCTGAAGCTCCAAGAAGAAACGTTTGATTCTCAACAGCAATAAACGAACTTGAAATCAAGTACATAATTCCTCCACTGACTCCACCCAGAATATAAACGCCGTACATTTTCTTACTTCCAAGAAGTTCACAGAATACACGACCGAGGAACCAGAGCCAAAGCATGTTTGAAACTAGATGGAGCAAATCGAAATGTACAAACATGTATGTGCCCAAAGTCCAGAAGTGTGAAATGAACACATCGAAATTTCCAAAAAGACAAAGTGCATCTACCGCAAGAACGGATGTAGCCCCTTGTCCGGAGATCTTGCTCGATTGAATGAAAATGTTGATCAACAAGAACACGATTACATTAATGATCATAAAAATGATCACAGATCGATTATTCCCTTTCAGCTGAGCCCGTAAATCGCGAGAGAAACTCATGAATCAATAAAAATTGCTTTTGTCGCGCTTGTAAATCTGTACAAGTATGAATCCAAAAATCATGCCTCCGATATGCGCGAAGTGTGCAACATTGTCGCCCGAAGCGCCTCTGTATCCGCTGTAAAGTTCGGCAGCGCCATACAAAATCGCGAGCCATTTCAGTTTTACTGGGATTACTCCGTAAATGTTGATGACCGAATTAGGGAAGAGAAGTGCAGCACCAATCAGCAATCCGAAAACTGCACCTGATGCGCCAATCATTGGAGAGGAAGGCGGATACTCACGCAAAAGTGCCCATCCATCTCCGTATTGACTCAAACTGTTGACAGCGGTAAAGGTTTCCCATCCCAGAAAAATCAGGGAAGCTCCAATTCCGCAAACCAAATAATAGATCAGAAATCGCTTTGCACCCCAAACATTTTCAAGCATTCGGCCAAAAAACCACAAGCCGAACATGTTGAATAGAATGTGGCGAAAATCACCGTGCATGAAAATGCTGGTGGCGAATTGGTACCAATGAAAATCTGAATGAAATGGATGGTACAAACCGAGTACTGCTCCTAAATCCAATTGTTGTGAATTCCACGCAAGAATTTTCGCAACAAAGAAAATTACATTAATGGCCACCAGGTTCATCACCACGAATGGGGTTCCAGATACTGGACGAAAGCGAAACTGGCTCATGATCTTTTTAGGCGTTTATCGATTTCTTCAATCGGGAAGTTCACAAAAACAGGTTTACCGTTCGGACAAAATCCAGGCTGTTCGCATCCGAAAAGTTCGTCTACCAGTGACTGCATTTCTGCTGTCGATAAGTGTTTTCCCGGTTTTACCGCAGCACGACGAGCAAGAGAACGAGCAATATTTTCCAGCGGTTTCAAGTGTAATTCTTGGTCATTCTCTTTGAACGTTGCAATTACTTCCTCTAGCAATTGTGGCGTTTCAAATTTTTCGGTTCCGGCAGGAATTCCATGAACCACAAAGGTGTTGGAACCAAAAGGATGAATATCAAATCCGATAGACTGCAATGCTGTCAATTGCGATTCCACAATTTGTGCATCTGCGGGGGTAAATTCTACCGTATCCGGAAAAAGTTTTTGCTGCGTTTCCGCTTGTTGTCGAGCAATACCTTGAATGTAATTTTCATACAATACCCGTTCATGCGCACGCTGCTGATCAATCACCAGAAAGCCATTTTTCATTGGTGAAAGAATGTAGCGCTCATGAAGCTGCCAGAAAGATGAGCTCTCACTAACTGGATTATCATTAGATTCAGGATGCAATTGAGTTTGCACATCAGGAATGACTTCCACTGGTGGGAGATCTTCATTTCTCTTGTGCATATGTTGCGAGAACATGGTTTCCCAGTTCTGCTGATTATTACCTTCTCGGAATTTATCGTGCGAAACAACTCCTGAATTACCGCCCGATTTGAACGGGTTAAACTCTGGATTTACTTTGATTTCTGGTTGACGTATTTGCGTATCCTTGGAGAGATACGGAATTTCCATGCTCATCTCCTGATTAAAATCCAGAGTAGGAGAGATGTTGTATTGTCCAAGCGATTTCTTTACCGTAGATCTGAGAACTGCGTAAATTGAACGTTCATCTTCAAACTTTACTTCAGTTTTTGTTGGATGAATATTTACGTCAATTGTCTTCGGATCGACATCCAAGAAAATAAAATATCCCGGGAAATTACCTGCAGGCAAAAGTTGTTCGAATGCTGTTTGTACTGCATGATGCAAATACGCATTACGAATGAAGCGTTTATTCAGGAAGAAAAATTGTTCTCCGCGAGTTTTCTTGGCAAATTCAGGTTTGATTACAAAACCGGAGATTTTAACAATTCCGGCATCTTCATCAACAGGAACTAAACGCTGATTGAAAGGTGAACCATAGAGCGCAAGAATGCGTTGCCGCAATGAAGCTCTCGCCTCTTCGGTGGTTCCTGCTTCCAAACGGTACATTTCGTTTCCGTTGTGGTAGAGAGAAAAGCCTATGATTGGATTTGCAAAAGCTATGCGTTCGAACTCTTCCAGAATATGTCTGAACTCAACACCATCTGATTTCAAGAAATTTCTTCTCGCAGGGACATTGTAGAACAGATTCTTCATACTAATTGACGTTCCCTTCGGAGCGGCGCACGGTTCCTGCGAAGTTATCTGCGAACCCTCCATGTGAATGACCGTCCCCATCGTGTCTTCTTCTCGTCGCGATTTCAATTCAACTTGAGCTACAGCAGCAATTGAAGCTAATGCTTCTCCGCGAAAGCCCATTGTATTTAGCCTCCATAAATCCTCAGCACTACGAATTTTGGAAGTAGCATGACGTTCGAAGCACAAGCGCGCATCAGTAGGCGACATTCCCTTGCCATCATCTACAACCTGAATCAACGTTCGACCAGCATCTTTCACAATTAGGCGAATGAATGTAGCACCTGCATCAATGGCATTCTCCATTAATTCTTTGACAGCAGAAGCAGGGCGCTGAATTACTTCCCCAGCAGCAATCTGGTTGGCAACAGCGTCAGGAAGGACAGAGATAATATCAGCACTCACGGTACGGCGACTTCAACGGTTATTTTTACGATCCAAAGTTAAACATTCCGCCATCGGGAAAAGGTCTTTTTTTGCACAAGGCTATTGGATGATTAACATTCTTTTGGTGAAAAGTAGAAGTCCATGCAATTACAGGCATAGCCTTTGTCGGTACTTTTAAAGCACATTGCAAAAAATATAGAATGTTTCGTAAAATCACCATATCTCTATTACTCTGTTTGCCAATAACGGCCATAGTGTTCTTGTTGCCTTCCGATAACTATCAAGCTCAAGCGGGGTGGACAGATCGAACACCCCTGCGGATTGATAAATCAGCTTTGCGTGTTGATCCTCCTTTTCTTGCCATGAGCGAGGATAAGTGGGTTGATTCCGTGTTCAAGAGTTTGACGCCTGAAGAGCGAATCGGTCAGTTGTTCATGGTAGCTGCTTGGTCGAACAAAGACAAGAAGCACGAAACGGAGATTCTGAACCTTGTCAAAAATCAAAAGATTGGAGGATTGATCTTTATGCAAGGTGGACCATTGCGACAAGCAAATCTCACGAACAAATACCAGAAAGCTTCCAAAGTTCCATTGCTCATTGGCATGGATGCAGAGTGGGGTCCGGTGATGCGTATTGACAGCTGTATCGGATTCCCGCATCAAATGCAGTTGGGCGCGGTTGACAACGATTCATTGGTGTATTGGTTTGGTGTTGAGATGGCGCGTCAATGCAGCTTGTTAGGTGTACATGTAAGCTTTTCTCCTGATGCAGACGTTAACAACAACCCGTTGAACCCTGTTATTGGAACACGAGCGTTCGGCGAAGACAAATTCAACGTGGCGCGGAAATCAATCATGTATTCGAACGGTTTGCAAGACCATCGCGTGATGTCGTGCGGAAAACATTTTCCTGGTCACGGCGACACGGATTCCGACTCACACAAAACACTCCCTGTGATTTCAAGTTCACGAGCACGGTTGGATTCTTTGGAATTGTATCCGTTCAAAGAATTGATTCGTTTCGGTGTGGGATCAATTATGGTTGCGCATCTTTCTGTTCCTGCATTAGATACTACAGCAAATCAACCTACCACCTTGTCAAGATATGTGATTGACACTTTGCTTAAGCAGGAATTGCAATTCAAAGGATTGGTATTTACAGATGCTTTGAATATGAAAGGTGTGAGCAAATCGCGCACGCCCGGAGAAGTTGATGTGAAAGCACTTCTAGCGGGAAATGATGTGTTATTGTTCTCAGGCGATGTTCCCAATGCCATTATTCTCATTCAGGATGCGATAAAGAAAGGTGATATTACACAAGCCGAAATTGATGCGCGATGTAAGAAGATTCTCGCAACAAAGAAGTGGTGCGGACTCGACAAGAAGAAGCGAGTTGCAACGAAAGGATTGTATGCCGCTTTGAACGATCGCAGTGCCGATTGGTTGTGTCGTCGTATTGGAGAAGCTTCGATGACGCTACTGAATAACAAGAACAATCTAGTTCCGTTCATGAATCTGGAAACGCACCGGATGGCAAGCATTTCTATCGGGCAGAAGAAAGACAATTTGTTTCAGGAACGATTGAGTTGTTATGCACCGATGCAGAATCACATTATTGCGTATGATGCGAAGACCGATTCAATCAATGCGTTGTTAAACCGCTTAGGAAGTAACGACATTGTTATTCTTGGAATCCACAAAGTTTCTCAGCGACCTGCAAACAATTTTGGAGGATTGTCTGATTTGCCTGATCAGCTCATTGATACGTTGCTGAAGATGAACAAGAAGATTGTTGCCGTTCTTTTCGGATCGCCATATGCGTTGAATGAAATCAAAAGCATAGAGCGTTGCGATGTGGTGGCAGAGGCGTACGAAGATCAACCTTACATTGAAGATCTTGCAGCGCAGGCATTATTCGGTGGTATTGCTTTCATTGGAAATTTACCGGTGTCACTGAATAATTGGATAGGAAAAACAGGAATCACCACACCTGATGCAACACGTTTGAAGTATACAATGCCGGAAGAGTTAGGAGTAGATATTGCCACTCTTAAACGCATTGATTCGATTGTCAATAAAGGAATCACCGATAAGGCGTATCCCGGTTGTCAGGTTTATGCAGCGAAGGATGGAAAAGTATTTCTGATGAAGTCGTACGGCTATTTCACTTACGACAAAACGCGGCCGGTGAACAACATGGACTTGTATGACATTGCTTCGGTGACGAAGATTATGGCAACCACTCCATCGATAATGCGAATGGTCGATGACAGTACATTGGATTTGGATAAACGATTGGGGACTTATTTACCCGAGCTGCATGGCACGAACAAAGACAGTATTGTCATTCGTGAAATGTTGGCGCACAAAGCCGGATTACCTGCATGGATTCCATTTTATCTTAAAACACAAGACAAAGACGGAAACTTGAAGAAGGACGTTTACCACAAAACCTTCAGCGATTCGTTTCCGATATATGTTGCGCCACGCATGTTCATTGCCGCACATTACAAAGACACGATTTACAAACGCATCAACGAATGTGAAATCACTCCCGGTCATAAGTATTTGTACAGCGATCTTGGTTACTACTACATGAAGGAGATTATCGAAAATCAGCAGCACATGTTGTTGAGTGACTACACGATGAAAACCTTCTATGCACCATTAGGATTACCAACGATGGGCTATCAACCGCGTTTGCGTTTTGCAAGTGCGCGTTGCGCGCCAACAGAGAATGACACCAAGTGGCGCAAGCAGCAGTTGCAGGCAGATGTTCACGATCAAGGTGCAGCCATGTTGGGTGGAATAGGGGGACATGCGGGAGTATTCAGCAATGCGAATGACGTAGGCGTGATGATGCAATTGTATCTCAACGGCGGAACGTATGGTGGCAAGCGTTATTTCCAAATGGCAACAGTCGATGAATTTACCAAGTACCAGTATGAAGATTGTCGTCGCGGAGTGTGCTTTGATAAACCCGAGCCTGATCCGAAGAAAGTGAATCCGGCATGTGATTCTATTTCCGGAGAGAGTTTCGGTCACCAAGGCTTCACGGGTACGCAAGCGTGGGCAGATCCGAAAACAGGATTGGTGTTTGTGTTTTTATCGAATAGGGTTTATCCGGATGCGGAGCCGAATAAGTTGGCGAAAGAGGGAATAAGAGGGAAGATTATGCAGGAGTTGGTGATGGGAATTAATGCTTCGGAAAAGAAGTAATTAACGATTCGAATGCAACGCCATCCGATTCCCCTCACAATCCACAAACAGCGCCATATAGCCTGTTCCTTCTCCGATTAACTTTTTCGGCATGAGAATTCTTCCGCCAATCATTTCAATACGGTTGAGCACTACTTGCAAGTCGGGATCGGCATTGAGGTAAATAACCGGACCCCAAACACTGGGTTTATAGA
>Ga0114980_10000209_pt1 | contig 40705 bp, 29 predicted proteins | sample S_140806_EF_Meta_FD_87018 | JGI IMG/M metagenome (GOLD analysis project Ga0114980, IMG submission 87018) | Freshwater microbial communities from Lake Simoncouche, Canada to study carbon cycling - S_140806_EF_MetaG | ecosystem: Environmental > Aquatic > Freshwater > Lake | place: Lake...
AGTATCCATCCCCCGGGCTTCATCGCTCGACCACAGCCCGCCGACATCGGGGCGCTGGATCCGACGCCCTCCCCACCGACGGGATGGGGGAATTATGGAGTCGCTCCCAGCCATGATGGCTGATGACGCTGCATGTTTTTTGAAAGCTAGCGAAAGCAGAGGGTTGGCGGCGCGGGATATGCTGACAATCGGCGGATTGTGGGCATCCCGTCTCCTCCCTGTTCGCGCAGCGAATGGGGAGGGGGACCATCCGAAGGATGGTGGAGGGGTAGAAAGGAGCGTGCGGTCGGCACCCCTCCACCCTCCTTCGCCTCTACGAGGCTTCGGACGGTCCCCCTCCCCATCTGCGATGGGGAGGAGACAGGATTCACGGTTGCACCGTCTCGCCGTGCTGGGTGGAGTCGAGGCCCTCGATCTCCTCTTCCTTCGCCACGCGCAGGCCGGTGGTGAATTTGCAGATCATCAGGATGGCGAAGGTGCCGATCGCGCTCCAGGCGATGACGGCGATCAGGCCGATGGTCTGGTTGAGCAGGTTGGCGCTCGCCGCGACCGGGTTGATGGCGGCGGTGGCCAGCACGCCGGTCAGCAGGGCCCCGACGATCCCGCCGATGCCGTGCACGCCGAAGGCGTCGAGGCTGTCGTCATATTTGAGGGCGCGCTTGAGCCAGACGGCGCCGGCATAGCAGGCCGGGCCGCAGACGATGCCGATCAGGAAGGCCCCCTTGGGATCGACGAAGCCGGCGGCGGGGGTGATGCCGACGAGGCCGGCGACGATGCCGGACAGCAGGCCCAGCAGGGTGGGCTTCCTGTGGTCGATCCATTCCACGGCGGTCCAGCCGATGGCGGCGGCACAGGCGGCAAGGATAGTGTTGAAGGCCGCGACGGCGGCGATCCCGTCCGCGGCCCAGGCCGAGCCGGCGTTGAAGCCCAGCCAGCCGACGAACAGCAGACCCGTGCCGATGGCCGTGAAGGCCAGGTTGTGCGGGGCCATATTGTCCCGCCCGAAGCCCTGACGCGGGCCGAGGATGAGGGCACAGACCAGGCCGGCGACGCCCGCATTGACGTGGACCACGGCCCCGCCCGCAAAGTCGAGCACGCCCAGCCCGCCCATCCAGCCGCCGCCCCAGACCTGATGGCAGATCGGCGCATAGACGATCAGATGCCAGAGAAAGAAGAACAAGATGGAGGCCGAGAATTTCATCCGTTCGGCAAAGGCGCCGGCGATCAGGGCCGGGGTGATGATGGCGAAGGTCAGCTGATAGGCGATCCAGAGGAACTCCGGCAGGCCGGGGGCCAGGCTGTGGGCCGTGGTCGGGGTGACGCCGTTGAGGAAGGCGGCCTGCAGACCGCCGATGAAGCCGTTGGTCGCCGCGCCGCTGGTCCCGAAGGACAGGCTGTAGCCGGCGATGAACCAGAGCACGGTGACGATGACCATGGCGGCGGCGGAATGGGCGATGGTGGACAGGACGTTCTTGCGTCGCACCATGCCGCCATAGAAGAGGGCCAGCCCGGGCAGGGTCATCAGCAGGACGAGGGCGGTCGAGGTCAGGATCCAGGCCGAGGCCGCCTCGTTGAGAACCAGCGGAGCCTGATGCGCGAGCAGGGCCGGCGCGGCCGGCGTCGCCGCCAGGACGGGCCCCGCGACCAGGCCGAGGCCGAGGATAACAAGGGCGGCGAGACTGCGGGATTTCATGCGCGGGGTCCGAGGCTGGGCGACAGAAGGCTCGGCTCGAACCGCGTTCGGGGCCGCGGATAGGGATAGGAACCTACTGCGGCGCAGCAGGCAAATCATTTCGTGTGCGGTGCAATAAATCGCTGTGGCGCTGCACAGTCGGGTGCCGATGGGTAACGTAGCGGCACGTCCTGACCGCAGGGTTCGCGTCTGCGAGGGGAAGGTTCATCACGAAGGGCACGAAGGGGTCACGAAGAACACGAAGGGCGCGCGGATGAGTTCGGGCCGGTGCCCTCTTCCGTGCTTCATGAAGGCGGCTTCGCCGCCTTGTTCGGATCGAAGACCGGGCCGCGCCATCCTCGCAGGACCCTTGGTGTCCTTCGTGACCCCTTCGTGCCCTTTGTGATGAACCAGCTTTCGCCGGGGGCAGGGGCGCGGCCGTCGCCGTCGCTAGACGCCGTAGAAGCCCCGGTACCAGTCGACGAACCGCCGGACCCCGACGTCGATCGGGGTCGAGGGGGCATAGCCGAGGGCGGCGCGGGTCTCGGTTACATCGGCCTCGGTGCGGGTCATTTCGCCGTCCTGGGTCGGCATGACGTTGAGGATGGCCTTGCGGCCCAGAACCTGTTCCAGCACCTCGATGTAGCGGGCGAGCGGCTCGCGCCGACCGGCGCCGAGGTTGAGGATACGCCAGGGCGCCACGCCGCTGGTGCCGGGTCCCGGGGCCTCGGCCCGCCAGTCGGGGTCCTTGCCGGGGGCGGCGTCCAGAGCGGCCACGACGCCGTCGACGATGTCGTCGACATAGGTGAAGTCGCGCTCCATGGCCCCGGCGCCGTAGACGTCGATCGGCCGGCCTTCGAGGATGGCGCGGGTGAATTTGAACAGGGCCATGTCCGGCCGGCCCCAGGGGCCATAGACGGTGAAGAACCGCAGGCCCGTGCAGGGGATGCCGAAGATGTAGGCATAGGCGTGGGCCATGGCCTCATTGGCGATCTTGGTCGCGGAATAGACGTTCAGCGGATGGGCCACGCCCTGCTGCACCGAGAAGGGCAGGGCGGCATTGGCCCCGAACACCGAGCTGGTCGAGGCGAAGACCAGATGCGCCGCCTTCACCGCCCGGGCCCCTTCGAGCACGCTCAGGAAGCCGACGACGTTGGAGTCGATATAGGTCTCGGGATTCTCGACGCTGTAGCGGATGCCGGCCTGGGCCCCGAGGTGGACGATGCGGCGGGGCGCGTGCTTCGCGAACAGGACGGCCATGCCGTCGCGGTCCGCCAGATCCAGGGTGTTGTGGATGTAGCCCGGATGGGTCAGCAACAGGTCGAGCCGCGCCTGTTTCAGGGCCGGGTCATAATAGTCATTGAGGTTGTCGACGCCGATCACGGCCTCGCCGCGCGCCAGCAGACGCTGCGCGGTATGAAAGCCGATGAAGCCGGCGGATCCGGTGACGAGGACGGGGCCCTGGGTGCTCATGGGATTGCGATAGCGCCGGGCGGGCCGCTCCGCCACCCTCCTATCGAACCCGGGCTGTCACGGGCTGCCGTCTCAGGCGCACCGGTGCCGGGGATGGATCGGCACCTTGCAGCGCCCGGTCGCCGCGCGATAGGTGAGGGGATGGCGGAGCCTGCAGGATGTCCGGGACGATGAGGCGGATCGGTTTGCTGGGGCTGGTGCTGGCCCTGTTCGCGGGCCCGGCATGGGCTGAGGTGACCCTGACCTTCTACGCCCACCCGGGGGCCCGGGTGAGGGACGGAAACCTGCTTTTCCCGCACGCCTTTGTGCAGGCCACGGGCACGCTGGACGAGACGGGGGAGACGGTGGACTGGGCGGCGGGTTTCACGGCCCGCAACCCCGGCCCACATCTGCTGTTCATGCGGAGCGCCGGCGTGGTCGAGCTTCCGAACCCCCGCTATGTGGGTGAGGGCAAGCCCTATCTGACGCTGGTGGTCAGTGACGCCGACTATCGTGCCGTCCGGGCCCGGGCCGACTGGTGGAACAGTCCGGAAGGCTCGGTCTATGACCTGCAGCGCCGTAACTGCATCAGCTTCATCGCGGATCTGGCCCGGCTGGCGGGACTGCAGACGGCCGATGAGCCGTCGCTGAAGCCGGGGACGTTTCTGGAAGCGACCGCGGCGCTCAATCCGCATGCCGCCTGGAGAGGGCCTGCCCCTGGGGTGCCGTTCACTGTGGCCGTTACGGAACCAGCGGCTGGCCCGCCGCCCGCCGGGTGGTGATTTCCGCATTGACCCTTTCGAGGTCACGGGCCCGGGCCTCGGCCGAGGGGTGGTTCCAGCCGGGATAGCGAACCCGCCAGTTGAACGCCGCGAACCGACGCCAGAAGGCGGGGGCGATCGCGGGATCGAACCCGGCCCGGGCCGCGAGATACAGACCAACCCGGTCCGCCTGCCGCTCCGCCCCGCCCGCCGTGCCGCTGAGGGCCGGAACGGTCTGCGTCTCGCGGCCCCGGGCTTCCGCCTCATGCCAGCCCCGGTGACCGAGGACGTGGTGGGCCAGCTCGTGGCCGAGGACCAGGGCCAGTTCGTCGTCGGTTGCCGTGAAACCGGTCATAGCGGTGGTGATGAACAGGCGTTTCCCGTCCGCCCGGGCATTGAGTTCATCGGACGGGTCCAGCTGGACATCGTAGCCGCAGGCGCGGTGTGGCGTGAGCCTGACCGACTGGTCCGCACCGTCCCGACGAAACACAAGGTCGACCGGCCCGCCGGCGAGCGCCTGGTCGAGGGTCTGGATATTGGCCTCCACCCCCTCCCAGGCGGCGGCCCGGCGCGGGGCACCGCGTGTCAGGGCCGCGCCATTGACGCTGATGAGCAGGTCGCCCCGACGCAGACCGGCGAGGTCGGCCGCCGAGCCCTCGGGTACTGCCAGCAACCCGGGCAGATCGCCGTCCAGTCCGAACCGGGCTGCGGCATAGGGGCGCAGCTCGGGGCTGTACTGGCTCGCTGCATGCAGCAACCAGCCGGCAGAGTTCCGCACCGCCGGGCACAGTTCGGCATTGGCTTCCGACAGGCGATAGCCGACCCGGGCGACCCGCTGGTCCAGATCGGTCAGGGCAATCAGCCGCTGCTCGGCGGGAGCGGCGATCTCCAGTCCGGCATCGGCCACGGGCACATTGGAGCCGCAGGCGGACACGGCCCCGGTCAGGAGGATCAGGGCCGCAAGGCGGGCGGGCAAAGGCCGGGTCAACATGTCGACACCATGCGACGGGGCCCGGGGCGTGCCAAGCCTTGCGCCGGTGTCCTTTCCGCGTCCTTCGGGTTTTGCGGAACCGGTCACGCCCCGGAGGCGGGCGGTCTGGCCGAAGGGTCCGGCGGTGAGCGCCTGAGTCGTGCTGCAATCTTGAGATGTGTTAACGGATGGTAATCATACCATGATTGCGTTGCCCTTGTCGTTTTGGCGCGTCGCGCTAGGGTCTCTGTCTCTGAACGTTCATCCTCGACGGTGGTCCCATGTTTTTCGGCCTGAACAGCAATCGCGGCAGCGGCAACGCCATCCAGTTTCTTGAGACCTACGAAGGACCTTTCGGTGAGACCGGTCGGTTCACGGGGGTCGGCGAAGCGGTTGATCCGGCACAGGATTCCGCCTTCGGTGCCATCGCCAGCTATCAGATCTGCGCCTGCTGTGCCCGCTTCCATGGTCCGACCAGCGACACGGACGGCGGTCCGGTCTTCGGTCTGAACGAGGATGACCGCGGGGTTTTCGGCCCGAACGGCAAGCCTTCGCTCAGCTCCACCGATGCCGGTGCCCAGATCACCCGGACGAACCAGAGCTGGTCCTCGGCGCTCGGCACGGCGGCGACCGTGACCTATGCCTTCCGTGACTCGGTCACGACGATGCCGACCGACACCGCCGGCTTTTCGCAGTTCAATTCCGCCCAGATCGCCGCAGGCGTCCTGGCCTTCGCGGCCTGGTCCGATGTCGGCAACATCACCTTCCAGCGCGTGCAGGAGGCGGGCAGCGAGTATTCCAACAACGCGACCATCCTGCTGGGCAACTACAGTTCCGGCCAGGACGGCGCGGCGGCCTTCGCCTATCTGCCCGGCGGCACGCCCGGCGCGACAGGCTTCTCGCAGGTCCAGGGCGATGTCTGGATCAACAGCTCCCTGTCCTACAATGCCGTGCCGGTTCAGCAGGGCTATGGCCAGCTGACCCTGTTGCACGAGATCGGCCATGCCATCGGCCTGAGCCACCCGGCGGCCTATAACGCCAGTGCCGGCGGCACGATCACCTATTCGGCCAGCGCCACCTATTATGAGGATTCCCTCCAGTATTCGGTGATGAGCTATTTCAGCGAGCGCGAGACCGGCGCGGACTTCCGCACCGACGCCACGGGCCCGCGCCGCTATTCCTCCGCACCGCTGCTGGACGACATCTCGGCGACCCAGCGTCTGTACGGGGCCAATATGACGACCCGGACCGGCGACACCGTCTATGGCTTCAACTCGACGGCGGGCCGGCTCTGGTTCAGTGCCACCAATGAACTCAGCGCCCTGCTGTTCTGCGCCTGGGATGCCGGCGGGACCGATACGTTCGATTTTTCGGGCTATCTGAACAACGGCCAGATCATCGATCTGCGCCAGGGCTGTTTCTCCAGCGTCGGCGGTCTCGTCGGCAACGTCTCGATCGCCCTCGGCGCGGTGATCGAGAACGCCATCGGCGGTAATGGCTCGGACACCTTCCGCGGCAACTCGGCCAACAACCGGTTCACGCCGAATGCCGGCACGGACGTGGTCGACGGTGGCCTCGGGACCGATACGGTCGTGTTCGCGGGCGCGCGCTCCGCCTATACGATCACCTGGAACGGTCAGACCGGCACGGTCGTCGGCAGTGGCCAGAATGTGACCGTGACCAATGTCGAATTCCTGCAGTTCACCGACCAGACCATCGCGGCTGCGCCGACGGGCGGCATTGTCGTCGGCGGCGATATCACCAGTGAGACCATCAACGGCACAGCCCTGGCGGATGTGATCGGCGGACTGGGCGGCAACGACACCATCAACGGCCTGGGCGGCAATGACACGCTGAATGGCGGCTCGGGCAATGACGTCCTGAACGGCGGCGACGGCGACGACAGCCTGATCGGTGGCCTCGGCAATGACACGCTCAACGGCGGCGCCGGCATCGACACGGCCGACTATTCGGGCGCGGGCGCTGCCGTGACGATCAACCTGACAACCGGCGCAGGCAGCGGCGGTGCGGGCACCGAAACCCTGACCGGGGTCGAGAATGTCACCGGCACGACCTTTGCCGACACCCTGACGGGCGACGGCAATGCCAACGTCCTGCGCGGCGGCGGCGGGGTGGATACCCTGAGCGGTGGCGGTGGCGCCGACCAGCTCATCGCTGGCGCGCCCGGCCTCGCTGGCGGCGCACCCGACATCATCAAGGGCAGTGACACCAGTAACGGCAGCATCGCCACCGCAGTCTCGCTGAGCGGTGCCTTCGATCTGGCCGAGAGCGCGGCGATCGCCAACTCCACCACCATTCCGCACGCCACCGTCGTGGCCACGACCCACGGCAGTGTCGAATACTACCGCCTGACCGTGACGGCAGGCGAGACGGTCGTGTTCGACATCGACAACGCCAGCTTCGACAGCACGCTCCGCCTGGTCGATTTCGGGGGCGTCGAACTGGCCAGCAATGACGACAATGCCGCGGATGGCGGCTCGGAGACCGACTCGTCGCTGACCCACACCTTCGCCAGCGCCGGAACCTATTACATCCAGGTCGGACGATGGGTGAGCGGCAGTGCTCCCTTCGTCTCGGGTCCGCCTCCGGCCAACCAGACCTACACCCTGCACGTTTCCAGCCCCAGCCAGACGCCGGTTCCGATCAATCTGCTGGGTTCGACCATGAACGGCGACGCCGGTGCCGACATCCTGACGGGCGGCACCGGAGCCGACACGCTGAACGGCGGCGCGGACGACGACAGCCTGACCGGCGCCGGCGGCAATGACACGATCAACGGCGGCGACGGAACGGACACCGCTGTGTTCACGGGTAACCGCTCCGCCTACACGATCACGGTCTCGGGTGGCGTCAGCACGGTGACGGGTGCCGACGGCACCGACACGGTCACCAATGTCGAGCGGCTGCAGTTCGCCGACGGCCTGTACGACGCGGCGGGTGCGCCGATTCAATCGGGTGGCTCGATCAATGGGACGTCCGGGGCGGATACGCTGAACGGGACGTCGGGCGCGGATGTGATCAACGGCCTGGATGGCAATGACATCATCAACGGCGGGGCCGGGAACGATACGATCGACGGCGGGGCCGGGACCGACACGGCGGTGTTTTCGGGCACGATGGCGGGTTCCACCCGCACGACCAGCGGTTCCGTCACTACTGTCGTGGGTCCGGATGGTACGGACAGCCTGACCAACGTCGAGCGGATGCAGTTCTCGGACGGCACGCTGATCGTGGGGGCCGGGGGTGGCCAGTATTATGCGGGCACGGCCGGCAACGACACGATCACCGGTACGGCGTTTGCGGATGAGATTGCTGGTGGATTGGGTGATGACAGCATCACCGGTGGCAATGGTAACGACACCATCGACGGCGGGGCGGGAACGGACACGGCTGTATTCTCAGGGACGATGGCAGGTTCGACCGTCTCGACGGCGGGCGGTGTGACGACGATCACCGGGCCGAACGGGACGGACAGCCTTACGAATGTGGAGCGGCTTCAGTTCTCGGACGGTACGCTTATCGTGGGAGCCGGGGGTGGTCAGTATTTTGTTGGCACGGCCGGCAACGACACGATCACCGGTACGGCCTTTGCGGATGAGATTCTGGCCGGTTCGGGTGACGACAGCATTACCGGTGGCAACGGTAACGACACCATCGACGGCGGGGCTGGAACCGATACGGCCGTATTCGCCGGTGCCCGCGCGGGTTATACCGTCTCGACGGTGGGCGGTGTGACCACGGTGACCGGCCCTGACGGAACCGACAGCTTGACCACGGTCGAGCGGCTGCAGTTCGCTGACGGGCTGTACGGAATCGATGGTAATCCGCTCCCCATTATCGGGACCGAGGGAGCCAACGTGCTGACTGGCACGGGCGGGGCAGATACGATCAACGGGCTTGGCGGTGACGACACGATCACGGGCGGCAGCGGCAACGACTCGATCAACGGCGGCGACGGCGCGGATACGGCCGTGTTCAGCGGGGCGATGCAGACGTCAACCGTATCGACGACCGGCGGAACGACCACCGTGGTCGGGCCCGATGGAACTGACACGCTCACAGGCGTCGAGTACCTGCGCTTTGACAACGGCACTCTGATCGTGGGTGCCGGCGGCGGCCAGCTGTTCGAGGGCACGGCCGGGGACGACGGGATCGTCGGCACCGCCTTCGCTGACGAGATCCGGGGCGGAGCGGGCAACGACTTCCTCAACGGAGGCGGCGGCAGTGACCTGATGATCGGCGGCCTCGGCGACGATCGCTACCTTGTCGATTCGGCCGGCGACCAGGTCGTGGAGGCCGCCGGCGAGGGATCGGACCGGATCTTCGCCAGCACGAGCTATGTCCTGGCCGCCGGCGTCTCGGTGGAGTCGTTGGAGGCGGCTTCGGTCAACTTCATGACCCCGATCAATCTGACCGGCAATGAGCTGGCCAACACGGTCTTTGGCAACGACGCCGTCAATCAGCTGAGTGGCGGTGGTGGGGACGACTCCCTGAATGGCCTGGGGGGTGATGACATCCTCAACGGTGGATCCGGTAACGATACGATCGATGGTGGGGCGGGAATTGATACGGCCGTGTTTTCGGGCATTCGGTCAGGTTACACGGTCACGACGATAGGGGCGACCACGACAGTGACCGGACCGGATGGCACCGACACCCTGACGACAGTCGAGCGGCTGCAGTTCTCGGACCTGACCTTGATCGTGGGTGCCGGCGGTGGACAGTATTTTGCCGGCACAGCCGGCAATGACACGATCACCGGCACGGCCTTCGCTGACGAGATCCTCGGTGGGTCGGGCGATGACTCCCTGACCGGTGCCGGCGGCAGTGATGCGATTGATGGCGGCGACGGCAATGACACGCTGGGAGGCGGTGGAGGCAACGACACACTGATCGGTGGAGCGGGGACGGATACGGCCGACTATTCGGCGGCGGCTGCGGCGGTGACGTCGCAGCTGAACAGTGGTGTGACCAGCAACGACGGGGACGGCGGTTCTGACACCTTGTCCGGGGTCGAAAATCTGACCGGTTCGGCGTTCAACGATGTGTTTATCGGTTCTGCCGGAGCCAACGTCCTGCGCGGTGGGCTGGGATCAGATGTGCTTATCGGGCTGGCGGGGAACGATACCATCCATGGCGGTGCCGGTGCGGCGAACGAGCTGTACGGCGGCGCGGGAGATGATCGGTATATCGTTGAGGCAGTAGGTGAAACGATCATTGAGCAGGCCGCAGAGGGGCTTGACCTCGTTGAGACCTCCCTTGACCGCTTCCGTTTGGGATCCAATCTCGAGAACCTCACCTACACGGGAAGCGCGTTTTTCGTGGGCGAGGGTAATGCAGGCGAGAATACCATGCGAGGGGGCACACAGCGCGATGTCCTGCTCGGCTATGACGGCAACGACATCATCCTTGGTGGCTCCGGCGAAGCAAATGAGGTCTATGGCGGCACCGGGGACGACTACTTTGTGGTGCAAGCCAACGACTCGATCGTCGAATACGTCGGCGAGGGCGTGGACACTGTGGATTCAAGGCTGAACAACTATAGGCTTGGAGCCAACGTCGAGAACCTCATCTTCGGCGGTAGCGGAAATTTCGTAGGCATCGGCAACGAACTGGGCAATTTGATTATCGGTGGTGCGCAGCGCGACATCTTGATCGGCAATGCCGGCAACGACGTCCTGTATGGTGGTGCCGGCGAAGCCAATGAAGTCCACGGCGGCACCGGCGACGACTATTTTGTGGTGGAAGCCAACGACTCGGTCGTCGAATACGCCGGCGAGGGCGTGGACACTGTGGATTCAAGGCTGAACAATTACAGGCTTGGAGCCAACGTCGAGAACCTCGTCTTCGGCGGGACCGGAAACTTCACCGGTGTCGGCAATGCCCTGGACAATTACATGCTCGGCGGTACGGGCAATGACGTCCTGAGAGGAGAGGGCGGAAACGATTCGATCTTCGGTGGGTCGGGGACGGATACCGTGGAGTTGAGCGGCTCAAGTGCCGACTACACGATTACTGCGGTCACAGGTGGATACAGGATTACAGACGCCGTGACCGGACGTGACGGAACCGACTGGGTCTACGAGGTCGAGACCCTGCGCTTCGGCGACGGTTCGACGGTTACCTTGCCGACGGCCGCCGTTCCAGCTGCGGCTGGGATGTCGGTTGTGGCCGATGATCGGTCGGGCGGTGGACCTGAAGTTCTTCCGGCGATGGCGGACGAACTGGCCAAGAATGGCCTGCATCAGGTTCTACCCGCCGCTTCCGTTGAGACGGGCAAAGACGCTGTCCCCCAGGTCCTGCCGGGCGCTGAAGTGCTGCCTGCCCCTGTCAGAGACATGCCTGTTCCGCCGACTATCACGGGGCGAGACAGCGATATCGCCGAGACGCTCGCACTGTTCGGCGACTTTCCGTTTGGCGATGGTTACTTGGTCGTCGGTGTCAGGGACGCGGGTTCGCCCGAGGTCCTGCCGGCGATCGCCGACGACTTCGTCCTGACGGCCAAGTTCGAGGGTCCGCCTGTCATGCCGACGCCGGACGCCGAGTTCGACGTGGCCGGGCTCGTCAAGGAGATCGAGTTCGCCCAGGGACTCCTGTCCTCGGGAGGTGCCAACTCGTCGAATCCCCATGTCTCCGCGGATGGTCTGACCGTGTACGAGGACTGGTCGGCGTTCGCTGCCCCGACCCGGCACGACGTCTGGGGTTAAGGGAACCGCCCCGACATTCCGGGCGATCCGGACGACGCAAGCGGCGCCGTCCGGATCGTTCCGGGCGTCCTCAGTGTGGACCGTGCGCAGATGCTGCGGTCCAACTGAAGGCGTCATGGACGGGTGGCCGCCTGCGGCATCGGCCTGGAGGTCAGAGGCGCGCCTGTGTTCCGGTCAGGACGCGCCGCCAGCCCATGGCCTCCGGTTGCCCCGGGCATCCGGGCCAGATAGACCTCGTCCAGGGGACCCGACCATATGGCTATCTATCCCGTAATCCTCTGTGGCGGCGCGGGCACCCGGCTCTGGCCTGCGTCCCGTCCTGAGCGACCCAAACAGTTCATCGACCTGATCTCCGACCTGTCGCTGTTTCAGGAGACGGTGCGGCGGGTCGCGCCGCTGGTTGAGGGCGGCAGGATCATCGTGGTCGCGGGCGAGGCGCATCGGGGATTCATCGGGGCGCAGCTGGCTGCGCTGGGCGTCGAGGGCGATCTGATCCTGGAGCCCGTGGGGCGGGATTCGGCGCCGGCCATGGCGGCGGCGGCGCTGTGGATCGAACAGATCGACCCGGACGGGACCGCCGTGTTCGTGGCCTCCGATCACTATATCCCGGACGCTGCGGCGTTCAGGGCAACCACCCTGGAGGCCGTGGCCGCAGCGGCACCCGGGCGGATCGTCACCATGGGCATGGCCCCGGCATCGCCGTCTTCGGCCTATGGCTATATCCAGCCGGAGGCCCCGGGCCTGTCACCCGTTCTTCGGTTTGTCGAAAAGCCCGGCAAGGCCGAGGCGGAGCGCTATCTGGCCGAGGGCTATCTCTGGAACAGCGGCAATTTCGTCGTCCCGGTCCGTGTCCTTCTGGAGGAGATGGAGCGGTTCGTTCCGGATGTCGTCGCCGCTGTCCGGGCCGCCCTGCCGGGGCAGGGCCGAGGTGCCCATGCGCTCGGTTCAGCCTTTGCAGCGGCCCCGAAGATCTCGATCGACTATGCCGTGATGGAAAAGAGCGACCGGGTCTGGGTCCTGCCGGCGGCGTTCGAATGGTCCGATCTCGGGGCTTGGGACGCCGTGGCGGCAACCGGGCGCGGCGGCCGCGGCGAATGGGTCGGCCATGCAAGCGACGGCTGCCTGGTTCGCGCCGCGCCGGGCATGGTCGTGGCGACGGCCGGCGTGTCGAACCTGGCGATCATCGCCGAGCCGGACGCCGTTCTGGTGTGCGACCTCGGCCGGGCGCAGGATGTGAAGGCGATGGTTGAGGAACTGGCGCGGCGCAAGACGTCGCCCCTGCCTGTCGCGCCGCCTTCGCTAGAGGGGCTCGCCGAACGGTTCGAACGATGGCTCAAACTGGCTGCCCTGCCGCTGTGGGCCACGCTGGGCGTGGACGCCGACGGGGCCTTTGTCGAAGCGCTTGATGAGGCGGGCGCGCCGGTCGGAGACTTCCGGCGGGCGCGGGTCCAGGCCCGGCAGGCCTATGTCTTCAGCCTCGCTGCGGCCTGGGGCTGGGGCGCGGGCCATGCCGCCCTGGTCGAGCGTGGTCTGGCCCGTTTTGCGGTCACCAACCGGCGCGATGACGGTCTTTACCGGACGCGGGTGAGCGGAACCGGCACGGTTCTGGACGACACGGCCTCGCTCTACGACCAGGCCTTCGTCCTGCTGGCGGCGGCCACGGCTGTGGAGGCCGGGGTGGATGTGGAGCGGTCCCGGCGAACGGCTGCGGCGGTGCAGGCCGCGCTTGCGACCCTGGCCCTGCCGCAGGGCGGCTGGCGGGAGCCGGCAGGGCCCGAGTTTCAGGCCAATGCCCATATGCATCTGCTGGAGGTGGCCCTGGCCTGGGAGGCGCTCGAGCCGGACGGGCCGTGGGCGCGCATGGCGGATGTCATCGTGGGTCTGGCCCGCGCCTGTTTCATAGACGACCGGGACGGATTTCTGCGGGAGTTCTTCGGACCGGACTGGCGGCCGGCGGAGGGCGAGGCCGGTCGGCTGGTCGAACCGGGGCATCAGTTTGAATGGGCCTGGCTGCTGACCCGGTGGGGTCGACGGCGCGGTGACCCGTGGGCGCTGGAGGCCGCGCGGCGACTTTTCGTTGCCGGCGAGCGTGGGCTGGATGCGCTGCGGGGGGTGGCCATCGACGAACTGGACGAGCGCCTGCTGCCGCGATCCTCGCGTGCCCGGCTTTGGCCCCAGACGGAATGGCTGAAGGCGGCACTGATCCTTGCGGAGGAAGCGGAGGGCGAGGCGCGCCAGCGGATGATCGACAGCGCCGGGGCGGCCTTCCGTGGACTGTGGCTCTATCTCACGCCGGATGGGCTCTGGCGGGACAAGCTGGGCCCCGACGGCGTGTTTGAACCCGAGCCGGCACCGGCGAGTTCACTCTATCATATTGTGGCAGCGTACCGGCAGCTTCGGGAAACCACGGCAACGATCGCCGGAAGCTGACGGCTTCAGCGGGCAGGCGTCGGGTTCGGCACAGGCTCGGGCGTCGTGAAGGATGCCGGGCGCGCAACGACCGGAAGCGGCAAGGGCTGCAGCTCTCCATAGAGACCAGCGGCGCGGGAAGGGGCCGGGTTCCAGCCTTCGCCGGAACTCATGCGCAGCGTTTGGGTCTCAATCATGCCGCATCCTCCTGATGCATATTTACATTCCAGTAACCATGACGCAATCGGAGAGCGCCTTCCCCGCGACCGGTGACCGGGCGTCCGGAGCCCGTCGTGATGACGGCCTTCTTGGGGACCAGGGTCGCTGCTATAGGGAGGGCGGCTGCGTCCGGCTGGACGAAGATCCCCGGCAAAGCCACCGCAAGTCTGTTTTCAGAGACCCATGCTTTCAAGATTTTTCCGATCCAGGGCCCCGGTTGCAGCGCCGGCCTCGCCTTCCGTTCCCGAGGGAACGGTGGTCTGGGCGGTGGGCGACATCCACGGCCGGCTTGATCTCCTCCAACCTCTTGTTGAGGCGATTGTGGCCGATCTTCGCGACGCTGCTGCGACACGCAGGGTGGTGGTGTTCCTCGGTGACTACATCGATCGCGGGCCGGACTCGCGCGGCGTGATCAAACTGCTCGCCGGTCTGTCACAGGTCCGGGATATCGAATGGCGCTTCCTGAAGGGTAACCATGAGCAGGCGATGCTGGGCTTCCTCGAGGAGCCCTCGACCGGTCCGAAATGGTGCGAGTACGGTGGCGACAATGCCCTGCGTTCCTATGGTCTGAGAGCCCCTGATCTCGCCCACAAGCCCGAGGCATGGGCACGGGTGGCCGCCGATTTGCGGCACAAGCTGACTGCGGCGGAAATCGGCTTCCTTGAGAGCCTCGAGCTCAGCGTCACCGTGGGGGACTATTTCTTCAGCCACGCCGGTGCGCGTCCGGGCGTGGCGCTGGAGCGGCAGTCGCCGGATGATCTGATGTGGATCCGGCAGGTGTTCCTGGACAGCCCGGTCGGATTCGAGCGGGTCGTCGTGCACGGCCATACCCCGGCGCAGGCTGTCCACGCGGATCGTCGCCGCATCGGGATCGACACCAAGGCCTATGACACGGGGGTCCTGACCGGGCTTCGGATGGAGGGGCAGGAACGGAGCCTGCTGCAGGCCTCCGGCCCACGGCGCGGACCCCGGGTGCGGTCCGGGGGCGAGGAATATCTGCCTTCGGATGGCCAGGGCGTGGTCGTTCGAGCCGAGCGGATCGACACCGGAAATGCGGCGGCGCGCAGCGTCAGCTAACCGCCTTGCGCTTTCATTTGGACGCTGGACCAGGACGTGACGCCAATGGCCGAGCGTCTGATTCAGGCCGTGGCCGCTCTCAACGGGTCTGTCGGGTCCGGCTGGCCAGCTCAAGCAGGCCGCAGCACAATGCCAGGATCACCGAAAGGGTGACGGTCCTGAGGGGATAGTCGCCGACGGAGTGCAGGATCAGCACGCCGATGCCGATGCTGGCGGCGCGCTGCAGGTCGCCTTCCCGGGACGGAGGGGCCGTCCAGGCGGTCCAGGTCCGCCGGGCATACCAGACCAGGAAGGTCAGGATCAGACCGATTCCGAGCCAGCCGGTTTCCAGCCAGGTCTCGAGATAGTCGTTGTGGGCCTGGTTGAAGAAGGTGCTGTCCAGCTCTTCCAGCGGCTCCACCGAGCGATAGACAGCATCGAAACTGCCGAGCCCGGAACCGAGCGGGAGGTAGGTCTGGGCGGTTTCGGCCACAAGAGGCCAGCGATCCAAACGGCCTTCGAACTGGTTCTCGGTGTCAAAGCGCGCGAGAATCGGGGGCAGGGCCAGCACGGCGACGGCCGTCAATGCGGCCCCGACCCCCCCGATCAGCACCAGCAGGCCGGGCCCCGGCTTGCCCCGCCCTGCGGCAATCCAGGCGGCCAGCAGGCTGAACACCATCACGGGTGCGAACAGGGTGATTCCCGCCCGCGAACGAATCGCCGCGAGGGCTACGACAACGAGGCCCGCGAACAGGCCGCCGATCCAAAGGGCGGTGGTCCTCTGGTCGCGGCGTCGGAGGGTCGCTGCGCCGGATGTGATGGCGAACGGCAGGACAACCAGCAGAAGAGACGCCAGATGGTTCCGGTTGGCGAAGAAGCCGGTGACCGAGCCTGCACCCGTCCAGCTCCACAGATAGAGGCCGTCCCCTCCACTGGCCAGCTGGGCGGCCCCGAGGAGAATGCTGACAACGGCTGCGGCAATGCAGAGCTGAACAAGCCGCTCCCTCTGGATATGGGACAGTGACAGGACGGCCAGGAAGAAGGCTGCGGGCGGGGCCAGCGCCAGGGCTGAGGCCCAGGTCCGGTCCGGCGTCAGGCTGAGCGGCGACCAGCCCGTTTGAATACCGGCGAGTTCGAGGGCCAGCACCATCGGGTCGCGACCCGGGAGCCCGGTCCAGATCGCCGGAGGCAGGGGAATCAACTGGATCAATGGAATGGCGACCAGCGCCGCCAGCAGGCCGAGCGCGAACCGGTGATCTCGCCAAAGCCCTGTGGTGATCAGGCGCCGGGAGGCAAGCACGAGAAGCGGCAGGGACGCGAGTTCAACAAGCGCAAGACGCAGGGCATGGCCCTGGCTGGATCCGCCGAAGGCAAAAGAAAAGACCAGCAGGACCAAGGCCGCGACTGCGACACCGTCCCACTGGTCTTTCCATTTAGATAAAAGCACCCGCTGTGTCAGTCAGCTGACGGAAGCAGGGAGCGATCGATCCTAGTTGCTTTCCGAGCTGTCGTCGGTCGCAACCACAACAGTGGTGATCAGAACAGCGGCACCGATCAGCAGCACGAACACGGGAACGCCAGCGAACTCGGCGTTGGCTTCGGCCGAGGCACCCACGCGGTCACCGACGCGGGCAACGGCAGAGGTGTTGGCGGCAGCGGCTTGTCCGGCAACGAGCAGCAGGCCTGCGGTCACAGCGGCGATGGTCTTACGCATAGTCTCAGTCCTTTTGATCGCGCCAAACCCTTGGGCGTGACGCTCGAATGATGGGATACTCCTAGCGGGCGAAGGTTTCAAAAGCAATACGGATTCACCTTGATCTGTCGCGGTCAGGGCCTCCCGGCCTTCAGCCCGCGCGAGCAAGCCTGACCCGATCGAACCAGACCAGCGTGGGATCCCGCCGGTCTGCAGCCCGGGTTTCCAGCCTCAGCCATTGGGCCGGGCAGTTGGCCGGCACCTCGAATCGTCCAGACATGGTTACCCAGGCATCGGTCGGGGCTCCCCCGGTGCCGGCCGGCGTGGACGCCCTTTCCCCGCCGCCCGCGGTGGCACAGGTGAGGGTCCATGCCAGACGGTCGGCCGGATTTCCGCTCTCGGTTCTGACCGCGGCGGTCAGGCGATAGGATCCCGGTGCCAGATAGACCAGCTGCTCGGCGATGGTGCCGGTCGCATAGCCGTCGTAGACGACGCGCAGGGCGACGTTGGACGGGGCCAGGTCATCGGCGGTGATCTCTGCAGCAATCCCTGCCTTTTCGAACAGTCGCCACTGAAAGGGGCCCGGGTGGTCGGCCTCATCAAACCCGCTGTTGGTGACGCGGGCATCGAGCGGCGGTCGGCTCAGCCGGCCGCGAATGGTCTGGATAGCCTCGGGTCCGCCCTTGGTCAGCAAGGCAAAGTAGAGGCTCTGCAGCTCCTGATTGGAGAGGGGCGCACGGCCGGCTTCAAGAAGAATCGCGAGGTTGGCGGCGACCTGAAGGCCCCCGGGTGTCTGGTTCAGGCTGGCGAGATAGGCCTGGCGCCACGGGGGGCTGGCGGCGAGCAGCCGGGCGACAACGGGCAGTGACCGCCCGGGGTCTTCGGTTCCGGCGACGGTGAACAGCCGGAAGACTTGGGGCTGGATGTCTTCCCTGCGCCGGACCAGCGTATCGGCATGGGCGAAGGCGGAGGCGTAGTCGCCGCGGCGAAGGCGCCGTTCGACCAGCCAGGCGTGGGCAGGATCGTCCCGCAGGCTCCAGTTCCCGGCCAGTGTAAGGATCTCGTCTGCCGCGTCTTCGCGCCGCAGCCGCGCTTCTGTGAGGCCCAGCACGCGGAGCGCCCGCACATCAAACGGCGACCGGACCAGCGCCTCCCGGCTTAGTGACGCGGCATTGTCGGTGCGCCCGGCCGCCAGTTCCGACTCTGCCGCCCGGCGCAGGGCCAGGGGAGATCCCGGAGCCAGCCGAACCGCAATCTCGACCGGAGCGCGCTGGATCAACGGCTGGATGGCGATCTGCCAGCCGAGCACGACCGCACCAATTGTCAGGCCGTAGAAGGCGATTTCCCCGACACCCGGGCGAGGGCGGGGGGCGATGGACCTGTCGGCCCGCTCCCTCAACCCTGTTTGCCCTTCTTGGCGCCCTTCGCCTCGGGTTCGGCCCCGTACTGGTAGTCGTAGGCGTAATCATAGCCGCCATAGGACGTCGATCGGGTGCTGAATTTGGACAGGACAGCCCCCAAAAGGCGGGCGCGGCCGACCTTGAGGCGACGCAGGGCACCCCGAGCCTGACCCCGGCGCGTACCGCTCGATTCCAGCACGAAAAGAACACTGCCGACCGTCGCTGCCAGCATGGGCGCATCCGCAAAGCCGAGGACCGGCGGACCATCGATGATGACGTGATCGAAATTCTTGCGGGCCTCGGTGAGGAACTGGCTCAGGCGAACGCCGCCCCAAAGTTCCGCCGGGTTCGGCGGGAGCGGGCCGCTTGGAATGAAGAAGAGATGCTCCTGACGCGTCCGCTGAACGGCGGAGGCCAGGTCCGCGGAGCCCGAAAGAAGATTGCTCATGCCGCGATCGTTCTCGACCCCGACAACGCGGTGCATCGACGGATTTCGCAGGTCGCCATCGACCAGCAGCACCCGCTTTCCGACCCGGGCCAGGTTGATGGCCACGGCATAGGCTGTCGTCGACTTGCCCTCCGCGGGCCGAGAGCTGGTGACCAGAAGACTGGGTGGTGCCCCGTTGGGTGTCGAGAACTGCAGGGCCGTTCGCAGGGAGTAGTAGGCTTCAGAGAAGCTGGATCTGATATCCGCCAGGGCTGCCGCCGTGGTCTGGCCCTTGTCGAGCAGGGGCACGATGCCGAGAACCGCGACACCGAGCTTCTTCTCGACATCGTCCGGCGTCGCAATCGTTTCGTCGAGCGCCTCGATGATGAGGGTGGCTAGGACGCCGAGACCCAGACCCAGTATGGCGGCGAGCGCCAGGTTGATCAGCATGTTGGGCTCGGACGGCTTCGACGGCGGATTGGCACTGTCGATGATCGAGATGTTGTTCGCGGTGATGTCGCCCGTGACGCTGACTTCCTTGTAGCGCTGCAGCAGGCTCTCATAGAGGGCGCGGGTGGTGTCCAGCTCGCGCTGGAGGATGTTGTACTGGATGGTGCGGTCGCGCAGGTCGAGGGCGTCGCCGGTCAGACCACCGACCTGGGCCTGAAGCGAGCGCTCCTGGTTGGCGGCAATCTCGTACTGGCTCTGGATCGAGGTGCGGATATTGGCGGCGATAGTCTGGATCTGGCTGTCTGCCTCGTCGATCTGCGCTTTCAGGCGGACCATCTCGGGATAGTCGGGCTGATAGATGCTGAGTTTCTGCTGGTAGTCGGAATCCAGCTGGGCCCGTTGTTCGGTGAGGCGCTGGATCGACGGGTTGGACAGCACTTCCGGGAGGGTCATCAGGGCGGCGCTGCGCGCAGAACGCCACCGTTCTTCGGCAGCGATACGCTGGGCGCGGGCCTCGGCGAGGGAGCCGTTCAGGGCGACCAGGCTGTTGGAGGTCAGCGACTGGGTGGATCCGCTGGCGGTGCCGCCCTCGGAATTGTCACCGACATTGACGATCTGCTGATTGGCGGCATAGGCGACCAGTTGCCGCTCGGCCTCTTCCAGCCGGCCCTTCGTCTGGGCGATACGCTCCTCGAGGAATTGTCTGGCGTAGGAGGAGCTGTCGTATTTGCGGTCCAGGTTGGCCTGGATGAAATTCTCGGCGAAGCCGTTGGTGACGCGCGCAGCCACGACCGGATCGGGGTTGTTGAAGCCGACAATCACCAGTCGCGATCCGCGAACCGGGGTGACGACCAGGCCGTCCTGAACGGCGGCAAGGGCGGCGACGCGGCGGCGTTCGGCCTGGGCAGCGGCGGTGCCGGTGCGAACCGGCGGCTCGACACCCAGCGCCGCCAGTGCTTGGTCGGAGCCGGCGAGGCCCAGACTGGCGATGACGCGCTCGGACAGCGAGCGGCTGCGCAGAAGGCCGTACTGTGTCTGATAGAAGTCCTCGCCCTGAGACATGGACTCGCGCGGGGTGACGTCCTCGGCGGAGAAGACCCGGGCGGCCTCGCGGTCGATCTGCAGCGTGGCCTGGGCCGTGTAGATGGGTGTCATCAACAGGGTCAGCGCCGCGCCGATCGCCACCGAGGCGAGGAAGCAGCCGATGATCAGGATCCTGTGCTTGAGCGCGAGACGCCAGTAGGACGCCAGGTCGAACGCGGGACGGTCTTCGGGCTCTTCGGCCCAATTGGTGTTGTCGTCGTCGAACATTGCTACCTCGCCGACGCTGCCGGGAGCGCGGCCCGGCCGTGAATTGCGTTCGTCAGCGAAGTTGTTGTCGTCAAGCATCATGCCATCCGCTCAAACAATTGCGGCCGAGGGCCGCCTTATCGAAATCTTCCGGGCTGATATCGCAAAGCCCCGCATCGCGCACACGAATTCGCTCCCGTTGCCGCTTTGCCGCGTGTTGTCAGCGCCATCTCCGGTGCGATCGGGCCTTTCTGGGGAGTCAACCTGCCAGCGCCACACCTTTTCAGGCAGAGGCCTGTGCCACAGGGGAGTGCCAATCGAAGGATTTCCATTTTTCTTAGCCAATCCCCGCCGGGCCACCCAGCCGTGAGTTCCCGGAAACCCGAAAAGGTTTCTTCGCCAGGGTCGCGTCAGAACGGACGGAAGATAGCCAGGGCCGGGAGGCTGCTGACGATTCCACGCATGGCCGCACTCATGCGGGAGGTATCCACGACGATGACGTCATCGCCCAGCACGGTCGGATCCGCGGCGCGTCCCTGACGGATGGCCTGAAGATCGAACAGGGCAACGGAACGCTGGCCCGCGATGGTGCGGAACACGGCGACCTTGGTCAGGTCGGCGACCCCGGTCGGCCCCTCGGCCATGGCCACGGCCTGCAGCAGTGAGGTGGAGCCGCGCATCTCAAAGACGCCCGGTTTGGTGACGGCACCATCGACCGTGATCTTCTGGCTGGCGGCTGCGGTCACGGTGACGGTGACCTGGGGGTTGCGCAGATACTGGGCGCTGAGGCGTTCGGCGATCAGGGTCGAAATCTGGCCGGCGGTCTGGCCCGTGGCCCGCACCGCCCCGATCAGCGGCATCTGGATGTCACCCGAAGTGTCGACCACCAACTGGTCGAACGACAGGTCCGGAACCTGGAAGACCCGGACGCTGAGCTTGTCGCCCACGCCGATGGTGTATTCGGCCTGGGGTGCCGCCGGGTTGTTGATCGACTGGAGATCGACCGGCTGGGCGGCCGTCATCGTGGTCATGTCCATTTGCGAACCACCGCAGGCGGAAAGCAGGGAGGCCGTAAGGATCAGAACCAGCGGGAGAGCGCGCACCATGGCGATTGTACCTTGATATTCTCACGGCCTTGAAAAGCCGCTGCAGGGAGCCTGGCCGCGAGGCCTTGCGAAGGATGCCGACCGCCGACGGAAACGTGGCAAGAGCCGCATTTTCCAGCACCGCGCCGGGTCGGGTCAATACCATGTCTTGTCCGGCCCGGGTGCCGAGGCAATGTGACACCGGGTGAGCCGCTTCGGACACCACCGGAGCAGATGTTTCAGGGTCGCGCCCATCGGTGGCAATTGTATGGACATTCACGCCGTTGAGGCGTCTGCGGCTCCTCAAACCCATGCGACCTCGCCTTGGGTGTCCGCCATCGCTGCGGCTGCACCCGTGATCTTCCGGCCTTGATCCACAGGGCCTGCGCCGGACACCGCGGAACCTTTTCGGTCCCCGCTGCTTTGAGCGCGGTCGGATTTGGTTTATCGGTCTGCCGCCATCCGTCGTTGGGTGGTCGGGTCGATACAGTGGGACGTTCGGCCAGATTTCGTCACCCATCCCTTGATGGTGATCTGCCCGTGGTTCGGGCGATCCCTTGGGTGAGGCATAGGTGGATCGGACGGGGTCGTCTTGGGCATTGCGAACGCATTGATCATCCGGGGTTTGAAGGTGTCGGCCCGGGCCGGTATCCGCGTCGTCGCCGTGGTCCTGGCCTATCTGCTGGCCTCGGGTAACTGGCTCACCCCCGCCGCCCTGCTCCAGGCGGCTCAAGCGTCCTGGGCCCCCGCAGTGGCCTTCGCCGGGCTCGGCCTGTTCCTGGATCTGGCGTTCCGCTCGGACAAGGCGCTGTGGCGCTATGTGTCGATCGTCGACGTCGGTTCGATTGTGCGCACCTCCGTCGTCTCCGCCCTGATCTTCCTGGCCGCCGTCTTCTTCCTCGAACGCGGCGTGGCCTTGCCGCGGTCGGCCCTCCTTTTGCTGCCGATCCTCGACATCGGCATGACCCTGGCGCTGGTGCTGCTGCGCCGGATTATCCATGACAAGGAAGCGTTGAAGGCCATCGCGCCTTTCCTGAGCCCCCATGACGACCGGACGCCGCTGATCCTCGTCGGCGGGATGGACCGGGCCGACGCCTTTCTTCGGGAACTTGCCCGCAGTGGTGACGCCTACAGACCTGTCGGCATCGTGACCGATACGCGCGGCGCGACCATGCGGGAACTGCGCGGTGTCAGGGTGCTCTCCGGCACCAAGGCGGCTTTCGATGTGCTTGAAGACCTCATGGATCGCCGCATCGAGGCGGCGCTCGTCTTTCTCGACGACTCGCTGACCCCGGCCGATTTCGGCGCCGACCGACTGGGTCAGCTGCGGACCGGTGGCGTTCAGCTGCTTCGCGTACCCAGCCTCGTCGAGATGGCCAGCAAGGCCGACGAACCGGTCATGCGCAAGTTTGAGCTGGAAGAATTGCTGGCCCGCCCCCCGGTGCGGCTGGAGGACGGCCCGTTGCGGGCCCTGGTCGTCGGCAAGCGCGTGCTTGTTACCGGTGCCGGCGGATCGATCGGCTCTGAGATCTGCCGTCAGGTTGCCAGCCTGGGCTGCGGTCATCTGGTTCTGCTAGACCATTCGGAGTTCGGCCTGTTCAAGATCGATCAGGAAATCGAGCATCTTTGGCCGACCCTGTCCCGCCGGGAATATCTATACGACGTGCGCAACAAGTCGTTGCTGAAAGAGGCGTTCGATGCCGAGCGTCCCGATGTCGTCTTCCATGCTGCGGCCCTCAAACATGTGCCTCTGATGGAGCGACACCCGTGCGAGAGCGTGCTGACCAATGTCGTCGGGACCTGGAATATCGCCGAGGCGGCCAATGCCGCCCGCGTCAAACACATGGTCTTCATCTCGACCGACAAGGCCGTCGATCCACCGAACGTCATGGGGGCCACCAAGCGCCTGGCCGAAGCGGTCGTTCGGGCCCAGCAGAGCGGTGCCGGCGACACCCGGTTCAGCGTCGTGCGGTTCGGCAATGTTCTGGGATCGGCGGGCTCCGTCGTACCGACCTTCCGTGCCCAGATCGAGCGCGGCGGGCCGGTTACCCTGACCCACCCGGACATCGAACGCTACTTCATGACCATCCCCGAGGCTGTGCAGTTGGTGTTGCACGCGACGGCCCATTCGGCGGAGCAGCCGGACGGACCAATGGGGGTCTTCGTGCTCGACATGGGCCAGCCGGTAAAAATCATCGATCTGGCCCGCCAGTTGATCGGTCTGTACGGCAAGGTTCCCGGACGTGACATCCAGATCGAGGTCACGGGCCTGCGGCCGGGCGAGAAGCTGTTCGAGGAACTGGTCGATTCCAGTGAGGTCTCGGCCATGTGCGGCCAGAGCCTGTTGTGCGTTACAGACCGGATCAAGGGCGCACGGATGACCGAGCAGACGGTGCAGAAGCTGGAGCGGGTGGCCCGCTCAGGCGACAATGCCGCTACGCGGGCACTGTTGTTCGAGCTTCTGGCGCGGGTGAGGACCGTCAGTGACGAAACCGAGCGCGGTTCGGCGGCCGTCGTGCCGATAAAGCGCGCGTAACCACGGAGGCCGACGATCGGTCTCAGTGCGAGATGTCGCGCGCGCGCAAAACCCCGCCCAAGGTCATCCAGATCGTCTTCAGATCCATCACGAAGGACCGGTTCCGAAGATACTCGGCGTCCAGTCGGACTTTGTCGGGAATCGGGAGTTCGTCGCGACCATTGACCTGGGCCCAGCCGGTCAGGCCGGGGCGCAGGCGATGCACCCCCTGTTCCGTGCGCAGGGCGATCAGGTCATCCTGATTGAACAGCGCCGGGCGCGGACCGACGATCGACATGTCTCCGACCAGGATACTCCAGAGCTGGGGCAGCTCATCGAGGCTGCTCTTGCGCAGAAAGCCACCGATGGGGGTGAGCCACACTGTGGTGTCGGTCAGCAGATGTGTGGCCACGGCGGGGGTCTCTATCCGCATCGAACGGAATTTCGGCATCCGGAAGAGGACATTGTCGCGCCCGACCCGATCCGACCAGTAGATGGCCGGACCTCGGGATGTCGCGCGGACGGCGACGGCTACGACCGCCATCGGCACCGCGAAGACGGCAAGGGCACCGGCGGCCATGACGAGATCGAAGGCGCGCTTGATCAAGTCCGCGGCCCCGTCAGGATGGTGCGCATCACCTCCACGACCCGTGCGATCTCAGCCCCGGTCATGTTCGAGCCGGAGGGCATACACAGGCCCCGGTCGAAGATCTGGTCGGACACCGGGGTGTTGCCGTGAGCGAAATGGCGACAGTGGGCAAAGACCGGCTGAAGGTGCATGGGCTTCCAGACCGGGCGGGCCTCAATCATCTCTTCCGAGAGGCGGCGGATGATCTCGGAGGCGGTGATTCCGGCTATGGCCGGATCGATTGTGGCCGCCGAGAGCCAGCGGTTGGAATAGCTCCACTCCGGCTCGGGCATCCAGTCGACCCCGGAGATGCCGGCCAGACCGTCGGCATAGGCTTGGAACACCGCCCGTCGCGCCTCGACCCTGTCGCCGAGTACCTGCAGCTGGCCCCGGCCGACACCCGCCAGAATGTTGGACATGCGATAGTTGAAGCCGATCTGGCTATGCTGGTAGTGCGGGGCCGGATCGCGCGCCTGAGTCGCCAGAAAGCGCGCCTGTTTGATCAGGTCTTCGTCATCCGAGATCAGCATGCCGCCGCCGGAGGTGGTGATGATCTTGTTGCCGTTGAAAGAATAGACGCCCATCAGGCCGAAAATGCCCGACGGCCTGCCCTTGTATTTCGCGCCCAGACTCTCGGCGGCGTCCTCGATGATCGGCACACCATGCCAGTTACAGATCTCGAGGATCGGGTCCATGTCGGCGCTCTGGCCATACAGGTTGACCACGATGACCGCTTTTGGAAGCCAGCCCTCGGCGAGCGCAGCATCGAAGGCACGCTCCAGCGCTATGGGCGACATGTTCCAGCTGTCGGGTTTGCTGTCGATAAAGACCGGCTCGCCGCCCTCGTAGACGATGGGATTGGCCGATGCTGCGAAGGTCAGGGTCGAGCAGAATACCCGGTCGCCCGGCCTTACCCCGAGCATCCGCACCGCCAGATGGATGGCGGCGGTGCCGGAAGAGACAGCTGCGGCGTGCTTCGCTCCGACCAGCGCGGCGAGTTCGCTTTCGAAGGCGTCGACGTTTGGGCCGAGGGGGGCGATCCAGTTGGTCCGGAACGCCTCTTCCACATAGTGCAATTCGGCTTCGCCCATATGGGGGGTCGACAGCAGGATCGGGGCGCCGATCTCGCGGCGGTTCAAGACCCGAACCACGCGCCCGTCGCCGTCGATCAACGGCAGGTGATTGATCTCGTGCTGGTCCAACAAGGCCAGGGCGGCCTTGCGGCTGACCTCTTCCGGTGCGGTCACGGAAGCGAGATAGGGCAGGGCCTCCAGCGTGCCGCCCATTTCTGCACCGTCCAGCAGCAGCCGGCGTAAGTCGCCATCTGTGACAGTGCGCTGGAACCGGCCCTCATCGTCCAGCAGCAAGAGCATCTGCATGCCGGAGGCGTTGATGGTGGCCATGGCGTCACGGATGGTCGCGGAGCGCCGGGCACTGAAGGTCTCGACGTCAATCATTCAAGGGACTTTCGGGGCGGCCGGGATGCCGGTCCAGGTCTGGTTGGAGGCGATATCGCGGGTCACGACCGCCCCGGCACCGACGGTCACATCGTCGCCGATCGAAAGGCCGGGCAGGACCACGGCGCCGGCCCCGATCAGGCAACGCGCGCCGATCCGCACGCCGCCGCCGACGCTGCAGTTGGGGGCCAGATGGACGAAGGCTCCGATGTCGCCGTCGTGGTCGACGACGGTCCCATGGTTGACGATGACGCCTCTGCCGATGCGGACACCGGGGCCGACCACCGCGAGGGCCGCGACCAGGCTGCCGTCGTCGATATCGGAGAAGCGGGAGATACGGGCTGCCGGGTGGATCACCGTCAAGGCGGTCCCTCCGACAGCCTCGACTTCGATCTGCAGGCGCTGACGAACGGCGACGGCCCCGATGGCGATGTGGAACGGCTGGCCGGACAGGACCGGGGCGATTTCGGGCGTTTCGATCGGGGCACCGAGCAGGTCACGGCCGGCCAGGTCGGCCCGGCCGTCGCGAATGCGGATGTCGGCCAGGGCAACCCCGCTCTCAAGCAGGGCATCCAGCACGACCTTGCAATGCCCTCCGGCACCGACCAGATGAATCATCTCAGTACCCGTTGACCTTCATCAGCAGGGCCGCGTCCAGCGGCACGGTGGCCAGCAAGGCGGCGATCCGCGCGGCCGTCCGACCGTCGCCATAAATATTCTGCGCCGGATATCGCCCCCTGGCCAGCAGGCGCATGAGACCGTCCGTGAGGGCTTGGGGCGTGGCCGGAACATCGACGACATTGGCGTTTCGCTCGCGTAGATTCTGACGCGGTCCGACGTTCAGCACCGGCGTGCCGAAGCTGGCCGCCTCGATAATCCCCGCGCTGGAGTTGCCGACCATGATGTCCGCCCGAGCCATGGCGGCGATGAAGTCAGGACGGCCGAGGTGGGTGCGGACCGTCAGTGAGCTTGTCGGGCAGGCTTCGGCAAAGGCCGCCCGGACCCCGTCGCTGCCGGCGTCGGCGTTTGGCAGCAGAGCCAAAACCTGAACCCCGGCACCGTTTACGGCATGGAGGATGCGGCGGGTGTCGTCGGCCGCCGTCGCGGCCTCCTGCAGCACCGGATGGTAGACCATCAGGGCGAAGGGCCGGTCAGGGTCGAGTCCGTGGGCGCGGGCAACCTCGGCCCGGTCTGGCAGGACGAGGTCTGCCAGGCCATCGAGGCCCGGCGCGCCGGTGACATGGACGGCGTCCGGGCGCTCGCCCATTCGGACCAGCCGCTCGCGGGCATCCACGGTGGCGACGAAATGCAGGTGGCTCAGCTTTGAGATGGCGTGCCGTACCGGTTCGTCGACGGTGCCGGAGCGTTCGCCGCCATGGATGTGCGCCACCGGAATGTTCAGGTGGATGGCGGCCAGTGCCCCGGCCAGCATCTCGCCCCGGTCACCCAGCAGCAGGACGAGGTCAGGGCGTTCGGCCTCGAGGGCGTCGACGAAGGCCCCCAGCATGAGGGCGATACTGCGCGCCATGGTCGCCCCGTTCGCCGGCTCCAGCGGTACCGGAACACGGGTGGCGATGCGCAGGCCGGCGGACTCGATCTCGTCGACGGTGTGGCCGAAGGCGGGCGACAGATGCATGCCGGTGGCGATCACCGACAGGTCGAGATCCGCATGGTCGCGGACGGCCAGCAGTGTCGACCGCAACAAACCGAAGTCAGCCCGGGTGCCACTGATGTAACAGACCCGCCGCATGGTCAGCCTGTCGCCCCGTCGGACAAGAGGTTCCAGCCGAGTGGCTGGCCGGCCTCAACATCGGCCTTGAGGACGCGGCCCGGCAGGGAGTCGAAAAAGCGGGGCGCGATGCCCGAGGCGGGGCGGAGCAGGATCAGGTCGGCGGCGGTCAGGACATGGCCCGCGACCATGGCATGGCGGGCCATGACCGAGCGGCGCGCGACTGCCCGGACCGGGAGCTCGGCTTCCGTCGGGGCCTTGATCGCGGAACCGAGGGCGGCCTCGACCTCGCGGATCTGGCGCACCAGATCGGTCAGTTGCGGGACGGTCAGGGAGGCGCGATGGTCGGGGCCGGGCAGGGTCGCGTCGAGGGTGAAATGCTTCTCGATCACCGTGGCCCCGAGGGCGACCGCGGCGGTCGAGACCGCCAGGCCCAAGGTATGGTCTGAATAGCCGATCGGCAGACCGGTGACCTCGCCGATGGTCCGCATGGCGCGCAGGTTCACGTCGGACGGGGCAGCCGGATAGTTCGAGGTGCAGTGCAGTACGGTAACAAGCTGATCCATCGGCGTGGTCAGACCCTGATCCGCGCGGGTTGCGGCGATCACGGCGACCGCGTCGGTGATCTCATCCATGGTCGCCATGCCGGTCGAGACAATCAGTGGGCGGTCCAGCGCTGCAAGGTGGCGCAGGAAGGGATGGTTGACGATCTCGCCGGAGGGCACCTTGATCCTCGCCATTCCCGCTCCGACAAGAAAGTCGGCGGCCTCTTCGTCGAACGGCGTGGACATGAATTCCACGCCCACCTCGGCGCAGCGGGTGATCAGACGGTGGTGCAGGTCTTCCGACATCTCCAGCGCCTTCAGCATGCCATGCTGGTCACCGTCGCCGGTTTCGCGCTTCTGGTAGTCGGCCTTCTCGGCTCCCGGCGCAGCCAGCTTGTCGGCCGAAAAGGTCTGGAATTTGACGGCATCGGCGCCGGCCGACCTCGCCGCATCGACCATGGCCAGCGCACGATTCGCATCGCCGTTATGGTTCACGCCCGCTTCGGCGATGATGAAGACGCTCATACCACCCTCCTTCCGCCCCGGACAGGAGGCAGGCACGCGATGGCCCATCTCTAGCCGATCGATTGTGCCGACAATAGCCGCGGATACGACCGGACGGGAAAATCAGGGTGCCCAGTCCAGCGTCTGCCGGGTGTGGGCGATATCCACTTCCAGATCGCCCAGGAGTTGGGAGGCCATCGCGCCCCTGCCGGCCAGCTTCAGCGGCAGGGCCAGCAGGGCCGGCGGCACCGGCAGGAGGGTCAGGGACCGGCCCTGGTCCGCCGCCATCCGTTGCAGCAGGGTGCGGGTTGAAATCGCCGAACCGTCGCTGACCAGGAAGGTCTGGTTCGCCGCCGCCGGATGGTCGAGGACGGCCTCGATCAGGCGGCATAGGGTATCGCGTGACACCAGATCCCGCCGGTTGCCCTTGATCAGACCGAAGGGCAGCGGCAGGCCGCGGGCGATAAACCGGTTCAACGTCGCCAGATTGCCCTTGGGGTCCGGACCGATGATCAGGGGGGGGCGGATGACCACAACCTCCAGCCCGGTTTTGGCGGCGACCGTCGCCAGGCCCAGTTCGGCCTCGTGCTTGGAGATTGCATAGGGCGAGTGGGGCCGGGGCACGTCGTCGTGACGGAACGGCCGCCCTCGCGTCTCCGCTCCGTTGACCCCGATGCTGGAGATGAAAACGAAGCGGCGCACGCCCGCGGCGGCCGCCTGTCGCGCCAGACTAAGGCTTGCGGCGGTATTTACCGCCCGGAACCGGGCAAGCGGGTCGGCTGAGGTCTCCTTAAGCACATGTGCGCGGGCGGCGCAGTGGACCACGGTGCCGATGCCGACGAGGGCGGCGGACCAGTCTGTGTCGGCGGAGAGATTGCCTAATGCAATTGCATCGACGCCGGGGGACGCCTCATCGGGCAGTCGGCGGGAGGCGGCGCAAACGTTGCGCCCGCCCGCTACTAGATGCGCCGCTACCGCGCGGCCTAGGAAGCCGGTCGCGCCGGTGACGAGGATCCGATCAGCGTGCATCAGTGGCCCGCTTAGTGGGTTGCCTGATATCTAAGCGCCTGCTCGGACGAGAAAAACATGCGCTCTTTGCGAAGCTCGGAGTCGATGGGGACGAAGACCAAATCAATTTGCGCCATTGCGTTGTCCAGAGCCCGATAGTGGCCCTCAAGTGTTTCGTAGCAGGCGAAGCCAAGTTGGTTCATGCGAACGACGATCTCGTTGAACTCCGGTGCATTCTTCCTGAACTGGTGGAAGGAGCATTCAAGAATTATCACATCAATCTGGTCGAGCAGGCCCGATGCTCCGTCGATCACCAGCAATTCGCTGCCTTGGGTGTCGACCTTGAGAAGCGCTGGCCGTGCCAGCGGGCCGGGTATCAAAGTGTCCAAACGACGGAGCGGAACGGTGACCGTTTCGCCGTCCATTTCTGCACCTTCCCATTGATCAAAAGCCGATGATCCGGAGACATCCGAGTGAACGTTGAAGCTGACGACGCCGTCTTCTGCGCCTGCCGCGACATTGAAAGTTTTGGCACCTAGCTCTTCCTCATATTTCTTGAGAATGGGCGCACACTTCGGGACAGGCTCAATGAGATAGAAATTTGTCCCACTATTTTTGAGCCCATCGTAGAGTCCAGGGGTACCAAAGGCCACCCCAACGTCAATCAAGGTCCGGAACTCAGTTCCCGCCGTCTTTAGGTGCGCTATGAATGCTGAAAAGTCACGGTTCGGAGTGCTGGCCGGGACCAGCTTTAGTGAAACGATTTTCAATATTGCGTTTATTGGCGGCAGCACTCGCGACCGTATAAACTCTTTCAGTCTCACTTAACAACCCCAGAATTTTTCAGAAAAATCAGCTGAATTTATTCAATAGTCTACAATAAATCGTCGTGGAGAGCAAACGAAACGACGCCCGTATGTGTTATAAAGTTGCACCTAACTCGAACGTGCAAGCCTCAATCTTGTGCGCGCTGCCATAAATGCTACCACCAGCCAGATGTGGGTGATCAAGCCGTTCGAAAAGCCGACTGGCGTGTTGATGAGGCTGAAGAAGATGCCGACGGTTACAAAAGGCACCGTCATCAGCCACCGCGGATCGCGGCCCTGCCGGACCATGCCGTAGGCCTTCCCTGCAAGCCAGCCCCAGATCAGGCAGGGGATGAGACCGAAGAATTTCAGGTCCACGAAGAGGGAGCCGAAGGCGGATGGCAGGAAGCCGTAAACGTTTAAATGCAGCAGTTCGGCATAACCATTGCCGATGAACTCGCTGTTTAGCCGGCGCAACAGGGCGGCCACGAGGTCGACACCATAAGCCCCGAAAAGCATCGAGCCCTCATAGTCGCTGAAGATGGCGTTGGACATCACCAGCCCCTGAACGAGGTACCAAGCAAAGATAAAGATCATATAGGTGCCGTCGGTGCCGAAGAGGCCGAAAAGCACGCCGGACAGAAAACCATTAAAGCTTACGCCCCAACGGAGTTCGGCCACGCCGAACATGGCATCGAGTCCGCCGGCGATGTCGGCCCTGGTCGAAAACACCTGAACGAAATAGATACCCATCACGGCTCCGAGCAGGCCGATGCCAGCCTTCGCTGGTCCGCTCAGTTTGAAGGGTTTACTGCGGGCCCTGCCCGCCATGACAGCAGTGCGGGCCCGCGCCGGCATCGGCTGTTTCCGGAACAACTGTTTGCGCAGGGCGAAGCCATAGATCAGCATGACGAGGGCGTAAAAGAGCGGGGCCCGGCCGCCCATGGCCAGGGAGCTCAGGACCACCGGTGCCAGGCCGAAGGCCGCGATGCGCCACATAAGGGGGCGGGCCCGATAGGCGACCTCGCGCACGATGTATACATAGCCGGCCGGATAGGTGAGGAAGGCGACTTGGAACCAGATGGTGCTTTCAGACCGATCGCCCGCCAGCAGGGCACCTGCCCGGTCTGACCGCACTTGATAGGCGTCGGCGAGGTCGAACAGGTTGCGCCCCTGAATGTCCAGAACCGACGCCAGGATAGCGACCACGCCAGCGATCATAAGTACACGGTCGGTCAGCTGAAAATCGACCCAAAGATTAGCAGGTCGGGGTTGCTGCGGCTGGGGCGGAGCGGCCGCCAGGGCACCCAGGCTGAACACCCCGATGAATAGGATCAGAATGATGAAGCCGTAGAGGGTCATGACCCGCCCCTCCAGCTGGAACGGGAGTATGTAGAAGGTCGCGGTACAGCCCAGCCAGACGAACAGCATGAGGACGGCAGGATGCAGTCTCATGTTGCGTGGCCAAGCTGCAACGACCGGATGGGCGGCCTCATCCGATCACGCAGGTGATAACCCGGCGTTCGCCTTGTTCGACCATGCCGCCGCGATGGACGCCCTTGGTGTCGAACAGCACGATCGATCCTCGGGGTGCCTTGATCGCCCAGAGACCGGCCCTGATCTCGCGACCCAGTTCGGACTCCTCGGTCAGGTCGTTGCCGAATGAGCATTTCTGGCGAAGCTTCCTTGGCAGGGCGGCGAACAGCCGGCGGGCTCGCGGATCGGTGCCGGCGAGGCCGTTGGAGTCATTGGCCTCGCAGATCAGGTCGTCGACCTTTGACACCGCCATACGGTTTGAACCAAGCACGTAGCTAAAAGGTCCGTTCCGCTCGCCGACCTCGGACAGGTAGAAGATCGCCTTCAGATCGCCGCCCGATGCGTCCCGATGAAAATAGGCGGTCGCCGGAATTTCGCTGATGCCTGTGTCCGGGAAGACCTCGCGCCAGAAACCGTCGGATGGGTCGTTAATCTGGGGATTGACGTCGACCAGCCGCGCCGGGCGACCGAGGTAGCCGGAGGCGGCGGCGAGGGTTCCGGATTCGGTCAGGGCCTTATCGATCTGGTCAAACAGGTCCTGACGTTCCGCCCGGCTCGCCTGCCAGCGGGATTCCTCGAAATCGCGCCTGCGGTTGGTCTTTGCGCCCCGTCGGGCGACGAGGCCGTCGAAATCGGCCCTCGACGCGGCCTCGATCGCAGCGATCCGGGCCTCCGGCATGGTCAGGACCAGACACCCGTTGCGCTCCATGAGGCGGGCGTTCTCGTCCGCGATACCGGCGCGGCGCTTGCGCGTTTCACCGCTGGCCATATTGGTCAGGGCCGCCCCGATGAATCGCGTCCGGCCCCGGAGACTGGTGTCGCTGCGGAGATCGTAGGGGATGAGCTCGTATTTGATCGCGCGCTTGAGCAGCAGCCTGGCCATGCTCTTGCCGAAGATTGCGCAAGCTTTCAGCCGGTTCTTCAGGCCGGGGCGGGCGACAAGGTCGCCGTAGGCCGGGTGGTTTTCATAGTCGACCAGGGCCGGCGTCCACTGCGGCACCACGGCGTGCCGTATGTCGTCTGCTGGCTCAACGATCTGATATCCCGACGCCGCCACTTGGTTCTTCCTGCTTCAGGGAGCGGATTTTTCGCCTCGACGAGAGGCGAGCGCGCTTCCGAACGGTCCCGATCCACATCGCGACAACTACCCAGCCCAATAGCCAAACGGGGCCCGAAAGGTCAAGCGGTGTCAGGGTTTGCGGGGCGAGTAGCCGCGCCTGTCAGTTGAGCGGCGACCCCGGATGCCGACCCTCGCCCCGGGGCATGAACCGGCGGTGCCAGTCCTCGCCGTCCGGGCCGAGCTTTCGCATCTGCGCCCCCAGCTGGCGGCCCAGTTCGGTGGCCCCGGGGTTGGGTCTGGTGGCGTCGAACCCACGGAAAGAGTTGAAATCGGCCTTGAAGCTGCCGCGCATCAGCCGTTCGATGATCCGTCGCTGACGCTCGTGCAGGTCGGCCGGGGGGATCCGTGCCGCCGTACGTTCCGGCAGTCCGTTCAGGTCGGCCCAGGTCCGCAAAATGACGAAGTCGGTCTCGTCGGTGACATAGTAGGCTTCGCCCGTGACCGCGGTCCCGCCGATCAGCGCGGACTGCAGCCCCAGGGTGCCGGTCGTCGTGAGGTTGCTGTCGCACAGCGCGAGGACGGCGTTTCCGCTGACCTCATAGGGAACAAGCACCACGTTCGGCAAAGCCTTAAGCCGGACCAGAAGGTCGGTATGACGAAATCCGAACTGTAGCGGGTGATCCTTGACCACGATCTGGAAGCCGGCGTCGGTAAAGCGGCGGGCGGCCTCGACGAGGCAGTCCTCTTGCCGGATCATTTCCAGGTCCTCTAGCCAGTAGTCGATCGCCGCCTCGGGGAAGACCTGGAGGCCCATGAACACCCGGCGGTCCTTCGGGAAGGCGGCCAGTTTTTCCTGCCAGGCGCGCTCGACCATGCAAGTGATGCGGACGTCCCTGACCCGAGCCTTGTGCCCAAGGTCCGGCTGGGCGTCGAGATAATGGATGTTCAGCGGGTCGTTGCGAAGCCAGGAGTAGAGTTTGAACCAGGCTGCCCGAACGCGGAAATAGCCCAGCGTTTTCAGAAAGCGAGCGGGGGTGTAGGCGGCCTGTCCCTGGACATAGGTGGGCGTGAACAGGGGGTCAGCGATCTCGTGGATGCGGGCCTCGACCACGGCCGGGTCGGGGCGTTCGTCCGAGGTGATCAGCCTACCGCGATGCATCAGCATGCACATGTCGGGCAGGGCGCTGGCAGTGACCTCGAAATAGGGCAGACCCCGCGCACGGACGCGGCGGGCGAGCACATCCTGATTGTAGTTGTCGATCGGGAAGCTGACCACATAGTCCGGCTTGATTGCGTCCAGCGCAGTGTCAATGGCATCCGCCATCGCCAGGGCCATGGCCGCAGCCTTGCGTCTGGGCTGCCAGCGAAGGACGCGGCAGCGGGCAATGACGTCATCAACCTCGGCGGCGCTGAGCAGGGCGGACGACAGGTCGCCGGCGGCATAGCGGGTCCTGAAGGCGGGATAGTAGTCGTCGGTCGTCCAGCGATCGCCCTCGCCGCGACGGTCTGTCAGGACCGTGACGGCGTCGAAGCCCGCATTGGCGCCGACATGGGCCCACCAATGGTGGGTGCGGTGGATGGCGTAGATCAGCACGGATGTCATGTCTGGCTTTGTCGAGCGGCCCGGCTGACCAGCAGCAGGTAGAGGGCGGAGGTAGCGACGGCGGCAATGGCGGAGCCGTATACCCCGAACCGCCAGGTCAGGAGAGCCAGAAGTGTGGCCCCGACGGCGAAGGCGATGCCTTGCGAGATCAGGATTTTGCGCTCGTTATGCCGGGCGTTGAGGATCAGGGCTTGGAAATCGGCCGCCGCACGCAGCATGAAGCCGAACAGCAGCAGGCCCATGAGTGTCAGGCTGAGGTGGAACCGCTCGGTCCAGACCCCCTCGGTCAGCCGGTCCGCTCCCCAGGCCAGCAGCAGCAACAGCGGAACGCCGACGAGGGTCTTGAGGTATTCGCGCAGCACGCGCCGTCGCAGGTGCTGCACGCCCTCGGTCTTGGCTTCGCCGAAGATGGCCGGGGTAATGCGGTTGAACGATGCGATGTTGAACGCCTGGTAGGCGAAAGACACCAGCAGGGTGTGGCGGAAATAGAGGCCGGTCTGTTCGAAGCTCAGCAGTCCGCCGACGGCAAGGCGGTCGAACTGCAGGATCAGGATGGCGATCAGGCCGATCAGGAAATGGGTCAGGGAAGCCCTGTGCTGGCCGAGGATGTCGATGCCGAAATGGAACGGACCGATCTTCGGTGCGGGGTCACGCAGGCGCCAGAACAGCGCCGCAAGGCCGAGGATGCACGCCACCGAGCCGATCGCCCAGACCTCCATGACGAAGCCGAGATCGAAGCCGTCCCGGGCGAACAGGGCTTTGTGCAGGATGATGGCGGCCAGCAGACTGTTCCTGGCCGCCACCACGACCAGCATGGGATGATAGCGGCGGTCGATCAGGGCGTACAGATAGGCCTGGTTGGCCAGGTGCTCGCCGATCACCACGACCACGCCGAGCATCAGGATTGTCCAGCCGGGCTGGGTCCACAGCGCCACAGCCAGCAGGAAGAGCGGGATCATGATCGCCCAGTTGAAGGCGAAGAATTTCAGCGCCTGAACCACGAACCGGTCGAGCACCGGATCCGCCTCGCCGGCCGAGCGGCGCTGTATGTCGATGTGGCGTTCGAAGTTGAAGGCGAAGGCGAACAGGCCGACGAGGGTGGCGATCAGGCCGAACCGTCCGGCCTGGGCGATGGGAAGGCCGTAGGTTGCGGTCAGGATAAAGCCCGCCCGCGCTGTTACCTCGATCAGCTTGACGGCGACGAGATAGAGATCCCGGACGCGCCGGCCCGGCTGTCCCTCCGCGGTCACCAGGCCGTCCAGCCGCCGTCGACGGCCAGGACCTGGCCGGTGACATAGGAGGAGGCATCGCTGGCCAGGAACAGCAGGGGTGCCGTCATCTCTTCGGCCAGGGCCATGCGCCCCATGGGTACGCGCTGGGAATAGCGCTCGCTGAAGACCGAGTTTTGGCCGCTGGAGACGCCGCCGGGCACCAGGCAGTTGACACGGATCCCCTTGTCACCTCCCCAGGTCGCAAGCCAGCGGGTCAGGCCGACCACGGCTGCCTTCGACGCCGCATAAACCGCGGGGGTGTTGATCGGCCCGCCCATATAGTCCGAGCCTTCATAGATCCGGCTGTCCGGACCTACCAGGCCGTAGATGGACGCAGTCTGGACCATCCGCCCGCCCCGGCCCGAGGCCAGCATCTCGCGGCCGACGGCTTGGGCCATCAGGAACATGCCATCGATATTGACGCTCATCACCTCCCGCCAAGTCTCCAGGCTGTAGGTTTCGAACGGCTCGAAGAATGCACGCAAATCGGCGGTTTTGGTCGCCGCATTGTTGACCAGCAAATCAATCCGTCCGAACCGCGCCATGACCGCGGCAATACAGGCCTCGACGGATCCGGGGTCGGATACATCGCAGGCGAAGCCGGCGGCGTTGGGACCGATGCCCGCCGCAACCTCGCCGGCCGCGTCCGCCAACAGGTCCACCACCGCCACACGGGCCCCCGCACCGGCGAGGGCTCTGCAGAAATGGCGACCGAGGATGCCGGCACCGCCGGTGACCAGGGCAACCTGACCGGTCAGATCATTTGCGGGCGAAGCGGTCATCAGTTGTGCGTCCGGAAGACGGGCTTTATCGCCGGTCCTTTCAGCTGCGAGTCCACCCCCGTCTCCAGCGCCTGACTGTAGACGCCGAGGGCTCCGTCGAAGGCGTCGAGCGTGGTCGCCAATTCCTGGTCGCCGTGCGACTGGGAGATTGCCAGCCAGGGCATCATGACGCCGCGACTGAGCATCTCCTGGGCAAAGAGGGTTCGCATCGGCAGGGAGGGCTGGCCGTCCGGGCCGCGCATGACATAGTTCAGGGCGATGGCGGGACCTTCCATGAAGACGTAGTCCGCCAGCCCGTGGCGACCCGCGACCTCGGCGAGACCCGCCTTGAGACGCGCGCCATAGGCCCACAGATGTCCGGGCACATCCTCCGTGGCATTGATCCGCGTGGCCTCGACGAAGGCACCCAGCGCAGGCATTTCGGCACCATGGGTCGAGGACAGCAGGAAGGTCCGCTCCATCCCTGGTTTGTCGGTCGAGCCGACTTCCATGAACTCGCGCTTGCCGACTACGGCCGCCAGCGAGAAGCCATTGGCCATGGCCTTTCCATAGGTGGCCAGATCGGCCTCGATGCCAAAAAATTCCTGGGCCCCCTTCAGATGCCAGCGGAAGCCGGTGATCATCTCGTCGAGGATGAACAGGGCACCATTGCCGTGGGCCAGGGCCTTCACCTGATGCAGGAAATTGCCCCGGACGTTGGGGCAGGTGGCGCACGGGCGCGCAGGCCATTCCGCCTCGGTCGGGCAGCTACCGCAGGGGGTGATACTGGTGGCCGGTTCCAGCATTACCGCAGCGATTTGGTCCGGGTACTTGTCGAACAGGGCCTTCAGCGAACCGATGTCGTTGTAGTCGAACACGAGGGTCGTCGCCGCCTGATCGGCCAGGGTCCCGCGTTTGATAGCGGTCACGCCGATGAACCAGTCGTCGAAGGAGAAGAAGGGATGCTGGCGGGGCACGCAGACATAGCGCCGGCCGGTGTAGGCCCGGGCGATCTTGACCGCCGCGGTGGTAACGTTTGACCCGTTCTTGCCGAATTTGACCATCTCGGCGCAGGGGATCAGGTCGCAGATCAGTTCCGCCGCCTCGAGCTCGATCTCGGTGGCGCGTGTCAGGTTCACGCCGTTTTCGATCTGGCGGATGGCGGCGGTGTTCACGCGCTCGTCGGCATAGCCGATGGTCACCGCCCGCAGCGCCATGCCGTAGTCGAGATAGCGGTTGCCGTGGGTGTCCCAGACATAGGCCCCCTTGCCGCGGCTCAGAACCGGCGGCGCGATCGAGGGGAACTGGTCATCGCCGCGCGAATAGGTATGGGCCCCGCCGGGGATGGCCTTGTGCAGGCGGGCGCGCAGGGCCGCGAAATCGGCTTCGGCATTGGTCGGTGTCATGGGTTCGGTCGTCATCGATTAGTCCTCAGACCCGCCAGAGCGGGTAGGGCCTGTCCTGGCGTTTGAGCGTCCCGGTCTTGGGACCGCCGATATAGAGGGTGTGGTCGGGCAGGTCGCGGTCCAGCACCAAGGATTCCGTGGCGATCTGGCAATGGTCGCCAATGACGCAGGCCCCGAGAACGGCGCTGCCCGGACGTAGCGTCAAATACCGGCCGAGGGCCGGATAAACGTCCTTGTTCGAGCCTATGCCGCAGCGCTGATAGGCGACGAAATAGTCGCTGTAGGTCCCTCGCCCCAGCACAGTGCCCAGCGGATGCACCAGCAGAAAGATCGACGGCAGTTCCACCTCATAAAAGGCGTCGATGCCGTGCAGGGCCTTGTTCAGCAGGAACAGCTTGGAACAGGTCACGGCCGATCCCCGCTGACGATGCAGTTCGTTCGACAGCAGGTACAGCCACATAGCGTACTGGTCGCCGTGCAGGTGATTGAAGACAGCTTGTTCGCCGTCGAAGAAATACTTGTTGGCCACGTGGCTGAAGCAGTACTCGAGCCGGGGAAGCGCCCCATCCACGGCCGGCCGGAGATCATCTGCCAAAACCGGGTCGGGGTCGGGGAACAGACCGTTGACCTGGGCTGCGGCGTAGGCCGCCAGGGCCGGTGCATCGAGACTGGAGCGGACCTTCAGGGTCATGCCGGCGTCTCTTCGCCGCTGGCCGCAGGCCGGGCGGTGCGCTCACGCGCCAGACGCCACAGGCCGATGAAGGGCACAATCTGCTGTCGAAGCCAGGATTCCGGCAACCGCTCGGCGACGAGACCGTAGGTCAGTTCGGCGTCGCCACGCGGAGCCCAGGTCCCGAACAGGTGGTCCCACAGCGACAGGACGCCGCCGTAGTTCCTGTCCAGATGCGGCTCCAGTGATGAATGATGCACCTCGTGGAACGAGGGTGAGACGAAAATCCGGTCGAGCGGACCGAATGACCAGCCAGTGTCGGAATGGATCATCAGCTGGTGGAACTGGAGGGTCGCGGCGATGGCCACGGGCAAGGCAGCGTCAACCTTCATCATCGCGGCTGGCACTGCCAGGAAGGCCAAGGCCACCAGCCTGTCGATGACGGTCGCTCGAAAGGTCGTCAGGACGTTCAGATTGACCTGGGAATGGTGGGTCTTGTGGAACTGCCAGACGATCCGACTCTGGTGCTGGAACCTGTGCCACCAGTAGACGCAGAAGTCGGTAAACACGAAGAGGATTAGCAGCTGTACCCAAATCGGCAGCTGAGTCAGGGCCTTGACCTCCAGCCAGGGTGCCCAGGCCTGAAGGCCGCGGGTTATCAGCAAGCCGACGGGGAAAATTATCGCGAACTGGACGACGTGGGTGAGTTCGATCAGACCGTAAATAGCGTCGACGCGCACACTCTTCGATCCGTATCGCCGCTTAAGGTTGCGGCGACGGATCACGTCTACGGTAAGGCCTAGGGCTATCGCGACGAACAGCTGACCATAGAACCAGCCCTCGGCGGTGATGTTGCGAACGATGCTATCAATGACGGCCATGGCGCTCCCCGTCGGATCGGCGAGGATGTGCGACGGGCGGAGCGACAGCAGGCCGCTCACGATCGACTGCCCTTCTGACTGCGGACGTTGACGCCGTTGGTGTGCAGGTAGGTACGCACCTTGATCGGGCTGTGGTCGGTGAAGATGAACATCGAGGAGATGGTGATGGCCGAGGCACCGGCTTCGAGCGCCGCCTTGCAGTCGTCCAGACTGCCTGCGCCCGAGGAGGCGATCAACGGGATACTAAGCTTGTCCGACAGGTCCGAGATCAGCTCGAGATCATAGCCGTTCATCATGCCGTCGCGGTCGATGGACGACATCAGGATTTCGCCGGCGTGCAGGTCCTGCATCCGTTGGGCGAACCCGACCGGGTCATGGGGTGTCGGGACGATGCCGCCGTGACCCCAGACGCGCTTGCGGCCGAACTCATCGGCCTTGTAATCGATCGAGACGACGATGCACTGGTCGCCGAAGCGCGAGGCAGCCTGGGTGATGAAGGCGGGGTCGTCGATGGCGGCCGAGTTGATACTGACCTTGTCGGCTCCGCTCTTCAGCAGGGCCTCGATCTGGGCCAGGGTCTTCACGCCGCCGCCGGCCGTCAAGGGTACAAAAACCTCTTCGGCCACCCGCTCGATGATCGAGCCGGTGACGACGCGGTTCTCGTTGCTGGCGTCGATGTCGACGAAGATCAGCTCGTCGACGCCGTAGCTGTC
>Ga0114980_10000211_pt1 | contig 40685 bp, 58 predicted proteins | sample S_140806_EF_Meta_FD_87018 | JGI IMG/M metagenome (GOLD analysis project Ga0114980, IMG submission 87018) | Freshwater microbial communities from Lake Simoncouche, Canada to study carbon cycling - S_140806_EF_MetaG | ecosystem: Environmental > Aquatic > Freshwater > Lake | place: Lake...
ATCTATTTATTGTTGTTATTCTATTAATAAAAAGGAAATTGATAAAATGAAACTCTCAGAAGCACAAATAAGACAAGTTATTAGAGAAGAATTAAAGACTATTTTGAACGAAGCAGATACAAAAGATAAAGCAGCATTAGCTATTGCCGCTGGCTTAATGGTTTCTTATGGTGTAGCTATACAATATATTCAAACTCACAAAGATGTTGCACAAAGTATAAACAAAACTTTAACACAAGTTTCTAACGATCTAAGAGTAAAGATGGGTAAAGAACCAATAGATTATAAATTAGATAAAAAATAATTTTATAATTATTTAAATAAAAAAACCCCTAGATTTTCTGGGGGTTTTTGTTACTATATTATTACTAATTGAGAACTTTATGTTATATGCTTTGTTTGGTGCTCTTTTCTATAGTATATGTTATATAATTTATGGTTGGGCAGCTAAAGAAGTCAGCTTTTCTTTTCTTATATTTGTTGGTTCTGTTTTTTGTTCTATTGTAACTTTTCCATTTGCTATTAAAGAAGAGTGGGATTTAAAAACCGCAAGTATTATCGTAGGGGAAAGAGCAATATGGCTTCTTGCTTCTTGGTGCGTTTACATGGCAATATTAAAAGTTGTTGTTCGTATTTCATCAATTGTTGAATCTAGTTACCCATTATTTATTTTATTGTTTAGTTTATTTATATATAAAGAAAGACCTACAATACCATTGATTGTTGGAGCAGCATTGGTATTTTTAGGAGTATCAGTTATTTCTTATTGGGGAAAAAATTAATTATGATTATAAGAAAAGCAACAAAAGAAGAATACCATATATTAGCAAAGTTGTTTGTTGATAATGTAGATGACACATATATAACAGAATCAGAGGAAGAATGGGGAAGAACCCAAAACGGTAAATGGAAACCTAATCTTTATGATATTGTTCTTCAAGAAATGATCGATAGAAGTGATGATATAGTGATACTTGTATTGATACATGAAGAAAATATTGTTGGTTATACTTTTTCCTCTCTTGAAACTGTTCCTCACTTTGAAGATTTGATGATCGATAAGTCTTGTAGAGGTAAAGGTTATGGAAAGTTGTTGGTAGAAGAAACAATAAGTTGGTTTAATAAGAATGGATATTATTCATTTAAAGCAGAAATAGGCAAAGATAATATCATTTCTCAAAATATGACTAAAAAATTTGATTGTATTAAAACAAAAATAAACTAATTATTATCATGAAACTACTATTAGAAAATTGGAAAAGATACATAACAGAAGTATCTCAGCAAGAACAATCCTACTTTGGTAATACAATTAAAATTGCAGATCAAATAATCGATGAATTGGATAAATGGAAATCTGGTTTACAAGATAAAAGTCACAAATTTTTACAACAAAATATGACTACATTTGCTGAGTCTTTAAAACAAAAAATACCAAATTTAACTTTTATGGGTGTTGGTAAGTTTCGTGCTGTTTTTTCAACTGATGAAGATATCATCATCAAAATTGATTATACAGATGGAAATATTGCAAAGGAACAAAATGAATCTGATGCAAGTATGGGCCGTCTTGGTGAAGATCCTAGGTTTTCATATTTGTTCGCAAAATCATATCTATCGCATGAAAATTCAAGATGGGTAATATTAGAAAAAGTAAAACCATTAACAGGAAATTATACTAAATTTAATGAATTCTTTAATACTCCAACTATCAATAAACATACAAATAATCAACAATTAATAACACTATATATTCGTGCTTGTTTGTTATATGAAACAAAATATGATAATTTACTTCGTGATATAATGGGACCAATTAATAAGATTAAAGCTTCTGACAATATCCGCACACAAATACCCCCTGTAAGAATACTGGTAGAAGATGTAAGAAAAAGTAAATTATTCACAGATCTTGTAAGAGTTTGCCAAAAATATAAAATTAGTCCTTGGGAAATAAAACCAGATAATGTTGGGCTAACAGAGGACAATAGATTTGTAATTATTGACTCATCAAAACTAGAAGAAATAAACAAAGGTATTGATGCTATTGATGCTTCAAATGCACCACAGTCACCAAAGCCAACTCCACAACCTATACCTTCTACCCCATCCAACCTTGAAGCAACAAGAAAGATAGTTAAACAATAACATGAAATTACTAATAGAATCTTGGAACAAACATTTAAAAGAAAATATCTCCGAAGATCAAAAACAACAAACATTAAGAATTCTTAATAATTGGTTTGGTTATAAAGGTGTACCCGAAGAAGTATTTCAAAAAATTCCTATCTTTAGAGATACATTTATTAAAAAACGTATTGGTTCTGGAACAGCAGCAACTGCTTTTGAGTTAGGCAATGGAAATGTTTTAAGACTTTATAGTAATAATCGCTACATGGGTCACAGAAGCATAGAAGAAGAAGATAAACAATATGAAAAAGTAATGTCTCGCACGTTTGGTGGCTCTTCAAAAAAAGGTGATATTGTTGTTTATGCTCACGGAATAATAGAAATTGAATCTGATATAGATGACGAACCAGAAAGAAAGGTTGGTTGGGTTGAAATGAATAAAGTATTAACTCTTCCAGATTATTATAGATACATGGATGTTCCCCCTTACATTTGGGAAGATAAGAGGGAATCATTTGATAATCTAGTTTACGACATTAAAAGTTTTCTAAGTGACTTTAGCTTAACAGAAAATGAAGACGAGTGGGAAGCAATAGAGCAATTTGAAAATAGTTTTCATTTTAATAAGTATCGTTACGAACATATAACAAAAAAAGAATTAGAAATTTTTATTGCTGGTATTTTTAAACATTATAAAATGAATAACTGGGATAGTTCATTGGGTGACATACATTTTGATAATGTTGGATTTTTATCCCTTTATGATCAGACTCTTGTAGTCTTTGACTATTGATGTTATAGTATTGCTGTTTGGAGCATAATACTATGTCTGTACAAGTTGACTATTTTTCAACATCTAAATTTATTGTAAAACCAGATAAAATTGAACGTCTAAAAGAACTTATTGAGCTTCTTAAAGATGAAGGAAATACTGGTTGTGGTTATTATTCAAGAGAACATTATATAAATCTTAATGAATATGGTAATAATGCTTTCTCAATTCATACTGGTGGGTATTGTGACGGAGGACCAGAGCTAAAAGATTCTGTCGTTAATGGCCCAAGTGATGAATACGAAGATGAAGAAGAACAAGATTCTTATAATGGTTCTCATTCTATCTTCAATCTTGTTCAAGAAATGCTAGAAGATGATGGTTGGTTCTTTGTTGATTCAACTGGATTTGAGAAAAATAGAATTTATAATAATACTTGTTTCTACCATGCAAATGGAAAAATGGATACTATTAATACTTGGGATTTAAAGAAGAAAATTCTTGATAAGTTTGGACTTAAAGAAGATTGACCAGTAGCCCCCTTCATTGGGGGTTTTTCTTTATTTAATACTATTTATTGTTATGGATTGTCATTACAAAAATGGTGATGTTATTGACGTTTCCAACGTTGAGGATATGGAACGCATAAAAGATCCTAACTGTATTATTGAACAAGGTGTTATTCTTCGATTAAGTATTATTGAGAATCAACATGATGATATTGTATTAAACCAACCAGAGGTGCAACAAGCCGATAATTTTCCAAAGGAGGTATCATTAGATATGAACCCACAAGCAGCACAAGCGGTAGAACCACAACCAGTAGTTCAACCAGCACAACCAATACAACAACCAGCTCCAGAAGCCATACAACCTGCACCAGTAGTTGTACAACATGTAGAACCAGTTGCACCAGTAGCAACGACCACAGAGGCTCCTGCCGCTCCTTTTGACATAAACCAAATCATAACATCTACAGGTGGTGGTGGCGGTATTGCAGTAATTTTAGCACTTATCGCAGTTGTAGGTGGAACTGCTGGATGGAAATTCTGGCAAAAATTGTCTGAACAAAAACACGAACAGGCAATGAAAAAATTAGAGTTAGAAGCACAAGCACAAGGTATAAATGGTGCCCAACCACCACCATGCCAAGCCGCTAACGCTGCATTAGAAGCAAAGTTAGTTGCTATTGAGGGTAAACTAGTTTCTGTAGAAAAGAAAACTTCTTCATTTTCTGCTGGATTTGATGCAGATGATTTGGAAGAAAGACTAGTTAAGTTGGAGAAAAAAGCCAAAAGTACAGCAGGTAGACCACCAAAGGAATAATTAAAATGTCTGACGAACCTATTAAAGTTAGTGAAGACAGTTCAATAAATATTCCTTTACGCAATCTAATTAGTTTATTAGGAGCTGTTGCTACCGCTGTATGGGGATACTCTGTTCTTGACAATAGAATTACTACTCTTGAAAATGAAACTAGGTCTTTAAATGAACAAGCAGAAAGATTAGAACAATCGAATCGTGATGCAGCTACAGGTTTAGACCCTTGGGCTACCGATGTAGAACAATCTACTAGGATTCAAAGAGTTGAAAGTGATGTGAAAAGAATAGAAGAATTTTATCTTGAAAAACATAAGGATTAAAAAATGAGTTTAACAGAACAACAAAGACACGTTATTGATTGTGTCGTATCAATTTTTGAAACTGGTAGAATACCAACGGCTGCTTCATATGGAACTTGTTCTATTCTAAATGACGGAGCAGGTATTTCATATGGTAAACATCAATGTACAGATAAAGCAGGTTCATTAGATTTAGTTTGCAAACGTTATATTGAATTAGGTGGACAACAAGCAGAACCATTAAAACAATATATGAACTATCTTGCAACAAACGAATCTGCAAAATACAATAATGTTGTAGCAAACTATCCAGCTTGGTTAAACTCTTTAATCAACTTATTAAAGTCTGCTGGTTCTGATCCTCTTATGAAACAAGCACAAGACGAAGTATTTGATAAAAACTATTGGCTTCCAGCAGAAAATCAATGCAAAGAAATTGGTCTTAAAACTGCTTTTTCTCATTTAGTAGTTTATGATACCTGTATTCATTCTGGTCCAGGTCGTGTTGGCATTTTAAGAAAAACATTCCCAGAGAAATCACCAGCTAACGGTGGTGATGAAAAAGCATGGGTACTTGCTCTACTAAAAGCAAGAAGAGCTTGGCTTGCTTCAAACTCAAATGAACTTGTACAAAGAACAGTTTATAGAATTGATGCAATGCTTGAAATAGCTAATGCAAATAATTGGGACTTAAATACTCCATTAACTGTAAGAAAAGTTAAAATTGCCTAATTATTTTTATAAGGAATTTAATTATGAAAATAACAGAGGTCAAATTAAGACAAATTATAAGAAAACAGTTAATTGAAGTTATGGGTTTTCAAGATTTTCAAAGTTTATCACAAGAATTGAGTCAATCAGATATACCAGAAAGACAAAGAATTGATACATATGGACAAAATCTAAGAGGTTCATCAGAACAAGAATTTGAAACAAATGTAGATAAACTAACTGGTATGTTGGGTAGCGCACCAATAGATCCAAACGATCAAGAAGCAGTTTTAGCTTTAATACTAAAAGCACTTGTAAGATTAAGATAATAAGTTAAGATCCCACGGAGAGGTGTTTTATGGAACGTCCTTCGTGGGATTTTATTTGGTCTTCTTTTGCTTCTACAATCGCTCAACGTTCAAGCGACCCCAACTTCAAGGTGGGTGCAGTAATCGTCCCAGAAGACAATACAGGCGTGCTAGCAATTGGGTATAACGGTGACCATAAGGGTGGCACGAATTGCAGGGATAGCGAGGAGTCTGGTTCTTCTGGATTTATTCATGCTGAGATAAACGCACTTATTAAAATGGATTTTAACAACCCAAAGAGAAAGAAAATGTATGTAACTCTTTCTCCTTGTAAAATGTGTGCAAAAGCAATTATTAATGCAGATATAAAAGAGGTTTATTACATACAAGAATACCGTGATGATGCAGGAATTAAATTGCTACAAAATCACGGTATTAAAGTTTGTAAGATTTAACGTTTTATTCTGATTCTTATTTTTGATTCTTGAATCCTTTGTTGTTCCCAATCAAAAGCACCAGCATTTTTTAGTGCATCTTTAATTTTTTGATCTTCGCTTCTATAACGTTCTCTATCTTTTGTAGTTTTTGCAGCTTGTTGTTCTGGCGAAAGTTCTGGTTTTGGTTCCTCAAGAATAATTTTAAATGCTTCATCTTCTTGTTCTAAGAAATGAATTACTGCTCTTAGAGACTTAAATAGCATTATTACGTCAGCAATAGCTTCATGGTGTCTTTCTGAGTGAATACCAAATGCATCAGAAATTGTTTTAAGTTTGCTATTGTTTATATTTAAAATAACATTTCTTTTTTCTTGATCAGATTCTTTAAATTTTTGTCTAAGAGTTTCATATTCTGCTTCTGTGGATAAACCAAGTTTTGAACCTTTTTTCTCTAGTTCTTTACCTTCTTCATCGCTCAATTCTTGATTAGCAGACTGTAAAGCAATTTTATATCTATCAATAACATTTTGTAAAAATAGTTTAAAATAATCTAAAGTATCAATTACTTCATCATTTGGTATTTCAATACCTTCTTTTTTAAACGCTGCATTCATAAATCTTACGTCAAAACCAGCATTTTGTGCAACTAATTGTCTATTTGGAAATTTTTCACAAAATTGTACAAATCTTTCAACTGCATCTATGTGAGTTATGTACAATCCTTCCTCTTCTTGTGTTCTATCTTCTGGATTTGGTTTGTAGTTTGTCATAGCAAAAATTTGATTTGTTGTCATGAAATCTGGTTCTGATTCTCTAAACATTGGTCTTACTTTTTGATCTTTACCAACTTTTGTTGGTACTTTTTCTGGTGGTAATGATTTTAACCAATCTATAAATTCTGTTTCTAATGTTAAACCTTCAATAGTTTCTGGGTTTAAATTTATTCTTTGTTGAAAAGAGTCAATAATTAATCCGTTCTTATCGCCCACTTCAGTAGCCATAACTTCTTCATAAGGTAGACTAAATAATTTTGAAGCATCAACAACTACTGCTGCTATTTCTGTAACTTGATTTACTCTACGGTATGGAAGAGATTGAAATGTTTGTAAACCTGTTGTTTCAGTATCAAAAAAAATCAATTGTGTTTGATTTTCGGCCATTTGTTGTTTGAACATATTTAATGCTTGATCAAAATTTCTAGCTTGAATTGGAGCTTTTTTCTCATTTAATAAAGTTTTAAATCCTCTCCAAGATTCCATAATAAGACCAAAGTTGTTTTTCTTCATATTACTTTCTTCCTTTTATCACTAATTAGTACATGAATCACAATAAATGGTATAAATTTTTAAAAGAAGCAAAAGAAGAACAAAAAATACCTGTTCCAACTTCTGATGAAACTGCACTTGTAAAAACAAATACAGAAGAAAATCAACCAATAAAAGACGTTAATATTGATCCAATTGTAACTGATGAAATCTCAGTTTTTGAAGTAACTGTAAAAGCAGAGTTTAGAAAAGGCTCCAACGTAATGTTAACACAGTTCAAAGATATTATTAGAGGCATTATTTCTGTAACTACGGTAGGAACTGAAGATTTACCAGATCCTTCTGTTATGTACGATAGAAGAAATTTAAATATTAAATTTGAGCTTGAACGTGGCGAAAATATAGATGAATATATGAGAGCTATATTGGTTCCTCAAATGAGAAAGATTAGAGGAATGAGAGTACTTCATTATAGTCCAGTTCGCAAAGTAAGATAATCTTGACTAGTTATTGTATAGACCTTATATTGTATGGAGGTTTAATACAATGGCTGTATCCAAAAAATCAAGTGAATTTGAAAAAGTTAAAGAAAAGATTAATTTAACTCCTCTTCAACTTGCAACAATGGCTTCCGTAAAAGCTTTGTTTGAAAATCAGAAGAAAATGAGAACATTATATTCTTATGAAGTAATTGAGGGAGAAGGATACGGACATTACTATTGCCCAGATACTAAACTGTATGTTAAAGTAAGGAAAGGAAGAATCATTAATAGGCTCTCAGAAGATGTAGATAATAAAGGACGTTATTTAATATATGCTGAGAACCAAAGAATATTAGTTCCTTCAAGCGAAATAATAGACATAGGGTACAACTAATGGATACAGATCATCGGTGGTTTACAGGTGACCACAAACAAACGAACCTTGAGAATATTCTTTTAGATATTAAGCAGCATACAAAAGATAATGGAAAAATATATGTAGGTTCTGATTCTTTTGTACATAAGAAAAATTGTGTATTTTGTTGTGTTGTTGTTCTTCACGGTGCTGATGGACAAACAGGTGGAAGATATTATTATAGAAAGTTTCACAATAAACGAGTTGAATACCCAACAATGGTAATGAGACTCACAGAGGAAGTTTCTAAATCAATTGAACTAGGTATGGCTATTGGAGAACATATTCCAAACGTTAAACTTGAGATACATTTGGATATCAATTCAGATAGACGCCAGACAAGTTCTAAGATGCTTGATTCAATGACAGGGTGGGTAAAAGCAATAGGATTTGATTATAAAGTAAAACCTTACGCTTGGGCTTCATCAACAATAGCAGATATACATACCAAATAAACTAAGACCCTCTCCTATTTATTATAGGAGAGGGTTTTTTTTTGTTTTCTAAAGACACAGTTTTTGGTGAATCAATGGCTAAAAAATTTGCCATAGGGGATATTGTTTCTTGGCCTGTATTTAAATTTGATGGTGATGTTATTTCAAAAGATAAATCTAAAAAATTAGGTGTTATTACTCAAATTTTAACTGTATCAAGATCAGAAAGACCAGTTGTTATAGCAAAAGTTTTAGATATGAGTGCTGGAAAAGAAAAAGATATTTTAATCATTTCTTTAACTCTTGTTTCTAAAGCAAGCAAAGAAATACAAAATTAAACACTAATTAGTAGTATGATATTTTTATATAATAAAGAAAACAATATGTTTTTTATGAATGAAGTAAGAGCATTTCAAGCAGATATTATTAAACTAGCTAGAGATACCGCTCAAACTATGGATAGGTTTGGTCTTACTGGTTCTATTTCAGGTTCTGTATCGGGATCTGTTTCTGGTTCGTCTACTATTGCACCTACTACGGGTTCAGCACCGCCACCAATATCAGAACCCATGAAAAAAATTGAAAAAATAGTTAAAAAAGATGTTTTTGATAAATTACAAGATTTTATAAATCAAATATTCTTTGCAGAAGCTTATGATGCAAGTGATGGTTCACGCTATTATGTACTTGGTCATGCAGATTCTGGTTATGTATTTTCATCATATACTGAGCCTATAGATGAAACAAAAATTGATAGAATATGTGATGGTATCATCAGTACGATTGAATACGATGTATCATCGCTACCATACACCATTAATAATTATAATATAGACCATGCAAGTTCACAGTTCCTTAATAATGATTTTAAAACTAACATAGAAGCACATTTATCTTATCTTTTAAATAGAGGTTATTATCCAGAAATTATGAATGTCTCATTTTTGAGAAAAATAAGAAGACGTTTTACTGGAACATATTCAGAATCTAAAATTATTAAAGAATATAGAGAAGAGATAAGTAATCTTCTTATTCCTACTATGCAACAGCAATTAAAATTTGATAAAATTCCAAATATCAATTTTATTGAAGACGAAGAGAATGCAAAAGATATGTTTGGAAGAACTGCATATTATAATCCAAATACATCAGAAATAACCGTATTCATTACTGGAAGGCACCCTAAAGACATTATGCGTTCTGTTGCTCATGAAGTTATACATCACGCTCAAAACTGCCGTGGTGAATTTGATGACGCTTTTAATATAGGCGAAGAAGGTTATGCTCAATCAAATAATCATCTAAGAAATATGGAAGGAGAAGCATATTTGTTAGGAAACTTGCTATTTAGAGATTGGGAAGATAATTTAAAAAAACAAAGGAATTCTAATACTATGATTAATGAGAAAGTTTTAAGAGCAAAAATTAGATCACTTATTTCTGAAATGACAGGATTACAAGATGCTTCTGAAGTTGAAAACAAAGCAATGCATAAATATGATGAGAGTTGTGATTGCGAACAATGTAGTCAATCCACAAGAGATGCACTTAAAATGAAAGGTATTCGTACACAAGGATATATGGCAGAATCTACTAAAAAAATTCTTGATGCAGAAAAACAAACAATGCCTTTAAATGAGTGGCGTAGAACTGAATTAAATTCTCTCCTTATGTCAAGATTTGGTATAGTAGCTCCTCATGCCATATTGGGTGAAAAGAAATCAGAAGGTGGTGAACCAAAAACTGAAAAACAAAAAGAACTAGCTGCTAAAACACCACCAAAAGATAAAATAACAAGAGGTGATGTTATTACTGCTGCTAAAGAAGGTGATAAAAAAGAAAAACCTAAATCAAAAAAAGGTAAAGTACCACCACAATTACAAAAATATGTAAAAGGTAAAAAAGATGAAAGCAAGTAAATTTTTTAAACTAAAAGCAAGACTAGAAGAAGCTTCTAAGATTGTTATAGAAGCAGTAAAAGAAATTTCCGTTGTTGTAGAAAAAGCTGTTGAAGAAGTAGTAGAAGAAACTACACCAATAGTAGAAGCTCCTATAGAAGAAGTCAAGCCAGCCAAAAAGAAAGTTGTAAAAGATGCCTAATAATTTATTAGATAAAATAACTTGGAATTTTATTCACGAAAAACAATCACCTAATGGTATTGAATATTTAAAATCTGTAAGTATTAAAATTAATAAAGTAATTACTGGTAGTTTAAGTAAAGAAAATAGATCATATTTAAATACTGCTTTAAACGATTTGACTGAGATTAATAGATATGTTAATAAGTTATTAGGCAATATAACAGAACTAGAATCTGAGAATCAGAATCTTAAAAAAGAAGTAGAAAGTCTAAGTAAGAAGATTGAAAAAGCTAAGGCAACCAAGGAATAATAACATGGGGCTTGAACATCTACCACATCTTTATGATGATCGAGAACTTACGTTCAACGAAATACAAGAAATACTTACAAAAGCAGCTAAAGGCGAAGTAAAAGGTACAGAGAAGGTAGATGGTCTGAATCTTTATCTTGGTTATAAAGATGGACAACCAAAAGCGGCAAGAAACAACTACGACATTAAAAATGGTGGCTTATCTGCTGACGAATTAGCACAAAGAGAGTTTAATGGAGAGCAAGTATCACAAATCTTTGACCTTGCTTTTCAGTCTTTTGCTAATTTAGTATCAAAATTAGATAAAAAACTATTAAGTATTATCTTTGGACCTACTGGAAATGTATTTTTAAATTCAGAAATACTAAATGGTAAAACTAATGTTATTAATTATGGTACTAAAACTATTCTTATTCATAGAAATGGTCATAAAAGATTAAACGAACAAACAAGTGAAGTAGAAAATATAAGAGAAGATACATCAAAAGCAATTTCTCATATTATCAATAAAATGAATGATACTATGAATAAACAAATGGAAGGGGTTGAATTTAGAGTACAACAAGATCCAATAACTCAATTGCCAGCATTAGAAGATCAATCAGTACTTGCAGATACTATACAAAAATTAAAAACAGCAGGATTTGAAGGTGATATGACTATTCACCAATACCTGTTTAATAAAATAAAAACAATAGTTACTGAGAAACTGCCATCATTGAATGAAAAAAATAATAATGATGTTGTAAATAAAATAATTGGAGTTAAAGGTACTCCATCCATTACTGTATTAAAAAGATATGTAGATGAAAACCCAAATTTTACACAAGAATTAAAATCTTTAGTATCTAACAAGAAACAAATAATAAATGATGTTATGTTTCCTATTGAAGATGCTATTCATGATTTTTCTGTAGAAATACTTAAAAAATTAAATTCATCTTTTATTGATAATACAGAAGAAGAAGCACAAAGAATAAAACAAGAACTAAAAGACGAAGTAATAAAGTTAAAAAACTATGATGGTCCTTATAAAGATTATGTTGTAGACAATCTTAAAAGACAATTAAAAAAAATAAAGCATATTGATAATGTTCAAACTTCACTAGAAGGTTTTGTATTTAATTTTGGAAATAAATATTATAAATTTACTGGTAATTTTGCTCCTATTAATCAAATAATGGGATTATATAAATATAAATTAAATGAAAATGTTCAGCAAAGACAAAAAATAGGTTTATTTCCTGGTTCTTTTAGACCACCACATAAAGGTCATTTAGATTTAATAAAACAAGCATTAAATGATTTTGGTAAGGTAACAATTATAATTTCTCAACCAGAAAAACATGCAAGATCCACAATGCCAGCAGAGGAGTCTAAAAAATTATTTGATATTTATACAAAAGGATTACCTGTAGAAACGGTAATTGGACAGGAATCTTCACCATACATAGAAGCAGCAAACTACATAAATCAAGGTCGTGGTGATTGTGTGTTAACTTCAAATAAAGAACAAACAAAATTTGATTATTTTAATTTTCCAAAGAAAGTTTATGAAGCAAGAATGCCTCTTAGTGCTAGAGAGATGAGAGCAATAATTGACTCTCCAAAAACAAGAGAAGAAAAGAAAGCAGAACTTTTAGGATATTTACCAGAAATACCAGAAAGCGATACAGAAGAAGTATTAAACATTTTATTACATGGTGATAATACTCAATTATTAAATGGATCTACTAGTCCAATTCAGTTAAATGAGATATTTAGTATTATTGAACAAGTTAGTTTAAATGAAGGAAAAATAAATAAAATAGACTTTACAATAAAAGAAATTTTTAGTATTATAGATGAAATTGCTATGGGTTCTGCAATGGGTGTTGGAGCAGTTGAGGGTTCTCCTGCTGCACCTATTAAAAGAAAAAGACTTAAGAAAGGAATAATTAAAAAATGATAAACGAAAAAGATGCTCTTAGACTTTATATAAGAAAAGCAATAAGACTCTATAAAGAAAATAAACAAAAGCAAGAATTGCTTGAAGAACAAAACTTCAGACAATTAATAAGAGGTCTTATACTTCAAGAAAAAGCAGATGAACAACCAAAACACGATTCTACTGGTATTAATGTTCTTGAAGATTTATTAAAGAAAATTATTCCTCAGTTACAAACTGACTATAAAACCCTTACAACCGATCAGACTCAAAGACAATCTTTCAGAGCACATATTCTTAATGCCGTTCAAAATGCGTTATCACCAGAACTGATGTATGCTCTTTCAGATACAGAAGTAAAATCTTTAAAGGAAGAAAAAGCATCTATCGTTGTAGATAATCCAGATATGTCAAAATTTATTGACATTGAAGATAAATCAGAAGAGGAAGAAGAACTATCACCAGCAGAACAGTTCTCTAAAGGTCTTGAAGATCAAAATCTAGATAGTACTGGAAGAAACATGGCGATGGATTCATTCAAGAAAATGGAAAATCAAGTAAAAGACGCTTACGAACTTCTTGATAATGAAAAAGATAGAGGTTTGTTTTATGATTATTTAATTACAAACCTTAAACTTTATTTTGACAAGTTTGAAGAAGAGATGAATCCAACCGTTTCAGAGCCAACCACACCAGAGTACGAACAAGAAAAGAATCGTAAATCTGAAGAAGATAAGGGTGGTGGAGAAAGCCCAACCGCTGGAGCTTAATTGACTTGGAAAAGAAGTATTAAGAAAGGAAAAGGAATTAATTCTCCTTTTTCTATTTCTGCAAAGTTAAAGAAAGAAAGAAAATCTTCTGATGAATTTGAATTCATGCTAAACAAGCTTTCATTAGAGGAAATAATAGCTCTTAAACTTGAAGTTACTACTAGGGTTCTTGGCGGTAAATATTACGGGTTCCAGCTATGGGCAGCAATACCAAAAGTTGTTAAAGATGCTTTAATGTTGTATGCTATTTCCGCTTCTAATACCGATTCAGATGCGGCAGAATTATTAAACATGCCAACAACAAGATTTCTTATGTTAAAAAATGCTTATAAATCTAGAGAATATTTTAAACAAATGTTAGAAGATTTTAAAAATTAATCTTGACACTATAGAAGTATTGGTTACATTGTAAGGACTGATGGGGCATCGCCAAGTTGGTAAGGCACGGGACTTTGACTCCCGCATTCGAAGGTTCGAGTCCTTCTGCCCCTGCCATTTTAAGGAGGAACTATGAGTCATAAAGCAGCACATAGTCACGGAAGACGTAGACGTAAACTTGGCTCTAAGAAACGTAGAGCAAGGCGTCTTGGTAAAAAATGATAAATGATATACATAATTGAAATTTATAAAAACAAAGATAAAATAATATATAACGCTTATAAAAAAGATCAAATGGGCGTAGAATATGCTTGTGCTGATGATTTGCCAAGCGAAGAAGCAGCAATAGATTTGATTAGAAACAAATGGCAACATAAAGGCAGAATAAAAGTAGTTGGTACTGGAATAAACGGTACTTTAGAACAGTATTCTGACATTGAAGGAGTTTTATAATGCCCGATGCTTATTCAACTGTGTGTGTATCTGGTGGTTTTGATCCAATACACAAGGGTCATGTTCGTATGATACAAGAAGCTTCACAATTTGGTGATGTTATTGTAATTGCAAATTCTGATGAATGGTTGATTCGTAAAAAAGAAAAGTTTTTTATGAGTTGGGAAGAAAGAGCTGAAATACTTGCATCTATTAAAGGTGTTGTAAAAGTAGTTAAAGCAAAAGACGATGATGGTACTGTTTGTGAGAGTTTAAGAGAAATTAAGCCAACTTATTTTGCAAACGGTGGAGATAGAAAGGATTACAATACTCCAGAAGGTGATGTATGCAGGGAATTAGGCATTACATTATTGTGGGGTGTAGGAGGAGATAAAATTCAATCTTCTTCTTGGCTTTTAGCAGAAGCAGCAAAATAAAGATAAAGACTACTTATACCGATCCAAAAGGATCAAACGGAGATTTTAAAATGATTACTCTAATTCTTGCTATTCTTATTGGCTGTGGTGCCGATAAAGAAGATTCAGCAAACAAAACAGATACATCTGCACACTCAGCAGATACTTCTGATACCGCAGAATGATAAATAAAAAAGGAATTAATAAAATGATTACATTAATTATTGCAGCCCTTGTAGGATGTGCCGCACAAGAAGTTGCCGAAACAAAACCAGCAGAAGTAACAACAACTACCGAAGTAGTTGTCGAGTCAGCACCAGTACAACCAGAAACTGTTGCTGTACCTTCAACTGAAACAACTCCAGTAACTACATCAGCTACTGTAACCGCACCAGTTACTCCAGCAGCCACAACATCTACTGGCGCATCTAAGTAAGACCTGTTAAAGAGATTCTATCGCTAAGGTTCCCATCCTTACAATCTGTGAAAGTCAGATCGACAGAATCTTTTTATTTTGGAGGTTTTATGCGAAAGACTCGTCGTGATCGTTATAATGCAAAGCTTGCAAGCGGAAAAGTAAAGACATTTCCATTTTCTATTTGTGCAGTAAACTTTCAATGTGACGAAAACATCGCATATCTTATTAGAACTGCTGCCTGTTTTGGTCTACAAGATGTTCATGTGATTGGGTCACTTCCAGATTATGAAGATGTTCGCCGTAAGTCTGGAACACTTCATGATTTTGTAAATATTCACCAATACAGCAACCCATCTCAGTTTCTTGATTATGCCCGTCGTACTAAGATGTGTGTGATAAGTATTGAACTGACCGATGAAGCAGTTAATCTTCATAACGTAGACTTTAGCTCATTACTTAATGAACACAAGCACATCTGTTTTGTTGTAGGAAATGAAACTACTGGCGTTCCAGCAGAAATCACCCATACTACTTCAAATATTTATATTCCCATGCCAGGAGTAGGTGCTTGTCTAAACACAAGTCAAGCTGCTAACATTGTAATTTATGAAGCAGTTAAGCAAATGAGCTAAAATTGCCTCCAAAAAAGTTGTGACTATTTATTCAAACAACAAAGGAGGTTTTCAATATGTTGTTTTTACTATTTTTAGCTTGTAAAGAGGCTGAACAAATCCCAATTGATGGTTTTTGTGAAGATGAAGTAAGCGTTACACAAATTGCTTACGGGCTTACTGACGAGCAAAAAGAGGTTTCACATGTAATTGAAGAAGAATTCAATGAAATGGAAATACCATCCAATATTACTGCTGCTGCAATTGTAAACGCTATTGCAGAAAGTAGATTAAATCCTAATGCAATAGGTGATAATGGAAAAGCGGTAGGAGCCTTTCAATTACATAAAAATGGTTTAGGAAAAAACCTATCTGTTAAAGAAAGAAAGAATATTCATACAAGTGCTAATATTGTTGGTGTTCAAATATTAAAAAATGATAAGCTATATGAATTGGATAATAATAATGCACAAATATCATTATTATCAGAAGTGATTGCAGAAGAAATAATGAAACCAGACGATATTAAAAAGCAAAAGTTTAAAAGAAGTAAATTAGCAAGTCAGATATTTCCAGAAAGAATCTGGTAACTAAAAACCCAAGGTGTAAAAACCTTGGGTTTTTTATTTGACACAATCTAAAAATAGATTTATACTATTTATATTAGCTCAACAGGATTTAAATGGCTAAAAAAACATATGTATTAGATACTTCCGCACTTATTACAGATACTGATTGTGTAAATGGATATGGAAATAATGATATTCTTATTCCAATTAAAGTATTAGAAGAACTAGATAAGCACAAAAAACGTCAAGATTTGGTTGGCGCAAGTGCAAGAACAGTAATTAGATTCTTAGACTCTCTTCGTTCTAAAGGTTCTTTGTATGAGGGTGTAAGGTTAGGTAAAGGAAAAGGTATTCTTAAAGTAAAAGGATACGATCCAAAAATGCAATTCCCACCAGAACTAGATTTGGAAGTTCCAGATCATCAAATTTTAGCTGTTGGGCTTAGTGAAAAAACAGAAAATAGAAAAGTTATTGTAGTATCTAACGATATTAACATGAGAGTTGTATGTGATTCTATTGGTATGGAATCTGAAGACTGTAACCCAGAGAAAATAGTTGAATCAAGTTCTAGTTTGTATCACGGCTTTACAGACATTCTTGTTGATGATGAATTTATTGATAGATTCTATGCTAATGAGAGAATGGAATTACCAGAACAAAAAGAGAAACTTTTTGCAAATCAATATTTGATGTTAATTTCTTCTTTTGATAACAAGAAAACTGCATTAGCTAAATATGTTGGACCAAATCAACCATTAGCAAGATTAGCTGCTTTTGGAAAGAAAGGGGTATTTGGAGTAAAACCAAGAAACAAAGAACAAAACTTTGCTCTTGATTTACTTATGAATTCTGATATTCCACTTGTTTCAATTGTAGGAAAAGCAGGCTGTGGTAAAACAATGTTGGCTATTGCTGCTGGGTTAGAGCAAACAGTTGGTTCAATTGATAATAAATACTCTCGTTTGATTGTATCCCGTCCAGTTCAACCAATGGGTAAAGATATTGGCTTCCTTCCAGGCACTTTAGAAGAGAAAATGTCTCCTTGGCTTCGTCCAATTCAAGATAATCTTCAATTCCTTCTTGGAAATGACAAAGTTACCCTTGAAATGTACATGCAAAAAGGTCTAATTGAAGTAGAAGCTATTACATACATTCGTGGACGCTCAATAGCCAACGCCTACATCATTATAGACGAGGCACAGAACTTATCCATGCATGAGATCAAAACAATCATTACTCGCGTTGGAGAGGGTTCTAAGGTCATTCTAACAGGTGACATTGAGCAGATTGATAATGTGTACGTTGACGAGATTACAAATGGTCTTACATACGTTACAGAAAAGTTTAAACCATATGACTTAGCTGGTCATGTAACTTTGATGAATGGCGAACGTTCAAAAGTTGCAACATTAGCATCTAAAATACTTTAAGAGGATAAAATGAGTTTAGAAACAGAAAGTGAAGTAGTAACAAAAGATAATCCAATGAAAACTTGGCTAGTTGATTATGTCGGCGAGAAGATGAACGCACAAAATGGTGAAGTTACTGTAGAGATGATTGTCGAAGCTATGTCAAAAGAATTTCCAGATTTCTTACTGCTTGTAGCGCAGGAAAATTGGTTAAGAGGTTATGAGCAAGCTTTATATGATGTTGACTATGGAGATTTGAAGAAAAATGAACAAAATTCTTCTGGAATACATGAGTAAGTCTTCAACATCTGCAAAAAGACAACATAAGGAAAAGTTATTTTTAAATAATATTCATATTTTTATAAAAGATCAAATAATTGGTGATATAAATATAGATAATGTTTTTAATAAATTAAAACGCTCTATTCCACTACACTTATTAAACGGTGTAGAAGCAATATATATAGGACAGTTTAAAGAACTTCAAGATAAAGAAGTAAATGCTGCTTATATGGATGGTGCGTTATATATTACTAACATTCAACAAGACGAAGAAAATATGTTAGAAGATATAGTACATGAAGTTGCACATTCCTTAGAAGAATTAGCACAGTTTAATATGTACAACTCTGATGTAGTACCAGATGAATTTTTAATAAAAAGACTGAAGCTTCAAAAAATACTTGAAAATAATAAATACAATACATCAAAACAAAACTTTTCTAAACTTGAATATGATATAAAATTTGATAAATATCTTTATGAAGAAGTAGGTTATCCTGCTTTGCATACAATGACTGTTGGTTTATTCTGCTCTCCATATGGTGCTACATCTTTAAGAGAATATTTTGCTAATGGATTTGAGTTTTATTTTATGAAAAATCGAGAACTTGTAAAAAAAGTTTCACCTCAATTATATAAACTATTAGTTGAAGTAGAAAAAGGAGAATTCTCAGAAGCTACAACTGAAGATATATCTTATTGACCTTTAATATTGTGTGTGTTATGCTTATGAGACTAAGAAAGGATAAATATGTCTCATATTTCGTTTTCCGAAATTAAAGTTTGGAATGAATGCCCTCATAAGCATAAACTACAATATATTGATAAAGTAAAAGTATTTACATCAACTGAATTTACATGTTTTGGAATTGCAATACACGAAACATGTGAAAAGTCTCTACTTAAAGAGATAAGGGAGGACCAACTTGATGAATACTTTGAAAACAAATTCAAACAAGAAATCAACATCATTAAAAACCAAGTGGAGATTAACGAAGTATTGGTATTGGATATGGTGGCACAGGGTAAAGCAATCCTCTCTGAGCTTTATGAGAGCATTAAAGTATACTTGGGTGAATACGAAGTAATCTCTACAGAAGAACCTTTATTTGAAAGAATCAAAAATATAGATTTTGATTATGATTTTAAAGGTTTTATTGATTTGGTATTAAAGACACCAGATGGTAAGTATCACATTATTGATTGGAAAACCTGCTCTTGGGGTTGGGATACAAAGAAAAAATCAGATCCTATGGTGACTTACCAATTAACTTATTATAAGCATTTTTATGTTCAAAAATTTAATATTGATCCAAAGATGATTGAAACACACTTTGCTCTTCTCAAAAGAACTGCAAAGAAGAATCGTATTGAATTTTTTAGAGTATCAAGTGGAAATAAAAAAACAGAAAATGCCAATACTCTCTTGACAAAGGCTATTATAGCGATTAAAAATGGTAAGTATATTAAAAATCGTCTATCATGTAATGGTTGCGAATTTTATAAAACAGATTTATGTAAGTGAGTAATAAATGAATAAAAAGATTAAAATTCTAACTCTCTCAGATCATCCATTTTCACCATCTGGGGTTGGAACACAAACGAAATACATAGTAGAAGGCTTGTTGGCTACTGGTAAGTATCAATTCTTATCTCTTGGTGGTGCAATAAAGCACCAAGATTATAGACCTCAAAAGACTGAGCAGTGGGGTGAAGATTGGACTTTGTTTCCAGTAGATGGATATGGAAACCAAGATATGATTCGTTCTATTATGCGTACCGAAAGACCAGATATAATTTGGTTTATGACAGATCCTCGCTTTTGGGGATGGTTATGGCAAATGGAAAATGAAATTAGATCTAACATTCCTATGGTTTACTACCATGTTTGGGACAACTATCCTTATCCAACATTTAACCGTAAGTTTTACCTATCAAACGATCATATTGCTACTATTTCAAAACTTACAAATGATATAATTGCAACAGTAGCACCAGAAGTACCAAGAACTTATGTACCTCATGCTGTTGATACCAATATCTTCAAGAGATTGCCAGCAGAAGAAATTACTAGGTTTAAAAAAGAAAATTTAAAGATTGAAGATGATAGATTAATCTTCTTCTGGAACAATAGAAATGCTAGACGTAAGCAATCTGGATCACTTATTTGGTGGTTTGGTCAATACCTAAAGAAAACAGGTATTAAAGCAACACTTGTAATGCATACAGACCCAAGAGATGTACATGGTCAAGATCTACATGCCATAATGAAAGAGTTAGGTCTAGTAAATCGTGAAGTTCTTATATCAGAACAGAAAGTGCCACCACAAAATCTTGCTTATTTTTATAATGCTGCTGATGCTACGATAAATATATCTGATGCAGAGGGCTTTGGTCTTGCTACTCTTGAATCCCTTGCTTGTGAAACACCAATCATTGTAACAAAGACAGGTGGGTTACAAGATCAAGTAAGAAGTGGAGATCAATTATTTGGTATTGAAATAATTCCTTCTTCACAAGCTGTAATTGGCTCACAAGAAGTACCATTTATCTATGAAGATAGAATAAGCGAAGAACAAATGGTTGGTGCTCTTGAAACATTTTCAAATATTCCAAAACAAACAAGAATATTAATTGGACAAGCTGGAAGGCAACACGTTATAGATAACTTTAATTTTAATGATTTTATTAATCGTTGGGATAAGATTATGACAGATACATACAATAAAGGTGTATGGTCTGAAAGAAAACACAAAGGTTGGGAGCTTAAAGAAATCGCATGAAAAAGAAAATACTAGTTACAGGGCCAGCACTTACTGCCTCTGGCTATGGTGAGCAATCTCGTTTTGCACTCAGAGCTTTACGTTTAAGAGAAGACCTGTTTGATATATATTTAACTCCTACCGCTTGGGGCCAATGTGGTTGGATTCACGAAGACAACGAAGAGCGTAAGTGGCTCGATTCAGTTATTATGAAGACTGTGCAATACACGCAAGCTTCTAATAATCAACCACAGTACGATATGTCACTTCAGATTACTATTCCAAATGAATGGAAAAAACTTGCTCCAATAAATATTGGTTATACAGCAGGAATTGAAGTAAATAAAATTTCTCCTAGTTGGATTGCTCCATCTAATCAAATGGATAAGATTTTAGTTATAAGTAATTTTTCTAAAAAAAGTTTTGAAAATGGAGTTTATTCTGTACAAGATCAAAATGGTAACGTAAATTCAAATTATAAAGTTGTAACACCAATTCATGTTATTAACTATTCTATTAGAAAAAATGATCCTGTTGAAATTGACATACCTATCACAACAAACTTTAATTTTTTAGTTGTAGCACAAGCGGGACCAAGAAAAAACTTTGTAAATACAGTAAAGTGGTTTGTTGAAGAATTTAAAAATAATGAAGATGTAGGTCTTATTTGCAAAACACATCTTGCTGGTGCTTCACAAATTGATAGAGAGGCAATAACAAATAATCTGCAACAGATTCTTGCTCCATATACGGATAGAAAATGCAAAGTATATTTAATTCACGGTGATATGAGCGAAGGGGAAATGGCATCACTTTATACTCATCCAAAAATTAAAGCACTTATATCACTTTCTCATGGAGAAGGGTTTGGTCTTCCAATTTTTGAAGCAGCAGGTTACGGACTACCAGTAATTACAACAGAATGGTCTGGTCAAACAGATTTTATGTATTGTCCAAACAAAGAAGGAAAAGTAAAACCACATTTTGCAAGAGTTGACTTTACACTTCAACCCGTCCAATCAGAAGCTGTTTGGGATGGTGTGATTGAGAAAGATACTATGTGGTCATTTCCAATTGCCACTTCTGCAAAATCACAAATGAGAGAAGTTTACAAAAATCATGATAGATATCGTGGACAAGCAAAACGCTTAGCAGCTCATATTGAAAAAGAATTTGAAGTAACAACAATTTATAATAGATTTGTTACCTTATTGCTTGGAGAAGCAAAACTAAAATGGTTAGAGAAATTATTAAATGTAAAAACATATGAATAAAATTATATTTATTTCTGATTATTATATTGATGAAATAATAGGTGGTGCTGAAAAAAATAATGACGTTTTCATACAATTAATTTCATCACACTACAAAGTTGAGAGTATTAAATCTTGTAAAGTTACTGTAGATTATATAAATAAAAATATTGATAAATTTTTTATAGTTGCTAATTTTTTTGAATTGTCAGAGAAAATAAAAAACATTTTACAACAAAAATGTAGATATGTAATTTACGAACATGATCATAAATATACTATCAACAATAATCCTGCTGTATTTGAAAATTATGTAATACCAGATGAATTTATAATTAACTTAGATTTTTATCATAAAGCAGAAGCTGTATTCTGTCAAAGCAAATTACATAGCGATATCTTGTATAAAAATTTATTGTTACAAAACATTATAAATCTTGGTGGTAATCTATGGTCAGATAAAGATTTAGATATATTAGAAAAAAATATTAATACAGAAAAACATATAGAATACGGAATTATGGAATCAAAAAATAAAAATAAAGGATTCTATAATTCTGTTTCTTTTTGTATAGAGAATGAAATTAATTATGATATAATAAAATTTGATAGTTATGAAAATTTTATTACACAATTATCAAAAGTAAAAAATTTAATATTTTTTCCACAATGGATTGAAACATACAGTAGAGTTGCAATAGAAGCAAGAATATTAAACTGTAAGTTAATAACCAATGAATTGATTGGTGCATCAACTGAAGAATATTTTTCACTTAAAGGAATAGAATTACTAAATGTTATAAAACAAAATAATTTTAAAATAATAAATAAAATTATTAATGTTATAGAAAGAAAACAAATTGAAAATTTTAAATCATTTGATTTACCTAAACTAACATTTATTACCTCTCTTTATAAAGGAGAAAAATATATATCAAATTTTATGAATAATATAACAAATTTAAATTTATTTAAATATTCAGAATTATTAATTATAGATTCTGACTCACCAGAAAAAGAATTTGAAATAATTAATAAATATTTAGATAATAATAAAAATATAAAATATAGAAGGCTTACCCACAACCACACTCCAGCAGAAGTTGTTAATATGTGTATTGAAGAATCTAAAGGTGAGCTGTTAACTACTGCACCAGTAGATGATATTAGAGATAATAATTTTATCGTTTATACTATTAGAAATATTGTTAACAATAAAAATATTGATTTAGTATATGGTGATTGTTTACAAACAAATAAAGAAAATGAAACTATGAACTCAAATTCATCAAAAAATTTACTATATGAGCATTCAATAAATGAATTTTCAAAAGAAAATATGGTAAAATGTTTACCTGGACCAATGCCAGTATGGAAAAAATCAATTCATAACAAAATAGGACTATTTAGAACAGATTTAAAATATCCAATTGATTGGGAAATGTGGTTAAGGATGGTAAAATTTGATTTTAAATTTAAAAAAATACATAAAATTTTAGGATTGTATTATTTTAATCAGAATGGCTTGACAACTGCAAAATCAAATGCTATAGTTAAGCAACAAGAAGAGGCAAAAGTTTTCTTTGAATATAAAGAAATTTTTGGTAGTAACTATAATAAATATAAAGATTATTTTTTACAATTTTTAAAGGTGCAGAATGAGTAATATTGAACGTAAATATTTGCCTACGTTATCAGAATTAATAGATAGGCTTTCAATTATACAATTAAAGGAAGTTTTTATATCAGAGCACAAAGATGAATATGCCAAAGAGATAAAAGACATTATTCATGATATTGATTTGTGCTTAAAAAATAATAACGCCGAAGTTAACTCTGAAGTTATAAGAGCAATTGTTGTTTTATCACAAATGAATTTACATATTTGGCATAATGAGTCAAATTATAGAAAAGGTATAAAAGATGGAAACAATTTAGAACTCACTCATGGACTAAATGGTATAAGAAATACAGCAAAGAATAAAATACAAGAGGTTGTAGGTGGAAGAAAAGACTACAAGATAGACTGCCTAGCCTCAGAATTCAAAGATTGGGAGATTAGTTGGAAATGAAAAAAGCATTAATTATAACTTGGGAAAATTTTCAAGATCATGAATTAGTCTATCCATATTATAGACTTTTAGAAGATGAATTTACTGTTGATATTATGTCTAATAAAATTGGCAGAATTTATGGCATTCTTGGTACAAATATGCCATCCACTAAACTTGTTAGTGATTTAGAAAGCGATCAAAGCTTTGATATGTACCTTAGAGAGTATGATGTACTGGTGCTTCCAGGTGGTGTTAAGTCTCTTGAAAAATTAAGACAAGAAAAAAGAGTATTAAAATTTATAAATGATTGGAATTCTTTAGGCAAAGTTATATCAAGCACTTGTCATGGCGCACAGTTGCTAATTTCAGCAAAAGTTGTAAAAGGTAGAAAAATTAGTGGATATTATAGCCTTGAAGATGATATTAATAATTCTGGTGCAATATATGTAAATGAGCCATATGTTATTGATTCTAACATTGTTTCTTCGCCTCATTACGACCATATGGGTATTTGGATGAAAAAAACATTGGATTGTTATTATGAAAAGCTACAATAGTGTTTGTGTAAAAAAACCTTGGGGTTTTGAATATCTTGCATATGAAAATGAAGATGTTGGTTTATGGATATTACATATTAATAAAGATCAATCAACTTCTATGCATTGTCATCCCTTAAAAAATACTGGTCTTGTATTACTTGACGGAAACGCAGAAATAAGTTTCTTAAACGATGTTTATACAGTAAATAAATATGATAAGATGATGATTAGAAAAGGTTTGTTTCACAAAACAAAAGCAATAAGTGATTGTGTGTTATTAGAAATTGAATCACCAAAGGATAAAGAAGATTTAGTAAGATTAGAGGACAATTACGGGAGAGAAAATAAAGAATATGAAAATGAAAATTTTCATACTTCAAGAACTGAAAATAATCTATGGTTACAAATAGGAAACAAATATAATTTCTATCAAAATCATATTGAAGTTAAGCAAATAAATAATCATAGTGATTATGAACAAGATTTTGATTTGTGTATTGTTCTAAAAGGTGGTTTTAAATCTGGTGATAAAAAAGTTTTAAATTCTGGTGATGTTGTCACAAATACAACATTAAACAAATTAAAAAAATTTGAAGTTGAAGAAAATACAATATTTATGTTAATAAAAAATGAAAATTGATATTAAAAAAGATATAATAATAGTTTTTGATTTAGATAGAACTATTTGGGATTGTATAGATAGGTTTGGAAACGCTATTTGGGCAAAACAATTAATTCCTCCATACACAAAAATAGACAAAAATACAATAATTGATGATTGTTTTTCTGTATGTAAATTGCAAGATGGATTTATTGATTTTATTGATCAAATTGAAAATAATAAAATTGTATTTTTATCAAATGGCGCAATTTTAAATGTAGATTATGAAAATCAACCATCTATAAAAATTTTAAATATGTTTAATTTATGTAAATATTTTGATAAAGATTCAATTATAACATATAAAACATTTCAAAAAGAAAAATATTTTAATGATATTGATCAGTATTTATTTTTTGATGATGATGATAAACACTTAATTAATGTACAAAAAAATAAAAATGTTTCTTGTATTGACAGAAAATTAATGGGGGAATGGTGCAAAATAATAATTCAAAAATAGATATTTTTAAAAAAGCTTCTGTTTGTAGAAATTTTGAAAAAATAGTATTCAATAAAATAAAAGAAAAAATTGTAACAGGACCAGTTTATTTGTCTGCTGGTCAAGAATATTGTTCTGCTCCAATATCATATGTTTGCGAACAAAAAAATATCAAACCTATGATATTTGGACAGCATAGAGCACATTCAACATACATTAACTTTGGAGCACCAATAGAAGAATTGATAGATGAACTATTGGGACGTAATACAGGTTGTGCAAGAGGAATGGGAGGTTCGGCCTCAATACATTCAAAAGCAATTGATATGTACGGACACGATGGACTTATGGGTAGCCAAGTACCAATTGCAGTAGGGGCTTGCTATAGTAGTAATAGACCTACTATTAGTTTTATGGGAGATGCTTCAGCAGAAGAAGATTATGTACTTGGAGCATTAGGTTGGGCTTCTACAAAAAAATTACCTATAGTTTTTGTTGTAGAAGATAATAATTTATCAATTTTAACAGAAAAAAAGATTCGTAGAAATTGGGAAATGGATGATGTAGCCAGAGCATTTAAAATGAAAGCTTGGAATATTTCTGATGATCCAAATGAATTATTAAATATATCAGATTCTTTATTTAAAGAACCAATATTGTTAAATATAAATACTAACAGGTTGTTTTGGCATTCTGGTGCTGGTCAAGATGGACAAGTTTTTGATAGATACGAATTTGAAAAGAAATCTTTAGGAGAAGTTGGCAAACAAATACACGAAAACACGCTTTCGTATTTGGAGGAAATGTGGAAAAAACAGTTAGACAAACAATAAAAGATATTGTTTATAAACATCTTAAAGAAAATAATGGACAAGCTTTTGGTCAATGCCTTACAGCAGTTGGGTGGGTTGGTGGAACTTTACCAGAGTTATACGAAGAAGACGGTATGGTAGAATTATCAATGGCTGATGTTGCTGGTGGAGGTATTGTAGTTGGTTCTGGTCTTATGAACAGAAGACCAATGTATATTATTAGATATCAAGGGTTTAATTGGTACAATTCTCCAACCATAGCTAATTATGCGTGCAAATCAAAAGAAATATGGGATAGACCATGCCCAATATTTATACGATCAATTGCTATGGAAGGTGGAATAGGGCCAGTTGCTGGTTCTTCGCATCACTCTTTATATTATAGAATGCCAGGAATCAACATTGTATCTCCAATGACTCCAAAAGAGTATGAACAAGCATATGACTGGTTCATGAATAATGATGAAGTCTTATATGTATCTGAGCATAGAGGCTCTTACGATAACGTAATAGAGTTGCAAGACATAATCTTGGAAGAGTCAGATATAGTTTTATTTCCAATATCCATTACAAGATTTGAAGCTGAAAAAGCAAGAAAATTATTAGAAAATGAAGGATTAAAAGTTAGTATAATACATCAAGTTTGGTTAAAACCTTATGTTGTCCAAGATTCTTGGAAACAATGTCTAATTAAATCTAAATTTGGTGGACTAGTTTTGGATGATGATTATGTAGACGGTATTGCAAGAAGTGTTGCACATAAATTAGCACTAGAATCAAAAACACAAATTAATGTTTTGGGTTTAGAGGACAGAAGTGCAGGTTTTTCAAAACAAACAGATAATTTACCACCAAATTCTGAAAAAATTGTAGAATATATAAGGAATATTATAAAATGATAGTAAATAAAGATTTATTAATTGTTTTAAATACGTTTGGAATAAGCCATGACGATAACAATAAAACAAAAGAATACATAGAAACATTAAATTCAATTTTTTGGCATATAAATAAAAATAACTTAAACAATAGTGTTAGAGTAGTTGTTTCCGCTGTATTGGTTAGTGATGATTGTGTAGCAAAAATTAAAGAAACATTTCCTAACGATGTTTCTGTGTTTACATATAACGAAAGGCTTCCAGTTCAAATAAGCTGCAACAAAACAATGATTGAAAGTGAAAAATATTTCAATGAAAGCTATAATGGATTTTTCTATGTTAGTTCTGGCCTGTATTTACCAGAAATAGAAGATTTATTCCCACAAATAATAGAAAAGAACAATTCAAATGATTATGGAATAATTCAATTACAGGTTGATTCAGATGGTGGGTATGAATGGCTTGGTAAGGCTTATGATTATAATACTATTGATTTTAATAATGACTACAATATTCCAATAGGTAATAATTGTAATTTTCATATTGGAATTATTAACAAGGAATTAAAAAATTTTTATGGTGTACCATTAAGTGATGTTCATGGTAATTGTTGTTTTGAAACTTGCTTATCATACGTTAGCTATGCGTTGAGAAAAAAATATGTTCTATTAGGTAATTCTCAATGTATTCATTTTCCGCAGAATGATTCGCAAAGAAGAATGATAAATTTAGCGTCCCATCCATCAGTAGCTGGTGGTTTGATGTGGGGTAGATCAAAAATGACTTTCGTTAACGATGTAGAAGGCGCAGAATGCGGTTTAGGATACTATCCTGGTACAATTTCTAACAATCCGATTGATTGGAATGGTGTGGTATTAGCACATAATATAGAAAAATATGATGAAAATTATTTTTCTAACGATGAAAGGTTGCGCGATGCAGTAAAAAGATGTTATTATACAAACATTAATGAATTAGATTACAGTAAAATACCACATCATCCAATCAAATAGAATAGAGGTAAAATATGTATAAATGGCCTTTGATGAATAACAATATAACAAATAATGATAAACAAAAAATGATTGATTTTATAAGCACTCCAAATGTTAGATTTACAAATGGAGAGTTTGTTAAACAATTTGAAAAAGAGTGGTCTGAATGGCAAGGAGTTAAGTACTCTGTTTTTGTTAATTCTGGCGCATCAGCTAACTACATTATGTCTTCAATGCTAAAAGAAATTAAAGGACTAGGTGAAGTGATAGTAGCACCACTAGGATGGGTTTCGGACGTTTCTCCTCTAGTTAATTTAGGATTTACACCAGTATTTGTTGATGTAGATCCTACAAATTTTTGTATTACTACTGAAAATATTAAAAAAGCAATTACACCAAAAACAAAAGGTATTGTTTTTGTACATGCACTAGGTTTTAATGGAGTAACACAAGAGCTGTTAGATCTAGTAAAGGAACATGATTTATTTTTTATTGAAGATTGTTGTGAATCACATGGTGCAACATTTAAAGGTATTAAAGTTGGTAATTTTGGAGATATCTCAAATTTTTCATTTTATTTTGGACACCATATAACTACAATAGAAGGCGGAATGGTTTGTACAAACGACTTTAAACTTTATGAAATGGCAAAATTATTTAGATCTCACGGTATGATAAGAGAGATTTCTGAAGAATCGCAACAATTTTATAAAGACACATACCCAGACTTAAATCCAATGTTTATATTTGCAGTACCAGGATATAATTTTCGTTCTACTGAATTAAATGCTGTTCTTGGTATAAATCAATTAAAAAGAATAGATGTAAATATAAAAGATAGAGTAAATAATTTAAAACTATGGTTATCAAATTTAAATAGTAAAATTTACTATACAGATTATAACCAAGATGGTAATAGTAATTTTTGTTTGCCATTAGTTTTAAAAAAGAAAAATAAAGAATTGTTAGCAAAAATTTGCAAGATTCTACAAGAAGAATCAGTTGAGTATAGAATAGGTACTGCTGGTGGTGGTAACCAAGCAAGACAACCTTACTTAAAGCAAGGTAAATATAAATTTAAAATTAAAGGTAAAATGAATGTAACAAATCATATTCACGATTATGGATTATACATAGGCAACAATACCGATATAACAGAAGAGATGATTTTAAATTTAACAAATAAAATTAATAGGATTAAATAATATGTTTGAAAATAAGAATGTTTTAGTAACTGGCGGTTCTGGTATGATAGGCAGAGAGTTGGTTCAACTTTTATTAGACAGAAAAGCTATAGTTCATGTTGCTGATTTGAATGAACCAATAAATATGCCTAACAATATTATATTTCATAAAATAGATCTAAAAGAGTTTAGTAGTTGTAAAGAAGCTTGCAATAATATGGATTTTGTTTTCAATGTTGTTGGTATAAAAGCTTCACCAAAAGTTTGTCTAGAAAGACCAGCATCTATTATGGGTCCAATGCTGCAATTCAATACCAACATGCTAGAAGCAGCTATGCAAGCAAATGTTCAATGGTATTTATACACAAGTACAGTAGGTGTTTATCAACCAGCTCCAATCTTAAAAGAAGATGATGTGGCAAATACACAACCATCTAGAAATGATTGGTACGGTGGATGGGCAAAAAGAATGGGAGAAATGCAAATTGAAGCTTATGAAAAACAAAATGGTTTTAGTAATTGCTCAATTGTAAGACCAGCTAATGTTTATGGATCATATGATAATTTTGATACCAACACTGCTATGGTTGTTCCATCTTTGATTCGTAAAGGAAGTGAAGATGATTTCCTATCAGTTTGGGGTGATGGTTCTCAAATTAGAGACTTTATACATGCAAGAGATGTAGCTAGAGGTATGATATTTGCAGTAGAAAACAAAATAACAAAACCAATTAATTTAGGAAGTGGCGATGGTGTAACAATTAAACAAATAGCTGAAACTGTTGCAAAATTTTTTAACAAAAGAATAGAATGGGACAAGGATAAACCAGCAGGAGATCCAGTTAGATTGTTTGATATGACTAGAGCTAAATCTTATGGCTTTTATCCACAGATTTCAATTGAGGAAGGTATAGAAGAAACAATCAGATGGTACTTGACAAACAAAGAGATTGTTGATAAAAGATATAACGTATTTAACAAATAGGAGTTTATACAATGTCATTCTATAAAAATAAAAATGTTTTAGTAACAGGTGCCGCTGGTATCACTGGTCACTCAGCAGTTAGAAAGTTACTTGAAGAAGGTGCTTATGTTCGTGCTGTTGTTAATAATAGAAAATTAAATATTTCTCATAAAAATTTAGAAGTAGTTAAACTTGATCTAATGAATCACGAAGACTGTATGAAAGCTTTAAATGGTATGGATATTTGTTTTAATTTTGTTGCTTTTATTAGAGGAGCAAAAGGACAAACAGAGTCTAAAAATGCTTTAGATTTAGTAAGAAACAATCTATTTCCATCAATTAATATGTTTGATGCAGCAGTAAGGAGTAAGATTGATAGATTTGGCTTTGTAGGAAGCTCTACAATGTATCCAGATGTTTCACATGCTGTAAAAGAAGACGAAGCATACGATTCTAATCCACATAAATTATATCGTGGTGTTGGTTGGATGAAGAGATATAGCGAAAAAGTAGTTGAATATTATAATGATATTTCTTCAACTAAGTTTGGTATTGTAAGAACAACTGCAATATTTGGACCACACGATGCATTTAACGAAAATGGACACGCAATCCCACAATTAATTTTGAAAGCTGATTCTGGTATGAATCCTTTTGAAGTGTGGGGAGATGGTACACAAACTAGAGATTTTATTTATGTTGATGATGTTGTTGATGCATTGATGCAGGTTGTAGAAAAAAATCCAACTGCAAGACCATACAATGCTGCAACAGGAAAAGGAACTACAGTTACTGAACTTGTTGAAACAATAACAGATATTTATGGATATAAACCAGTATTTAATTATGACATAACTAAACCAACCATGATACCAACTAGATTGGTTAATGTTTCAAGAATTAAAGAAGAAATTGGTTGGCAAGCAAAACACTCTTTAAGAGAAGGTCTTGAAAAGACAATATCATGGTATAAGGAAAATAAATAAGGATTCAATATGAAAACTGCTTTTATTACTGGATTTACTGGAATGGTCGGTTCTCATTTGGCCGATTATTTAATTAACAATACAGATTGGAATATAGTTGGTCTTGCAAGATGGAATGAAAATTATGAAAATGTTGAGCACTTATTTGATTCAATTAATAAAAAAGATAGAATAAAATTAGTGTATGGAGATATAAATGATTTTTCATCCATTTATCAAATAGTTCAAAACGAAAAGCCAGATTATGTTTTTCATCTTGCAGCACAAAGTTATCCTTTAACTAGTTTTACATCACCTTTAGATACATTACAGACAAACATAATTGGAACTGCTATTTTATTAGAAGCAATAAAAAAATGTAATATAAATCCAGTAATTCATGTGTGTGCTTCTTCTGAAGTATTTGGAAGAGTAGGCGCAGAGCATCTTCCAATAAAAGAAACTGCACCATTTCATCCTGCATCGCCATATGCTATCTCTAAAGTAGGAACCGACTTGATAGGTAGATATTATGGCGAAGCATATGGAATGAAAATTATGACCACCAGAATGTTTACTCATACTGGCCCAAGAAGAGGAGATGTTTTTGCAGAATCAAGTTTTGCTAAACAAATTGCTTTAATTGAAAATGGCCTTAAAGAACCAGTCATTAAAGTAGGTAATTTAGACTCTATGAGAACTTGGTCTGATGTTCGTGACGCTGTTAGAGCATATTATATGCTTGTAACTATTAATCCAACTTCTGGTGAATTTTATAATATTGGAGGTACTTATTCTTGCACTGTTAGAGAAATGTTAAACTATTTGCTATCCATTTCTACTGTTAAAAATATTAAGATAGAAATAGACCCAGATAGATTAAGACCAATTGATGCAGATTTACAAATACCAGATACTTCAAAGTTTACAAGCCATACAAGCTGGAAGCCAGAAATAAGCTTTGAACAGACAATGAATGATTTGTTAAATTATTGGAGAGATAAAGTTAATAAGCGTGGTATTTTCTTAGAAAGATAAAGGATGAAATTATGAATTATGATATATCAATATGTATGCCAGCACATAGAAGTCATTTATGGGAGGGTTTATACAATTCAATAAAACCTGCGGTTGGAGATTATACTTGGGAACTAGTTGCTGTTGGACCTAACTCCCCTACAAGTTTCTTTAATGATAAGTTAAACTTTAAATGGTTAAGAGACTATGGAACTCCATCCAGATGTGGGCAGATTGCTACAACATTAAGTGAGGGCAAACTTATTCTAACTGGTGTTGATGATGGTTTTTTCGTGCCAGAATCAATTAAAAAATGTATTGATTTACAGAAAACATTACGTCGAGAAGACATAATTGTTGCAAGATACACAGAAGGTGTCAATTTTACAGGCCCAGAACACGGTCCAGAATATTGGCATGTAAAAAACTATCCAGATTTGTTAAAACTAGGTGTATCAGAAGATTATTATATGACAATGTTGGCTATTTTTGATACATCATATTTTAGAGAACTTGGTGGCTGGGAATGTAATGGTTATGAGCATTTAAATATGAACACACACGATCTAGCATTTCGAGCACAAAAAAATGGTAGTAAAGTATATTTTTCTCCAACTTTAGTAATGAGAAACAATTGGAATCCTAATACTGGAGATCATGTTCCAGTAGCACAAGCTCATGTTGAAAACGATTACGCTCATTTTGTTAAAGAAATGAGCAAAGATCAAACCAATAGAATTAAAATTGATTATTTTAATTGGATTCATACACCAAATGTTTGGACAAGAAGATTTGGAGATTTAAAATGAAAAAAGTTTTAGTTACTGGTGGTGATGGATTGGTAGGAAACGCACTTAAAGAAGTGTGTAAAGAATTTAAAAATTTAGAATGTATATTTGTTAATAGAAGCACTGCTGATTTAACTAACGAACAAGATGTTAAAAAAATGTTTGAGTTACATAAACCAAATTATGTAATTCATACAGCAGCAAGAGTAGGAGGAATAGGGAGAAACCTAAACTCACCAGCACAACAATTTCGTGATAATATTTTAATGAACACTCATATTATTCATAATAGTTATTTGAATAATGTAGAAAAATTATTAGTTTTCTCTTCTACTTGTGTTTTTCCTAAATCAGCTTCTTATATAACAGAAGAAATTATGCATGATTCCCCACCTTTTGATGCTCATTTACCATATGCTTATGCAAAACGAATGGTTGATATACAAATTGATTCTTATAAAAAACAATATGGTAACTTGAATTATTGTTCTATAATTCCTGGCAATATATTTGGAGAACATGACAATTTTAATTTAGAAGACGGTCATGTAATTCCAAGTTTATTACATAAGTGTTATTTATCTAAAAGAGATAAAGAAAAATTTGTTATTTGGGGTGATGGAAGTGCTTTAAGAGAATTTTTATATGCTAAAGATTTGGCTTTGATATGTCTTAAGTTGTTGAACGATGTGCAACAATTGCCACAAAAACTTATAATTTCTGGAGAAAAAGAGTATTCTATTAAAGAAATAGTAGAAGTTATATCTAGCGTATCAGAAAATTATAATGTTGTATGGGATACTACAAAGCCAAATGGACAATTGAAAAAACAAACTGATTTATCTTTGTTTAGAACGTATTTCTCAGAGTTTGTTTTTTCTGATATAAAGGAATCTCTTAAAACTACATATGAATGGTTAGAACAAAATTATTCAAATGCGAGAAAATAATGAAAATTTTAATAATTGGCGAAAGTTGCACAGATGTTTATCATTATGGAACTTGCTCAAGGTTATGCCCAGACGCACCAGTACCAGTTTTTAAATCAACAAAAATAAACAAAAACGGTGGTATGGCTAAAAATGTTGAAGCCAATATATTAAAAATATCTAATGATATTAAAATAGATATTTTAACAAACGATACATGGACGGAAATAAAAAAAACCAGATATGTTGATGAAAAAACAAATCATATGTTTTTAAGACTAGATGAAAACGATGATAATTATAGTTGTTTAGACTTTGAAACATTTAATCAAATTAATTTTGATAGTTATGATTGTGTTGTAGTTTCTGACTATAATAAAGGATTCTTATCAAATAATATTTTAAAACTTATTTCAGAAAAACATAAATATACATTTATTGATACAAAAAGAAAAATTGATGAATGGAGTAAAAATTTCACTTTTATAAAAGTAAATAATATAGAATATGAAAACTCTTTAAATTATTTAATGTTAAATAACCATAATTTGATAGTTACTAAAGGACCATTTGGATGTATTTACAAAGACAAAGTATATCCAGTAGATAAAGTCGAAGTAAAAGATACATCTGGTGCTGGTGATACATTTTTAGCTGCATTATCAGTAGAATATGTTAGAACCAAAGAAGTTGATAAAGCTATTGAATTTGCAAACAAATGTGCTACAATAGTTGTTCAAAAACAAGGTGTTGTAACAGTATGAAAATTTTTACAAATGGTTGTTTTGATCTATTACACATTGGTCATATAGAACTATTAAAATATTCTAAATCATTAGGAGATTATTTAGTGGTTGGTATTAATAGTGATAATAGTGTAAAAAAATTAAAAGGCTCATCTAGGCCAATTAATAATGAATTAACAAGAAAAATTATACTTGAGTCTATTAAATATGTTGACGAAGTTATTGTATTTGACGAAGACACTCCTATTGAAATAATTAAAAAAATACAACCAAATATAATTGTAAAAGGTGGAGACTATAAAAAAGAAAATGTTGTTGGTTATGAATTTGAAACAATAGGATTATTAGAAGTGAAAATTTTTAATTATATTGAAAATAATTCAACTAGTTTAATAGTTGAAAGGATAAAAAATGACTTATGTATTTGATCTAGATAATACACTATGCATCACAAAAGATAGTGATTATATAAGATGTGTACCAATACCAGATAGAATAAAAAAAGTAAATAAATTATATGAAGATGGGAATACGATAATTATTTATACTGCTAGAGGAATGAGTTCTTCAAACAACAATCAAATTCAAGCAATTAATAAGTATTACTCTATTACAGAAGTCCAATTGAAAAATTGGAATGTAAAGTATACCCATTTAATGTTGGGAAAACCAGCAGCAGATTTTTATATTGATGACAAAGGAATAAACGATAATGACTTCTTTAAATGAAATTCACCCTAAAGGTTGGGGATACGAAAAGTGGATTGTAAACAAATCAGAATATTGTGGAAAACTTTTATACTTTAATAAAGGTAAAAAATGTTCTTGGCATTTTCATAAAATAAAAGATGAAGTTTTTTATTTACAATCTGGAAAAATGTTAGTAAAATTTTCTAATGAAGATAATTTAGAAAATGCAAACGAGTTAATATTAAATGCTGGTGATTCATTTCATGTTTATACTGGCTTAAAACATCAAATGATAGCAATTGAAGATTGTGAATTATTTGAGTTTTCTACACAGCATTTTGAAGATGATAGTTATAGAATTACAAAAGGAGATTAAAAATGGTGCCACAAATGTATTTATCAGATCAAGCAGTAGCATCTATTATGATGGCTCTTCAAAAATCATTAATGGAGCAAAGTGATATAGTGCCAGTTCTTAAAGAGTTTAAAATTTCTGCTTCTGATCATGGACTTATTGTTACAAACCCTCCAGTTCTCTCTGTGGATTCCGTAGAGCCTAACTAATGCCAAGATACTCTTACACTTGTACAAGCTGTGAGAGCACTGTAGAAGCCTCTCATTCAATCAATGAGAGGCTTTCTTATTGTGACTCTTGTGGCACTGACACCTTAAAGAAAAATCTATCAATTCCAACAATAACTAAGCAACCAGAAACCAATAATTTGACAAGTAATAAAAATGGTGCTATAGTTAAAGAGAAGATTGAAGAATTTAAAAAAGATCTTAAAGAACAAAAACAACAATTAAAGAATAGGGACTTATGATTACTTTATCAATCTTATTGTTATTATCGATTACAATAAATGGCTTGTTATTTTGGTATACGAGAAAACTGTTAGAAAAGCTTTCTGTATTTACTGAAGGCGTTATTGAATTTAGAACGAAACTGCAAGAATTGGCAGGACATTTGGAGTCTGTTCATCAATTGGAAATGTTTTATGGCGAGCCTGTATTACAAAGGCTTATTCAACATATGAAACTTACAGTTATAGAGATAAAAATGTTTAGTGATTCCTTCATCATTAGCGAAGGTGAAGAAAAAGAGGAACCAGTTAATGACCAAGAAAAAGCAGAATAATTATTTCACAGATGCTCATGAACAAGCAATTATCAACTATGCACTGACAGATGATAATAAGATTAGAACCGAACTTTATGTAACCTACATTGAACCAGCGTTTAATGAAATGGTTGATAAAATAGTGTTTACATATAAGTTCACTACTCTTCCAAACATTGATGACCTTAGATCTGAATGCAAGATTTGGCTTACTACTATATTAGATAAGTTTAATCCTTCATCTGGCTCTAAGGCTTTTTCGTATTTTTCTGTTATTACCAAAAATTGGTTTATTCATAAAGTTAAGAAAACAGCAGAGCAAACTAAAAGAGAAGTTGGTATTGAAGACCTTACCAAAACCTCTTGCCACGAAACTCTTATTGTTGAACACAATTACTTTATAAACAGAGAAGGAAATGAATTTTGGAGAGAGTTTTGGTATGAGATAAACAGTTGGGAACATGTAGAAATGAAAGTTAACGAAAGAAGAGTTGTAGAAGCAATTAAGATACTAATGCAAGAGCCAGATCACATTGAAATTTTTAATAAAAAAGCAATATATCTTTATATAAGAGAAATTACTGGTCTTAATACAAAACAAATTGTCAATAACTTAACAAAAGTTCGCAATAGATACAAAGATTTTAAGAATGATTGGGATTCTGGAAATATTTGATAAGGTTCTAATTATAGTATGGCAAAAAGAAAAACATTAGATGACTATGTTCAACAAGCATTACAAAATATAGAAAAAGATAGAGAAATAACTAATGAGCTTTTGCAAGATGTTTCTCAATATATTGGCAAAGATGAACACAGACACGCTGAAGTTGGTCATGTGGCTGCAAAATACGTTGAATCATTACAAAGATCAAATGAGCAACTAGTAAAGTTAACCGCTTTGATGATGAAAAGAGAATCATCTATATATGGTGATTTAAACGACTCAGACAGAGAAGAGATTTATAATTCTTTAAACGAGGAATCGTAAATGCCTAATGATCCTATAGATAATAAAGATAATCTAAAAAAATATATATATGGTAATTTAAACGTAGCTACTACTCAAAAAAATAGAGATAAATTATATCCAACAAAAATTACCAATACATTTTTGAATACAATAGAAGCTGGTGAGAAGCTATTTGAGCCAAACGTGCTCGATTCTACAGGCCCGTATAGAGCTATTGTTTTAAGTGTTAGCGATGCTGCTCCTTTTGAAAGCACAGACAGCATATTATCAGTATTATTTAATTTTCCTTGGGAAACTACTAAAAAAACTGCAATAGCAAGAATAAATGAATACCATCATGCTGCAATACCAATGCCACCAAAGTTTGATGACGGCACAGATGGTATACATCAATTTTTTATTGATATGCATGATAGATTTACATCATTAGAACCAATTGATATTGCAGTTGGTGATATAATATTAGTTGATTACAAAGATAGAAAAAATAAAAAAGATGGATTTATAATAAAGTCTATTTCAAAAGCTGATACTGCTGGTGGTGAATCAAACCCAGGAGCACAACAGGCTTCTGAAGAATATCCTACATCTGAAAATGATGATTCGTTTCAACCAGTACAACCTTCTAAAACTTACAAAGCACAAAATTTATGTGGTGATTCTGCTGAAGTTATAGCAACTGCTTTAGAAATTGGTATAGAACCTGCAATGTTGGCTGCATTTAGGTCTGTTGAAAGTGGAGGAGGAAGAAATCCAAAGACCATAAGATTTGAACCTCATATTTTTAATCCTTGTGTTAGCAAATCTAACCCTAGAGGAGTTCCAATGTCAGATACAAGAGGTATTGGAAAAGATGGAAAAGAAGAAAGTTTTTCTAGAGTAGGCTCAGAAACTAAAGAAGCAGCTTTTAAAAAAGCTTATTCAATAAATAAACAATGTGCTTTAAATTCAACAAGTTTTGGAATATACCAAGTATTGGGTTCTAATTTTTCAGGTATCAATAGTAACCCAGACGAAGCACTTAAATTATTTGATCAAGATCCTGTTGCAATATCAAAAAAATTAGTTAAAATATGGTTTAAAAATGCGCCAATAGCAGTTAAATATGCAAATGATTTAAATTTTGCAAAATTAGCTGAAAAATATAATGGGTCAAAATACAAGCAAAACAATTACGATGAATATATGGCTGCTGCTTATGAACAAGCAATCGCTCAATGTCCAGAGTATCTTGAATACGCATCATCAGAAGGTTAAAAAATGGCAGAAAATAAAAATATATCTTCAAAAACAAACGATAAATTAGCTAATGGCGCTTCTAGTTTTTATATAAACAATGGAATTGGTTCAAGTTATAAACCATATCCAAAAGTAAGAAGAAATACAAGTGAAACAGAAACTTCATTGAATGTTAATTCATCAAATTCTTATATAGTGCTAGGTAAGGATAGACCAGCAAGTCTATTTAGTGGAGAAGGTGGTGCTGGTTCTGATAACTGTGATGCTATTGACATAGTAGCTGGCCCTTTAAATAAGGACTTAAAATTACAAGATTCAAGTGATAATAACATATTAAGTTTTAATCCTAATTTTGCAAAAGATGCTAGTAGAATTTATATAACCCAAAACGGTAATATAGACGATTATTTTGGTTTAAGAGATGGTTTGGAATTAGACAACAACAATAAAACTAAGAAATTTGCAAGTTCAAGAGGAAAATCTGCTATTGCACTAAAATCTGACCATATAAGAATAATTTCAAGAGAATTAATAAAGCTAGTTTCTTCTGGAACTGATGATACAGATAATAATGGAGGAGTTTGTTTAATAGCACAAAACGACGAAGATAGTTTAGAACCTATGGTATTAGGTAATAAACTAGTAAATTATTTAGATGAAAAGTTGATAAAAGTATTAACCGAAGTAATTCAATTAATATATGAGTTTATGAATGAACAGGTTGAATTTAATTCACAAGTAATGATACATAATCATGTAAGTCCATTTTTTGGAATTGTTGTTCCTCCAAGTATTTCTCTTGCCAGTAGAGGTGGGAAGAATCAGCTAAACCACCTTAAGACAATAATCAATTCCATAAAAACTTCATCAAATAATGAGATTGGTAACAAGATGCCATTATTTCCAGTAAGCAAGGATTATATATTAAGTAACTATCATAAATTAAACTAAATATATATATGGCTACTCACTTCCTTTACAACGCATCGAATCTAATAAAACTATATAGACAACCATCTTACTATACACTTGCTTTAACTGCACCAAACAACACTTATGTAACTGTATTATCAGAATTTGAAGGATCTAATTGTTCACTACATAAAATTGAATTTAATGGAAAAAATTATTATGTAGATGTAGATGATGTTAAGAGGTCCGCAAACACACCAGAATCTGCTCCTTATGTTTGCACGGTAGAGTATATTAATAATTTTATACAACCAGATTGGACAATGATGGAACCAGATGTTCCATACTACGATTCATCTGATAAAACATATACCATACCAATAATAACAAATTATACTAAAATTGATAATAAAGAATTGTTTATAAAAGATTCAATAAGAACAGGAACAAAAAAATTACTAGACTTTTATTATAAAGATTCATCTGATGAAAATCTTGATAAACTGCTATCTTATTTTAAGTTTGCATTTTTTAAAGATTATTATGTGCGACCAATATCTAATTCTAGAATTAAAAGTTTAG
>Ga0114980_10000212_pt1 | contig 40628 bp, 35 predicted proteins | sample S_140806_EF_Meta_FD_87018 | JGI IMG/M metagenome (GOLD analysis project Ga0114980, IMG submission 87018) | Freshwater microbial communities from Lake Simoncouche, Canada to study carbon cycling - S_140806_EF_MetaG | ecosystem: Environmental > Aquatic > Freshwater > Lake | place: Lake...
AATCGTATCAGAAACACAAATATAACCACCACCACTCATACCGCGGAATGAATAAGAAGGTATTCCTCACTTTATTGACTTTGTTCGTTGCCATTCGATTCATGCACATGGACGAAGTGATCGATGATCCGCATGGCTGGCGACAGTGTGATACCGCAAATTACATTTGGGACTTTTATAAAAACGGAGTAGATGTATTTCACCCTGCGGTATGTTGGATGGGAGGATACAAAACATTGATTTTGGAATTCCCTCTTCCGGAAGCAATCATTGCAGAACTGTATCATGTATTCGGACCATATCACCTTGTAGCACGGATATTTTTCCTTCTCAGTTTTCTATTCAGTTGCTATTACTTCTATAAACTTATTCGTTTACGATTCGACGATAATATTTCGCGAACAGCAACGCTGATTTACCTACTATTACCACTCTCCATTTTTTACTCGCGAGCGTTGCATATTGACTTCTTCGCTATTGGATTCACATTAGGATTAGTTTATCATTTCTACAGAGGTATTATTGAAAAATCCAATCGACAGTTGATCATCGGAATGTGCCTGACTGTAATAGCACTATTGGTTAAAGCGCCATACATACTGGCATTTAGTTGTATTCTTTTTCCAGTAGCCTTTTCAAAATCCAATTTTACTTTTGTATTGAAACGTGTCTATTACTTCATCATTCCATTAGTCATCTTCTACTTGTGGACACACTATTCAAATTCAGTTAATGGAGCCGCCCCTGATTGGTCATTCATCACAGGCTACAGAAAGTTTGACAATAACACATTGTGGTATTTCGGAAGTATGCATCAACGTTCTGTTGCAGACAACTGGATCACTATAGTCACTCGAATTTACAATGAATGCATCGGTGGAATCGCCGGAATAATCTTGTTCGTTATTGGAGGATATGCCATTGTTCGATTAAGACTCCATGGTATTCTCGCTTGGTCCGCTTTAGGTTTGGTGTTATATGTTGCTGTGTTTTTTAACCTCAACATTCAGCATAACTATTACCAGATTCCATTTCTTTGTTTAGCGGCTCTGACCATAGGAGCGGGAATAGTTTGGTTAGCAACCCGAATTAAGCAATATGCAAATCCTATTGCGATTATCTTGGTTTTGTGCTTTGGGGCAATGACCATATGGTATGCTGAAAAGAACTATTACACACTACCTGCGGATCAGATTGAAATAAGCAGTCTGATCGAAAAAAATACAGAGGAAAACGGACTTGTAATTGTTTCTTATGGTGGACTAAGCGTGCATTGCCCACTGATTTTGTATCGTGCTCACCGTAATGGCTGGTCAATACCTGCAATCGCTTTTGATAGTAAAATCGCGTACAAATTATATAAAGAAGCCGGATGCAGATACGTTGCAATTGTTGGCAACGAACACTTGGGCGGTCAACTTGAAAAAATATATGAATTCTGGCAGAGCAAGCACATTTTGCTTCACGACGGACAAACTCTCCATATTTTGGATTTTTCTCACAAAGCTGACGGCTCACTATACAATCCCGCAGAATATCAAAAACCTTCTAAATAAAAACGGCATTTTAGGTTTGCTACGCATTAACGACTGGATCAAAAATCTGCTCGTAATTGCTCCGGCATTCTTCGCTTTGGCTGTTTCTTCAAACACGTACCTCCTTTTGCTTTTCGGTTTTTTTTCATTCTGTTTCCTAAGCTGTGCAGGCTATATTCTGAATGATTACCTCGACGTTGAGTACGACAGAAAACACCCGGAGAAAAAACTTCGCGCGTATGCCAACAGAAATATTTCTGCTGCACACATGGCTGTCCTCTTCTCACTTTGTTTGGTTATCGGATTTGGCTTAGGCGCTGCGGTAAATGGAACTTTCCTCATTTACGCTTTTGCTTATGTGATCATCACAGCATGCTACTCACTATTTTTAAAGAATATCCCTTACGTCGATAGTTTGACTATTGTAAGCGGATTCGTTGTGAGAGCTTTTGCCGGCGGTGCTATCGTAAATGTCGCGATATCGCATTGGCTACTTCTTATGTTGGTCTGCATTACAATTTTCCTCGCATTTGCTAAAAGAAAAACGGAAATGCATTTGTTTCTCGAAAAACAGATTGCTGGACGTAAAGTAATCGGATTCTACAACCTGAAATTCACCAATCTTATCGTGATAATTTCATCGATCTTAAGTGTGGTTGTTTACGTTCTTTACACCACAGATAAAAAGATCATCGCTCAATTCGGAACAGCGAAATTATTTTGGACAGCCTTTCCTGTATTCATCGGAATTGCACGATACAATTATTTGTTATTCAAGACAGACAGAGCTGCCAATCCTGCTAAAATGTTCTTGACCGATGCAATTCTTTGTATAACCTTTGTTAGCTGGATTTCCATATTCGGTATTTTAATTTATGGCTGAGCTCACAACTTGGAATAATTACATTAAGCAGCAAGCAGAAATAACTCCGCTCAATGGAACGCTTACAACCTTACCGAAAAAAGGAATTATTGCTTACGGAAGCGGACTTAGCTATGGTGATGCACCATTATCCGAATTTGTTGCACTAACAACGACTTGGTCCGGAGAAATTGAACTGAACAGAAGCACTGGAATTGTAACCTGCAAATCAGGAACAACACTCGCGCAACTTCTTGAAATTGTCATTCCTGAAGGATGGTTTCTGCCTGTCACACCTGGAACCAAAAACATAACTGTAGGCGGAGCTGTAGCTGCCAATGTGCATGGAAAAAACCATCTCACGCAAGGAAGTTTTTCCGAACATGTAACAGAACTGACTATTCAAAACAACGAGAATAATTCAGTTAGATGTTCGCGTCAAGAACATCCTGATTTGTTTAATTATTCTTTCGGTGGAATGGGTCTTACGGGAATTATTCTATCCGTTACCATTCAACTAATGCGAATCGATAATCTAACACTTCAAGAAAGTAATACCGTTCAAGACTCGCTTGAAAGTTTGCTCGATGCGTTTGAGCAATGCAATGAACCCTACAAAATTGCTTGGATCAGCAATGGAACAAAAGATCATTTCAAGTCAATCTTCACTGCTGCCTCTCCAGCGAGCGACATTCAACCAATTACCTACACTCAGAAGAAGCCTTGGAAACTATTCACACCGCTCCCGCTGGTCAATTCGCTCTCCATTTCATTGCATAATTACATGCGCCACCGAAAAATGCAGCGAACCAAATTCGTTCACTTACTCAATTTCATGTACCCGCTGGATGCAATTTCCAATTGGAATCACGCATATGGCAACAAAGGATTTATTCAATATCAATTTGCAATTCCTATGTCAGCCAAATATAAACTGATGGATATTCTGCAACTTGCATTTACGAAGGCTACTCCATTCCTTACCGTTTTGAAACAACTCGGAAAAGAAAATATTCAATCGCCTCTTTCATTCCCTATGGAAGGGTATACACTAGCAATGGATTTTCGCATTACTGCCGGACTATTGCCGTTGTTGGCAATTCTCGACGAAAAAGTCGTTGAAGCCGGAGGTCGTGTCTATCTTGCAAAGGATAGCCGGCTAAGCGCTGTACATTTTCAAAAGATGTATCCTCAGTGGGAATTGTTCAGAAATTTTATTCAGTCGGAAATGCAAAATCGTTTTTGTTCTCGCATGTCAGATCGTCTTAAACTTACCAACTACGCATGAGCGCAGCTAAAACAGTCTTAATTCTTGGAGCTAACTCTGGAATCGCTAAAGCATTGGCTGCACTTCTCGATAGTGAAGGCTATTCTCTAATTCTGGCAGCTCGCAACACCGCAGAAACAGAGAAGTATTCAAAATCATTTAAGAAGTCGCCTGTTGTCACTCATTTTGACGGTCAGCATCCCGAAAAAATTGTGACGACTATCAAAGAAGGAACACTTGACTTCAACACAGTAGTTTATGCGAGTGGGTATCTCCCTTCAACATCAATTGATCAGAAAGAAATTGAACTGACAATGCAATTGAACTACACCACACCGGTAATCGTCTTAAATGCCATTGCCAAAGAATTCGAAAAGAAGAACACCGGTTCAATTGTTGGTATATCTTCCGTAGCCGGCGACAGAGGAAAATGCAGTTCTTATATCTATGGAAGTGCGAAAGCCGGCTTCTCTGTTTTTCTTGCAGAACTTCGGCATAAGCTGGCTCAAACGAACGTTCACGTGTGTTGTATAAAACCGGGATTTGTAAAAACACCAATGCTAAAAAAGACAACTCCCTCATTTCTTACCTCTACTCCGGAAGAAGCAGCAAGGTGTATATTCAAGGCTATCATAAAGCAAAAAAATGTGGCATATGTGAAACCGCGATGGAGAATGGTCATGTTCATAATTCGCACTATTCCTCAAGCGATATTCAACAAAATGAACTTTTAATGAAACTGGCACTTTTCGACTTCGACGGTACGTTGACAAAGAAAGACAGCTTCGTCAGTTATTTTTCGTTCGTGAATGGAAGATCTACCTTCATCTTGAAATCTCTGAGTATCATTCATTATATTCTTGGATACTACCTCAAAATAATAAGTGGGGAACGGCTAAAAGAAAAGTACCTGCAAATTCTTGTGCGAGACAAATCGAAAGTTGAGATGCAGAAACACACAGCGCGTTATGTACAAGAAGCGTCCAGTTCAATTTTAGGTACACAAGTCTACAACCAAATGTTGAAATTCAAGAGTGATGGATTTCGATGCATTGTTGTTTCAGCTTCAATGGACATTTGGCTCGACGAGTGGTGCCGCATTAATGAATGTGAAGTCATTTGTACAAAAGCTGAAGTCGTCAACGGAAAATACACGGGCCGCTTATCGACGCCGGATTGCGTTGGAAATGAAAAAGTGATTCGCATACGACAACATATTGCACTTGAGAATTACGATACAATTGCTGCATACGGCAACGCTGCTGATAGTGATATGCTGGCGTTAGCAAGCAACAATGATCTGCGGGTATTGATTTAATGACTTTACGCAATTAGCAGCCGGACTTCACTCTTCAAAATAATGACGCGCAACAAGACGAATTCAAACTTTATTGGACTCAATAAGTATTGATCTCATTTTTTTGTGGATTAAGTCCGTTGATCCCATTAAGAGGGAGTTCCAATCAAGTTGATGCCGCGACGCTATGAAAAGGCGCTGTAGTTCGTGAAACTTCGATTGGGATTAACTTCGTTGATCCCAGTAAGGGTGAGATCCAAACAATTTGATGCCGCAGCGCTATGCGTTGCTCTCATTCCATTTAGCAAAAAATGCCTCAAGCTGAGCTTGGGCATTTTTTGCTAAATGAAATGCCCCGCCTCTAAGGGCGGGGCATCAAATTGCTTGGCGGAGAGCGAGGGATTCGAACCCCCGGACCTGTTACAGTCAACAGTTTTCAAGACTGCCGCGATCGACCACTCTGCCAGCTCTCCGGGGGCAAAAGTAACATTCTGAACAATTTCAAAAACACAAATCGTTATTTTTTCCCCGTTTTTTCGTCACTTTTTATCGATTTCTCTAATACAGAACACTTTGCCGATCAAAATTGTGCCTCAAGTAATATTCTAAATCACTTTGTCTAAAACCATCAAACCAACTGATTTTCACGGTAATATTCTGTTCTTTCGAATGTTCACTTCACGAAATAATTTGTTTTCAACAAGTATTCAACGTACCTTTGGCTCATTAATTCAAATACGCTACAAGGCACAGTACCAATCTTTCAAATTATCAACGCCAGTTTTATAACGTCTGGATTCTCAACTTCCCTCAGATTTTGAGTTTTTAAGCCTTGTAGATCACCACAAATTACCGAATGACATTTTCAGAATTGCGCCTCATACAACCTTTATTGGAGGCTCTACATACCCAAAATTATTCCACGCCTACCCCTATCCAGATGCAATCTATTCCGCATCTCTTGGATGGAAAAGATATTTTTGGATGCGCTCAAACAGGTACCGGTAAAACGGCTGCTTTTGCGCTACCTATTCTTCAACATCTCGCAAATACAGCAAGCGATTCTAAGGGTATTCAAGCTCTCGTTCTGGCTCCTACACGTGAACTGGCTTTGCAAATCGAGAAGAGTTTCAGTAATTACGGCAAACTGTTGAACATTCCGCATACGGTGGTATTCGGTGGTGTTTCTCAACATCATCAAACTATTGCATTGCAAAAAGGAGTGAAAGTTCTTGTAGCTACTCCCGGCCGACTGCTTGATTTGATGCAGCAAGGATTCATTCGTCTTGACCAAGTGAAATACTTTGTGCTCGATGAAGCTGATCGTATGCTGGATATGGGTTTCATTAATGATATCCGTAAAATAATTGCGAAACTTCCACAAAACCGCCAAACAATATTCTTCTCCGCTACTGTTTCTCCGGAAATCATGTCACTAGCCAATACGCTTTTGAAGAACCCGGTAAAGGTGAGTGTAACTCCTGTGGCCACTCCTGCAGAAACAGTACATCAATCTATATTCTATGTGCAGAAAGAAGACAAACGTTCGTTATTGAAACACGTCATCAAGTCGCAAGAGATTGAACATGCTTTGGTATTCACGCGAACCAAAAGAGGTGCTGATCGTGTGGCCAAAGAATTGAACAAAAACGGCATAAAAGCGGAGTCTATTCATGGCGATAAGTCACAAAATGCTCGTGTTCGCGCATTAAATGGTTTCAAAGAGAGAAAAATCAATATATTAGTGGCTACGGATATTGCTGCTCGAGGAATTGATGTCGACAAATTATCGCACGTTATCAATTACGAAATTCCCGAACAAGCAGAAACGTATGTTCACCGGATTGGCAGAACCGGTAGAGCAGGTGCAAATGGCATCGCACTTTCATTCTGCGCAAATGATGAAATGGATTATTTAAAAGACATTCGTAAGTTGATCCAAAAAAACATCGACGTGGTAGATCATCACCCGTATTCAACCAAGTAATTAATACCAATAAATAAACAATTAACACCAACAACAATGAAAAAAGGTACAGTTAAATTCTTCAATGCTACAAAAGGTTTTGGCTTCATTAAAGTAGAAGGCACAGACCAGGAGATCTTCGTTCACGTAACTGGATTGAAAGATGAAATCCGCGAGAACGATGTAGTAGTATTCGAAGTTCAGGATGGCAAAAAAGGCCTCAACGCGATCAATGTAAAGCTCGCTTAGTTTGAGGTTACACTGTAACTTTTGTCGTGAGACACGGGTTACATGACTATATAACTAGAAGAACGTCTCGGCAAAATGTCGAGACGTTTCTTTTTTTACACTTCAGCTTTCGTCGATTTCGGTTACCATTTATCCCTTCATTCAGACCAGTTAAATTGCCGCCGAATTTATTCATCCTTTTTCGGTATGATTTACCTCCTACTCTGCGTAACTTTACAAGACAAATCCATCCTGCTCGTGTAGGCGCACGTGGATCTAATTTTCTGACCATGAAGAAATCGATACTGTTTATTGCTGCGTTCTTCGCAATGTTTTCTGTATCTGCAAAAGAACTAACAGCTAACCTTACTTCTGCTTCGTTCAGTACTCCTGATCATAATACTTATATCGAAACATATTTGTCGATCATCGGCAACTCGGTTCGCTATGTAAAAAATACAAATGGAAAATATCAGGCTTCTGTAGATGTTCGCATGTCGATCATGAAAGACGATTCTCTGAAAGATTATCGTCGCTACGTACTCAATAGCCCTGAAACGGATGACACGCTGAAAGCTCCGAACTTTCTGGATTTGCAACGCTTTACACTTCCTGTTGGATTGTACAATCTCACCATTACAATGTTTGATGTGAATCGTGCCCCGCAGCGCATTATTACTAACATGCGTACACTCATCGTTGACATTGATCCAGATTCCGTAGGCATTTCTCACATCGAAATGCTGGAGAGCTATGCTAAGTCAAACAAGCAGGGAATCCTTACAAAAAGCGGATTTGACCTTGTGCCATATGTTGCCAGTTTCTATCCTGGAAATATGGCTGAACTTACTTTCTACGGAGAAATCTATAACACGACAAAAGTGTTGGGGAAAGATGCTAAATTCCTTGTGCTTTACTACATCGAAAATGCAGAAACCAAAGTAAAAATGCAGGATTATAATTCATTCCAGAAAATGACGGCCTCTGATGTGAATTCTATTCTTTACAGTTTTAACATCAGCCAGCTTCCTTCAGGAAATTATAACCTCGTAGTAGAAGTGCGCAACGCATCGAATCGATTACTGAGCATGCGCACAACTGGATTCGAACGATTTAATCCAGGTGTACAAATTCAATTGGCTGATATTGCTGCTGTCGATATCAACAACACATTCGTTACCAAAATAACAAACAAGGACACACTTACAGATTATATCCGATGCCTTCGTCCAATCAGCACGGAAAACGAAAAAGAATTTGCAGAGAGCAGAATTGCAGAAGGCGACATTAAGTTGATGCAACAATATCTTTTTAACTTCTGGCAATCACGTAACGAAACGAACCCAGAAGGCGCATGGATCAAGTACTACGCCCAAGTTGAAAAAGTGAATGCCAATTACGGAACACAAATCATGAAAGGATACGACACCGATCGCGGTCGCGTTTACCTCCAATATGGTCCACCTGATCAAATCGTACTTATGTACAACGAACCAAGTTCTTATCCATATGAAATTTGGCAATACTACACCATCAGAGGAACAGCTACTGATGATGGACTGAACGCCCAGAATAGCACGCAAAGCAATAAGAAGTTTGTGTTCGCCAACTTTGATCTCGTGACGAACAATTTCCGTCTCATACACTCTGATGCAAGAGGTGAAACTCGTGACGACAGATGGCAAGTTCGTTTGACAAAAAGAGACAATGCGAATCCTAACCTAGACAATGGTAATGCTCCAGATCAATATGGCGGACATTCCAATGATGTATTCGACAACCCGCATTAACATTCTCTAAGAAACTAGAGCGAAACGCCTCCTCACGATTCACGTTGACGAGGCGTTTTTCGTATCATTGTGCCATGTATCGTGTGGCCATCGTAATTCTAAATTGGAACGGCAGATCCTTTCTGGATCGCTTCCTTCCTTCGGTCATCGAACATTCTCCTAAGAATGCTGAAGTTATTGTGGCCGATAATGCATCTACAGACGACTCGATCTTGTGGATGAAAACAAATCACCCCACGATACGCATTGTTCAAAATTCGGAAAACGGAGGCTTCGCGAAAGGTTATAATGATGCGCTCGTAAAAATAGATACAGAATATTTAGTTCTGCTCAATTCAGATATTGAAGTTACATCTGGATGGCTCGAACCATTGATCGCGATGATGGATGCTGATCAATCCATTGCTGCATGTCAACCTAAAATTCGTGCATTCGCTAGAAAAGAAGAATTTGAATATGCAGGAGCAGCTGGAGGCTTCATCGACAAATGGGGATATCCGTTTTGCCGAGGAAGAATTTTTGCTTCGTACGAAAAAGATAACGCGCAGTATAATGATTCCTGTGAAATTGCATGGGCTACCGGAGCATGCTTGATGATTCGTAATTCCGACTGGAAAATGGTTGGTGGACTTGATGCAGATTTCTTCGCGCACATGGAAGAAATTGATTTATGTTGGAGATTAAGAAATCGCAGTAGAAAAATCATGTATTGTGCCGACTCAATGGTCTATCACGTAGGCGGCGGAACATTGAATAAAACCAGCCCGCGCAAAACCTATCTGAATTTCCGGAACAACTTGATTTTACTGACTAAGAACCATGCCCCACGTTTATTCTGGATAAAACTTTTCCTCCGCATGGTATTGGATGGAATTGCAGGAATACGATTTCTCCTCTCAGGAGACTTCTCCCACTTCACCGCAGTAATCAAAGCACATTTCAGTTTCTACGGAATGATGGGAAGTACTTTGCGAAAACGAAAACAATTGAAGTCGGAAATAACCCTGTATGCCGAGACCTGCGTGTACGATGGCAATATTGTCTTCGATTATTTCCTCCACGGAAAAAAGAAATTCTCAGATTTAGATCAGACGAAGTTCACACGTACGAACTCAAATTCGTAAATCGTAAATCCCAATTCGTAATTCCTTTCCCTACCCCTCTCCCAACAACGCCTGAGCTTTTCTTTTCTGCAATCCGAATTGCTTATCTGTTTTCGTTTGTAACCAATTAATGGCATCTTCAGGCGAATCAGTGAAGTACAGTAAGTCAATATCACCGGGAGAAATGGTTTGCGATTTTTCCATCACCGCAATATGTGCGAGAAGTTCTCTGTGAAAATCTCTACACATTACAACAACCGGAAACTGTAGAATCTTCCGCGTTTGAATTAACGTTAACGCTTCGAAAAACTCGTCAAGTGTACCGAATCCTCCGGGAAGAACAACGAATCCGTAAGAGTATTTCAAAAGCAACACTTTCCTAACAAAGAAAAAACGAATGCTTACCCACTTGTCAAGGTACGGGTTGGGCTTCTGCTCGTGTGGCAAAACGATGTTGCATCCTACAGATATACCTTTTGATTCGCGTGCACCTCTGTTGGCCGCTTCCATTATTCCTGGTCCGCCTCCAGTCATTGTAGTAAATCCTAGCTCTGCAATACCAGAGCCAACTTTCCGGGCCAACTCGTAATACTCGTGTCCTTCTTTGAATCGTGCCGATCCGAAAACCGTAATACACGGCCCAACGAAATGCAGCTTCCGGAATCCCTTAATAAATTCCCAGGCAACAGAAATTGTGAAAGTAAGTTCTTTCCATCGCGAACGTGGACCATCCAAAAATGCACGTTCGGCTTTCATTGCAGAACCATTGTTGACTTTATTTTCCATTAGTACGAAGATAGATACTCCTGCTCACGAGCGGGCAAAAAAAAGACCGTTCACAATGAACAGCCTTTTCTGGTTAAATGGTATATGGACTATTTGCAGTCGCTAGAGACATACTCTGCGGCGTCAACATTGCCCAGAGAAGATGCTTTGCGAAAATCTTTACATGCATTTACATTGTCCTTGAGATCCTTTTCTACAAGTGCACGACGATAATACGCTTCAGGGTCTTGTGGACGAATAGAAATCGCCTGACCGTAATCGTAAATTGCTGATGTCATCTTGTTCATGCGTTCGCAGCATTGTGCGCGATACATGTAAGCGTCATAATTCTTTGGATCTTTCTCGAGTGCCTTAGTTAGGTTATCGAATGCTTTCTGATGCTCGTCTTTGTTGAAATTGTAGACGCCCAACTGATACCAGCCTTCAGCACTATTGGGTGATTTCTCTGTTGCCTTTGTAAAATCTTCTACTGCTTTTGCATCGTTCTTCAAACCAACATAGGCCTGACCACGCTTTGCATAGTACAGTCCTGAATCTGGACACAAAGCAATTGCCTTGTCAAATTCATTAACAGCATCCTGATATTTGCGCAACATCAGTTTTGAATTTCCTTCTTTGTAGTGTTGAGTTGCAGTGTTCCAGCAGAAATTGTCATCGAACGCAACTTTTGCTTTCTCGTGTCCCAATGCAGAAGCACGACTCATATCAACACAAGCCGCTTCTTTTGTATCTCCGCTATTGGTGCACATCGCACGCTGATAAAATGCATCAGCATTCATGGCGTCCAAACCAATGGCACGATTCAAATCTGGAACTGCGTCTGCCTTCTTTCCAAGACCAATGTTCGCCATTGCACGACCGTAGTACAACTTTGACCAATCTGTGTAGTTCTTCTTCACTTCATCCTGATTCGCATTCATACGATCAAACTCAGACATTTTCTCGTAATCTGCTTTCAGTTTTACAATGCGATTTGCTTCTGCATCAATCTTTGCAATCTCAGTCGTATAATCCACGATTGCACCATTGAAATCGCCTTTGTCACGCTTCTGATCTCCAGCTGCGGAGGGACCGCTATATACAGGAGCCTTTAAAGTTTTGGGTTGAGCCTGCATACCGAAGGTCACTCCGATCAAAGCTAGGCAGAGAATAAAGTAATGTTTTTTCATTTTTCTGTTTGGTAAAGTGTGCAAATCTATTGATTTACGGTTCGTTAGGCAAATAAATAACGCTTCTGCCTTCTGTTCTGATGAAACAATCGTGCCAAATCAAATTTCTTTGACATTGCCCTGGCCCACTTCAAACATTTTATAGGGCAATCCACGCCCCTTGAACAATACATGCATTCGACCTGCACCTGTATCTGTAATGAATAACTGTCCGAATTCCGGACCACATACCAATTCCATTAAACGATAGACCCTGTCGGCATCCAACTTGTCATGAATGTCATCCAACAACAAAAGCGGCTTGAAACCTGTTGATTGGTCGAGAAGCTTATATTCCGCAAGTTTCAATGAAATTAGAAACGTTTTTTGCTGCCCTTGAGATCCGCTTTTCTTCAGCGAATGTCCGTTAATCTTGAAATCAAGATCATCGCGATGAATACCGGAAGAAGTATATTCCAAAGCATGATCACGTTGAAAAGAATCCTTCAATGCCTGTTCGAAAGACTTTGTTTGCAACACGGAACTGTATTCGATTTCCACCTGCTCACTATCACCCGAGAGCAATGTATAATACGTGTGAAAAATAGGCTGTAAGGTTGCAATGAATTTCTTACGCAGATTAAATAATTCAACACCATGCAAAGCTAATTGCATATCGAGAATTTCCATCGTTCCCGAATCTGAGGCACCTTTAGCTATTTGTTTCAAAAGTGCATTTCGCTGAGACAATACACGGTTGTATGCAATAAGGTGATCGAGATAATGACGATCATACTGTGAAATCACAGAATCCATGAATCGTCGGCGTTCTTCGCTGCTGCCGGTAATCAAAACACCATCAGAAGGGTTGACAACCACCAAAGGAATAAGTCCGATGTGGTCGGAAAGTCGTTCGTAATCTTTCCCGTTTTTGCGAAAAACCTTCTTCTGGCCTCTTTTTACACCACAGTACACCGTTTCCTCCACTTCTTCATCTTTCTGAAATTGCCCCTGAATAACAAAGAAAGGTGCGTCGAAACGGATATTTAGCGTATCAGAAGGGTTAAGAAAACTCTTACAAAGCGCCAGATAATGAATGGCTTCCAGCAAGTTAGTCTTACCCGAGCCGTTCAATCCCGTAAAACAATTGATTCGCTCAGAACATTCTACCTCGAGCTGTTCGTAGTTTCGAAAATTGACTAAAGAAAGCTTCCTGAGGATCATTGAGCGATAATAATGTACAAAAATGCCAAAAACGAAGGTACATGTATGAACCGTGGAAAAAAATAGTATTTTTGCGCCCTGATCTGAACTTTTTCGGGTACTATTCGCATGACAAAAGAAACTAAAGAACAGCCGGCAATCGATATCGAAGCGGCGTACGATAAGACTGAGCATTATATCAATGACAACAAGAAAAGCCTTGGGCTTATTGTTGGTGGTGTTATTGCATTGGTAGGTATTTTCCTTGCTTGGAAATACATGTACCAAATTCCTCGCAATGAAGAAGCGGCTGGAAAAATGTATAAGTCTGAAATTTACTGGCAGAAAGATTCATTCAATTTGGCGATTAATGGTCGTGGCGATACACTTGGAATGACTGATATCGCAGATGAATACGGAAGTACAGCAGCGGGAAACCTTGCTAACTATTACTTGGGTGTAAGTTACCTTAGAACTGGTCAGTGGGACTTGGCAATTGCTTCATTGGAAGATTTCGATAGCAATGATATGTTCCTTAGCTCTATGTCTGTAGGAATGATCGGTGATGCTTACATGGAAAAAGGTAACATTGACGAGGCTATCGAGAACTACCTGAAAGCGGCGAACAAGAATCCAAACAAATTCACGTCTCCTACCTTCTTGAAGAAGGCTGCATTTGCCGAAGAAGATCGCGGTAACAAAGCAGAGGCTTTGAAATTATACGAGCAGATCAAAGTTGATTATCCTGAATCTCAAGATGCGGCTCAAATCGACAAATACATCACTAGAGCCGGCGGAACAGTTAAGTAATCCGGAAAACGTTTAATACGCCGCCTCGGATTCCGGGGCGGTTTTTTTATGGCAACAAAGCTCAAAAATCTATCTGTTTACGAACCAGAGAATGTTCCTTCTGGGAAAGGAAAATGCATTGCTGTAGTTGTTGCTGAATGGAATCCGGAAATTACCAATGCACTTCGCGATGGCGCAGTGGCAACATTGAAAAAACATGGAGTAGCGCAATCAGCAATTGATATCATTTATGTTCCGGGAACATTTGAATTGACACTGGGAGCATTACTCGTTGGGAAAAAGAAATCTGTTGACGCTGTGATTTGTCTTGGCTGCGTAATTCAAGGCGATACAAAACACTTCGACTTTATTTGTCAGGGCGTTACCTACGGAATCACTGAATTGAATATCACTTTAGAGAAGCCCGTTGTGTTTGGAGTATTGACCACCAACAATTTGCAGCAAGCAAAAGATCGTTCCGGTGGCAAGCACGGCAACAAAGGCGATGAGGCTGCAGTGACAGCGTTGAAAATGAGTGGAATAAAAAACAGCATAAAAGCATAATTTCTTTTCGTTCTTTTATCGGTGTTTGCAAAATAATCTTTACGTTTGCAGCCCGGTTTGATAAACATCAAACCAGTTCTTTAAAATAATCAAGGTTCTGTTTTCGATTCTTCGAAACAACAAAACCAAGATAAATACACTATCGGGGTGTAGCGCAGTTGGTAGCGCACCTGCTTTGGGAGCAGGGGGTCGTCAGTTCGAGCCTGGCCACCCCGACTTATTGAGATGTACGATTTGGATGTACGATTTATGATTTTGAAATACAATCGTAAATCTTAAATCACTAGTCGTACATTTTTTGTTTGGTCCCGTAGCTCAACTGGATAGAGCAGCTGCCTTCTAAGCAGCAGGTTTCGCGTTCGAGCCGCGACGGGATCACTAATAAGCTACACACCGGTTGAATTGTATGAAAGTCTTCAGCTTATTTCTTGGTGTGTTTGCATTGTGCACCTTGCAGGCACAGAATAAGCAGAAAAGAATTTATTTCGGTCCTGCTACTTCAGCATCTTATCAGATTACCGTTAACGGAGCGAAAGCTGAAACCAATCTTGGCAATTTCGGATTCAAAGGATACGTCCAGCCTGAAATAGGACTCGCGTTCAAATATCAACAGGACTCAACTGAGTTTGCGCTTGTGTCCATTTCCGCCTCAAAAATTGCTTACACACTTTCTGCAAATACCATTCTGCGAAACGGACTAAGTAATTATGCAGCTACCGATCGTTTCGACGTATTCATGAATCAATTCAGCATGAAGCTATCGTATCATCGTTCCATTGCTCATATTTCTCCTGCCTTTTCATTCAATCTGGAAGCCGGAATTGGTTTGCACTATTTGAGAACCTACGAAACAATGACCAGCGAGGATACGATCATCAGTCCGTATACTATTGTTCATTCGCTCGATATCGAAAAAGGAAATTTCTTCCTGCCTTCTCTTGAAGTAGGGATGAATATGCTTGTAAAACCCATGACGTCGAAAGCGCAGGTCATTTTCGGTTTACGCAGTAATTTGTATCTCGATAATTTTTCAGAGGTAAGCTATACTTCCACTTACACGAATGGCACTGCAGTTTCCAACAATCACTTCCGCTGGGCTCCTACTCTACTTGTGCCTGAAGTTTACGCGGCAGTGTTGTTTTAGATACTAGTAGTTGGGTGGAGCAAAATCGGGCTTGTATTCTGCCAAACTTACACACGTATCAGAACTACCTGCTCTCACATACATTCTTCCCTTCGAAAACTTTTTCACCACATTTGCGGATACTGTGAGATAGCCCGACCAGTGCATTCCATCTGCTCCCGACACATCTATTCCTGATGTTCCTACTGTAATCAACATTCCCGAATCCAGATATTCAACACACGACCGATAGCCACCCGGAACCGAATAAGGTCGTTTCCACGATCTTCCACCATCTTCCGTATAAAAACAATTAGCAGTCGTATCATTCGGCAAAGTATAATCTCCTCCAACAATTACTCCAATCATCGTATCCTTAAACGCAATAGAAAAGATTCCTTGTGATGGTTTTCCTTGAATGATCGGCGTTTCGAAAACTTCCCAATGATGTCCGTAATCGCGGGAATGCCATAATCGTGATTTGATACCTCCAGTTGCAATGTAAACGTGACCGTTTGGTAATGTTCTGATGGTTGTTCCGCTCGCCGCAAATGCTGCTTCTCCTTCTACCAATTGCGGACGATCTTCGAAGGGAATTTCTAGCCAAGTTTTTCCGCCGTCAAACGTTTCCATTAGAAACATTCTGCCGTTGATCGGATCACCGAAAATTAATCCACAATTTTTATCCCAGAATCCAACGCCGTCAAAGAACATTGCGCTGTCACGACTGATGTAACATTGTGTCCAGTTCTTGCCTCCATCAGCAGTCCTAAGAATCGCCGCAGGTGTTCCTGCCGTTGCTACCACTGCTGTTTTCTTATCGAAGGCATGTAGTGTTCGAAAATCAAGCTTGCTGAAACCATCGATTCTTCTCCAATGAAAAGTAGTTCCGCCATCCATGCTTCTACCTACCAATCCTTTCTGACCGCTGATCCAGATCACTTTTGAATCTACTACTGAAAGTCCGCGAAATCCTTTCTTAACACTGTCTGCGGCGGCTTCACTAACACTTTCGCCTCGGTACTTGATAGTAACTTTTGCGGAAGACTGTGCAAACACCGAACCATTCACAATAAGTACAAAGTATAGCAGAAAGTGTTTCATGATGAGTAAATTTACGCAATTCAATTCAGAGACCATCCCACGAATCGTAATTCGTAATTCACAAATCGTAACTCATCTATGGACATGCAATATCGCCGACTAGGCAACAGCGGACTCAAAGTAAGCGCACTTTCTTTTGGATCTTGGGTAACATTCGGTTCTCAGATCGGTGACGATGTGGCAGAGAACTGCATGAAACTCGCTTATGATAATGGAGTGAATTTCTTCGATAATGCAGAAGCGTATGCAAGCGGGAAATCAGAAATTGTGATGGGAAATATTCTGCAGAAAATGCAGTGGGACAGAAGTACGTATGTGCTTTCAAGTAAAGTTTTCTGGGGCGGTAAAAAACCAAATCAACTTGGCCTAAGTCGCAAACATGTAATGGAAGCCTGCCACAATGCATTGCGCAGATTGCAGGTTGAGTATCTTGATTTGTATTACTGCCATCGCCCTGATCCGGAAACGCCAATTGAAGAAACGGTTCGCACAATGAACGATCTTATTGCCCAAGGAAAGATATTCTATTGGGGAACATCAGAATGGAGTGCCGATCAAATTACAGAAGCACATACCATTGCAGAGAAACATCATCTCATTGGACCAACGATGGAGCAACCGCAATATAATCTCTTGCATCGCGAGCGTTTCGAAATTGAATATGCCCCACTTTACAGCAAATACGGAATGGGAACAACCATTTGGTCTCCGCTTGCATCAGGACTGTTGACAGGCAAGTACAACGACGCAGTTCCCGGTGATACGCGAATCAATCACAAAGGAATGGAGTGGCTCAAGGAAAAAACAGTTGGTGCCGAAGCTGCTGGCAGAATTGAAAAAGCAAGAGCTTTTAGTAGCCTCGCAAAAGAACTCGGTACTTCATCAGCGAAACTTGCCATTGCCTGGACATTGAAAAATACGAATGTGAGCACAGCCATTCTTGGCGCATCAAAAGTAGAGCAACTTCAGGAAACTTTGGGTTCACTTGAAGCGTTGGAATTACTCAACGATGAAGTGATGAAGAAAATAGAAGCGATATTCTAGTTTTTTTCGTTTCAGACGGGCTGCGATTTACTAAATACGCAATGTATTAAAGCACATGCTTTCTATCCGGAAGAATGTTGTCTGTAGTCCATTGGAGCCGCTTCTCCATTGCGTGTTTGCGATGTGCACAAATTTCCACTGGGCATACTCTGCAACTAAATTCAATGCACGGATCTGCGTGAATGAAAAACTCCATCTCTGCTCCCATCTCCTGCTCCATCAGATGTTGTACTGCCTCCACTTCTGCGTGAGATTCCTCTAGTGATTGATACCAAGGCAACGTTATGTGCGCATCCACATGCAACATGGAACCGTATTTCAACACACGGAAATTGTGCATATCAATCCACACAGAACGACGCTTTTCATTTAGTATAACTACGAGTTGTTCAATCTTCTCAATATCCTGTTCATCGAGTAGATTCGCTAAAGATTCACGCACGATTTTGTACCCGGTATAAAACAAGTACACGGCGAGAACAAGAGCCAATCCATTATCAATCCATGTAACACCTGTGAAGTGAATGAGAATCATTCCGCCAACCAAGCCAATGCTTGATACTGTGTCTGAAATGAGATGCTTCCCGTTTGCTTCCATGAGTGATGAATGCTGTTTTCTGCCTCTACGCACAAGGAAATAGCCCATTACAAAATTCAGGAATCCAGAAGCCGCAGACAGCCATGCACCCACAATTGGCTGAGTAATTTCATGCGGATTGATAAATCCCATTATCGATTCATAGAAAATGAAACAACCTGCAAGCAACACCAAAGCTCCTTCGAAACCGGCGGAAACAAATTCAATTTTACCATGGCCATAAGGGTGATTGTCGTCGCGCGGACGTGCAGCGTACATCATGCTAAACATGGCGAATGTGCCCGCAACAACATTGACAATGCTTTCAAATGCATCCGTAAGAATCGCATTCGAATCTGTGAGATACCACGCCAGAAATTTCAACGCCATTAGTGCAATGCTAAACAGCAGCACCAATTGCATGATTCTCACTTTGCGCTGCATTTGCTCGGGCATGGTGGGAGAGATTTAATTCTTCCGAAAGGTACAAACAAAAAACCCGCCTTACTTTTTCGTGAGGCGGGTTTCTCTTATTGAATGTTGATCAGGTGAACATCAAACACCAAGACTGACTTGGCAGGAATCTGTGGTGGTCGTCCAGCAGCTCCATATGCCAATTGGTAAGGAATGATTAATTGTGCGCGTTCTCCTTCGTGCAAGAGCGCAATGCCTTCGTCCCATCCCGCAATTACGCGACCTAATCCGAGTGGAAATGCGAAAGGCATTCCTCGATCAACCGAAGAGTCGAACATCGTGCCGTTCAGGAAGTAACCGCTGTAATCTACTGTTACTGTTTGACCTTTCTTCGGCAACAAACTGTCGGGATGTGATTCGAACATAACGATCTTCAATCCCGAAGGTGTTGTTATTGTATCTTTCCCGGTAGCGTCCCACTTTTCTGGTTTCGCAACTACGTCCAATACTTCCACTTCGAATTTCAAATCGCTGTTAGCAGGAATACCGGGACGTGCCTGAGATCCATAAGCATATTTCGCAGGCAATTTCATGATGGCACGATCACCTGCACGCAGATATTTGAAAACGGTATCCCATCCCGCAATTACCTCACCTCCCTTTCCCGGATGGAAAGAGAACGGCTGATTGCCATGACGTGATGACGCATCAAACACAGTATCATTCATTAATCTCCCGGTGTATAATGCAGAAACGCGATCGCCAAGCTTAGTCTGAGGACCATTTCCCGCATAGGTAATCGTGTATTCTATTCCGCATGGAAGAACAACTGTTTTAGGTTTCTTCACTTTCTTGGAAGTCCACTTTCGCGCAACGCCATCATTTGGTTTTGGATCTTTTTTCTTTTTATCCGGCATTGCAAAACCGAGGATAGCTAAGCCAATCACAGCGGTTGCAAGTAATTTAATTCCTCTCTTCATAGGTGTAAGTAGTTATTCTTCAAACTTACAATTTCCATTTCAAAAATCATTCCGAAACAGGCATAGACTTTTGCAAAAAAAAGCACCGCTTGTATTTCTACAGCGGTGCCAAGTTCAATTCTAAGAACCGAAAAAATTATTGGACCATCGGTTTAGCTTCAACAACTTCAACCTCAAATACACGAGTCAAGCTATCGTTATAACCTTGCTTAGGAGGCAAAATGAAAGTTGATTTCCCTTTGTCTTTCATTTTCAAGACGCTGTTCGTAAATCCAGGAATCATTGGATCAAGACCAAGACGGAAGGTCATTGGATCCTGTCCTTCAACCAGAGTGTTCGTGTCAAAGATTGTTCCATCAAGGTACTTACCTACGTAACGAAGACTAACAACCATTCCTGGCATCAATTGCGCCCCGGTTCCAGGAACTGTTTCCTGATAGTAAATTCCGTTTTCATCAGGTTGAACAGTAATCTTATTTGCAGTCAAGTAAGGCTTCAGCATAGTAGCATCTTTCTTTTTCAAGTTCTTTGAAATAGAATCTGCTTTTTGCTGAATTGGTCCCATTACAGACTGAATCTTCATCATCATCTCCTGCTGCTTAGCACGCTCAGCCTGCGCTTTCGCCTGAAGTTCTTCAACTTTAGCCTTAGGATACATTGAATCTACTGCTACAGAGAATCCAAGGTATTCCATTGAATCGTGAGCAGGATCGAATACGAACTCATCAGGATAGTATTTCTTCAATGAATCCATACGAACGAAGAAAGATACGCTGTCTCCAACGTGCAACTTCTTCATGATATCAAGGAAATCTCCTTTGAATTCAGACTTATCCATACGCATCGGATACGATGGAGAACGTGATTCTTTGTTCACATCAATGAACACTGAATCTTTCATGTCTTTGAATTTGATTTTGATGAAGATTGCGCCGCCTTCTTCAACTGTCTCAGTACCGGTTCCCGCTTTGTGCTGAATAAACCATGATCCGTTTTCACTTGCTTCGTAACCAGGCCAAGGACTTGTTGGTCCGCAAGCAGAAAAAAGCATCGCAACCACGGCAACGCCTGCAAAAATTGTTTTTTTCATTTTGTTGTTTTGATATTTAACGGGTATTCAAAAGTTCTACTGTGTAAATAACTGGCGTGTGAGGTGCGACAATTCCTGTACTCGAACCAGCGGTCCCAAAAGCCAGGCGCGAAGGTAGGATTATTTTGGCTGATCCGCCTTCCTTTAAACCTGCCAAAACAGCCCTGATTCCGGGAATTACTTGCCCTTCATCGCCCCATGTGAAAGTTAATCCACCATAATTGTGGCTGTCGTCAAACACACGGCCGTTGAGCAATTCACCTTTCACCTGAATGGTAACCGAGTCTCCTTTCACAGGTGCAGCGCCTGCCCCCTGTTTTGTCTCTAATACTACCGCCCCGGTACTGTCGGGCGAATAAGGAACCTTCTTACGCTGCAAATACCGTTGAATAATCAGAACTTCGCCTGCATCGGGATCGCCTGTTGATTCGCGTCCTGCTACCTGCTCCGGAGTCAGAATTCCTACAATTTTTACGTTCATTTCAACCATGCCTGTATCCGGCATGCCCGGTAATACTAATCCTGCCCCGGAAAGTAAAAATGTAGCGCTATCGCCCTCTGCCAATACACTGAAGTAGCGACTCGCCTGACTTTGCATGAAAAGTGTGCCCGTTGCCGATTCCAATTGAGAATCGTAAATAACTTCTTCACCGTATTTATTGAACATTACTACTTCGTAGTAGTCATCAGGTCCGGCCTTCTTGCCGCTTTCACCAGGAATATGAAGTTTGTAATAAACGCCCGGTTCCGCTTCTGTGTAGCCAGGATATTTTTCATCCTTACAAGAATTACAAAGCAGTACAGCAACAAATAAAGCAAGGCTAGTGCAGCCCCAGAAGTTTAACTTCATAAACAACGCTTGAACGTGGTGGAATTTTATCCTGATCGCCGGTAAGTCCGTGCGCAAGATGTGATGGAAGAATAAATCGCATTTGTTCACCCACATGCATATGGAGCAAACCTTCATGCAATCCAGATTCAATATAATCTTCACCGATTACAATATCCTTTGGCGTATCTCCAGAGGTGTAACATTTGGTTCCATCGAGAAGATATATTTCATAGGCAACACTTGCCGTCTGTCCAGTAAGCGCAGAATCGCCACTCCCCTCTTTCATCGACATGTAGAAAACACCTGATTCTGTTTCCTTCATGTCCCAGCCATGATGCGTAATGTACTGATCAATTTCATCCTGCTGGCGATCGGCATCCCACGTGTTCATTTGCACGGACAATGCGTTGACTTGATCTTTGGTGAGGTCAGTTTTCTTGGGCTTATCAGGACTACCGCAACTTCCCAAAACCAACAACGCCAAAACGAGAAGAGAGAATATTCGGGTTCGCATATCAGAATAACGAAAGTCAGGAGTTTTTCAGTTGTTCGACGTATGCAGGAAGAGCACTTTTGAATTTTTTAACAACATTTTCCAATGAATCATCAGATGCACCACCTGCCGCGTTCTTATGTCCGCCTCCATTGAAATTAGCGCGAGCAAACAAATTCACGTCGAAATCGCCCTTCGATCGGAACGAGCATTTCACTTTGCCTTCACGCTCTGCAAAGAATACGGCGAATACAATTCCACGAATGGTCAGTGCATAATTCACCAAACCTTCTGTATCGCCTTTCTTATAGTGAAAGCGATCGTGCTCTTCATTGTTTAGAGTGAAAAATGCTGTATGAAATTCCGGCAACACTTCCAGTTTCTGACTCAAAGCATAACCCAGCAATTGTAAACGATGGTATGAATTATCGTCGTAAATACGATTGTGCACTTTGGAATGCTCAGCACCTCTGCGAATCAAATCGGCGGCCACTTTGTGCGTGAATTCAGTAGATGATGGAAAACGAAACGATCCGGTATCCGTCATGATTCCCGCATAAAGGCATTCTGCGATATCGCGATCAATCAAGTCAAGACCTTTCATTGCGTGAATGAATTCATATATCAATTCACACGTAGAACTCGCGCTTACTTTATGCAAAGCATAATTAGCAAACCCTGATGGTTTCGGATGATGGTCAATCATCACACGCGGAGTGCTTAATGTGCCGATAAATTCTCCCAAAGAATTAATTCTCGAGAGATCGTTGAAATCGAGACAGAATATCATTTCAGCCTCCTGCAAAGCAGCGTATGCCTTCTTCATGTGTTTTTCGGCAACAAGAACAGCATCGTGACCTTTCATCCACCAGAGAAATTCAGGATAATCATTCGGCACTACAACTCTGGAATGATGCCCGCATTTCAGAAAATAGTTCTGCAGTGCAAGAGATGAACCCATTGCATCACCATCGGGCGACCAATGCGTTACGATTGCGATTTTTCTGGGAGTTTCGAGAAAAGGTCGAAGAGACTTTATTGATTTTGGCTTCACAGGCTGTATTACCGATTAAAAGGCAATCAAATTTACAGTTAAAACTCCCGCACAGGCTTCCTCTCAGTAAAAAATAACTACTTTTGCAGTCGTTTTTAAAACAGACAGTTCAGATTTACAATCAATTATTACTATGGCAGGCAAATTAACCTTCACAATGATTAAGCCTGATGCGGTTGCTAACAATCACATCGGACCTATTCTTGCAAAAATCAACGAAGCCGGATTTCGTATTGTTGCAATGAAATACACTCGTCTAACTCCTGAAATGGCAGGAAAGTTCTACGAAATTCACAAAGAGCGTCCTTTCTACGGTGAATTGGTTGACTACATGTCTTCGGGTCCAATTGTTGCTGCAATTCTTGAAAAAGAAAATGCAGTTGCTGATTTCCGTACACTGATTGGAGCTACTGACCCTTCAAAAGCTGAGCCAGGAACAATCCGCGCTCTTTTCGCGAAGTCTATTGCAGCTAACGCAGTTCACGGTTCTGACAGCGACGAGAATGCAACTATCGAAGGAAACTTCTACTTTGCGCAAACAGAAAGATTCTAGTCAGTGAATCAAATATTTGGATGCCCTGATCTGTATCAGGGCATTTTTTTTGTCTCAAGCGAAGATATTTCTAAGGGTGTAGACGCTTACAGCACATTATGAAAACTGTATTACTATACCTCGCATTACTCATTTCCTTTTCGTGCTTCGCGAAAAGTGGTACTACGTCAAGTCCGGCAACAGCCCTTGAGTACAATGACAAGATCGTTACTGTGCAGAACAAGGTTGGAATATGCATCCAAGAATTACTAGCGGTGGTCGATGATTCAACTTCCACCTACGAACAAGCGGAAGTGGTAAGAAAACAAGGTACAGATAGCGTAAGAAACTATATCAGGATATTGCAAAACATGCCGGCATGGAAAGGTGATACAGCTTTTCGCAATTGCTCAATTCGGTTATTCACTTTTAATGAAGAAGCTTTCGACAGGTATTATGCAACAATGATTCGCCTGCTTTACAAAGGCAACCTGACAGGAGAAGAAAATGAGGAGTTAAATGCAGCCTTTGAAAATCTGAAAACGAAAGAAAAAATATTCGATAATGCTTTTGGCGCCGAACAAGATAACTTCGCTGCGAAAAATAATTTCACCTTAACGGAAGATTAAGTAGAGAAGTCTTTACGTATTCCGTGTTCAATTCGAAACAACCAGCGCTCCGGATATCGAAGTACTATAGCAGGCAATACCGCGATTTTTCGCATCCTCTTCCCATTTCGCAATCCACTTCTTCTTCACTTCTCCTGAAATCACAATTTGCTTGGGAGTAAGAACGTGCAGATCTTCAAGCATGAAGAAGTTCTTACTGTGTACAAGCAGAATATCGCATGAATCTGAAGTTGTTGGCAAATCATTTTTTCCTCCCAACCATACACGAAGACTCATTGCGTTCAACCATCCCTTGTCCACTGCACATCCACCACCATTGAATGTTCTCAAAGTATCCATGCGCAATACGGAAAGATTGCGGATATCTGCTCTTTCGTAATCCGGAAGCACATGAAAGTTGAGTTGCTCGGGCGACAATGCAGTTAGTGAATCAATAAAAATTGTGGCTTCGTTTCCGCTCCGAACTCCAATGGCCAGACCATCTCGCATATGAAACACTGTGAATTCTTCTATTGCAAGATCTCTGTTTCGAACCAAAGCAATGTCGAACAGCAGAATTAACAAAAAAGACAATCCTGCTATAAACACTCTCTTCTGCCGATGTGCAAATGCGATCAGAAACAAAATGATCATGGAATAAAGTATGGTTATTTCAAATCCCGACCAGTTGGCCGTTTGTAAGACTGCAGCCGGGAGATATTCGGTGAAACTTACACTAGTATTGAGTAATGCGATCAGAAACCCCAACACATAAGCGAACAAAGTTCCTGCCCATGTCCACCAGCAAGTACACAAAAAGAACAATCCTGCATACAGACAAATGGTAGACAACGGAATGATCACAAGATTTGAAACAATGAACCACGTTGGAAACTGTTGAAAGAAGTAAAGTCCAAGTGGAAATGTAAACACCTGTGCTGCAAGCGTAACAGATACCAGACTCCAAACAGGTTTAACCAACCTATTCTGCGGCGACCATACATTTTCCAGCATAGGTTGCACGATTACAATTCCTCCCACTGCGCAATACGAAAGAAGAAAGCCTGCATCAACAAGAAGTTGCGGATTCCCTATCAGTAGAATGATTGCTGATGCGGAAAGTGTGTTCAATAAATGTGCATTGCGTTTTATTACTCTGCCGGTGATAATTACACTAAGCATCATGACTGATCGCAACACGGAAGGCGACATTCCCGTCATGAAAGCATAAAACCAAATAACTGCGAATTGAATAACAAAGCTGATCCATTTTGTTTTCTTGTTCTTCTCCAGTGGTGCAAGCAATTTCAGTAACACGACGAAAACAAGTGCGACGTGCATTCCGGAAACCGACAATACATGTAAGGTTCCTGAGGCAGAATAAGACGCAAGCAATCCAGGATCTATATCACTCGATTGTCCCAATAACAAGGCTTCGCTAACCGCCAATTCTTGACCACTCAATCCGCACACTTGAAGCCGCTCTTTGAAATACCGTCGCAGGATCAAAGCCTGTTGTTTTATCCATGATTCGCTGTGAAATCCGGAATGCTTCCATTGGTCGCGGGCGAAGCATACGAAGTAAACTCCTTGCGAGTGCAGCCACTTCGCATAATCAAATTCACCCGGATTCATTACCGGTGATGGATCTTTAACTCCCGCTTCCACTAGAATTTCATCACCGTACCGTAATGTCTCAGCATCTTTGTTGCGTTTCAAGTAGAGCATGGTCACAGCATCTGTATTCACAACACCAGAATCAGAATACACCGCAATCACTCTGGCGCGACAACGCACATTATTCTCACGTGATTCCGGATCACTAATGATGCGAACCAATACCGGAACATCCTTCTGCACTGCACTGGCGCTTTGTGTATTCATTTGCAGATGCATGTTTGCAAGAAAAGTGCCCGTAGTAAGGAAGAATGCGAATGCAGCAAGTCCGTGCCATAGGTAGTATTTCGAAGACCTGCGAATGAAATTCCCTAACAGAAGCATTGCGAAGAGCAACAACACAATGGCAACTGCTAATGGTGTAGTATCAAATTGGTGAGAAAGACCAATTGCGATTCCTGCAGCCAGCGGAATAACGATGCGAACAAGCGGAAAAGGCGCGAGGAATTTTTGCACGCGCGAATCTACCAAGACTGTTATGCACTAGTCGGTAGTAAACGTTTGTAAACGGATAAATGCTTCGCGCGCGCGCGCGAACCCTCAAAGGGATATAACCCTTGCAGGGTGCCACCCTCAAAGGGATATAACCCTTTCAGGGTGTCTAAACGCGGAAAAATTCTAGTAAATCGCCTTTTTAGCCGCCAGCAAAGTATTCTGCAACAACCCGGTAATGGTCATCGGACCAACTCCTCCGGGAACTGGGGTAATCCAACTGCATTTTGGAGATACACTTTCAAATTCAGCATCTCCTTTCAGACGCCAACCGGCTTTCGTATCTGGGGCATCAACACGCGTAGTGCCTACATCAATGACCACCACTCCTTCTTTCACCATGTCTCCCATCAGGAAGCCAGGTTTACCCAAGGCAAGGACAATAATATCCGCCTGCTTAGTGAAGTAGGAAATATCAGCAGTGCGACTGTGACACAATGTAACCGTGCAATTGCCCGGCTCTGCATTGCGCGCGAGTAAAATACTCATTGGTGAACCTACAATATTGCTGCGACCAATTACCACGCAATGTTTTCCACTGGTCTGAATTCCGGAGCGTTGTAACAATTGCAAAATTCCAAATGGAGTAGCCGGCAAATAACACGGCAGATTCAAAGCCATGCGTCCTACATTCACGGGATGAAAACCATCTACATCTTTTTTCGGATCAATCGCCTGAACAACTTTCTGTTCATTGATATGCTTTGGTAATGGAAGTTGCACAATGAATCCATCCAACTCCGGATCGTTATTCAAGTCAAGAACAACTTTCAATAACTCATCTTCAGTTATTGATGCCTCAAACTTCAGCGATGTAGATTTGAAACCAATCTTCTCACAAGCCTTCATCTTAGCATTGACATACGTCATGCTACCGCCATCATTCCCCACAAGGACTGCCGCAAGATGCGGAGCTCGATTACCTTCTGCAATCATTCGCGAAACCTCCTCCCCGATTTCGAGTTGAATTTGCTCCGCTATTTTCTTTCCGTCAATAATCTGCACAACTATGAAAGCTTAACTATGAACTATAAACCTACCTTCTCATCTTAGGCATATTGCGCATCATCTTGGCCATTTGACCTTTGTCTTGCATCATACGCATCATCTTACGGGTATCTTCAAATTGCTTCATCAAACGATTCACATCCTGAATTGTTGTGCCGCTACCTTTTGCAATTCGTACTTTTCGCTGTCCGTTGATCAACTCCGGATGTTCGCGCTCTGCAGGTGTCATTGAATAAATGATTGCTTCAATTCCTTTGAACGCATTCTCATCAATATCCACATCCTTCATCGCCTTTCCTACACCCGGAATCATACCCATCAGGTCTTTCACGTTCCCCATTTTCTTGATTTGCTGCAATTGTCCAAGAAAGTCATTAAAGCTAAACTTGTTCTTCGCTATACGCTCCTGAATCCGCTTCGCTTCTTTCGCATCAAACTGTTCTTGCGCACGCTCTACGAGTGTAACAACGTCACCCATACCGAGAATACGATCGGCCATACGTTGCGGATAGAAAATATCCAGCGCATCCATTTTTTCTCCGGTACCAACAAACTTGATTGGCTTATTTACTATCGATAAAATCGAAAGTGCTGCACCTCCTCGTGTATCGCCATCGAGCTTGGTCAGAATCACTCCATCAAAATCAAGACGATCATTGAACGCTTTCGCAGTATTCACTGCATCCTGACCAGTCATTGCATCCACCACAAACAAAATCTCATGTGGCTTAACTGCATCGCGTACAGCTGCAATTTCATTCATCATCATCTCATCGATCGCCAAACGACCTGCAGTATCGATGATGACTACAGAATTACCATTTACTTTCGCGTGAGCAACTGCACGTTTTGCAATACCAACAGCATCTTGAACATCACGCTCTGAATACACTTCAACTCCAACTTGCTCTCCCAGTACATGCAATTGATCAATAGCGGCCGGACGATAAATATCACACGCCACCAGCAAAGGATTCTTACCCTTTTTCGTCTTCAGCCAATTCGCAAGTTTACCCGAATGTGTAGTCTTACCTGAACCTTGCAATCCCGACATCAAAATAACTGTTGGCTGTCCGCCTAATTGAATATCGGTCTTATCACCACCCATCAACGCAGTCAATTCATCGTGCGTAATTTTGATTAGTGACTGTCCAGGAGAAATTGCATTGATTACATCCTGTCCAAGTGCCTTCTGCTTGATATCATCAGTAAACTTCTTCGCAACCTGAAAACTCACATCGGCATCAAGTAATGCCTTGCGCACTTCCTTCAGCGTTTCCGCTACGTTAATCTCGGTGATCTTACCTTCACCTTTCAGGACTTTAAAAGCCCGTTCTAGTTTATCCGAGAGATTTTCAAACATGGTATTCCTTTTTTAAATAATGGAGTGCGAAGATACAGATTTACAGGCAGTTTATGGCAATGAAAAAGCGAGAAGAATCAGTCCTGAATGAAAAATCCTGCTGCCTGATTAAACCTTCGTGTAAATTATCTGTCTTACCTTGAAACCGAACAAATCCACCCCCTATGAAAAAACTGTTTCTTTCAATTGCAGTAAGTCTTGCAATGATAAATCCCGCTCTGGCACAGTCAGAAAGTGATTCAACAGGACTCCCCGGCGATAACCTCGATCTTTTCGGAGTACTTGATCTGTTCAAAAATGCCGCTTCTGTCGAAGATTTCGAGAAAGCCTTGAACACAGAATCCAATCAGGTCAACAACATGGACCTGGATGAAGATGGAGACGTAGATTACATCAAAGTAATTGATCATTCCGACAGCGGTGCTCACGCAATCACGCTCCAGATCGATATCAACGTAAAAGAATCTCAAGACGTAGCGGTAATTGAACTTGAAAAAACCGGAGATGAAACTGCGGACCTTCAGATTGTGGGTGATGAAGATTTATATGGAGAAGATTACATTGTTGAAGCGGCAGAAGACAACGGCAAAACATCTGATAGTAAGTTCACTTCTGACTTTGCAGGGAAAAGCGTAATCATTGTAAATGTTTGGGGATGGCCGTGCGTTCGCTATGTGTATGCTCCGGCTTATGTTGTTTGGGTCTCTCCATGGCACTACAGAAACCGCCCTCCCTATTGGAGACCGTGGCATCCTGTCGCTTGGCGAGTTCATCACGCGCGTGTAGTTCGCTATCATCACCATTGCAGAGTAGTTCGCGTGCATCGCGTTATGCGTGCTCATCGTGCCTATCGCAGACACAGAGTACATTCTGCAGTTTACCATCAACGTCACCCGAATGCGCATCGCAACAATGGCGTCGGACAGAAAAAGAACGGTGGCGGAAACAATGGTGGCGGACAGAAAAAAGGTGGTGGCGGTAACAAAGGAGGTGGACAGAAAAAAGGAGGTGGTAACCGAGTAGGCGGGAAAAGGTAACCTATTCATTCATCTGCACTTTTGAGTCATTCATCGGACTCTTTTAATAGTTTTTAGCACTATTCAGAACGCCACAAAATAGTTTACTATTTTGTGGCGTTTTTGCTATTAATCCCAAACACATTTTATGCGTGCATTTCTATTCTTCCTAATCACATGGGGCAACTTGGCTTTTGCCCAAACCAAAACAAACAAGGTTACTGTTACCGACGGCCCTGAGAATGATGCGAAACGCAGCAGTGTTCTAGGAATATTTGGATACAACAATACTGGCTACTACACATTGCGCACACAGAAGAAAAATGTGTTGGTGGAGCACCTCAATACTTCAATGGCGGTGGACAAATCCATACCAATGGAGAAGTTAACAGTAGGAAAAGCTAAGCTCGCATATTACTCATCCGTGCAATTGGAAGACAATTTCTATTTCTTCTATACGCAATACGATTCGCGAGAACGAAAGATGACATTATACGCCAAGGAGCTGAATAAGTCTACGTTGTTGACGGAAGGTGATCTCATAGAAATAGGAACTACCACTTTCGCTTCGCGCAGATCATTCATGCAAAATGCAGTTTACGCTTCTTATAGTGCATTCTCTCTCGTTACTAGCCCTGACAAATCTCAACTGTTGCTCATTACACATGATATGAGCAAAGGAGAAGATGATGAATTAGCCTCCGACAAAATCAAGATGACATTGACCGTATTTGATTCTGATTTGAAGAAAAACTGGTCTACAGAAGCTACATTGGGATTCTCATCTGAACTCTTCAATGTAACGAACGTTGCGCTTGATGATGACGGAAACGTTTCTATTCTTGGTGTTGAGTACCAGGAAAAAATGACAGCGAAAGCATCAAAACGTGCGGGTAAACCAACCTACACGTATCACCTCATTCGCTATGCAGATCAAGGCAATTCTAAAACCGAACTCCCTATCGAATTAACAGGCAAATTCATTACGGATTTACGTGTTGAAACCACACCTAACGGAGATATTATTGTTGCCGGATTCTACTCTGAAAAAGGTTCATTCAGTATTAAAGGAGCGTTCTACATGAGCATCGATCCTGCGACTGAAACGGTGAAGCGTGAAAAATTCTCTGAATTCGGTTCTGAGTTTATCACAATGAACATGACCAACCGCGAAGAGAAAAAAGCAAAAAAGAAAGAGGACAAAGGAGAAGAATTGGAGATGAATGAATTCGATATGCGTCAACTTCTTGTACGCACAGATGGTGGAGCAACACTTATTGCAGAACAATATATTTTCTACACAACCACTTCAACAACATACGTTCAGGGCAAGCCACAAACAACAACTACGTATCATTATCTCTACAACGACATCATCGCAATTTCATTTGATGCAGAAGGAAACCTGATGTGGAAAACGAAAATTCCGAAACGTCAACATACAACAAACGATGGCGGATACTATTCTTCCTACGCACTTGCTGTGGTTGGAGATAAATTGTTCTTCATTTTCAACGACAATCCAAAGAATCTTTTCCTGCCGAAAGACGAAGCACCATACAACTTCAGTGCGTCACGCGAACTTGCTGTTGTTATTGTACAAGTGAACAGTGAAGGTGAAGCCACCAAAGAATTGCTTTTCACCAGCGAACGCGGAGATTGTCTAATTCGCCCGAAAATTGCCGAGCAAACAAGCGATAACGAAATGGTCATTTGCGGACAACGTTCGAAGATTTTCCAATACAGCAAACTAACTTTCAAATAAGCCTTAAGCGTTTTAGATTAGAAAATCATTCAATCATGAGAAAAGCACTCGTTCTGGTCCTATTAGCATGTTCAGCTTCCGGACTATTCGCACAACAATTTGGAATGTCAGCACAAGGAGTATTGTGGATGCAGCGTCCCAGAGAAATAGAAGTCAACACGGGCTTCAACAATACACGAATAATGAAAACCGGAATCGGCGCCGCTCCTGGCTTCCGGATTGAAACCAATTACATTTTAACAGGATTCAGCATTCCGGTATCCGGATACAATGGACTTGGTATTACGTACATTGCACCTTCTACTGACTCTGCTTTTTACTACGGCAAAACGGCCAGTGGTTTCGGAGGTGATATACCTGTTGTTGGCACACGTACAACTTCGATCCTGAGCATAGGTCTTCGTTTCGGTTATGAAATTCCACAGGAATTTAATGACTTCCTTTTGCTTCATTATGGATTTGGGTTTTCATTCACTCGGTTCACTACCCAAAACGTATTGCCGGAACAATCAACAACTTTTAATTACACTGCTGCAGATTTCGATCCTGTAACGTTTGAAAAGGTCAAAGACGGAGGAATGGGTATTGAAATAATGGTCGGAGCAGTTTATGAATTTGAATCTTTCTCCTTGTTCGGACAATATTCTGTGATGTTGCCGATGGTTGGTTTTGATTCTGAAGACATCGGACTACGCCACGGACCTACGGTTGGCTTATTCTATCCACTTTATCGCTTAATGTAATGCAACCATTCCGAAAGCAACTTTTCATTGGCGTATTACTGCTGATCTGCGTTTCCTCTTTCGCGCAACAAGCAGGATACACCAACTTCAACAACTATACTCCCTTGTACTGCTCCGGCGAAATTCCGGGAGCGTTTCTGATGTCTGCGAAAGTCAAGTATCAGGAAGATGTAAAGCAGGAAACAAAAACTACAAAGAAGTACGTTAGCAAAACCAAGGGAGAATTTCTCTTGCAAAGCAATTACTTCGTTGATATCCTTCTTCAAAGCGGGAAAGTATTGTTCGGCGATAGTGTTACGAACTACGTAAACTCAGTTGCCGATCGCGTACTTATCAACGAGCCTGAACTTCGTGCGCAACTTACGTTCTACACACTACGATCAGAAGAACCAAATGCGTTCTCTACTGACCAAGGAATGATTTTCGTTACTGTAGGTCTGATTTCTCAACTGGAAAACGAAGCGCAATTGGCCTTCATTCTTTCGCATGAGATCGCCCACTATCAAAAACGTCATACGTTGTCGGTATACATGGAAGGTCAGCGCATTTTCTCTGACAACACAAAAAGTCGCTCGGCAACACTCGATGATAAAATAAGAAACTTCAGTAACCATGAAAAAGCAAGCGAATACCAAGCCGATTCCATGGGATTAGCGCGATTGAGCAAAACAGGTTATGATTGCTCAGAAGCTATTGGCGCCATGTTCGTATTACAATTCTCTCATCTTCCTTTCGACGATTTCGCTTTCAATTCGAAATTCTACGAACGTCCAATGATGGTATTTCCAAAATCGCTCTTGCTGGATTCCATTCCTCCTATTAAACTCGATGGCGACTCTGAAGATGATCAATACAGTTCGCATCCGAATATTGCGAACAGAAGATCGAAATTGGAAGATCAGTTGGAAGACTTGACCAATTGTGGTTCATCAAAATTTGCGTCTACTGAAGCTCAATTCTATTTAATAAGAACAATTTGTCGCTTTGAAGTAGTACGACTCGAATTAATTGCCCGCAACTATCCCGGTGCAATTTATAATTCAACTTTTCTGCAAAAAGAATATCCGCAAAGTCTGTACTTGAAACGTGCAATCGGAAAATCTCTGTACTGCATGGCGAAGTACGAGAACCTTGGAAAGAACAACGACGGAACAGACAGTTATCACAAAGTAGAAGGTAATCAGCAACAGTGTTTCTATTTGTTTCAACGCATGAGCGACGAACAGATCACCTCTGTTGCGTTGCGCTACTTATATGACCTGAGCAAAGTTGATTCTTCAGAAACAATTCTGGCCATGCGTAACGATCTATGTACCGATGCAGTGTTCTATCACAATATGACCATGGAAGCAATGCAGAAATCTGTACGCACATACAAAGAAGCATTAGCAGATACAGTGAAACCGGTTGTTGATACTGCAACAAAAACTGCTGAGGTCAAGAAAGATTCCTCTTCTTCACCTTCCGGATACGTATCGAAGTATGACAAGCTACGCAACGAGAAAAAGAAGAAAGAAAAGAAAGAAGTTGTAGAGCAAAAGAATGCTGAAGTAAGTAAGTTCCATATGTTGGCCTTTGGAGATATTATTGACGAAACGGGAGTGATCAGGATGTTTGAAATGGCTGAAAGCAAAGCAGAAATTAAAACACAAGCGAAAGAGGCAAAAGAGAAAAAGTATGCCAACATGAGCTCGTATGAAGAACGCAAAGCACGCCAAAAAGAAGGAAAGAAAAACAATACACCTACTCCGCTCGGAATTGACACCGTTCTTGTTGTTGACCCATTTTACCTATATGCCACAGAGCGCGAAGGGTACAAACTTCTAGAATCGGAAGCAGGCCGTTATCGCCTATGCAGTGAAGTTAGCGATGTGGCGGCCGCAGCCGAAATGCCGATTGTCCTTTTCCAAATGAAAGAGTTTGAAAAGACAGACATCGACAAATATAATGAGTTGGCATTACTGAACGAGTGGCTGGAAGAATCTGCTAATCACGATGAAGTTGTAGTGATTCAATCTGAAACCGAATTCGCCTCATCCGTTTGCGACAAGTATCATTCCGACCACATCATGATTACCGGTGTAACATCAATCAAGCAGCACCGCTCTAATCGTGGAGGAGTTGTATTGTTCACCATTTTATGTTGGCCACTTCTTCCTGCAGGAATTGTATATGCACTTACTCCCGAACATGAAACATATCTCATTACCGGAATTTTTAATGTTAAGAGCGGTGAAACCGAGATGAGCAGAGTATCGCGATTAAAAGCCAAAGCACGAAGCGGATATATAGGTTCGCAACTGTACGATATTTTTACTGGTATCAAGAAAGAACCTTCATCCACCAAAAAATAATTAGCGATGAAAAACAAAATAACAACCTTATTACTAACCTTCTGTATCGCTGTAGGTGCATTTGCAACACCACCACAACATGTTCCCGGCTATATGGGCAAGAAACTCAGTGTTGGAGCAAACGTGTCAACATTCTTCATGTTTGAAGATTTCTCAGATGTAACAGATCTGATATTCAGCACCCGCTTCTCGTATAAAACAGAATTAGCAGCTACCTATACCGTTGGTCGACGTGTTTCACTTGGAGCAAGTTATTATTTCGCAAAACAGAAGTACACATCTATTTCTTCTGATTATGTTTTCGGTTACAACTACACTACTGTAATGCCAAAAGAAGACTTTGTTGATTGCAAACTGCGCATCGTCGAATTCAACATGAAAATTTTCAGAAGAAACTTCCTTGCTCCAATCGGTCCTTATCATCAAATCGGAGTTGGTGTGGTGAAATACAATGCCAGTGCTCCGGGCGATTCTATTGTACTGGTTGATGCAGATAGTCCTTCACAAGTAAGGGGCATTGCTCGTATTCCAAGCGATCCTTATTCCTGCGTGAAACTTAGCTATCACATTGGCTACGCTGCTCCTGTTTTCAAGAATTGTTTTTTCAACTTCGCATTTGGAGTGAACTTCTTCCGCGGTGGCGATTCTCCAAAAATAAAAACATCAATCACGTCCTCAAATTATGCTTTGGCCATGATGAACAAACACATTCGCAGGCATAATTTTCTGGAATTTAAGATTGGATTCAGCTGGCTGGCACTTTAGTTTAACTCAACATAGCAAGAGAGAGAATTGCCCGCAATGCAGGAAAAGTAATTCCCGCAAAATGCAATCTGCGCTATTACAACACCCGATTCAGTAAAGAAATTTACAATACAGGTTTAGTCTTCCCGTGTTATTCTACTATGGTAAAGTCGAAAATACATATTCTTCTATTCTGCGCAGTTCTGATTCTGCTTTGCATTTCCTCTTCAGGAACAGCCCAAACAAAAGGCATTACCATAGGCTACTCACAGTTCTTTCAGACTACACGGGTACACAATTATAACAGCGAGCAAGTTGGTGGACATAGTATCGGCTACGGGATTCACTTCTCGCATACGTCAAGTACAGACCGCTACTTTATCAATTACAATATCGGTAACACCTGGTCACGCGATTCCATAGTCATTCATCCTGTCAACTCACCTCCCTCTAAAGGGATGCAACAACTGAATGTGCTCGATCTAGGTATCAACTTCGGAATAGGTCGATCCCTGCAGTTCAATTCATTTCTAGCACTGTATCTTGGAGGCGGGTTGCATTATGCACGCATTACCTACGACTACGCAGGCATAGCGCCTAAGTCGAATCCGGGAGTAACTACAGAATTACTCGCTTGCGCCAGATACGAATTCGAACATTTCTTTGTAGTAGGCACGTACAGTTACATGTTCACAATAAACGAAATGGATCTGCTTACCCATCGCCATGGTTTCCGCATAGGCATTTCACTCCCTTATCGAAGAGATTGATCGAAGCACTGCGAAAATTCTGAAGTAAACTAGAGTCTCAATTCTCGTGTCTCACTTCTCCTGTCTCCTGTCTCACGTCCAATTACATCTTCTCAGGAACCTCAATCCCCAGCAGCTTCATCCCGCTTTTAATCGTGCGCGCTACAGTAACACACAAATCAATTCTGAAATTTTTCAGATTCGCATCGGCTTCTTTCAATACATCGCAGGCATCGTAAAACTGGTTGAATGTTTTTGCGAGATCATAACAGTAAGCACCAATAACAGCAGGGGAATATTCCTTCGCAGCGTCCTGAATGATCACAGGATACGCCGCCAATAATTTGATCAACTCCTTCTCCTTCGCATGCATCTCTGCTGGTACCGCGTATTCTGGTACTGCATTCAATTCCGATTTTCTCCAAATGCTTTTGATACGTGCATGTGTATATTGAATGAACGGACCCGTGTTGCCTTGCAAATCAATGCTCTCTTTCGGATTGAAAAGCATTTTCTTTTTCGGATCTACTTTCAGAATGAAATACTTCAACGCAGCCATTCCTACAATATGAGAAAGATGATCTTGCTCCGAGGAACTCATGCCATCAATCAAGCCGCGCTCTGCTGCCATCTCACGTGCATCGTGTTCCATCGTATCAACGAGATCATCTGCATCAACAACTGTTCCTTCACGCGACTTCATCTTCCCTTCCGGAAGTTCTACCATTCCGTACGACAAGTGATACAATCCATCAGACCATGCGTAACCGAGTTTCTTCAAACAGACTTTCAATACCTTGAAATGATAATCCTGTTCGTTGCCCACTACATAAATATGCCTGTCGAATGGAAATTCTTTGTGACGTTCAACCGCAGTTCCTAGATCCTGCGTCATATAAACAGACGTTCCATCGCTGCGTAACAAAACCTTCTCATCGAGACCAGAATCTGAATTATCAATCACGACTGCACCATCTGTTCGCTTATGTAGTACTCCACTCTTCAAGCCATCGTCAACAATTGATTTGCCTAGGATGTACGTTTGCGATTCGTAATACGTCTTGTCGAATGTTACTCCCAGTTTTCCATAGGTTACGGCGAATCCTTCATACACCCAACCGTTCATCATTTCCCAAAGCTTGCGCACCTCCGGATTATTCGCTTCCCATTGCTGAAGCATTTCCTGTGCTTCAATAATCAATGGGGCTTTCTTCTCTGCATCTTCGTCAGAAAGTCCATCAGTCTTTAACTGGGCAATTTGTGATTTGTAATTCTTATCGAACTCAACGTAATACTTACCTACCAACTTATCGCCTTTCATTCCGCTCGATTCCGGTGTTTCTCCATTGCCCCACTTCTTCCACGCCAACATACTCTTGCAAATGTGTATTCCCCGATCGTTGACAAGGTTCACCTTCATTACTTTGTTACCTGCAGCTCCAAGCAACTCACTCACAGAATGTCCTAAAAGGATATTACGCATGTGTCCGAGGTGCAAAGGTTTGTTCGTGTTTGGTGAACTGTATTCTACCATAACGAACGGACTTGCATCGGAAACCGCTTTTCTGCCCCAATTTGCATCTTTACGCAAATGTTCGAATGCAGCAAGCCAGTATTCGGAACTGATTACGAGATTCAAAAAACCCTTAACTACGTTCCACGAAGCTACTTCAGGCACCTTCGCGTTCAGGTACTCGCCAATGATCTGACCTGTTTGTTCAGGACCTTTACCTGCTGCTTTAACGTACGGGAATACGACGAGTGTAATATCACCTTCAAATTGAGGATTGGTCTTTTGGAAGGTAACTGTATTGGGATCAATAGCCGTTGCAAACAGGTCATTAATTGCTTTTGCAACATGCCCGCTTAACAGCTGTTCTGGAGAATTCATCTTTGTTATTGTGATAATATTAATTCGAAATCTGTGATACAACCTTGGTGAGAATTTCGAATGTATTCTCTGCCATCAGGTTCTCTTTGTCAAGAGTTGGGTTGACTTCTGCCACCTCTACGCAACATACTTTCTCATTCTGAACCAATCTTACTAGTAAGGAACCGGCTTCTTTCTCAGTAATTCCGTTACGGACAGGTGTACCCGTTCCTTTCGATATAGAAGAATCCATGCTATCCACATCAAATGATATGTAAATAAGGTTGCATTGGTTCAAATGAGATAAAGTATCGCGGGCAATTCGCTCTACGCCCAATCGTCGGACTTCAGCTGTACTAAACGTCTTTACATGGTTCTTTTTGATCAAACCTGACTCTTCCGGTTCAACATCACGAACGCTGATAAACACCAGGTCGCGGTAGTTGATTTTAGGCACTATTCCGCCTATTTCTTTCAATTTCTTCCAATTATCAATCGTTTCACGGTCAGGACGGTTCATCTTATTGGACTGATTATCTTCTGCCAATGAAGCCGCCAACGGCATTCCATGTAAGTTACCTGAAGGTGTGGTCCATGGGGAATGTAGATCCGCATGAGCGTCAATCCATATCACCCCAAGACGTGATTTTGGATGCGCCATACGTATTCCGGCAATAGTTCCGCCTGCCGTAGAATGGTCACCAGCCAAAACAATTGGAAAAGTATTGGATTTCAAAGTCTTACTAACTTCTGCACCGATACGTTCATACATGGTTATCAATCCTTTGATTCGTTTCGCATAGGCACTTCCTTGCGACTCAAACAGAAGGTGATTCTCCGTTTTTACTTCAACCGACTCATGCTGACGGAAAATATTAGAACCATAATCGAGTGCTGCAATCTTAATCGCATCAACACCCAGGCTTGCCCCACGGGTTCCTGCTCCAATTTCGGACTTGACTTCGATGAACTTAATCTTCTTTGTTGCCATAAATTCAATTCGGTTTTTGTATAATAATCAATCCGCGTGAGTTACATTTGCACAAATTGAACAAAGTAACTAACCCGCTTTATCAAAATGACTACTAGGCAGATGGAAAACACTTACCAAAACCTGATCGAACAAACGTTCAACTTTCCGCAAGAAGGATTCCATGTGACTGATAATGAGCTGCATTTCAACGATATTCCACTAAAGGATATCATCAAGAAGTACGGCACACCCCTCAAAATCACCTATCTACCCAAAATAGGCCAGCAAATTCAAAAAGCAAAACGACTCTTTAACGTTGCAATGGCTAAAGTGGATTACAAAGGTAGTTATACCTACTGTTATTGCACGAAAAGCTCCCACTTTTCATTCGTTCTGGAAGAAGTACTCAAGAATGACGTCCATTTGGAGACTTCTTCTGCTTATGACATTCATATTATCAAAGACCTTCATCGCAGAGGGTTAATGGACAAAAATAAGTTCATTGTTTGTAATGGCTACAAGCGTAAGCCTTATCAATCGCTGATTACAGAATTGGCCAATGACGGATTCAATATTCTCCCTGTAATCGATAACAAAACTGAAATTGAATATTACGCGAAGTATGTGAAGGCGCCGGTAATGAAAATCGGTATTCGCATTGCTTCTGAAGAAGAACCCAATTTCCAGTTCTATACTTCCAGACTAGGAATTCGTCACAGCGAAATTGTTCAGTATTACAAAGAGAAAATTGAATCGAATCCGAAATTCGAATTGAAGATGCTTCACTTCTTCATCAATACCGGAATCAAAGACACCATTTACTACTGGACAGAGCTAGCGAAGTGTATGAAAGTATACTGGGAATTGAAGCGCATCTGTCCTACCTTGGATTCACTCAACATCGGCGGTGGAATGCCAATCAAAACTTCACTCGGTTTTGAATACGATTACGAATACATGATTGAAGAAATCATTTCACAGATCAAAAACTTCTGCGAGAATCATGAAATTGCAGAGCCGAACATCTTTACAGAATTCGGTTCATTCACAGTTTCAGAAAGCGGTGCCGCACTGTATTCCGTTGTTGATATGAAACTCCAGAATGATCGTGAGTTGTGGTACATGATCGATTCTTCTTTCATCACAACATTACCAGACACATGGGGCATCAACCAACGCTTCATTCTTCTTGCCATTAATCATTGGGACAGAGAATATCAGCCAGTAAATTTGGGTGGAATGACGTGTGATAGCATGGACTACTACAATACAGAAGCACATGCCAACAACGTGTATTTGCCTCGTGTAAGTCCTACAGAGAAAGAGCCATTGTATATAGGCTTCTTCCATACAGGCGCGTACCAAGAATCACTTGGCGGATATGGCGGAATTCAACATTGTCTGGTTCCTGCTCCTAAACATGTCCTCATTGATCGCGATGAAGACGGAGAACTGACCACTCGTCTCTTCGCCAAAGAACAAAGC
>Ga0114980_10000214_pt1 | contig 40558 bp, 30 predicted proteins | sample S_140806_EF_Meta_FD_87018 | JGI IMG/M metagenome (GOLD analysis project Ga0114980, IMG submission 87018) | Freshwater microbial communities from Lake Simoncouche, Canada to study carbon cycling - S_140806_EF_MetaG | ecosystem: Environmental > Aquatic > Freshwater > Lake | place: Lake...
TAAGAGGATTATCAGAATGATTTTTGGTCAACGAATCTTGCGCAAGGAATGTATGTTGCGAGGTTGACAAGACCGAATGGAGAAACGTTACAACAGAAGGTTGGTGTGGTGCGGTAGTTACGCACTCTATGGGAGAAAGTCTTTTCGAATCTCCTAAAAATCGCGATGCTTCTTCACATACTCAGTGATGTATTCCACAATCACAGAAGTATCTGTTCCAGGAGGGAACAATTGCCCAACGCCCATTTCATTCAACTTCTTCATGTCGGCATCTGGAATAATTCCACCACCAGTGAGTAGCACATCGTTCATGCCTTTCTCTTTCATGATGGTCATGATCTTCGGGAATACCGTCATGTGCGCACCAGAGAGAATGCTCACGCCAATTGCATCAACATCTTCCTGTAGCGCTGCATTTACAACCATTTCTGGCGTCTGACGTAGTCCGGTGTAAATGACTTCCATGCCTGCATCGCGCAGAAATGAAGCAATTACCTTGGCTCCACGGTCGTGACCGTCAAGACCAACTTTTGCAATAAGAACTCGTATTGGGCGATTCATCGAGCACAAAGATAATTATTTCTGCGGGTAGAAAGCTATCTCTCGCTGACTCCAGAATGGGTATGGTGGTCTAATTCTTCGAACTGCACGAAGAATATTGTTCCCGTATCTTTCTCCGTTTCGAACCAAATCAATCCGCCGCAGCCTTCAACAATGTTTTTCACCATTGCCAAACCTAATCCCATCCCTGTTGATTTGGTAGTGAAATTCGGAACGAAGATCTTGTCAATTACTTCATCCGATATTCCCGTTCCATTGTCTTTTACCGAAACAATGAAATGATTTTTCTGCTGAGAAAGTTCAACTATGACTTTGCCCTCGCGTCCTTCTGGAATCGCTTGAATAGCGTTGCGGAATAGGTTATTGAACACGCGCGGCAACTGCTCACGGTCACCGGAAATCATCATTTCTCCTTGCACCAAATCGCGGTATTCAAACTTCACACCTTCATCATTCTCACTAAATAATTCCAATGTGTTTTGCACAACAGTGCGCACATCCATGGTCTCCAAAACAGGCTTAGGCATTTTCGCAAAGTCAGAAAACGCACTGGCAATGGAAGAAAGTGTATCAATCTGCTCCAAGACCGTGCGCGATAGTCGCTCTACCTTTTGATCAATATCCGGAGCTTTGTCTTTGTATGCACGTTCGAGCAATTGTATACTCAAGCGCATTGGCGTTAGTGGATTCTTAATTTCATGAGCAACTTGCTTCGCCATTTCTCTCCACGCGCTTTCACGTTCTGATTGTGCAAGCAGTTCCGCACTATTGGAAAGTTCAATGATCATTCGATTGTATTCGCCAACCAAACTTCCAATTTCATCTTTGCTCTTCCATTCAATCGGATCATTTTTCTTTCCAAGTTTAACTTGACGCATTTTCTCCTGAATGAGTCGCAATGGATGGGTGAGATAATTGGAAATGAAAATCGCAGCAAGTACTGCAAGGGCGAACAAGAACACGTACACGTTGATCAATGCCACCATGAACGTAGAAATTTCTTTTTCCAAATCGTTCTGCTTTGCGAAATACGGAATGTTCAGATAGGCCTGCAGTTCTCCTTCTTTGTTTTTCACCGGAAGATATGCTGAGAGATACGCGAGGTTGCCAATGCTTTCGTCGTGAATGTATTCCGATTTTTTCATCACATTGATCTGGCTATACGCTTCAGGATTCATCTTACGCGACGCCAATCCTTCGTCAAATACTTTTGGTCTAGAAGAAGCATAGAGATTTCCTTCTGCATCATAAAGATTGATGTCTGTGAAAAACACATTGGAGAATTTCTTCAACAAGTACGTTGCATAATCGCGATACGAGGCAGTCAATTCATCGTCTTGCAGTTTACCTTCCACTTCGAGTACTACGGAATGTGCTTTCTCACTAATGATCTGGGCATTCTTCACTTGGTATTGCTGTCGGATGTAGTAAATGGAACCGGCACCGAATAATCCCAACGAGATAAGAACGATCATCACCAGTACCAATTGGATACGGTACTTGAATGTGAGATTTGAGAACGTTGGACCAGTGACCATCAATTGCCGCAAGAACAATGAAACAATCAATAGCAAACTGAAGAACGCGAAAATGTAGGAGAAGCTGGTTGTTTTCCCAAGCCAGCCTTCTTCTGTTTTGGAAAGCAGAACTACTGTTGTTTCATCCGGTCGAAATACAAGATGATCCCATCCATCTGTACTCACATAATCATACTGTCCGTTCCCTGGCAAAAATTCGGTGGAAAGACTGTATTGATATTGTCCGGAGTGATTGAGCAATTGTCCGTTCTTGTATTTGGCGTACGAGTAGTTGAGCAATTTTTGATTGAGTCCCAACTCCCGATCGAGTAGCAATTCGGGAAATCCGATTTCTTCCGACATCAGTTTCGAATCGAACTCGATAAACATTGTTCCTTGTCCGAGATGTGTTTCGTGTCCCGGTTGTTGCAGTACAATCTTCGCGAGATAACTGATTCTTCCTGTTCCGTTATTGAGATAGAACAATTGATCGCTGAATGTCGGAACGCCTTCCTTCTCGCACATTTCTTCGAAGTGAAGAATGTTGTCACTCCATGGTGAACTCGATCGCAGCAAAGGAGTACACATGGTGTCGAAGAAGGTAACTTTCACTTCGTATTTTTCCCAGTATCCGGAAAAATATTGCTGACGAATTCTCTTTTCAAACGCTCCGAAATCTTGATAAGGCATTTGCGAAGTGCGAATGAGCATTGTGTCTGTTGACAATTTGCTGTCGATCTCCGAGAATAAATGTTCTGCAATTGGATCCTGTTCCGCGGCGAGTTTTTCTGCAAACACAATACGGCTATCGTGTTCTTTATGCATCGCCTGCTTGAGCAGCATGTGCGTAGTGTAGAATGAAAACAGTAAAACCAGAAACACAATGATCGAAAACGAAAAAGTTTCTTCCTGGTTCTCTGTATCGCGAAGCATCAAAACAAACAACACGGCAAATGGCCAGAGTATCGCCAGCAAATCAACACTTCCGAAAAGATGATGAATTCCCGTAACTAGTGCAGTGCCTATAAGTAAAATCCACAATCTTTTTTTTCTCTTCAGTACAGAATGCTCTAGGATACGCAAGGTGCTTTCAGAGAGTAGAAAGAACGTGGCCAGCAACAACGCAATCATGAATATGCCTGTATAGCTATATTCAGAAAGACTGAAGAGGTTGTTCACTTGAAACGAAATGTCGGAGTTCTGCACCAAACCAGAAATCATGGAGTTGATGCCCCATGCCGCGAATGCAGGAATTCCCAGTAGTAATATGGCTGTGGAATGTATTTTCAATGCACTTCCATTCACTGCAACAGGGTGCTTCCTGAGATGCGTGTTCGTGTAAATTGTCAGATAAAATAGCAACACCACATTGATCAGGAAATCGCCGAGATTAGCATTCCAGAAGGAGGTTGCGTTTCCGTAATGCAGAGGACTGAACAAGGGTAAATCGTAAAACGTTCCTGGGAAGTGCAGTAAAATACTCAACGCGCGGAGAGCAATCACTGTCGCCAGAAAAACAAGAAGTGAACCGGTTGTGCCCATTTGCTGCTGCAATGCAAGACTGGTGCGGCGAAGAAATATCAATAAGAAAATGCTTCCTGCTACAATGAGGATTACATTGAGCAATACTTGCCAGAGCGATAACCCGGCAATACCTTGTTGCTTAAACACCAACGAGAACAAATAGGTTCCATCCTTTGAATGCACTGCATTGGTAGAAGTTGGTTGATCAATAACCACTTTTGTTTCTGGTGGCATTCGGAATCCTTCTGCAAAGGAATTGACCAAGTATTGATTCTCGTAGGGATATTCATTCTTGATCAGCAAAAGCCCTATGTAAGTTCTGCCTGTATTGTCTGTCTTTTGAATGGTTTCAAACCAGCCATTCCGCAAGCGGGTCACGCGCTGATCCAAACAAACTTCCTTCATGTAATTTTCTACGGCAGCAGAATTGTCCGACCAATATTTCAGCGTGTCGGCTTGGTAAATGAGCAGAACGATACCTTTTTCTTTGTACAAATTCCGTTGTCGTGTGCTCTGTTGAAGGAATATTTCATGATAGGTTTTGCCTTGCGCATTAGCGATCAAGGAATCCAACTGGCTTGTGAGCGTTAGTTCTTTTCTATGCAGTTCTGAAAGAAAGCCGGAAAGCCCTGGAGAAGTAGAGTTGCTCCCCGTAAATGCCGTTAGATACCCGAAAAGAAGGCAGGTAATAGCCAGCAGCAGGTAGCTGTAACGCGACTTGAAAAAAGACTTTACCTGTGGGAAACGTTGCATGAACAACAAATTTAACTCTTGTGAAGGACAATCCTTGGGCTAGCGTGTCCTTTCGCCGAAAAAACCATGCCACAACCGGTTATCGGTTCGGAGTTCGCCGTTCAACGTTCGGGTGTTGACTGTTTCGGGAATACAACGGTGAACAACGAACTCGTAACAGGAAACGGTGAACTGTGAACTATTTCTTAGCTTCGCGTACTATGGCAAAAAGAGTGACTCCCGTTCAGGCAACGGCCAAGGCAGCTAAAGGAGGAACCAAGATCTTCCATCTTCCGGAACTTGGTGAGAAAGGATTTCTGATTCTTCGCGACTTCAAACTCCAGGCAATTGTAATTGCTATTCTGGCATTCGGATTTTATATCAACACCAAAGACAATGAATACGCGCTTGACGATGATATTGTTATGCGCCAGAATACGTACGTGCAGAAGGGTGTGAATGGAATAGGAGAAATTCTTTCTAACGATGCCTACAAGAGTTTCTACGAAGGAATGGGCGTAGAACAACAATTATCTGGTGGTCGTTATCGTCCACTCTCTATTGTGAGTTTTGCCATTGAACAACAACTTTTCGGAGAAACTTACGGAGAGCGTTTTGAAGAAGTGCGCGATTCACTCTTCGAAATGCAGAAGAAGGGAATTTCCGATATCGGCAGTCAGTCGCGACTGATTGGGGAGAAAAATGCATTGGAGAAGAGTATCAAAGACAGCAACATTGCCATTGCAGGAACGCGACATATATTCCAAGTGTTGTGGTTCATTCTTTCGATGATTGTGATACTACGCTTTCTTCGCAACCACATTTTCCGTGAGAATACCGATCTCGCATTTCTGACTGTTATTCTCTTTGTCATGCATCCGATTCACACAGAGGTTATCGCCAATGTGAAAAGTCGTGATGAGATTTTCTCACTCATGTTCATTGTACTAACGTTGGAGTATTTCTTCCGTTATGACATTTCGAAGAAAAGAAAGGATGTTCTGTATGGATTGCTTTTCTTCTTCCTTGCATTCTTATCGAAAGAGTATGCGGTGACTTTGTTCGTGCTTATTCCGGCAGGACTGATGATTTTTCACAAGCGTAAATTCTCTGAATTGTTCGGCAAACTCGTTGTGCCTTTCGCAGCAATCGGATTGACGTACCTTTTCATTCGTATTGGTGTTGGCGGTCTCAAAGGCGGTCCTGTAGACAAGAAAAGTTTGGATCCGCTCAACGAGCCATACCTTTTTGCAAAAGGGCCACAGGAGTTCTTGTCCAAACTCAATCGCCTTGATGATTATGTTTGGCTGTTGATTTTCCCATTCCCACTTGCTGCGGATTATTCGTACCAGCACTTCCCTTATTCAAACATTACAGATCCAGGCGTATATCTTTCCGTTGCGGTCATGCTGGGAATGATTTACGGCACATGGAAGTTGTGGAAGATGCGTCATCCATTGGCATTCGCAATGTTGTTCTTCTTTGGATTTTTCTTCTTGATCAACAATATCGTCTTCGATATTGGTGCAACTATGGGAGAACGTCTGATTTATCATTCTTCACTAGGATTCTGTATGATGCTCGCTTGGGGAATTATTTGGTTGGGCGAGCGACTCGATGTGCAGAAAGCGAAAATCCTTGTCTTGGGAATAGTTGTTGCCATTGGTATTCCTTCGTGTATGCTTACACTTCAACGAAACAAAGAATGGAAGAATGATGAAACACTTTTCATTACCGATGTGAAAACACACCCTGAGAGTGCGCTATGCAATGGAAACGCGGGTGCTCGTTACATGGATCGTGGAATCAAGTTCATCAAAGGAGATTCAACCAATCAAGATTCTGTAAACTATTACGCTGACATTGCGATTGGCTATTTACAGAAATCAGTAGAGCTTCATCCACGTTACGCGAATGGTTGGTTGAACCTTGGTCTTTGTTATTACAACAAGAAAGATTATTTGCACGCTGCAGATGCGTGGGAAAAAACGTACGCCATCTTCCCAAATAACCCAATTCTTCAGGGTTACGCGCAAATGTTGGTGGCTATTGCCAATGAAAAAGCAGTGAAGAAAGATTACGCCGGATCTGCAGAGTTTTTCAATTACGGTTTGCGTTCCTATCCTGCCGACAGTAAGATCTGGGCGGACTATGCCGGAGCAAGTTTCATGTCGCAGAATTTTGCGCAGGCACAGGTTGCATTTGATCAAGCTTATCAACGCACTACAGATGAACAGTTGAAAGCGAATCTTGCACAAGGTTATCGCGCTGCACATTACAACGACAGTGTGCAAACGAGATGGAAAGCTGACTCGTTGAATCCAGATAACAACATCGCAGTGGTGAAAGGATTAATTGGTACTCCAGATTTCTATCCGCAATCCAGAAGACTCCTAGAGAAAACATTGGTATTGCGTCCTGGTGATGCAATAGCAACACGCATGTTGGATAGTCTTGCGGGTCTTGAGCAGAAATTGGTTGCTCCTGCGCCCGTCAATTCAGGCGGATTGAAGTAGAATGCGCCATGTAGCTCCGACCTTGTGTTCTGAATGTCAGTACTTTATAAGGCAACCACACATTTCACTGTTGAAAAAAGCATAACCCTTCGTTAACTTCTGTTTCGTGGGTAACGTTAAATTTGCAACAGATTCAGTTATGACCCTCAGAGAAGATATCCTTAAGAAGTACTTTGCCAAGGCTGATATCGGTGGAACGTTAAGCATCAACGACCTTCGCGATCGGGAATTTAGTGGGGAGCGGCTCACACTAGAAGAGCAAACTGCATTGAGCAACTTTGACCGGTACAGAATCGAAACATTGAATGGAATAATAGACGACAAAGAGTTCCACGAACGCTATCGTCAACTTCAAGTAATGGCTAATCTCGGCGACTGGAAAGATTTCTTGAACAACGCCAACGATAACAACTAGAACTCCCCCTGCTTTTTTTTCTTTGCCAAAGTCCTTATCGTTCGACGATGAGGGCGTATGTAAATTTTTGATTTAAGATTTTTGATTTACGATTTGGGAATAATGATTTGAAAGTTCCATCACCTCTCACGTCTCATGTCTGAAGTCTCATGTCTGAGACAAAAAAAACCAGCCAACTTTCGTCAACCGGTCTATTCGTAAATCGTAATTCTTAGTGATGATGTCCGCCTGGGCCATGAACATGCCCGTGATCCAATTCCTCACTTGATGCTTCGCGAATATCCAATACTTCTCCTGCGAAATGCAGTTCTTTTCCTGCAAGCGGGTGATTGAAATCCATTTTGATATTGCTCAGACTTACTTCAATTACTTTCCCCCACAAACGGTGACCTTCGTTGTCAACCATCGGAACGTTTTTTCCAACTGCGATAGTTTCTGAATCCAGCTTTCCTTCCTGATCCAAAAAGTTTTCTATTGGAAGATTAACGATATGATCAAGCTGGAATTCTCCGTATCCGTTTGCAGCAGTTACGCGGAAATCAAATGTATCGCCTACTGTTTTTCCTTTCAGGTTCGCTTCAAAATCAGGCAGCAATTGTCCTGCTCCGAACAAAAACACAAATGGATCTTCAGTTGAAGTTTTTTCGATGGTGATTTCTGCGCCGCCGTTTTCGCCGGGAACAGTAAGATGGTAATTCACCGATACCACTTGTTTTTCAGAGATTGTCATCTGCAATAATTTTGAGTAAATTTTCTGTCGCGAAGGTAAGAATAAGTTCGGAGTGAAGCCCTTGATCGCAAAACCATAACCTACTTCATCACGTTGCCGTATTTTCATTATGTGATTCGCCATCAATCCGCTATCTTTAGATCAACAAACCCTGTAGATTACTTTTTCCCCAGAATATGCCCGAGTACAACGGTTCTATTAGTTCCAAGCTTCCCCGCGTTGGAACCACCATCTTTACGGTAATGTCCAAAATGGCCGCCGAACATCAGGCGATAAACCTTTCACAAGGATTTCCTGATTTTGAATGCCCACCGCGATTAATCGAGCTGGTCAATAAGGCCATGAAATCCGGCCACAACCAATATGCTCCTATGCCGGGTATTCTTCCGCTTCGTGAAGTAATTGCAGCGAAAACAGAAGCTCTTTATGGTACCGCATACAATCCGGAAACTGAAGTTACTGTTACCGCCGGAGCTACTCAAGCAATTTACACAGCTATTGCAGCAACCATCCGCGATGGAGATGAGGTGATCATTTTTGAACCTGCATACGATTGTTACGAACCGGCTATCGAATTGAATGGCGGAAAGCCGGTGTTTATTTCTCTCAAAGCTCCGAACTACAATATCGATTGGAACGAGGTTAAAAAAGTGATTAACCATCGCACCAAAATGATCATCATCAATACACCGCACAATCCTACGGGAGCTGTGATGAGTGCTGAGGATATGAATCAACTGGATAAGCTCACGCGCAACTCAGATATCATTGTGTTGTCTGATGAAGTGTACGAGCATATACTTTTTGACGGACGTACACATGAAAGTGTTTCCAAATATCCCGGATTGGCTTCACGAAGTTTTATCGTTGCTTCTTTCGGCAAAACATTTCATACAACCGGATGGAAAATGGGTTATTGCCTTGCACCGAAACAACTCATGGCGGAGTTCCGAAAAGTGCACCAGTTTTTAGTTTTCTCGTGCAACACGCCCATGCAATACGCATGCGCAGAGTTTCTTGCAGATAAGAACCATTACCTTGAACTCGGGCAGTTCTATCAGGAGAAGCGCGACTATTTCGTGAAGCTCGTACGCGGGTCTCGCTTCTCAATGGTTACTGCGCCGGGAACCTATTTTCAACTCTTGCAATACAATTCAGTTTCCAACGAAAAGGACACTGATTTCGCAATTCGTCTGCTGAAAGAGAATGGTGTTGCTGCCATTCCTATTTCGGTATTCTATCACAAACCAGTGTATGATCATATGTTACGTTTTTGTTTTGCGAAGAAGAACGAAACACTTGAAAAGGCTGCAGAGTTGTTGTGTAAAGTTTGATGCTTACTAATTGCGCAAATTATGTCTGAATATTTGAAAATAGCTGCTGTGCAAACTGCTCTTCATTGGGAAGACAAGGAAGCGAATCTTCATATGTTCGAAGAGAAACTTCGTGCGTATACAAATCCTGTTGATGTTATCGTATTGCCGGAAATGTTCACCACCGGATTCTCGATGCAGCCTGCAAAATTCGCAGAGAAGGCAGATGGCCCGACTTTAGCGTGGATGCAAAAACAGGCATCATTGAAAAATGCAGCCATCACCGGCAGTTATATTGTTGAAGAAGAGGGAAAATACTTCAACCGACTTCTTTGGGTGAATGCAGACGGCTCGTTTCATTTCTACAACAAACGCCACTTGTTCAGAATGGCGGGTGAAGAGAAACACTACGGTGCGGGCGACAAGAAACTAATCGTGGAAGTAAAAGGTTGGAAAGTATGCCCGATGGTGTGCTATGATCTGCGTTTTCCAGTTTGGAGCAGAAACCGTTTCTCGAATACCGAGGGTAAGATGGATGCGGAGTATGATTTACTCATCTATGTGGCCAACTGGCCAGAGCGTCGTTCTCACGCTTGGAAAACTCTTTTAATGGCGCGAGCAATGGAAAATATTGCCTACGTGACGGGCGTTAACAGAATTGGAAACGATGGAAACTTCATCTACCACACTGGAGACTCTGCATTCTATAATTTTCGCGGAGAATTGATTTCAGGTGCAATGATCTCCACCGAAGAAATTATCTCCGAGCGTTTTTCCATGCAGGAGCTACGCGAATTCAGAAAAGCATTCCCTGCTGGATTGGACGCCGACGCTTTTGAACTGAAGTAGATCACTCTAATCTCCACTCTACGTCCATGTCCCACCCTGCACGGATACGCACTGGTGTAGCGTAATAAATAACTTTTTCGGGCTGACGTTTTTCTTGATAATTACCAGTCGTCCACAGTCCATCACCATTGGTATCGTAAATAATACGCACACGATAATTTCCTGCTGGAATCAGTGGGAATCTGCACTCCGAAGTGCCGTTCACTAGCGTATCTTTAATCACGCGATCTTTCTCATCAACTACTTGCACTATGTATTTCCCAGGAGAAAGTAGCGGCAACTTCACGTAAAAATTTCCGAACTGTCGTGCAGGCATCACTACAAACGAGGAACGAATCGTATCGCTTTTTTGTCCATACCAATCTACTAGCGCTCCTGATGGAATGAACAAATAGAAGCTACTGTCTTCTGGAAATTCATTGGTAAAACGGATCGTTCTTTTGTTCGGGCTGGTTTCGATTTTCGGAACAAGTGTATCTGCTCCGCGACGGAACACAATTTTCTTCTCATCCAGTGAGCGAATCGGATTCGTAGACGAGATCACAAGTTGGTTACCCGGAATCATTTTACCTCCAAGAGCATTGTTGCTAAGCACAAGCGCGCGCGCATCTGCAACTCCAGCTCGGCCTGACTTTTTGTTACCGGGCTTGTTCAGACGCATTGGAATCGTATCCAACACGGTCTTACCTGAAGACACAACAAATTGCACAGAGTCCAACTCAACTTTGGCGAACCAAATATTAATCGTATCCCCCGTAGGTGCGTATTCAATAATTGGATCCATACTAGTTGGTAATGCGGGCACAAATTGTACGGAAGGTTGTTTGATAGGCTGATTGTAGCTGAGTTGAAAACGCCCTGGAGATTGTTGCATACTCCGCGAAAGAAACTGTTCTGACGATTTTTCCTGAAATAGTTTCAGACGAACAGAATCGGTATTGGATTGTAACGTGAGGAGCGAATCTGAAAAGGCGATACGTTCAGCTTTTGAATTGTAGAGGTAGTCATCACCATCGTCTTCCAATGCAAAAATTCGGTAGGTGGCAGGTGCAAGATTTGTGAGCCGAAAGTTGCCTTGTTCGTCAGTGCGTGTGTAGTAGTACGGTTTCTCTTTGTAAACTACAGAATCGCCGGTGTTGCGATAAAGCATGACCAGAATTCCTTTCTCCGGTCGTAATGTTCTTGCACTTACCACATGTCCACTGCATTCCAGCGAGTCGATAAAGTTGCCAGTGGAAAATACATACTGAAAGTTAGTCAACACATTGTTTTCGGTAATATCTCGAATGGCTTTCCCGAAACTGACAGAGTAGGTAGTGTTCGCGTCAAGTGTGTCTTTGAATTGAATGATGAGATCTTTCTTGCGAATCGTTACTTCTGGTCTGCGTTTTACTGCAGGAGATATAATCAATTGCTTGTTTAGATCATTCAGTGCAATGTATTCATCGAAGCGAATGACAATGCGTGTTCCTTGAAAGTTAACAGCAGCACTGTCGGGTTCGTACTGCACTACTTTTGGTGGAGTAACATCTTTTGGTCCGCCATCGGGCGTTACAATTTGTGCGCAGGCTGAAAACAGCAACAACACAGGAAGAAGAACTTTCCTAAGCTGCATAGTTGGTCATTGTTCGCCCGATCCACGTGCAGATTTCACCAAGATGTTTTTCATCTACCGCGTCAAAGTCATTGAGTTGATCACTGTCAACATCCAAAACCATTGCAACATTTCCGCTCGCATCAAGAACGGGGACAACAATCTCCGATTTACTCGCCGAGCTGCAGGCAATGTGCCCGGGAAACAATTCCACGTCGGGAACAAGAATGGTTTTCTTCTCGTTCCAAGCTGTTCCGCAAACTCCGCGCCCGCGAGAAATGCGTGTGCAGGCAACAGGACCTTGAAACGGACCGAGTATAAGTTGATCGTCCTTCACGAGGTAAAATCCCACCCAGAAAAATCCGAATGTTTCTTTTAGTGCGGCCGCAATGTTGGCGAGATTGGCTGTAAGGTCTGATTCGCCTTCACATAATGCGTTCAGTTGCGGGAACAAGGAAGTATACTTCTCCGCTTTGGTATTTCCGCTTATGATGAGGTTCTCGGCCATGATTCAGGGGTCAAAGATCGGATTTTGTACGTTAGTCTCTTGCTGAAGCGAGTGAAACTATGCTAATACGCACATTCGGGATGTTGAGCAATGGCAATACACAGGCTTCAATGGTAGCTCCGGTGGTAATTACGTCGTCAACGACGATCACATGCTTGCCTTCCAGGTTTTTCTTTGCAGGTACAGCGAAAACTTCTCCTACGTTATCCCATCTTTCCTCCCGGTTCTTGCGTGTTTGAGATGAAGTAGCCTTCAATCGCACAATGGCATGTTCATCATATGGAACATTCATCGCTTCTGAAAGTCCTTGTGCAAAGCATGTAGCTTGGTTATAACCCCTACTTTCGAGCTTTTCTTCATGCAATGGAACCGGAATAATCAGTCCGGCTGTTAAAAATGGTGAAATATCCTTGAGAATGCTGCCATAATACTTACCGGCTGCAATACCGGCATCCTTGCGCCCGTTGTACTTCAAATTATGAACGAGTTCCTGAACTTTGCCGGTTCCCGAGAATACAAAACAGGATGCGGCTGCCTCCAATGGAAATCGACCCCAAAACACACGTGCGGCAGGGTTTGCGGCCGGATTGAGTTCATCCATGGTTCGCGGCAATTCAGCCTCGCACGATACGCAAAATCCTTCTTCACCCTTCACGAGATTGCCGTTGCAGGCGGCGCAAAGTCGGGGATAAACAAGACCAATAAAATCTTCGGAGTACTCAACAAATCTTCCGGCAACCATAATTGATTAATTTTGTCCCAAAGTACGGAATCACATTTGCTCTATAAAAGTAAAGGATAATTAAAAAAAACAATGGACGATCAGAAGAACAACGAGAAGCAGAACAACAGAAAGCTTCATTTTATTTACCTCGCAATTATATTTCTGCTGGGTGGATTGTGCGTATACCTCGTTACTGAAGTAAGCGGACTCAAGACAATTGTTTCTGAACGTACCATCACCATTAATCAGGTGATTCAGGAGCGGGAAGACGTAAAAAGCGACCTCGAAGATCTAAAAGCACAGTACGCCGAACTTCAAACTACTGATGCCGGATTGAACGCACAGTTGGAAGAGAAGAAAAAGTATATCGACTCGTTGCTTGTAGAAGCGGATAAGCATAAAGGTGATGCGTTCATCATTGCTAAACTGAAGAAAGAAACACAAACTCTTCGTGCCATCATGAAGGGTTATATCGTAACAATCGACTCGCTGAACACGCTCAACAATACATTGCGAGCTGAGAAGCAGGAAGTATTAACCGCGCTTGATGAAGAGAAAGGAAAAGTAACGGCTGTAACGAACGAGAAATCGTCTTTGCAATCGCGTATTGATAAAGCAGCATTACTTTCAACATTGAATGTGCGTGCAACCGGAGTAAACAAATCGCGCAATGGAAAGAAAGAGTCGGAGACAAACAAGGCAAGCAAGACCGATAAATTGAAAGTGGCGTTCGACATCGCTGACAACGACCTTACAAAGCCTGGAGCACACACAGTGTATATCCGTATAATGACGCCGGATGGTAAGGAATTGACGAAAGCAGAAGATCCAGATCATCAGTTTTCATGGGCTGGCGGAAACAAAGGTTTCTTTGCTGCGCGTAAAGCAATCGACTACCAAAATCAGTCAATGAGCGTGTTGATGTATTGCGATAAGCAAAATGAAAACGATGAGTTTCTACCCGGTTTGTACCGTATAGAGATTGTATGTGATAACGCTATCATCGGAGAGACGACAATGACCCTTCAGTAAACTGATTTGTCAAATTCAGTGATGGCCTTTTTCCTGTTCTACGAAGAGCTGAGGGCTGTTACGTGATGTGACTTTTCGAAATTTCCCGATTGCGTCAATGGTGTTGCAGTGCAGTAAGAGATAAACGTGTCGGACATTTCAGGTCTGGATCAATCGAACTCCACACTGGTAGGTTCTGCTTAAGCACTTACCAAAAACCACTTTGAACTCAGGCGGCGCTTTATTAAATTGCTCATCATGAATAAAGCGCTACTCGCAGCATTGCTCTTTCTGGTTGGCACAGCCAATGCGCAGGTAGTTCAGCAATGGGTGAATGTGTACGACAATTTCAACGATACTGACCGGGTTCGTGATATGGTCGTTGACCGCAATGGCAACGTTTACGTTACGGGTTCTTCCTGGGGTAATTCGATTGAACAGGAAAATTTCGTTACGATCAAATACAACACTCAGGGTTCAGAATTGTGGAGACGGGAATACAACAACAACAACGGTCCTGATGTTGCCCGTGCCATTGCTCTTGATTCTTCTGGGAATGTGTACGTAACCGGATCTTCTTACAATGGTTCAATAGACCAACTTGATTATGTCACGATCAAATACGATTCCGCAGGAAATCAGCAGTGGCTCGTTGACTATGATAACTCGAGTGGCGATGACATTCCGTATGCTATTGCCGTAGACCCATCGGGTATTGTATGGATAACCGGTACAAGCTACGACGGTGGCGGTGATCAGAATGACATAGTCACTATTTGCTATTCTGCAAGTGGTACACAGCAATGGATCCGAGACTACGATAATACCTTTGGTGATGACACCGCATTTGCAATTGCTGAAGACCAAGTAGGCAACGTATACATTACGGGAAGTTCATATGGCGGACCAGTGGATCTGCAGAATCTGACCACGATAAAATACAGCCCAAGCGGTACGCAGTTATGGATTGCTGAGTACGACAATTTTAATGGCAACGATAAGGGAGAGGGCATCGTGGTTGATTCCGCAGGTGCTGTATTTCTTACAGGAACAACATGGGATGGCTCGGTCGACAAAGAAGATTACGTAACCATAAAATATTCGACTGCGGGAGTTCAGATGTGGATGGCAGAATATGATAATTACGACGAGACTGATTTAGCGCACGCCATCACTCTGGACCGCTTCGGTAATGTTTATGTCACAGGACAGAGTTATGATAATCCAACAGATCAATTTGACTACACCACCATTAAGTACAGTGCCGCAGGAATGCAGTTGTGGGTGCGGGATTATGACAACTTCAATGGAGAAGATATCGCTTGGGATATCGCTTGCGACAGTAACGCAAGTGTGTACATCACCGGTCAAAGTTACGATGGCATTGAACTGGAAAATATTGTGACGATCAGCTACACAACAACAGGCGTACAGCAGTGGTTGCAATCTTATGACAATTTCAATCGCTTCGATGGAGCAATAGCGATTCAGTTGGATCAACAGGGCGGCGTGTACGTTGCGGGCGCAAGTGAGCGGAGTATTGAAGAACTCAACTACGTTACAATAAAATATTTTGTTCCTGCTCCTTGTGCTCCCGTCATCGTTACTGTGGCTCAAGATACTTTCTACTTGTGCAATGGAGGAAACGACAGCGTTCAACTGAATGCCAGTGGAGGCGTGTCGTGTCTATGGACTCCTGCAACAGGACTGAGTGATCCTGGTTCATTTTCCACTAATGCGGCTCCTGTCACTACAACAAATTATACAATCACTGTGTACGACAGCTCCGGTTGTCCGGGTACGGCGTCTGCACTGGTGATTGTTTTACCATCGCTGCTGCACACAGAGCATAAATGGATTTGTCAGGGTTCCACCTACATGTTTCCTGATTCTACTCTTCAGGATACCGCTGGTACACACTGGAGCTATTTCTCTACCATACATGGGTGCGACAGTACAATCATCACAGTGCTGCATGTTGATTCAATGCCACCTGATACTTCCGTTACTATTAGCGGTCCGCTGATGACAGCGAATGACACCGGCGCATATATGTACATGTGGATCGACTGTAATAACGGCGGACAATTTATCCCCGGAGAATATAATCAATCGTATCTCGCACCCGCGAATGGAAACTATGCCGTCATTGTAATTAACTATCCTGGTTGTCGCGATACATCATCCTGCATTAATATTACCAGCGTAGATATTTCGGTTCCGCAATACAATTCGCAAGAAGTTTCGGTTTACCCGAATCCAACGGACGGATCATTTACAATTGATTTCGGAGCACTGATACCCAAATCGGAAATCTTGATTACTGATGCATCAGGCCGAATGATTTTCGTAACGACAGCAAACAATCAGCGCACGTCAAATATCGATGTAGATCTATCACCGGGAGTTTACCTGATAACCGTGAAGTCCGAAAGCAATACGTCTTTTCAGAAACTGATTGTGGAGTAGTACAAGCCCACTGCTAACTGCTCCTGCCCACTGTCTCCTCTCTTCCCTAAAACATAGCTCTAACCTGCGCAGTACCCGTATGAATTGGCTTATTGTCCGGTGTTTTTCTGCCTTCGTAACCGAGCGTCAGTTGCAGACTTCCGCCCAAACTTTGTTGCCAGCCTGCACGCCATGTGAAGTTTTCCCCGGGCTTCAACCCTTCGAGCATTTCGTATCCCGTGGTCGATGAAACCGTTCCGGTGTAAGCAATTTTGAAGTAATTGAACTCCGCTGTCATTCCGCCTTTCGATGCTTTCGATAAACGAAATTCGATTCCCATTTTTTGGAGATTGGTAGTTTCTCCTCCCAAATCCGCAGTGTTTTTCTTCTCGGCATAACGGTAAATCAAGCTCACGCGGAATGTCGTTCCGGGCTGATAACTGAAGCGAGGCTCTGCTTCATAGTAGTTGATGTTGTAGTTCCGTGTAGAGAAATACTGCGACGAATTGGTTTTAATTCCGTTTTTGTATTCGGTTTGAAATGAAAACGCCCGTGTAATATTCCACCGCAAACGGATTTGATGAAACTCATTGCCACGACTTTCTAAACCATTCGTCAATAAGTTTTTTCCTCGCAATTCTTGCCAGGTATAATCTATTCCGAATTTACTCGAAAGCTGATTGAAGAAAACGGTATTGCGCACTGTTGCATTCAATGAAACCAATGCGGTATCGCCTGCATCATCAAGCTGAGGTACAAACGCGTGCTCAATGGCATCACTCATCGTCTTTCTGTCAACGCGATATACTGCCTGATCGGAGAAGCGTGCAATGAGTTTACGAATTCCTTTCTTCTGCTGCCACGCTTGCGGAGTTTTCAATTGTACGCTTTGTGAAAACTGACTGGTGTACACTTTCACAAATTGACTCGTCGGTGTATATACGCGGATATATTTCGCTTGATCGCTAAACAATGCAATCTCAAATTCATTGAGTTCTTTTACTCCGTTGTTATTGTAATCTGTCCACGCATAAGCTCCTTGCCCTGCCGGAACTTCCAAGTAGAAAAATTCTTTCTTTACTTCCAATCCTGATCCTGCTTCATAGAATGTAGCAAGATTGGCCACGCCTTTCAGCAGGCGCACGGAGTATTCTACACGACCCACTACTGTGTTATCCGGCTGAACAGTCGTGAGCAAATAGTTTTTGATTGCCAGCTTGCGATAACTGGCTGTAATATTCAGGCGCTGATTTTTCCATTGGTTAAATCCGAGTGTGGCTCCAACGCTTTCTCCTAGTGTGGTAAGGTCAAGCAAGGTGTAGCGAGGAAGCCAATCACTTCGTTGTCGGTAGAATACTTTTCCGAATGTCTTGGAAGAATCTCCTGCTTGCACGAAGCCTTCCCATTCTACATACCCGAAACTTGAACCTTGCAGTGTATCAGTGGTTGGCTTGCGTATTTTGCTGAATTCTGCTTCCTGCCATCCGCCTACTGCTATGGTTTTCTTCAACGGAATTGTCACGGTGATTCGCTCACGTTTAAAATCTGTTTTTCCGTAGTTCCCTCCCGAATTGAGAATACTGGCGTTCAACGATACACGCAGATGTTTGGCATTGTAAGCGGCAACAACTCCATTTTTCAATCCGGTATAATAAGCTCCTTCATTGAAGGCGGAAAAATCATAACCGGTGAGGAATTTTTGTTTCATCGAACCGTAACGAAATGAAGTGATGACCATGTGTTGATCTGCTGTTGGCGTACGGACAGAGGAGAAGCCAAGATTCCAGTCGCGTTCAAATTCTACCGGCCGATAGCGCTCAATGAATGTGAAGTACCGACTTGTGTATTCGTATTTCACATTGGCAGATAGCTCAAGTGAATCACCAACTTGCTTTTTCTTTCGGTACGAAACGGATCCTGCGTAGCCTTTATCGTCATAACTGTCTATAGGTGAAAATGTGTTCTGATCGTAGGTACTCATCGCGACTTCTGCAGCAAACGCGCTGTTCTTAGACATGTAGTTAGTTCCTGCAGTAACCATCTGCCTTTTCTTAGGTGTGATGATCACAATAACGGGCTCATAGTCACCTTGAGGGACGCCTCCAACAGGAGCAATCCAGGCAAACACTTTCCCATTGGCTGACGCATTCACTTGTTTGTAGTTTCCTTTACCGCTTCCTACATACCAGAATGTACAACGCCACACGGCGCTGTCAGGATTGGTGGAGTACACGTAAACGGGAGAATACAAAATGCTGTTAACCGTGGTGTCAATACGCGCGTAGCGTACCTCGCTTGCGGAATATCCTGCGCTGTCTGCGCCGGGAATCACTGCTTTGTTTAGCGTATCACCTACTGCAGCAAGAACAAAAACATCTTCGTCTGTCAGTGTTTGTTGTACAGGTTGATTCTTGTGGTCTTGCTCTGAAAATGCATTAACGGTAAATCCGTATTTGCGTTTTTCATTACCGGTTTCCCAAGTAATTCCACTATGTACCAATGAGCGTGAATAGTTACGATCGCTGTATTGAAATTCAACAACAATGCGCTTGTCTTTGGTAATTTGTTGCTTGGCGGTGAATGTAATTTCCGAAGTGTTGTAGTCAATGATGTAATCATTCTCTTGTCCGCGAACCATCAACTTACCATCAACATACACTTTCTCTGTTCCGGAAAGCACGATGATGAATATTTCATTTTCTGCTCCTTTCAATCGGTACGGACCTTGATTGCCTTCAACTCCTTGAATCACATTGCGTGCAAATTTTCCTCTGGAAATGGCTGCTGCGCCGGTCACTTTCAGAACAGGCCCGTAGTTCAATGGTTTGATGTTCTGATTTTGATTTCCGTTCAGCAGTTCGGGCTTCATCGGTTTGCTCAACGGAATTGTTGACGTAACGGATAGACCTTGTCCGCGCTTGTTGAATTTCATAAAGTAGGCATCCGGCCGCTCAGTGAAAAAGTCTCCTGCAACGAGCTTCGTGGTTTTTGATGTGAGTTGAATGTACACACGATCAAACTCCTGTAGTTGTTGTGTTGTTCCATCGGCTTGAATGGGAAGATTGTCATCTGTGGCAACCATCATCAGGTCAACATTGTCTGTGAGTCTACCGGAAATCTGCAGATTGAGATTGGAGTTTACGGATACATCTCGCGTATTGCCGAAAGAAATTCCGCGCGACAAACTTCCGCTCTTGTTCAAGCCTCCCATTGCAAACGGATCATCCGCTTTTTGTTTTTGTGGTGTGTAGAGAAAAGGGTTCACCCGGTTGTCGGGTTGGGATGTCATGGCTATTTGATTCTTGTGTGCGTTGGACTTGGTAAACAAAATCGGGAATACTTCATAAGAAACGCGCAAGCTGTCGCTGGAAGTGTTCTTAGTTAGAATGAGGACTGCGGAGCCGGCATCTAAATGATAATCTACAGTATCGCGCAATGCAACTCCTCCGAGTGTTGCATGAAACGTAGCGGGTACAATACTCAATGTATCCAACACAATTGTATCATTGGCAGCTGAAAATGTTTTCACACGCCCTGGAAAAAATGCCTGTCCTCCGGCACGAATAGTGCAGAAAAGAATGAGCAGCAGTACCAGTTGGCGAATCGACATTAGTGTATAAAGTTACGACATAGCGTACATGAATTTGGAATTACGAAGTACGATTTATGGAAGATGACTGTGTAACCCGAAGATACTTGACTGTATACTGATAAATCGTAAATCTCATATCGTAAATCTTAAGTCTTAAATAGTAATTTTACCTTCACACAACGCAATTCCATGACCAAAATTATATCCTACAACGTAAATGGCATTCGTGCTGCATTAACCAAAGGTTGGATCGACTGGGTTCAGCAGGAAAATCCTGATGTAATCTGTCTGCAAGAGATCAAAGCAGATGCAGATCAGCTCGATTTATCTCTGTTCGAAAAAGCGGGATATAAATACCACTATTGGCATTCTGCAGAGAAGAAAGGATACAGTGGCGTTGCAATATTATCGAAGAAGAAACCAACGCATGTTGAGATTGGCACAGGAAATAAATTGTATGATGCAGAAGGGCGCATAATACGTGCTGATTTTGGAGACTTGTCGGTGATGAGCGCATATTTTCCTTCTGGAACAACTGGCGATGTGCGGCAGGATTTCAAATACGGATTTATGGATTTCTTCCAGACGTACATTGATAAGTTGAAGAAAAAAAGACCGAACCTTGTCATTGGAGGTGATTGGAATATTTGTCACAAACCGATTGATATTCACAATCCTGTAGGCAATGCTAAGTCCAGCGGATTCTTGCCGGAAGAACGCGAGTGGATCGGGAGGTTTATGGACAGTGGATTCATTGACTCGTTCCGTCACTTCAACAATGAACCGCACAACTATACCTGGTGGACCTTCCGCTTCAATGCGCGCACCAAGAATTTGGGTTGGCGAATCGACTATCAAATGGTGAGCGAGACATTGCTCAAGGACTTGAAGGCTGCTGCTATTATGCCAGACGTGAAGCATTCCGATCATTGTCCTATATCTTTGACAATCAGATAGGTAGCGCCAGACCTCATTGCAGATTACTCTTTTTCAATGAATTGACATTTTCCAAATCGTGGAAAATCCTCCGTCAATGGACGTTTTTTTGCCTATTTTAGACGCTCGAATAAACGCTGAACCATTACGAATATGAAAAGAATTGCGGGTGCTCTAGTTTCTGCTCTGCTTATTGGAGCTGTCATTGTTGGTAGCAAAGGTTGCTCTTCCGGCCCGGAAGAACACACTGGAACGCGTGTTGCACAAGGCCCAGTTAAATACGGTGGCGTTTTCCGTATGAACGAATTGGAGGATTTCCGTACGCTTTATCCGTTGAATATTGTGGAAGTTGTGGGACACCACATTGGTTCTCAGGTGTACGAAGGTTTGGTGAAATTCAACCAGAAAGATTTATCTGTAGTTCCTGCATTGGCAAGCCGTTGGGAAGCGTTAGACAGCAACATGCGTTTTGTTTTCCACTTGCGCAAAGGTGTTTTGTTTCATGATGATCCTTGCTTTTCAGAAACACAAGGCAAAGGTCGTGAGTTCAATGCGCAGGATGTGAAATTCTGCTTCGACCAACTCTGCACGTCTTCTCCAAACAACCAGCAATTCAGTTCTACATTCAAAGACCGCGTTGTTGGCGCTAACGAATATTACGCTGCAACAGAGAAAAATCAATTCCCTGCGGGTGGTGTTTCTGGTGTGAAGATTCTTGATGACTCAACCATCGAAGTAACGCTTGTGCATCCGATGCCAGGCTTCCTTTCGATTCTTGCTACGCAGGGTGGATGGATTTATCCGAAAGAAGCTTTGGATAAGTACGGAGATGACATGCGCAAACAGTGCGTTGGCACCGGTCCTTTCCGTGTGAAAAGCATCAAAGAAGGCGAAGCTGTTATTCTCGAGTACAATCCTACTTACTGGATGTTCGATGAAAACGGAAATCGTCTCCCATATCTTGATATTGTTCAATTCAGATTCATCAAAGACAAACGATCAGAAATTATCGCATTCCGCAACAAGGAATTGGATATGGTCTTTCGTTTGCCAGTTGAAATGGCGAAGGATATTTTAGGTGAATTGGACGAAGCAAAAACGCATGGAGCTGATTTTGTTATTCAAACTTCTCCTGCAATGAGTTTGACATACTACGGTTTCCAAAACAAGATGGCGCCATTCGATAATGCAAAGGTTCGTCTAGCATTCAATTATTCGATCAATCGTCAGGAAATTGCAGACAAGAAATTGAATGGTGATGCAATCCCAGGTATCTACGGAATTGTTCCGCCTGCTGTAATTGGTTACCATGCTGATAGTCTTCACGGTTATACGTATGATCCTGATAAGGCACGTAAACTTCTTGCTGAGGCTGGTTATCCAGGTGGAAAAGGTTTCCCTGAAATCACTTTGCAAATCAACAGCGGAGGAGGAGATCGTAATACAATTACCGCTGACTACGTGGCACATCAACTCAATGAAGTGCTTGGTATCACTGTGAAAGTAGAAACCATGCCGTTCGCGCAACACCTTGAGTCAAGCGAAGCAGGTAAGACATTATTCTGGAGAACAGGTTGGAATGCAGATTATCCAGATCCTGAAACGTTCCTCACTACACTTTATAGTGCGCACATTCCTACGGATATGAATACGCGTTCTTCTGTGAACTCTGTGCGTTACTCAAGTCCACGTTTTGACTCGTTGTTCATCGCTGCAGTTCACGAAGGAGATCCAACGAAGCGTGCAGATCTTTTCCTTCAAGCTGATCGCGTGCAAATGGAAGAAGGTGCGATCATGCCAATTTATTATGAATTGAATGACCGCCTTGTTCAGCGCAATGTTCGCAACTTCGATATCAATCCAATGGAGTTCCGCGACATGACACGCGTATGGCTCGATACAGAAGAAACGCCTGCGGGAGGTAAAGACACTGCTAAGAAGTAATTTCCCAATGAATGAAGGTCGGCATTGAAGCACTAGTTTCAATGCCGATTTTTTTGCTGCACAGCGAAGAAGACACACAACAATTCGGCATTTTTCTCCAGAATAATGGCCTCTGTTACCTGGGGCACAATTTGTGCAGCGAAAGTGGAGTAGTAGAGGCGATTGTTGACTATGGATTTCACTGAACACAGGTTAATAACTTGCGCGTGAAGTGATGTCTCATGCCTCTCAACTCTTTATCTTTGGTGAACGATGACAAACACTAACTCCATCACTATGACCAGAAAAGTAGTCGCTGCAATTGTAGTTGCGATGTTCGTTCTTTCCTCATGTGTTCCGCAAAGAAAGCATCAGGAAGCGCTTGATCGCCTTTCTGCAGCTGAAAAATCGCGCGACAGTCTTAAAGGACTTTGCGTGAACTATGATGCTAAGCAGGCCGAACTCGATAAGCAAATCAAAGAATGCAATAGTGAGCGCGATAAGCTCAAAGTAGATACAATGGGTTGCGGAATGCGTTACCGTATTCTCACCATGCAGTACGATCAACTTACTGCGAACTATGAGTTGTTGCTCAAGCAGAACAAGGAACTCATGGCGCGTCAGACGTCAGAGAATACTGCACTTGTAGGAAGACTTAATCTTACGCAGGAGGAATTGTTCCGCAAAGAGGATTCATTGAAGAAACTCGATGTGAGTTTGAAATCGCAAAAGCGCTCACTGGATTCACTGAATGCTATCTTGATGAAACGTGAAATGCGTGTGCGTGAATTGGAACGCGCATTAGCAGCAAAAGATTCTGCTGTTCTTGCATTACAGTCGAAAGTGAAAAACGCACTGGTTGGCTTCGAAGGAAAAGGTCTTACCGTTACACAGAAAAACGGTAAAGTATATGTTTCCATGGACGACAAACTCATGTTTGCAACAGGAAGTACCGCCGTTCAAAAAGAAGGTGTGAATGCATTGGTGGCGCTGGCAAAAGTGTTAGTAGCAAATCCAGACATCAACATCATGGTGGAAGGTCACACGGATAACGTTCCAATGAAAGGAAGCGGAGAAATCAAAGACAACTGGGATCTCTCAGTAATGCGTGCAACATCGGTGACAAAAATTCTTATTCAGAATGGAGTTGATCCGAAACGATTGACAGCAGCGGGTCGTGGAGAACACTTCCCAATTGATCCTGCGAACACTCCTGAAGCGCGGGCGAAGAACCGCAGAACAGAAATCATTCTTATTCCGAATCTCGACGATCTCTTCAAGGTGCTCGAGCCGACGAACAAATAAATTTTGACACGAGCCTCACTGTAAAGTGAGGCTCACTTTTTGTAAGACATTCACTATGCAGAACCGTCGTAATTTTATTCGTACTGTTTCACTGGGGACAGGTTTACTTGTTGCTGGAAAATCATTCGCTGCAATAGATTCGATCGATCAAGCGATAAGCACGAATCCTACAGCGGTACCCCCTCTGCGACTAAAGAAAGGCGATACAATTGCGCTCATGGCTCCTGCTGGTGCAATCTTTAACGAGGATACTGTTACGAAAGCTACTGCAGCACTTACTGCCATGGGATTTCGCGTTAAAGTGGGAGAGACGGCCACTGCAAAGTCCGGGTACTTAGCAGGCGATGATCAGTTCCGTGCAAACGAATTTATGAGGTTTATGACCGACAAGGAAGTTAGTGGCATTGTCGCATTGCGCGGCGGTTGGGGATGCGCGCGACTCTTGCCGTATCTCGATCTTACATTATTGCCCGGGAATGAAAAGGTAATTTCAGGATTCAGCGACATTACAACATTGCTACTTGCACTGTATGCGAAGTTGGGAATGGTTTCCTTCCACGGACCAGTAGGCAATTCTACATGGGAAGGCGCAACAACAGAAAATTTCCTCAGCGTAGTGCAAGATGCCGAGGTGCCTTTTGTGATGTCGAATCCTGAAGTGAAAACAGTACATGCGGGTTATGCCAAAGGAATTCTCATAGGTGGAAACTTGTCGATCATTTGCAGTTTAATCGGAACAGGATTTCTTCCCGACTTCACTGGATCCATTTTGTTTCTCGAGGAAACAGAAGAAGAACCGTATCGCGTTGATCGCTTATTAACGCAACTTTCCTTGTGCGGAATTCTAGATAAAGTGGTTGGCGTGGTTTTCGGAACGTGTGCGAAATGCGAAGCGGAAGAACCTGAGAAATCATTCACACTTGATGAAGTGCTGGACTTCCATTTCAAGTCGAGAAATTATCCAGTGATCAAAGGTTTTTCAATCGGACACATCAAGGATAAGTTCACACTTCCTGTTGGCGTGCTTGCAGAATTGAACACGGAAAAAGGTTCATTAACGCTGTTGGAATCGGCAGTGAAATAACAGTGTTCGTCTACCTGTTTTTCAGTGCAATTGCTTTTTGCGGAACATCAAATTCGGGAAGGTCCTCGTGCTTTACTGCATCTACCATGTTTACGGTTTCCTGACTGAAATCAACACCGTATTTCTGTTTCCACACGTGATGGTATTTTCCTCTGGCATTCCAGATGGGTCCAGAAGCATGATACACAAACGTGCCTGCTAATATTGCACTGACCAATCCCCGCTTATTTCCTTTGCGCACGAAATCTCCATCTTCTAGTCGAAACGGTTTGTTCGGAAGGAAAATAAATCCACCCAATTCGTAGTATCGTTGACGCGTGGTGACTGCAAACCATCCACCGGTTGGTCCTATTTGTACCGTCGTATTTTTCACAGTATGCAATCGGTAATTATGCATTTCTGGTTTTGCTCCTTCGGTGTATTGATCTTGTATCACGTCTAATGCAAGAAAGGCAAGATTGTCAACTTCAGCAAAAGCTCTGCGCACGTCGTTGTCCCAATGCTGCTGAATGGCGAGAATGTCATCATCAAAATCGACAATGAAATTATAGTCCGATTCTAAAAATGCGAGCGCATATCCGTTTGTTCCGTAATTGAAATCAGATTTTATGTATTTGATTTTCGCTTGAGGAAATTGCTTTTTTACTCCAGTAACAACTGCTGTTGTATCGTCTGTGCTTGCATTGTCCAGCACAATGATTTCATAATCTCCCGCCGTATTTTGAATGATCGTTTCTAAAGAAAGTTTCAGGAAGGCCGAGCGATTATGCGTAATCATAAGCAACGAGAATCCATCTTTCGCAGCTTGACCTTTGTATTTTCTGCGGCTTGCTGCCAAGCGCATTCTATAACTTAGAATAGAAGGCAAGTAAGGACTGATCTGAAAGATTTTCCGAAGAAGTGAGATATACCGCACACGGTAAATTTACAAAAAGACAGTCTGTTTCAAAATCCTGTTCTCCTTAGTGAACAAGGCGACAAACAGTACAATCTACACGCACCCTTATCCAAACAATCCACCGAATACTTCCTCAATTTTTCCACACATGTGCAATCGAATGGCATACGCATCTTGTTTCAAACCCTTGTGAAATTTCGAAATGTAAATTTCCTTGAACCCTAATTTTTCTGCTTCTGAAATACGTTGTTCAATACGCGTAACGGGACGAATTTCCCCACTCAATCCAACTTCCGCGGCGAAGCACGTTCCTGTAGAAATTGGCATATCTGCATTGGAAGAAAGTACTGCGCAAACTACTGCAAGATCAATCCCTGGATCTTCTACATGCAAGCCACCTGCAATGTTGAGAAACACGTCTTTAGCACCAAGGCGAAATCCACAGCGTTTCTCCAATACAGCAAGCAACATTCCCAGTCGACGCAAGTCAAATCCTGTTGATGATCGTTGTGGTGTTCCATAGGCGGCTGAACTTACAAGTGCTTGCGTTTCAATCAACATTGGGCGCATTCCTTCCATCAGAACAGCAATGGAAACCCCACTCACTGGTTCATCGCGCGATGTTACCAGAATTTCTGAAGGATTACTCACTTCACGTAAACCGCTTCCTTGCATTTCGTAAATACCCAATTCGTTCGTTGACCCGAAACGGTTTTTGGTTGTACGCAACAAACGATATACGTGATTTCTGTCGCCTTCAAATTGCAGAACGGTATCAACCATATGCTCCAGCACTTTCGGTCCGGCAATAGATCCATCTTTTGTGATATGACCAATCAAGAAAATCGGCACGTTATTTTCTTTCGCATAGCGCAACATTTCTCCTGCACATTCGCGCACCTGCGAAACACTTCCAGGCGAACTTTCAACATGAGCAGTATGTAATGTTTGAATGGAGTCAATGATCATCAGTTGCGGCTCAACGATCGCAGCTTGCTGAAAGATATTGGCTGTGTTTGTTTCAGTGAGCACGAAACAATCGGTGTTTTTGATTCCGATTCGTTCTGCGCGCATGCGTATTTGCTGTTCGCTCTCTTCACCGGAAACATACATTACGCGCATGCCTTTCACGTTCGTGGCGAGTTGGAGCATGAGCGTCGATTTTCCGATACCCGGTTCTCCTCCAAACAGAATCAATGAACCTGGAACCAATCCGCCGCCCAGCACACGACTCAGTTCTTTGTCGTACAACGGTGTTCTTTTTTCTTCTCCAGCAGAAATTTCATCAAGCTTTAGTGGTTTCACCGCACGACCATTCGAACGCACCGAAAACGGAGACGATCGTGGATCATCATTCTTCTTGACAATTTCTTCAACATAGGTATTCCACTCGTTGCATGCGCCGCACTTGCCAACCCATTTAGGTGAACTCTGTCCGCAATTCTGACAGAAAAATTGTGTTTTTGTCTTAGCCATTATTCGAAAATCTCAAATCAAAAAAAGTAAACTATCGTAATACAGATACAAACCTACGGAGACGAAAAACGGGATTTTGAGAAAACTAATTTTTTTAGTCAGCTTGACGGAAAGAGGATTGGCACTCTCCAAGAGTCCCCACTCTCCAAGAGTGACTACTCTCTGTTACGCATCAAACTTATTCGCAAAAACACCATCCACCCAAATGGTGTAGGTATGCGGTTGCAATCCTGCAAAGAATACCGGACGGGTCTTATTAATGCGGATGTGATGCTTTTCTTGATAACCAACCCAGAGTTCAAAATCGCGCGAGATCTTGAAGTCAAACATGAAAAGTTTGCTGATGGCTGTTGCTCCGTCTACCTTGATTTCGAAACGGCCCATCCATATCTGATCATATTCGATAGAAACCGTGTGCTGCTCCTGAATGCCTATTGTGAATGCGTGTTTCATGTCTACTGATTATTGCTCACTGCTTACTGCCTCCTGCCTCCTGCCACTGCCTCCTGCCACTGCCCCTGCCACCGCTCACTGCCCCAGAATCTTCCTCTCAATTGCACTCGTCGAATATCCCTCTACAAATTCAATCAACTTCACTTCTCCACCTTTTGACAATACAATATCATGACCAGCAATTTGCTCTACTTTGTAATCCGCACCTTTCACCAAAACATCCGGTTGTAATGATTTGATTAACTCGTACGGAGTTTCTTCATCGAACACAATTACATAGTCAACAAACTGCAACGAGGCTAAAACTGTTGCACGTGAAGTTTGATCCTGCAGTGGACGTGTTGTGCCTTTGTTAAGCATTTTCACTGAAGAGTCACTGTTCATGCCTACAACAAGAATGTCGCCACAGTCTTTTGCTTTTGCTAGATAATCGACATGACCCAAATGCATCAAGTCGAAAACACCGTTGGTAAAAACAATTTTCTTTCCAAAGAAACGCGCAGAAGCTAAGCGAAAATGAGCTGTTTCGCGAGAGGTGATCTTTGCGTTGACAATGTCACGTGCACTCATGATTTTATTTTGTTTAGTGCAGGGCGTATTGCAAATGCGGCACCGGTGAACAATATGACCGTTGCAACTTGCGTACCCCAAGATAACCACGCGAATGATGCAGCTGCAGGTTCTGTACTTGGAGCCATCTCAATCATTATTGCAGTAATAATAATTTGATAAGCACCGATTCCACCGGGTGTAAATGCCACACCGAATGTTCCGAAAAGTAGCAAGATCAGCGCTGAATTCAGTGTGAGCGAAGATGTTTCTGGGAAACAAAAGAACACAACGTATAGCGACAAATAATATCCTGCCCAAATCAATAGCGACTGAAGTATGAAGAGGCCTGGCTTTTTCACTTTACGAATAGACATTAATCCGTCTTTCAGTCCAACGAAAAACGCCTTTGCTTTTCCCTTCACGCGATGACGCAGAAAGAAAAATCCTCCAACCAGAGAACCAATAACTACAACGAGAATGATCACCTTGATTGGACTACCCATGATGTTGTCGAATTTGGCAATTGCTGGATCCCAAACATATTCAATGAACAATCCTTCTAGTGCAGCAAATTGGAACACGAGGACCATTAGAAAAACTACTCCAAGACAAAGCGTATCCACAACACGCTCTACAACTACAGTTCCAATTGATTCTGACATCGGAACATTATCGCTTGTTTTTAGTACACCAGGACGGATAACTTCCCCAAGTCGAAGGAATGCGTAGTTGGCAAGATATCCGATCATCACAGCGTATAATCGTGTGCCAAGCCCAACTTTATGTCCGAGTGGAGTAAGCAATGCTTGCCAGCGAATCGCCCTAAGGAGATGCGAAGCCAATCCAATGAAAAGTGCAACTACGAACCAGACGTAGTTTGCATTCCGCAAACCATTGTAGAATTGTTCTCTTTGTTCATCAGTGAATCCGCTGAACTGCCAATACATTAAGCCTCCGCCAAGCCCGAAGAAAATCACAAACTGGATAATTTGACCGAGTTTGCTTTTCACGTCTTAGGCTTTAAGGGTATTGTTATTGTTGGAATCAGGGAAAATGACCGTAGGCACGAAGGTTTTAGCCGCTTCGAAATCCATTCCCGCATAGGAAACAATGATCACTTCGTCCTGAGGAGAAAACTTAAGAGCAGCTGGTCCATTGAGACAAATTACTCCCGATCCGCGAGGGCCTTTGATCACGTAAGTAATTATACGCTCACCGTTTCTGTAATTGAATACATGAACTTGCTCGTTTTCAATCAGATTGGAGGCATCCATCAAATTCTCATCGATGGTTACACTTCCGATATAATCCAGATTGGCTTCAGTAACCCGAACCCGGTGGATTTTCGACTTCATCACTTGGATCATCATAACGGCGGCAAAGTTAGCGTTTTCACCTATAGAAACGGATCATGCCTGCGGAATGGGAGGTGCGTGCGAATGTGCTCATATCCCACTGATTTCTGACTATGAGCCGTAAAATTGCTCAGAATCACATTTTTCTTCAGGTCAACTCACAATTTTTGATGGAAAAGGGCAACCGGAAAGAAAAAAATCACCTAAGGCCGGATTTCAGTTTCGTGGAATTTCTGCAATTTGATCATTATAAAGCGCGATGTTACTGCACCTCACTAAATAATTCTCATTAAGAAATCATTCAAACAAAAAGCCGCTTTCTCATTGGAGAAAACGGCTTTTTTTAGTTGACCGACCAGGGCTCGAACCTGGACTCTTCTGAACCAAAATCAGACGTGTTGCCAGTTACACCATCGGTCAATTTCCGAACAATAACTTGCGCTCGGGGGTGCAAAAATAGAAACATTATCAATTTTCACAAAATTTTGATTTTCATATCCTGCAATTAACTGCTCTCAAAGGGGCAGAATCGCTATCTTCGCCGGCAAACAAAGTAATTTTTTGTCCTCATGGCGTCACGCTTTAAGTTGCTGAACAACGTATTAGGCTGGATCATTTTCGGGATCGCAGCATTTACATTCATCTCAACAATAGAACCAACTGCTAGTTTCTGGGATTGCGGCGAATATATCGCGTGCAGTTATAAACTTGAGGTAGGTCATCCTCCGGGAGCTCCAACCTTCCTTCTGTTGGGTCGTTTCTTCACCCTTTTCGCAAGCGATCCTTCGCAGGTGGCAATGATGATCAACGTGATGTCGGCATTGGCCAGTGCATTTACTATTCTGTTCATGTTCTGGACGTTAACCTTGCTTGGTCGCAAATTGGCGAAGCTTGTTGAAAAGGTTTCCGACTTGAAAGAAATTTCAGAATCGGGAATGTGGATGATTTTCGCCAGCGCAGCGATCGGCTCACTCGCCTATACTTTCTCCGATTCCTTTTGGTTCTCGGCGGTAGAAGGTGAAGTTTATGCAATGTCATCTTTCTTTACTGCACTTGTCTTCTGGGCAATTTTGAAATGGGATGCTGATGATACGGCTAAAGCAGATAAGTGGCTTGTGTTCATCGCTTATACTATGGGGCTTTCTATTGGTGTTCACTTGTTGAACCTCCTCGCTATTCCTGCAATCGTATTTATCGTTTACTTCAAACGCTACACACCAACACGCAAAGGTCTTATCTACGCTGGTCTTGCAGCTGTTGGTTTGTTGGGTGTTGTGCAGAACGGAATCATCCCTGGAATCGTAAATGCTGCTGCAAATTATGAGTTGTTCTTTGTGAACACGATCGGACTTCCTCCGAACGGCGGTACAATTCTGTTCTTCCTATTGTTGGTTGGAACAATCGTCACTGGATTGATGTATACTAGTCGCGGCGGCGAAACGCTCTACAAGCGATTCACATACGTAGGCATTGTATTCTTTGTGTTTGCATTGCTTGGCGCGGCGATCTATGGTAAAGCGTTGATGACAGTGATTACAATCGCTGGTGCTGGTTACTTGCTTTATAAGATGAAGAATAATCGTCATGTGTTGAACACAATTCTCTTGTCGTTCACAGTATTGATGATTGGATATTCTTCGTTTTTCGTACTTGTTATTCGTTCACAAGCGAATCCGCCAATGGATGAAAACAATCCAGAGAATGCGATCAGCTTGCTCTCTTACCTCAATCGTGAGCAATATGGTGATTGGCCAATTGCTTATGGTCCTTACTATAACGCGCCATTGGATGTTGAAAATCCTGCTGATGATGGTAATCCTGTTTACGCTTTGGATGAAAAATCTGGAGAGTATGTAATTATTGACGCACGCAAGCAAACGAACTACAATTTTGCTAGCGAAATGAGCACCATTTTCCCGCGTATGTGGGAACAGAATCAGCGTAGCCACGTGGCGCCTTACGAAGAGTGGGGTAACATAGCGAAGAACCACACCAAAGTAAAGTTGATGAATCGTCAGACCGGAGAAATGGAAACATTCAAACGTCCTACGATGGCAGCAAACCTTACTTACTTCTGGAATTATCAGATTAAGTGGATGTACTGGCGTTACTTCATGTGGAATTTCGCTGGTAAACAGAACGACATTCAAGGACACGGAAACATCACGGATGGTAACTGGCAAAGCGGACTTTCTGCAACTGCTCAGGTAGACATGAAGCAGGCACCTCCACGCATGCGCGATAATCCAGCCAACAACAAATTCTTCTACTTGCCATTCTTGCTCGGACTTATTGGAATTGTTTTCCATATCATGCGCGATTGGAAAAATGCACTCGTTGTGATGCTCATTTTCCTCTTCACAGGATTGGCAATCGTTATTTACCTCAACCAATATCCGCTGCAGCCACGTGAACGTGATTATGCATACACTGGTTCGTTCTACGCCTTCGCAATGTGGATAGGTGTTGGAGCCTTCGCTGTCATGCATTTCTTGCGAAGCTTCGTGGGAAGAAAAGACTTGGCATTGGTTGGCGCACGCTCACCACTGGTAGGAATTATTCAAGTGGTTGGTGAGAGGAGTGAACGTGCAGGTAAGTTGGTTGCTGTTGTTGGTGGACTTGCACTTACAGCTGTAGTTCCGTTGATCATGGCGTCTGAAGGTTGGGATGATCACAACCGATCAAACCGATTCACTGCGCGCGATTTTGCAGGAAACTATTTAGCAACATGCGCACAAAACGCGGTGTTATTTACCAATGGAGATAACGATACATTCCCATTGTGGTACGAGCAGGAAGTGGAAGGTTACAGAACTGATGTTCGTGTACTCAACTTGAGCCTCTTGAACACAGATTGGTATATCGATCAAGCGAACCGCAAAGCATATGATTCTGACCGCGTGCCATTCTCATTGCCACGTTCGAAGTATCGCTCAGGTTCTTGCGATCAGGTTTTCTTCGATCGTGAGAAATCTGCACAAGCACCAGAGATGAGTGCCCGTCAATTGATGGATCTCATCATTAAAGCGGATCCAAGCGTAACACAAGTACGTCGTTCTGTTGATGACAATTATGAGTCATTCACAGATACTACTTACGTTCTTCCTACAAACAAAGTTTACATTCCAGTGAACAAAGCATTGGTGAAGAAGAATGGAACTGTTCCAGCAAACACTCCTGATAGTTTGATCGCAGATACATTGCGTTGGACAATCAACAAGTCGTATTTGTTGAAAGCAGATTTGATGATCCTCGATTTGCTTGCTACATTCAATTGGGAGCGCCCTGTGTATTTTGCGGTAACCGCAGGTGGAGACAGCTATCTCAATCTTGATGATTGGTTCAACCTTGAAGGTCTTGCATATCGTCTTGTACCAATGCGTGCAGATAAGCGCGGATTGTTTGGCGAGATGGTGGGTTGCAACACAGGCTTGATGTACAATAACATCATGAAGAATTTCCGTTGGGGTGGATTGGATAAACCAGGCGTGAATATCTACATGGATGAAAACAACTTGCGCTTCACAACCAATCAGCGTTTGCAGATGATGTCTCTTGCAAAGATGTTGAACGACGAAGGAAAGTCGAAAGAAGCAGTTGAAGTTCTTGACCGCTGCTTGCAAGTAATGCCAACAAATCTTGTTCCGCTTGAGCCTGCAATGGTTTACGCTGTTGAAGGATATTACAAAGCAGGAGCAATTGAGAAGGCGAATAAACTGTCGAAGGAACTCTTCACGGTATGCGAAGGTGAATTCAGATTCTTCAACAGTGTTGCATCTAAATCAAAAGATCGCGGTTCATATGAAGGAGATCTCGGTCGATTGAATTCTGCACTCGAAATGCTGCACAACTATTCTCAGGTGTATGGCCAGAAGGATTTAGAATCTGATTATGCAGCACGCATGACTTCATTGGGCATTCAACCGCGTCCGGCACAACCTCAGTTCCCAGATCAGGGGCCTAAGCAGCCAGCGATGAATATGGACTCGTTGATCAAAGCAATGGAATCATTGAAAGATTCAACAGATCCAAATAACAAGTCGAACATGTAACGTCTTCTATGAAGTTAATGGTTCGTCCTCCGCAAGTTTTTCGTCAGGTGTATCCAGGCGCAACATGGAGAATGTCCAGAACTGAGAAGAAAGTTTATCTCACATTTGATGATGGACCAGTGCCCGGTGTTACCACCGAGGCACTTTCCATTTTAAAGAGGTTTGATGTACGCGCCACATTCTTCTGTGTGGGAGAAAATGTGCAACGCAATCCCGAGATATTTAAAGCAGTGGTAGAAGCTGGTCACTCTGTAGGTAACCACACCATGCATCATATGGATGGCTGGAAAAACTCCTGGCGCAACTACATGCGTGACATCAAGGAGTGCAGCGCATTGTTCCAGACAACATTGTTTCGACCGCCTTATGGGCACATGCGCCGATCGCACTTCAAAACACTCTCGCAGCGGTGTAAAGTAATTATGTGGGACGTACTTACATGCGATTTCGATAAGACTTACGCCAAGGAGCACTGCTTAGAGTTGGCACTAATGTACTCTCGACCTGGATCAATTGTTGTGTTTCACGATAGCGAAAAAGCGAAAGAGCGAATGCTCTATACACTGCCACGCTACATTGAGGAAATGAAGGCGAGAGGGTTTGAATTTGCTGCGTTGTGAGGTCAGCGGTTCTTTGTCAGACGGAGTGATTAGAATTGTCGCTTCTCGATACGTTCTCCTTAGTCGAACACTCGAATGAACAATTCCTAATTGTATTGAAGTCGACCTAGATCTGCACGCATCTACACCAGCTCAGGGAGCACTTTCGGGAACTCTAGTTTCTCTAATTCTCTCCAACCACCACGAACGTTCACTAGGTTGGTATATCCTCTTTGCTTCAGAATGGATATTGCAATTACAGAACGATATCCGCCTGCACAATGAACGTAGTACGGCTTATCTTTGTCAACAGTATCCGTTCCATCCGGCTTTCCAAAATTACTCAAGCAAACATGTTCTGCACCTTGTGCGTGGCCGTTATTCCACTCGCCAGGACGACGAACATCCAACACAGCATCGTGTGAACTGCTGTTCATCGCTGCCGCAAATTCATCTGGATTAACAGACTTCATTGTGTCAATTGGGAAGTTTGCTTTCTTCCAAGAGTCAATACCGCCTTCGAGATATCCAATCACATTTTCATAACCAACGCGGGCAAGACGGAGTATCGCTTCATTCTCTTTACCTGCAGATGCAACTATGAGTAGTTTGGTATTGATATCGATTAAGGTTCCAACCCAAACGGCGTATGTCCCGTCAAGGCCAATGAAAGTGGATCCTGGAATAAATCCTTTCTCGAATTCATCTGCAGTACGTGTATCTAAAACCAGTGCACCCGATTCAACAGCTTCTTTCGCAGCAAGAGATGAAACAGGAACAACATTTCTAGCAAGAACTTGATCAATGTTTTCGTATCCGTTCTTATTGATCATTGCATCTTTAAAGAAGTATTGTGGAGGTGCAGACAGGCCATCCGTTACTGTCGCGATGAATTCACCGCGATCAGTAATCTTCATTGCGTAGTTACTGGCTTTTTGTTGACCAATAGTAGACCACGTTTCTTTACCGATGTTCTTACCGCAAGAAGAGCCAGGACCATGCGCGGGGTACATCAGCACATCGTCACTGAGTTTTTTCAATTTGTTATTCAAAGAGTCAAACAACATTCCCGCTAATTCCTCTTTTGACATTTTTCCATCGAGAAGATCTGGACGTCCAACATCACCTACGAACAATGTGTCTCCAGTGAATACGGCGTGTTCTTTTCCATTCTCGTCAATCAACAAATAGCAAGTTGATTCGGGAGTGTGACCAGGCGTATGCAAAACCCGGAAAGTAATTTTACCCACTTGGAATGTTTCTCCATCAGTAGCTTGATGAATATGATATTTTGTATCCGCTCCCGGACCAAAAACAATTTCAGCGCCTGTTTGTTTAGAAAGATCAATGTGGCCAGAAACAAAATCAGCGTGAAAATGCGTTTCAAAAATGTATTTGATCGTAACACCACGTTCTTTTGCTTTGTTGATGTAAGGAGTAGTTTCACGAATAGGGTCAATTACCACAGCTTCTCCGTCCGATTCAATCCAGTAAGCAGCTTCTGCGAGGCAATTGGTATAGAGTTGTTCGATATACATGTCTTCTTTTTTATTGGGAGATGAATGGTACAAAGATAAGGAGTTGATTGATTGCTCTGCGTAACGCTAATCCCTGTAAAACCTGCAAAAACCGACGTTTTCTTTGCATTTTTTGCAGGAAGGGCAAATGTTAGAGCATGAGTCGCGTGATGGCGAAAAAGGAAAGCACGCTGATGAAAACCCACAACGCCACTCCCAACACCAATGGTCGCCATCCTACTGCTTTAATTTCAGAGATGGATAGTCCAGCGCCAATCAGAAAGAGCGTAACAGACAAACCTATTTTCGAAATTGAGAAAAGTGTTTTGCTGTATTCGTGAATGAAGGGGATGTAACTGTTGAGAATCATTGCCACTACAAACAGCAAAATGAACCAGGGCATTTTCGCTTTTTTCCCACCTTCTTGTTTGAAGAAGAAGGCCATTACCAGAGTGAGTGGAATAATCCAAAGTGCGCGAGCAAGTTTCACTGTTGTTGCAACGTGTAAAGCATCTTCACCATATGTGCTTGCGGCACCTACTACAGAACTTGTATCATGAATAGCAATAGCAGACCACAACCCGAATTGATGTTGTGTTAATCCAAAGTAGTGACCAATGGGAGGGAAGATGACCAGTGCAAGAGAGTTGAGCAGAAATATTGTTCCCAACGAAACCGACATTTCTTTATCGGAAGCACCAACTACAGGACCAACCGCTGCGATTGCGCTACCACCGCAAATAGCAGTACCTGAAGAAACGAGTACAGTGGTTTTTTTCGCTATTCCGAAAAGTTTACCTATCAATAAGCCCAGTAGAATCGTGAAGAGAATGGATGAAATAGTCAATAGTATTCCGCTCTTACCTGCTTCCATTGCTTGTGTCACGTTCATTCCGAAACCTAAACCAACAACAGAAACCTTCAGTAGCAAGCTTGTTGATTTGCTATTGAGGTGAACAAAAGGGTGTCCAATGAATTGCGCAAAAACAATTCCCATTAACAGCGCTAATGGCGGACTGGAAAGCGGTGTTGTACAAATGATAATTGCAATAACGAACAATACTGTTCTTACTGTTGAGTGTTGATCAAAAAATGATTTCATAAATTCATTTTCTTAGTGCAGAATTCTGCAATTGCTATTGCGCTTCCTACTTTATTTGTGCTCAACACCGATTCTCCAAACGGGGGGAAGAAAGAATCGGGACAAAGATAGGGCATTGCCTGATACTGTTGTAAATTCGTTGAATGCAGCCACTTGAACTTTTTCCAATTCAATTTCCCGAGTTAAAAACAGAACGGACACGTTTAGTTTGGCTTTCTACAAAAGACCGATCATTTGTTCATCGATTATTTGCTGATCCTAAAGTGCAAGAATTTCGAGGAGCAAGTGCATTTTCAACACTAGAGGAAGCGGATCTGCAACTATGGGAATGGAGGAAAAAGTTTGCAGCGCGGGAAGGAATTCGCTGGGGAATTTATCACAAGGAAATTCAGCAGCTTATTGGTACTGCCGGATTGAAGCACATCGACTATCAAAACATGCGTGCCGAAATCAGTTATGAATTGTTGCCGGGTTGGTGGAATCTCGGAATAATGACCGAAGTGTTGGTGAAAATTTGTTCGTATGCGATGAACGATATACAGTTGCATACATTGCAGGCCAACATTGATCCTGCGCATGCAGCTTCACGTCGTGTATTGGAGAAATTGGGTTTTCGCAATGAAGCGCATTTTCGTGAGAACTGGTATCACAATGGTTGGTGGGACTCCAGTATTTGGGTAAAACGTGGAGAACAGAAGAACGATTAGTATGCGCTCAAGTATATTTCTCAGAAGGATTTATTGAAAGCAGGTCTAGTCGAATTTTCTTTCTGTTCCCGACTTGCTTACACCTTGCTTATTGAACCGCACTGCAATAATCAACTCATGCGTTCCTGTGGAGTAATTGCCAAGATTGGTTGTGGTGAAGTCATACGCATATCCCAACTGAAGATTCTCTTTGTACAGGAAGCCCATGTACATAGCGAATGCATCGAGGTGACGATACGATCCTCCCACCCATATTTTCTCTTTATACAACACACGAAGTCCTGCATCAAATTGAAAAGGAACAGGTGCCACGAGCTTGCCCATCACTGAAGGTTCAACGATAAAATCATAACCTAAGGGTTGACGATATCCTGCAGTGAAATAGAAATGTCGCTGCAGTACACTTGTGGTGTTAGACATGTAATCAAAGAACTTGATCTTGCTTTGCTGAATCTGCAAGCACGATGCTCCCACCCAGAATCTATCGCTGTACAAATAAAATCCTGCGCTGAAATCCGGCATCAATACCGACTGAAGAGAATTTGTAAGGATCAAATCTCCTGGATCATGCAAAGTGATTTTTTGCGCATCCACCATAAATTGCAAGATGCCGGCGCTTAACCCAAACGAAAGTTTCAGCTTTTCTGTAAGTGGTGTGTGATACGCATACGACAAGTAGAATCCGGTTCTTCGGGTTGGACCAACAATATCTGTGAAGAGTTGTCCACCTACTCCCATGTGATCCCATTTCAATGGACCATGCACACTCAAGTTGTAGGTACGTGGTGCATCTGTAATACCGCCCCACTGGTAGCGATTAGCAGACATCCCAACGAAGTAGTTGTTCTTTCCTCCGATTGCAGGATTCAGTACATAATCATTGACCATGTATTGACTGTAATGCGGAAGTTGCTGCGCTGAAAGTATCAGCGGAAGAATTCCTGCGAAAATGCTGAGAATTTTTTTCATTGCTGATTTCATTAGCGCATGATGGTTATTGGTCCGGTGAATACATCCGGGAAGAGTGGATCATTCAACTTGATGACAAAGTAATAGGTGCCAACAGGAAGGTCTTTACCATCGTAACGTCCATCCCATGGGGTGTTGTAACCAACAGATCTAAATAGTTGCTCTCCCCATCTATTATACACTTCTACTTCACATTCTGGGAACAGATAAATGTAATCGATTACCCATGTGTCGTTTGTACCGTCTCCATTCGGCGTGAATCCATCAGGGAACCAAATAGAAGGCACCACATCCAGAACCATTGTGTCACTCGCTGTACATCCTGCAGAATCCATTACGACTATCACATATGTAGTTGTTCCTGCTGGCCCTGCCACAGGATTTGGTGATAGTGGATCTCCAAGTCCCACAGATGGTCCCCATGTATAAGTTACACCAGCATTCCCTGTTGGAGAACCACCAATGGTTGTAGTTTGACCAGAAAGAACAGATTGATCAGGTCCTGCATCAACGAATGGTTGCGGCAATGAATTTACTAGCACAGTGTCAGTTGATACACATCCATTGTTAGACACAGTAAGCACGTAGGTGTTTACTCCAGTAATTGGACTAACAATAGTAAATACAGCATTACCTACGTTAGCACCTGATGGAAGTACCGTCCATGTGTAAGATGTTGCATTAATACTAGCACTTCCATCTAGTTGAATTTGTCCAGCAACGCACGCACTCGTATCTGAACCTGCATCTGCAATTACTGTAGTAAGCGCACCTATTATAATTGTATCTAATGCTGAACATCCGTTGTTGTCAGAAATCAGAACAATGTATGTTCCAGCAATTACTCCTGTAAGATCTTCAGACGCTGCGGTGAAAGTTCCAGGGCCAGTCCAACTGAATGTATACGGCAACGACCCTCCGGACACGGAAATGTCTGCAGCTCCATCTAGTGAATTATTACAAAATGCATCAGTGATAAGAGGATTTCCAAGTACAAGCACAGTTGGTGAAATGATGGTGTCACCAGAAGTAGTAGTACAACCGTTCGCATCCGTAATAACCACACTGTAGGTGCCGCTACACAATGCTGTTGCAGTTTGTAACGTCTGTGCATTGCTCCAGAGATATGCGTAAGGTAATGTTCCTCCAATAGCAAGCGCCAAGATTGACCCATCGCATGCACCTGCGCATTGTTCGCTCTGCGTAAATGGAAACGCAGATCCTAGTTGAGGTGGTTCGTTAATGTTCACGAGACCTGAACTTACACAACCTAAAGCGTCTGTTACTTGAACAATATATGATCCACTGCATAAACCATTGGTTGTATCATTCAATGTACCGTTGCTCCACGTGTAGGTATATGGTCCGGTACCGCTGGTCACACTTACAACTCCTTGACCATTGCAACTTCCGAAGCAAGATACATTGGTAGATGAAGTAGTGAGTACAATTGTACTGTTTATATTGCTGATCGGGATTGCTTGGGTTTGACTGCATCCGTTTGCATCAGTAACGGTAACGGTGTAAATTCCTGCACACAATCCACTGATATTCGGAGTGGTTTGTCCTCCCGGTGCCCATAAGAAAGTAAACGGA
>Ga0114980_10000215_pt1 | contig 40504 bp, 17 predicted proteins | sample S_140806_EF_Meta_FD_87018 | JGI IMG/M metagenome (GOLD analysis project Ga0114980, IMG submission 87018) | Freshwater microbial communities from Lake Simoncouche, Canada to study carbon cycling - S_140806_EF_MetaG | ecosystem: Environmental > Aquatic > Freshwater > Lake | place: Lake...
ACTGTACTTGACACTGTACTTGACACTGTACTTGACACTGTACTTGACACTGTACTTGACACTGTACTTGACACTGTACTTGACACTGTACTTGACACTGTACTTGACACTGTACTTGACACTTTATCTAACACTGTACTTGACACTGTACTTGACACTGTACTTGACACTTTATCTAACATTGTTGATCTTAGTCGTCTTGTATAAATTTTGTCACATCCCAATACACTTAATATGAAATAATTTAAACTAAAAAAATATTGAAATTTCATTAGACAATATGTTATTATATTTTTAAATATGTTTAATGAATCGATTTATATTATGTATTACATTATTTTATAAATTTTAATGAAGAAGATTATAATATCCTATACGTGTATGTTATGATTGTCTTATTGAAAAAATTTATACTTGTGATACTGAATTAAAATATAAAGTATTAAAAGAATTGATTTATATTACATCTATTAAAAAAATACAATCATGGTGGATTGAAAAATTATATGAATTATGGTTTATATCGATAATAAAGTTGGAAAACAATTATAAAAATATTTCACATTATATGTTAATTTGACTTAAAAATTAACATATTTATAAATTATTTAAATATGGAACAGCAATCAAATGATAATTACGAAGATGAATATAATAAAAAAAATGATAATGTAAAAAGTACAAATTTTAAAAATGTGTGTAAAAATTTTATGTATAATAAATGTGATAGAAACAATTGCAAATTTATTCATGACAAAAATCTTTGTTTCCATTTTTGGAAATTTAACAAATGTAAATTTAATGATAAATGTAAACGCTCACATTTTATTCAAACGTTTAAAGATACTCGTAGACACAAGTCTAAAAATACAGAATGTTTTGAACCTATGACTAAACCAGTCGATTTAAGATTTATTGTTGATACAAATCCTACTACTTTTTTGACTTCTATTACATCTAGAGATGTTCTTGTTGCTCCTAGTGTTTTTTCAGATTTTAAAAATGGAGAATTATATGATAAACTTGCAAGTGAAATAGAAAACTGTGGTATTCCATCTGAAAAATTATTAAAACTTTGGCATGGAAATGATAAAATTGAAGGAACACATTTTATTGCAGATGATAAAACACATTGGAAAAATACATGTCCTACATTTAAATTTGTTATTGAACGTCTTATTAATTATTTTAATATGGATGTTAAAGCAACTAGATTAAATTGGTATAAGGATACTTCTCAGTGGAAACCTTTTCATTTTGATAGTAGCGCAGTTAATCCAGACAAGGCAGCTGTTCAAAATTTTACAGTAGCAGTATCTTTTGGTGCAACTCGTGATGCTGCATTTGAACATGCTAAAACAAAAACTGTTATTAGTTCACCTCAGCCAGATGGATGTGTATATGCATTTGCAAAAGATACTAATCTTATTTGGAGACACGGTATTTTACAAGATATGCCAGTTCGAGAGGAAGGACGTATTTCTATTATCTGTTGGGGATGGATTGATAATCAAACTCACTTATAATTCATTATTAAATATGTTGGATCATTAGGAAGTGGATGCATATTTAAAAACGCAAACAAAAGATTATGAAATTTTGAATATTTACTATATCCCATCAATTCATAAAAAATTCCTAATCCATTCTTTGAATTAGTTTCATTCTTGTACATACTTAATAAATCTAGTATCCTTTTGTTTAAATCGTCTTTGTTGATAATAATATCATCAAAATTAAAAGCTATACCCTTTTTATATAAAGAATGTAATTTTGATACAGCTAGTTTCACACTATTTTCTACATAAATTATATATTGTTGTATATATGCTAATCTTTTCTCATCCGTATACAACCTTTCATTAAATAGTTTAAATATTGTTTCAGATGAGTACGTTGGATTCAGTAACTTTAATTCTATATATAACAAACTCCATCCTAAACAATATGTATCACGATCACCTTTTTGTGGTGCTAAATAATCACAATATTCTAAAGCATTCTTAAATGTATAATTTCCTGGAAATATGTCATATAATATGTCATATAATATAGATGTTAATATTTTTTCTGTATTAAACTTTAAAAATAAATGCCCCTTATATGCCTCACCATGTGGCTCAAACCATTCTACAAGTTTCAATTCCGTGTCTATTAATATTGCATTCGAATGTCCTGTTGACTGTAATATAGAATCTTCTTTACCATTATATACCTGAGGAAATATCAAATAAATTGGCAATATAAAAAAACGAACATTTTTACTATTACATTGTTCATATAATGTTAATATATAGTTTGATATCTTATAAGTCCCTTCACTTACATTTACCTCTATAAAATATTCATTTAATGCTACTAAATTTGTAGAACACACAGATATACCCTTGTATTCTTTTTGAAATAACAAATCTAAATATTTCGTAAATACTTCTGTATCCAATATCTCTAATTCATTGTTACTTTCTTCTATAACTGGTATATTAAAACTCATTATATATATATTAAATTTTATTATATATACAATATAAAATAATTTTCATATATTTTTTTAAATATATTTACATCATAGACTATCATCACTTGGCAGATTTCTTGGCAGAACGTCTCTTAACAGATCTCTTCTTGGCAGACTTCTTGGCAGAACGTCTCTTAACAGATCTCTTCTTGGCAGCAGAATGCTTATAACATTTTCCATCCATACCCATTTTGGTACCAGGAGCACACTTTGCCATTACAGGTCCTTCAGCTTCTCCAAGAGCAGCCTTTCTTTGTTTACCATATAAAGACTTTCTTAAACCACCCTTTTGAGATCGCTTCTTATATGAACGTCTCTTGACAGATCTCTTGGCAGATCTCTTCTTTGATGAACGTCTCTTGACAGACTTCTTGGCAGATCGCTTCTTTGATGAACGTCTCTTGACAGACTTCTTGGCAGATCGCTTCTTTGATGAACGTCTCTTGACAGACTTCTTGGCAGATCTCTTCTTACCAGATCGCTTCTTTGATGAACGTCTCTTGACAGACTTCTTTGATGAACGTCTCTTGGCAGATCTCTTCTTTGATGAACGTCTCTTCATAGAACGTCTTTTGACAGATCTCTTCTTACCAGACTTCTTGGCAGACTTCTTACCAGACTTCTTACCAGACTTCTTGGCAGACTTCTTGGCAGACTTCTTGGCAGACTTCTTGGCAGACTTCTTACCAGACTTCTTGGCAGACTTCTTGGCAGACTTCTTGGCAGACTTCTTGGCAGACTTCTTGACAGACTTCTTGGCAGATCTCTTCTTTGATGAACGTCTCTTGACAGATCTCTTCTTGGCAGACTTCTTGGCAGACTTCTTGACAGACTTCTTGGCAGACTTCTTGGCAGACTTCTTGACAGACTTCTTGGCAGACTTCTTGACAGACTTCTTGGCAGACTTCTTGACAGACTTCTTGGCAGATCTCTTCTTTGATGAACGTCTCTTGACAGACTTCTTGGTAGATCTCTTCTTACCAGATCGCTTAGCAGATCTCTTGGCAGATCTCTTAGCAGAACGCTTAGCAGAACGCTTTTTGGAAGAACGCTTTTTGGAAGAGTAATGTTTAGCACCGCCTAATAAGTTAGAAACAAAATCCTCAATCATATTATTTTATAATATATATCAATATTTTAATTTTTTTGAAAAGTAAAATATTTAAATTTTAATACAATATACTTTTTTTTTTCTTATTAACACTAATATTCTAATTACATCCATTTTTCTTTTTTTATTTATTATATTTTTTTCATTTTTTAAAAATACTCTAAAAATTTTTCTCCATATTTGTTATGATATGATGCACCTATCTTTGATCCATAGTGATGTGCTCTAACAGGATCACTATCATCATTTAGTGGAGGTTTTATTCCGCATTGTTGTAATTTTGTTGTTATAGTTTTATATTCTTTAGGTACTTTTTTATAATCCCCAATAATTTTTTTAATTAAATATTTTTTACCCATATTTTTATCTAATATGTATTTTCTATTAAACCAATAACATCTTAGTTTATTTGTTGATAAAGAAATATTAAATGCATATTCTAAACTTTTATGTTGTACTTTATTTTTTATAATATCACCTTTATTATGTTCTTCCCATATCTTTAAAAAATCCATTACAAATCTATTATAACCAAAACAATAAATATTATCATTTAATGTTTTTAAAATTCTCATATCAGAACATCCACTTGTATTATATAAATTATTTAAATTAACAGTCATTATATCCATATTTTTTATATAAAACTTAACAGGATTTGATTTTAGTCTATAATTTACATCTACATATCTAATTGGCATTTTTAATTCTTTCAAGATTTTATAAAAAAATCGTGGCTTACTTACCTCACGGTTTACTTTATAAACTTTGTACGATAAATTATATTTTTCACATATTTCGATCCATTTTTCTACATTTTTTCGATCATCTACTTTTGTATTATACAATGTTACCATATAAAATGGACAATTGAAATAAGTTTGTTCTTTTAATATATTATATTTTTCCCCTATTTTTATTTTTATTAATTTTTTCATGTCCGCAATCTTATACCTTTGTTTTCTTCTATTATCTATCATATATTGTTTTGTTTGATATCGATTTAAACCATAATTCATATAATTTTTAAATGTGATATCAAAACATCTTAATTTTTCTCCTTGTTGTCTATTAAAATTTGGTGGGAATCTTTCTTTTAATACTCTTTTTTCATATACATCTTCTAATGCGCCTGTTTCAAAATCTTCGTGTACCAATACTAAATCCTTCATCTTGTATCTACTGCCGCTTAATTCTTTTTTATAATCTGCTACATATGTATATTTTCCTAACTTTGGACTATATTTATGTTTTTCAAACATATATAAATATGTTTCTGGTAACCATACACAACGTAAATATACATTCATAAAATGTCGTGTTATTATACCCGAAAATGTTTTATCTTCTGCTAAATGTTGATGTTTATTCATATAATCTGTTAAAATTTTTAACATTTCCCTTGATCCTTTATTATTTGCAAATCCTAATACAGCGCCAGGTAAAACTATTTGATATGGATTATAACAACCCCAATCATATTCATTCCAATTTATAAAAAAACAATCAGCATCAACTTCAAATAAATGTGGATAATTTAATACTCTTAAATCAGTATCTAAAAATATACATTTATAATTTGGAAATAAATCTAAACATTTTTGTATAAATCCAGGTTTATATGATAATGCTTGTTGATATGTCCCTTTTTTTTCAAATTCTATCATTCTTACAAAATAATAGTTTATATTTAACTTTTGACAATCCTTTATAATTCTTTTTACTTGTTGTCCATATGTTAATCCGTGAACAGATCCTTTGTTTACTACATCTTCTCCCCAATAATATGAAACTAAAATAAAACTACTTTTAGGATTTAATATCTCAGATTTTTCATTTGACATATTATTATATTAATATTACTATATATTTTTTTTAAATTATATTACCCAATACTTTTTTTTTAAAATATCCCATGTACACATTTCTAAAAATATCATATTCTTCTCTTGATTGAATATCTAATAATATCATTAATACTCTTGATGATACAATTTTATCAGGTATTTTTTCTAATCTATTTTGAAAAATTTTTTTAAACTTTTCTACTTCATTATCACTTAATTCCATTACATAATTATAAAATGTAAAAGGAAGAACTGACATAATTATATCTTTTGTATAAAAAAAAATATAATTTTAAACCTATTTAATATATACTTTTGTAAATTTTAAATTAGTAATATAACTTTGACAATATACACAATAATTGTAATCTTCATAAAATTTACCACATTGTAGACATATTATACTATTACAATCTTTACATTTGAATACTTTTGATGTTTTTTTACAACAAACATTACACGTTAAACGTGTCATCTAATAAAAATATACTGTATTTCATATATTTTTCATTTTTTATAACCATAACCGTTAGGTAAAATTTTCATATTATCCGTACATTCTTGCAATTTATAATGTTCGCTTTTAATTTTTGATAAACCATCAGAAGCGACTGAAACATCATTAGGAATATATTTGCAAGTTTCACATTTAGATATAAGTCTATCTCCACCTCTTAAATCATTTTCTACATTTACGTTCATTTGTGGAATACCAGCTTGTACATAACCAAGGAATGGAGGTGTGAAATCAGCACATTGGTTTTCATTTTTGTATAATGAGATATCTGTCACATAATCAAATACACTTTTACTATTTTTATCTTTTTCGTATATAAAACATGCGTTTACTTTTTTATTAGGATTTGTATTCATTATCTTATTATTTATTAAGATAATAAATAAATAAAATTATTATAAAATATATTTTTCATTTACATCATTTAAATTATACATTTTAAATAATCTTAGTACACTTTGTTCTTTTTGCTTTGCTTCAATATCTAAATGAACTTTTGTTTCCTTTAATACCTCTAATAATGCATCTGGTAATTTTTTTATATAATCTGAATGTGCCCTTCTTGCAGTTAATGAATCTGTTTCTTTAACACCATCTCTTGATTCAGATAAATGAAATAATGGTGTAATACCTCTTGTTTTCCATATATTTAATACATTTTTTGTTAATTTTGATAAATCTTCATTGCCAGGATTTATATTATGATGATGATAATCTATCACTATTGGTATTCTTAATTCCTCACATATAGGTAATAAATCTTCTATACTATAGACCATTTCACAATTTTCTAAAACAAGTCTCCTTTGAGCACTATCTGATAATCTTTTAAAACTGTCTTTAAATCTTTTTAAAGCGTTTTCTTTACCATCTTGTTTTGATCCACCATGTATTATTATAATACTATCTACGCCAGCGTTCATCATATCTAATATCATTGCGTGTACATTTATATCTACAATAGATTGATCTATGACAGATGATCTTTGAGAAGATAATTGATTATATTGTCCAGGATGAAATGTAATAACCTGTTTACATTTTTTTGCATATTCTCCTAATGATTTTAATTTCTCCTTAAATTGATTAAAATCATAATCCTTATAATAATCTGGATGACTTGCAAATGGAAATATTTCACTAGACATTCTATAATTATAAATACCATTTTTATAATTCCATCTTAATATTGCCGCTAAATCATCTAAATTCTGATGCGCTAACATATATCCATATTCTATACCTTTTTCTTTCATCGTCTGTAATCTACATGTTCTTGATGTAAATATACCCTTGTTTCTTAAATAAACATTTAAACAACAATATCCCATCACTAAATTACGTTTTTGAATATCATTTAATATCACCTCCATTGTATTTTTATTATTTTTAAAATTTATTCAATTAATTATCGTTTCAACTTAAGATATTTTTACATATTTTGTCATATTTTAATTTTTGACATTGATTTTTTAAGAATGTTACATGTATAAAAAAGGAATCAATGTTTTCTATATTTTCATTATATTCTGTATTTACAGTTGTGCAAAATATATTATTATAATCTAAACCCATAGATAATTTATCATAATTATTTTTTATATACAATGATAAAACACGTTGGTCACTTTTATTTTTATTATATATATGTATAATATTATTAATTATGTCTCCAAATGCTTTTATAAATGCCCATTTATATCCGATTATGAATCCACTATTAATATATTTATTTTTAAATGATGTTGTTAACTTTTCATAAAACTCTTTTACAGAATTTTCTTGATGCGAAAATTTAGTTTCACAACTTATAATAATATCTTTCTTATGTTCAATAAAAGTTTTAAATAAATCACCTTTTTTACTTTTATTATATATAATATCGTGGCCATCTACTATGCAAATAATATCATTAGCTTTTATATAATCTGATTTTTGCATGTATTCATAAATTTTGACGATTTTAGAAAGATTACCCAAGTTAGGATCATAATTATCTAGTATAACAAGTTTATATAAATCGTTTATTGAAGTTTTTAATATATCTGTTTTAGAAATATTTTGTTTATCACTTATAGTAATGACATACATATTAATATATACCTCCATATTAAAATTTTATAAATATACAAGTATGTAAACGCGAAATTACGTTCAGGTAATATTTTAAACGCATCTGTTAAAATCGAATTGTTTCCACTTTTTTTGTTATCACACAACCTGGTACATCTGTTCTTTTTACATTTCTTATTTCCGTATATATCACATTTGTATTTCCCATATACTTTTTATTATTTTCAAATAACATCCTACTAATCTCATTTATATAACGCCTCTGAATCTTGTCTCCCTTACTCTTTAAAACTAAATGCGCAGATGGAACATTTGATAAATGAAACCACAAATCCATAGGATGACTTTCTTTAATTATTTGATCGTTTTCTTTAGCATTCCCACCTATAACAATTTCATATGATTTTTCCTCTATAAATATATTTTTTACTATCATAAATAATATACTTATAACATAACTAAATCATTATTCAATTGTTTCTATAATATAATTAATTTATATATAATATATATATATAAAATATGTATACATTTTTTGATGTGGGTGCAAATTCAGGAACAGATTCATTAAAAGTGGCAAATTCAAGAAGTGATGCTATAGTGTACGCATTTGAACCTACACCAAGGTTAATAGAACATTTAAAATCGTGTAGTGTAGGATTAAATAATTATATCGTAGTGCCAAAGGCTGTATCAAATTATAATGGAGAAACAACATTTTATATATCTGGGAACGCAGATTGGGGATGTAGTTCAATATGCGAATTTAATAATAATTTAGAAGAAACGTGGCCAGGTCGTAAAGATTTCAAGGTAACAGATCAAGTAAAAGTAGATGTAATTAAATTGGTGGATTTTATAAAAGATAATAATATAGAAAGTATCGATTATTTACATGTAGATGCACAAGGACAAGATCTAGAAGTATTAATAGGATTAGAAGATAAGATAAATATTGTCAAGGAAGGTGTAATAGAAATGCCAACATCACATAATACTAAATTGTATAAAAATCAAAAATATCTAAAAGACGATGCAATACATTTTTTAAAAGAAAACGGATTTCAAATAAAAAGTATTCATCCAAATGACGCACAATACAATGAAGTAAATATATTTTTTAATAGAATTTAAATTATGAAATTATTTCTTCTTCAAGAGATTCTATATTTAATAAGATTATTTTAGATGTATTTTTGATTTGTTTTAATTTACATTCTATTTTTTCTTTGATTTCTTTATAAAAATTCCATGCTGTTATTAAAATTACACATTCTTGTGATAAATAGCTTACATTAGATAATGATTGAACCAATATTTGTGACCCTGGTGTATATAAATTTTGTTTTAATGGGTTTTCATCAATCATAAAATCAATATATTCATTAGTTATATTACAAAAATTTAATAATGTCATAGATTTAGCTGTACTACCAAAAGCTATAATTTGTTTATTTTGTAATTTGTATTCTAATATTTTATTATAAAAATTATTTTTATATCGAAGACATTGTAGATTATATTTTTTATATGTATCTGTATTATATAATCCAAATTTATATTCATTTTGTAAAACAGTATCAATATTAGAATTATCAATTGGATGTGTTTTTATTTCAAAGATATAACTTGTTCCATGAATTTCATTTTCATATATATTGCATAAAGCAATGTCATTTTTATCACATAAAATTTTCATACTTTTAGCACTAAAGAAGCTTAGATGTTCGTGGTATGCTGTATCAAATTGATTTTCTAAAATCATATTTTTTTGACTTGTTTGAATATATAAATAACTATCATTATTCATTAATTGTTTTGCATTTTGTAAAAATTCACCCGGATTATCAACGTGCGCAAAGACGTTTTGTGCTATAATAATATCAAAATGCCCATGTTTTTCAAACAATTTAGTTGCAGTTTTTTTATTAAAGAATTCACAATAGATATTATGTTTTGTTTTATGAGAACTAATATTTTTGTAAATATTTTCTGCAGGATCAACTCCAACTGTGGTTAGTTTTTTATCTGTACATTCGTAAAACATATCTAACTGAGATCCATCATTACACGCTATATCTAATATTTTAATTTCTGTTTTATCTAATTTCGATAAAGTTTGTAAAGCAAACTGTTTAAAATATTCCTTTAATGTTCTACTTGTACCACTTGTATAAACGTAATTTTTAAATAATTTTTCTGGTAAGACTACACAATTTAATTGAGTATGATAACAATTTTCACAATAATGTAAATATAATGGATATTTATCTTCGGTTGTATTTAATGTTTTTATATAATTATTTGCCAAGGGTTGTTTACCTAAATTCAATAGGGGTTGTGTATTTGTATTGCATATACGACACTTTTCTATAATATGATATGGTACAAAGTTATCAATCAATCTATTTTCAAAATTTTCAATATTTGACCAATTTTTGATTAATTCATAGATAATACTATCTAAAGTATCTTTAAAATGAAAGTTAAAAGTTTTAGTAAATTTTGTAGAATGTATTTTAAAATTATAACTATTTGTTTGAAGTTTGAAATTAATGGTTTTTTGAGTTTTTTCACTATTTAATTCTTCACAAGGTACATTCCATTTATAAGATACTGCTTTTGCTATTTTTCCGACAGTAGAATTAAAAGAATTTAAATTATAAAATCCGGATAATTCTTTTTTTCCGTTATTTATTATAGTTACGATTGCTCTACATAAATCATTAATTCCTAAAATAGCACGATTAATGTCTTTATTTGATACAAATATTTTACCATTGTTTTTGGCGTTATAGCTCATACTATTAATCATTACATCTGATCTTAAATTTCGACTAAACCCATTGACTGTACCAAACCGAAGTGAATAATAATGTTTATTAGACAATGATGCTAATTGATCAATTGTTTGTTTTGACCAATCGTAATAATTATAAGGTATATATCCATTTATTTTACTATATTCTTCATCTACTTCTTTATTATTAGTATCACCATATATACTTGAAGAACTTGCATAGATTAACTTTTGTTCTTGGGTGATATTTTCTAATAGCCAAGCAAAATTTCTAATGTTATTATCGATGACATTTAAGATATTTTTACTATTGCTAACACTTCCTTGTCCTGCTAATAATATGATATCAGAAAATTGAGAAAAGTATTGTTTGGGTAAGGATTGGAAATAAGTTGTGATATATTCTACATCATTTCTTTTCTTTACTGATCCACAGTAATTTTCAGAATCTATGACTACAATTTGTTTGTCTGTATAAAATGATTTTAAATGGTCTACTAAGGCTACTCCAATATAGCCCATACCACCGATGATTAATATTGACATTTGAATTATAATTAAAATTAATTTTAAATATAATTTTTAATTTTCATTTACATAGTGATTTATACCTAATTTCTTTACCCATTCTAATAATATTTTTATATCAAAATTATTATTTAATAAATAATTCATATTATGGATGTCATTTTCACGATTATTAGACTTGAATCTAAAACAAAATACATTATATGCGCTATCATAATGTTGTAATTCTATTTGGTCTAATATATCTATTCTACTTATAAAACAAACTTTATCACATTTCATAGTATGTAATATAAATTTGCTGATTGCAACATCTTCTAAAAATCCAGATGTTCCATAAAATTCAATGGTTTTTCTTGCGTTTACGCATTGTTTTACAACGGATTGTGATATACATAAATTAGTACCGGATATAAAATTTAATTTTTCAAAAAGTCCATTGGGAAAATATTGTGTTGATGATGTAAAAGTTCCACCTGCTGCGTATTTAAATGTGGTAAAATCATTCATATAATGTTTTAATAGTGGTAAATTAAACATAGTTGATGCATTAGTTCTGAGAAATACATATTCTGTATGTGTATTATCTATATATTCCATAAAATCCAATGTTTTTTTTAATATATTATATAGTGTTTCTTTATTTTTACCATAAAAGTTATATATATCGCCTACTATTCTTTCTACTTGTTTATTATTTTTATTATTATCATTCCCATATATAAAATATAATTCCATATTATTTAAACCATTAATAGACATATTTTTAATCCATATATCTTTCATATGATTGTATTGTGTATCATTATGAATAATGACGCCTATTATATATTTCATAATTAAATTATATAATATTTTTAAATAATTATTAAATTTTATACGTGTTATGTATATTTTATACTCAATCATCATTCAGTTGCAACACCTTTACTACCAGGCATAGGAATCACATTCGCTAACATTAATATTACAACAATACTTATTATAGTATTCATAGAACTAGCTATACTATTAAATGCACAAGTCGTGCATCGATTTTTATCACATACTTGTGGTGGACAAAGCATACTTGCCATACATGAAATAATACATTGTATTACACAACTAACCATAATTAATGTAAACGGAGTCATTTTAATTATTATATTATTATCTTAATATTTTTTTTTTTATGAAATTCTTAAAAACCCATTTTCTATTGTTACCAAATTATAACATATACCAAAAGCATAAAATTTACATCTATTATGCACATTTTTCATATTTATTGAAATTATAACATCAGTAAATCTATCCAAATTTATTAAACCAGTTGGTTGATTATCTTCTGGTCTTAAACTAAATGAAATACAATATATATATTTTAATGGTATATTTGAATGCACGCAATCAGGAACTATTAATCTATAATATGATTCTGGTAAATTATCAAATCTCTTTTTACCATCTAATAAAAATGATATACTATCCATTAATGATCCCTCATCTAATGAATTACTATAATTAAAATAATTGTTTGTATCATAATTAGCCTTGTCCACACACGCAAATATTATTTCTTTACAAGGTTTGTTAAACTTTAATGTCGTATTATATATTGTCATATTTTCCGGTATCGTTTCCTCACCCTGAAACTCCACCTTGTCCATTATATATGTCTGCTTATTTTTTACATACTTGTCTAAAATTATATCATCCACAAATAAATACTCCGCTAATAACTCTGATTTTAATACCCCTACCGCATTTGGCTCACTTCCATCATAATTCACAATTTGTCCAAAATCCTTGAAATAAAAATTTAATTTCACATCTTGTGAAAACATTGCTATTAATGGCAATGCACAATTATACTTTCTTGTAAACCAAAAATCTAATGGTATTAATAATTCAACCTCCTTTATAGCATTATATTTTCCACTAGTATATAAATCAGATTTTAATGTCATCAAATTTCTACCTAATTGTTTCGTATTAGATAACTCGTCCCACATATCCGAAAATTGAGGATACATCTTATCCACCACTACACCACCTATTTCTAATTCTATAGGCTCACTAAATAATGCACACCCCACATTATCACACCAACTTGCATACGTTCCACCATTTTTTACTAAAGATGGTAACTTGACACGTAAATACAATTTTGATAATAAATGACCATATTTTTCTATTTTTATTGATGTTTTTTTTCCAAATTCAATGTTACTATTTAATGGCAACGGTATCATCTCTGCAGCATAATTCACAAAACGATAATAATTATATTTAAAAATATCAATTTCTGGATTTTGTGTTAAATATACATCATCTGGCCCTTTTGCCTGAATTTGAAGAATACCCGCCGGCATAATCTATACATATAACTTGCAAATAAAAAAAATTATATTACCTTACAACAATTTAAAAAAATATAATCATACACTATATATATAATGGCTTCTAAATTATGTATAAAAAGACTTCAAAAAGAAATTCAAATGTACAAAAACGAAAATTTCAAGTATCCTAATTTAATTATACGACCCAAAGAAGATGATATACTCACTTGGTATTTTATTGTATATAATCTTCAAGATACACCTTTTGAAAACGGAGTCTATTTTGGTAAAATTAAATTACCTACAGAATATCCACTAAAACCTCCAGATTTTTATTTTATTACACCTAATGGACGATTTCATACAGATAAAAAAATTTGTACCACATTTTCTTCCTATCATCAAGATACCTATGTTAGCACATGGAATATCATGTCAATGATGCAAGGAATGATATCTTTTATGACAGACCCACCATCAACTTTATCTAATGGTATCGGATATATCGATTCAACATTTGAAGAAAAAAAACAATTAGCACAAGATTCACTCTCTTGGAATATTAATAATTCTACATTTATAGAAATTTTTTATGATTATTCTCAATTAATCTATTAAATAAAACCATTTTTTATATATATATATTGTATTTTTTAAATTTCTTCTTATTTTAAATTTAAATAATTTATAAATATGTTAATTTTTATTTATTTGATTATTTTATATAAACATGTCCCATTCTTATAATGAAAATGCCTTAAATTTTCAGTCACAAGTAATTATAAAAGCTACCGGAGGCGCTAATTCCACAACAGGTGGCCTTGTCGTCGAAGGTGGCTTAACTACTAAGGATACCTTTGTTACTGGACATGTCGCTGTCAATAATGTTCGTATTACACCCAATTTAAATGATATTATTTATGAAAAACAAGCTGTATTATCCAATAATATCACTGAATTTACTAATATAGAAGGATTTAGTTTTGATAGCGCAATAGCTAATTCTTTTAAAGCACAAATTAACGTATTAGTATCCACCGGTATCTCCAAATATGCAAACTGGGAAATTGATGGTATCTATAAACCCACAGGATGGACTATTACTGCACGCTATACAGGTGATCATACTAACGTATCTTTTTATATCATTAATGATAATGGAATTGGTCAAATGCAATATAAGAATACTAATACTTCCGGAAGTGCAGTACTTAGATACCGCGCTACTACTACTGCTCCACCCGGAACATCCCCATTAAGTTATAATCAAAATATTACAACCAATACTATAGGACCTTTTATCACAAATAATTTTGCTTATGCTAATAGCACAGATAGTATTGCTACTGCTGATATTGTTTATAATCAAAATTCATTTGTCATTGGCGGTAGTTCTAGAATTTTAGCAGAAAATCAAAACTCATTTACTGATTTTTCTAATGGTGGCGCTATAACAGCCTTAGGAGACGTATCCATAGCACAAAATCTTATCGTAGGTCAAAAAATAGGTATCGCTAATACAGCACCTACTTATGCATTAGACATTATAGGAGATATTAACTTTACTGGTGAAATTTATAAAGATGGTCAACCTTATATTGGTTACTCTATATGGGGACAAAATGGTAATAACGACTTTTATACACGTGGTAATCTTGGTATTGGAACTACTTCCCCAGCTTATACTTTAGATGTATCAGGCGGCGCTAGAATTACAGAAAGTATTACCACAGGACATCTTCTTACAAATAATTTATCCGCTAATACAGGTACTATTAATAATCTACGCTCCACAACACTTAATATCTCAACCATTTCCGCAGCTAATGTTCACTTGTCCGGAAATCTTAATGTATTAGGTGGTATTAATACTGTTAATATTACAACAACTAATCTTATTGATACTAATATTACAACATCACATGTAAATGTCACTAATAGTATTACTACTAATAATTTACTGTCTACTAATGCTATATTTAATTCAGTTTTATCATCCGGACAACTTATCACCACTAATGCATCCATCTCCAATATCGCATTTACTAATGCATCAGGTGGTTCGCTAAACTTGTCTGGAAGTATTACAACTGCTAATCTTCTTGCTACATCCAATATTAGTACAAATTCTCTTAATACTAATAATGCTACCATCCAAAATGCAATCTTTACAAACGCTAGCGGTAACTCTATCGTAGTTTCTACAGGAATCACAACACCTTCCCTAACATCCACAACTATCAGCACAAGTAATATTTCTAGCACAAATATAACTGCTACTAATGTTAATGTTACAAGTATATCTTCTGTTAATTTAACTATTACAAATTCATTAAATGCACCTACCATTACCGCTACAAGTATTTCTACAGGAAATTCTACACTCACTAATATTACAACTTCTGATATCATTTTTACTAATGCTACTGGCACTTCCCTCACTATTACAGGAAATATTACATCTACTAATCTTCTTGCTTCTACTAGTATCAGTACCACTAATATTAATACCACTAATCTTACTTCTACTAATGTTGTCTTTACTAACGCCAGCGCAACTAATTTAAGATTAACTGGTGGAATTACAGCATCAACTCTTTTAGTAACTTCTAGAATCTCAACCGCTAATTTAGCCGTTACTAATATTTCCACTAATACATTGCAATTTACTTCCGCAACTGGTAGTAACTTGAATATTAGCACTGGCCTTACCGCAAATAATATCGTCGTAAATACAAGTATTACAACACCTTCTTTAAATGCTACAAATTCTGTTATTACAAATATTACTAATACTAATCTACTTTCCTCTAATGGTATTACAACGTCAACTCTATTAGCAAGTACAGGTATCACTACTTCCACATTATCTGCCACAAACGCACAATTTGTTAATCTCACCGGAAGCTCGTTTAGTCTTAGCACAGGACTTACTACTGGAACACTACTCGCCACTACAAGCATTTCATCTGCATCACTACGCTCTACAAATGCAACCATTACTAATGCTATATTAGTAAATATTACTGGAAGTTCCATGATTTTTAGTACAGGGCTTACAACTGGTACATTACTCGCCACTACAAGCATTTCTACACATTCACTTAATGTTACTAATAGTACAATTACTAACATTGTTTTTACGCAAGCAACCGGAAGTACATTAACCCTTGCATCTGGATTAACAACAGGGTCTCTACTTGCAATTAATAATATTAGCACATCCAACTTACAATCTACTAATATTACATCAACTAATATTGTTTTCACATCAGCTACAGGTTCACATTTAAATATTTCTAATGGTATTACCAGCGGAACTCTTCTTGCTACTACCAGTGTTTCTACAAACTCTTTATCCTCAACTAATGGAACAATTACTAACCTCAATCTAACTAACGCTAGCGGTAGTAATATCGTATTATCCGGTTCAATAACCACAAGTTCTCTATTAGCTACTACAAGTATATCTACAGCTTCACTTTCTACCACCAATTTCACATCCACTAATGCTAAAATTACAAATACAAGCATAGGAACTCTTAATTTATCATCAGGCTTAACAACTGGTACAATCCTTGCTACTACAAGCATATCTACAGGATCACTCTATGCTAATAATAGTACAATGAATAATCTTAATACAACCAATGCTAGCATCGGAACACTTACATCTACTTCTATCACAACAGGATCTATTAATTCTACAGTAGGTACCTTTAATACTATTAACTCAACCCTACTATCCGCAACTACTTATACAGGTTCTAATATGAGTCTTTCTGGTAATTTAATCATTGGTGGAACTATCACTACTGTTAATATTACCACAACTAATATTATCGACACTAATGTATCTACAGGATCTCTCGTTGTTAATAATGTTTTATCAGCTAAAGGTACTAGCAATACTATCGGATCCATCTATACTACAGGTGGTAATGTCGGTATTAATAACACTTCTCCTACTCAAACATTGGATATTAACGGTACATTAAGAGCATCTACCGGAATTACTACTGGAACTATTCTTGCCACTACAAGTATATCTACCGGAACTCTATCTGCATCTACATCTACTATTAGTAACGTAGTATTCACCAACGCATCCGGAACATCCATGATTATATCTAGTGGAATCACTACAGGTACTCTACTTGCTACTACAAGTATTTCTACTGGTACTCTTAATGCAGCTAATAGTACATTTACTAATATTAGTAGTACTAATTTAAGATTATCTACAGGACTCACTACCGGAACATTACTTGCTACTACAAGCATTTCTACAGCTGCTCTTTCTACTAATACAGGAACTTTGTCTAATCTCGTTTTTACTAACGCCTCAGGAACTTCAATGATTCTTTCCACCGGTATTACTTCAGGAACTATTAAAGCAGATGATATTTCAACAACTACACTTTCTGGAACATCAGGAACTCTTACCAATTTTGCAGCAACCTCATTAAGTTCGTCCAATATCATTTCTTCTAATATCACATCAACAAGTCTTTTAGCCACTTCAAACATCTCCACCATATCACTTGCTACTACTAATCTTACTACAACTAATCTACAATTTACTAATGCCAGTGGAACAACCCTTAATGTATCTAGTCTTACTACTGGAACATTACTTGCTACCTCAAGTATTTCAACTGCTTCATTGTCATCAACTAACTCAACTATTTCTAATCTAGTCACAACTAATATTACAGCAAATTCTATTAATGTATCTGGAGGTATCACAACTGGTACATTACTTGTTAGTAACACCATTTCAACTGGCAATTTTAATTCAACTAATTCAACTATTTCTAATATCGTTTTTACTAATGCTAGTGCAAGCACCCTAAACTTGACAACTAGTCTTACATCAGGTAATATGTTCGTATCAGGAAGTGTAACTACCGGAGCTTTTATCGCAACTAATTCTTCAATTACAAATCTATACTTCCTTAATGCTACAGGAGGCACATTTAATTTAACTGGAGACGTTACAGCAACTAATGTCACTGCATCATTAAACGTATCTGCAAATAATTTATTAGCTACTAATTCAACCATCAATAACTTAACCACTACAAATATCAGTAGTACCAATATTATATTAACAAACTTGACAGCTGGTAATTTACTATCTAAAACAAATATTAGTACTGCAATACTATCTGCTATAAATTTTACTACCACCAATGCAGTAATAACCAACTCAAGTATCAGTTCACTTAGATTAGCATCAGGGTTAACTACCGGAACACTATTAGCTACCACTAGTATTTCTACCGCTGCTCTAAGATCTGATAATGCCACCATATCAACTCTTAATGTAACAAATGCTACCATATCAACTCTTAATGTATCTAATATCACTACTGGAAGTATCTTTGCCACATCTGGTACTTTTACTACAGTTAATTCAACTCTTGTCTCAGCTAATACATTTACTGGCGCTAATATGAGCTTGTCTGGAGACCTTGTTATCGGAGGAACTATTACAACTGTTAATATTACAAGTACAAACATTATTGATACAAATGTTTCTGCCGCATCTATTTTAATTGATACTAGATTATCTGCCATTGGTAATAGTAATACTATCGGATCTATTTTCACTACAGGTGGTAATGTCGGTATTGGATTTGTTTCCCCAGTTCAAACACTCGATGTCAATGGCACATTCCGAGCATCAGGCGGTATTACAACAAGTAACATCTTGGCTACTATTAATGTATCCACAGGAATATTGTCTGCCTCAAATTCAACTATTTCTAATGTTGTATTCACAAATATGAGCGGATCAACATTAAATGTTTCTACAGGTATCACCACAGGTACATTACTTGCTACTACCAGTATTTCTACAGGAGCTCTTACTGCTACTAACGGCTCATTTATTTCACTTACAAGCGGAAGTTTGAATTTAAGTACCGGATTAACTACTGGAACTATTCTTGCCACTACAAGTATATCAACTGGTGCATTATCATCTCCCAATGGCACAATTACAAATATTATTCTTACAAACGCAACTGGTACATCTATTGTTTTATCAAGCTCAATGACAGTCGGATCTCTATTGGCTACAACTAGTATTTCTACAGGTGTATTATCTGCTACAAACAGTACTCTGAATAATCTTTCAACAACTTCTTTAAGTGCATCTAATGTTGTTTTGTCTAGCGGTCTTACCACTGGAACATTAATTGCTACTACATCTATTTCTACTGCTAATTTAGCCGTTGCTAATATTACAGCAACAAATGCAATTTTCACATCTGCTACTGGAACAAATATGGTTTTATCCACTGGGTTAACTACCGCTACTCTCTCTGCTAATACAAGTGTCTCAACTACTAATCTTAATGCTAGTAATTCTACAATTACTAATTTAATTGCCACTAATGCATCTATGAGTTCTCTTATTGCATCTACTGGTATTACCTCTGCAACATTACTCGCTACTACAAGCATTTCTACTGCTTCACTCGCTTCAACAAATGCAACTGTAACAAATGCTGTTATTACTAATATCAGCACAGGTAGATTGAATTTATCTACTGGTCTAACTACCGGAAGTTTGAATGCCACTTCTATAAGTACTACTAACTTGGCTACTTCTAATTTAACTTCGTCTAATTTATTATTTACTTCTGCTTCTGGAAGCACTTTGCGATTATCCACTGGTATTACAACAGCAACCCTTCTTGCTACAACAAGTATTTCTACTGGCACTTTTTCATCTACATCTGGCACTACAAGTAATCTTGTTGCAACTAATATTTCCTCGACAAATGCTATTTTATCCGGTGGTATTACAACCTCTACTTTATTAGCAACTACTAGTATCTCTACAGGTACATTGTTTTCTACTAATGCAACTATTTCAAACGCCGTTATTACAAATGCTAGTATTGGATCTATTACATTATCTTCTGGTATTACAACAGCAACCCTTCTTGCCACTACAAGTATTTCTACTAATTCATTGGGCGCAACAAATGTCACCGTAACTAATATTAATATTAGTAATGCAAGTATCGGTGCCATTAATGCATCAAGTATTACCTCTGGAACAATATTTGCTACATCAGGTATCTTTAATACCGTAAATTCTACTCTAGTAGCATCTACTACATATACAGGTGGAAATCTCAGTCTTTCTGGAAATCTCGTTATTGGTGGAACTATTACAACTGTCAACATTACAACAACTAATTTAATTGATACAAATGTATCCGCTGGATCTGTATCTATCGATAATACTTTATCCGCAACTGGAAATAGCAATACAATCGGCTCTCTTTATACTACCGGAGGAAATGTAGGTATAGGAATTGTTTCTCCTACCCAAACATTAGATGTTAGTGGTACTCTTAGAGCATCGTCCGGTATTACAACAGGAACCATTCTTGCTACAACTAGTATTTCTACAGCTGCGTTGGCCTCTACTAATGCAACAGTATCAAACCTCTTCTTTACTAATGCATCTGCCACTAGTTTGAATTTAACTGGAAGTATCACCACTGGAACATTGTTAGCTACAACAAGTATTTCTACAGGTACATTATCTGCTACCAATTCAAGTTTCACAAATATGTCAGCTTCTACACTTAATTTAAGTACCGGATTAACAACAGGAACATTACTTGCCAGTGCATCTATTAGTACAACAAATTTCCAAGCGTCATCAGGAACTATATCTAATATTGTATTTACTAATATTACAGGAACATCCTTATTACTATCCGGTTCTATTACATCAAGTTCTCTTTTAGCCACAACCAGTATCTCCACCGGCGCATTGACCTCTACTAACAGTACCTTAAGTAATCTTAATGTTAGTTCCCTTACCGCAAGTAATGTTGTACTCTCTACTAGTATTACTACCGGTACATTATTAGCTACGACAAGTGTATCCAGTGGTGCCCTGGCTGCTACTAACATTACTGCTACTAACATTAACTTTACAAATGCTTCAGGTACATCTATCGTTTTAAGTACCGGCCTAACTACCGGAACGTTGTTGGCTACTACTAGTATCTCTACTGCTTCTTTAAGCGTAGGAAATGGAACCATTTCAAATCTTGTAAATACTAACGTTTCTACCAGTTCCATTATAGCATCTACCGGTATTACAACTGCAACATTGTTAGCTACTACAAGCATATCCACTGCTGCTTTGTCTGTTACCAATTTAACAGGAACTAATATGGTATTTACTAATTTAACTGGTACATCTTTGGTCTTATCCGGAAGTGTTACGACAGCCAATTTATTAGCTACAACAAGCATTTCTACAACCAACTTGGCTTTAACTAATATTACAACTAGTAATATTGTATTTACTTTTGCAAGTGGTTCTAATATGAGAATTTCAAGTAATATTACTACTGGTACACTTCTCGCTAATACTAGTATTTCCTCTGCAGCAATTTCTTCTTCTACTGGTACTATCGGTAATGTCGTTGCTGTTAATATTTCTGGTTCTAATATTGTTCTCTCTGGAAATGTTAGCGCCTCTAATATACTCGCCACTACTAGTATCAGTACAGGATCCATTTCTTCTACAAATGCCACTATATCAAATGCAGTTTTTACAAATACAAGTATTGGTACTCTTTTACTAGCTTCTAGTTTAACTACTGGAACACTTCTTGTAACAACTAGTATTTCCGCTGGTGCATTGAATGCAACTAATAGCACTATTACTAATCTTGCTATAACAAATTCAAGCATTGGAACACTTAATATTTCTAATGGCATTACTTCTGGAAGTGTATTCGCTACATCTGGTACATTTACAACGTTAACATCTACACTCATCTCCGGTACAACATTTACTGGTGGTAATATGAGTCTTTCTGGTAATTTAATTGTAGGAGGTACCATCACTACTGTTAATGTAACAACAACTAATCTTATTGATACCAATGTCTCTGCCGGTTCTATGAATATTTCTAATACATTGGCTGCAATTGGTAACAATAATACAATAGGATCTATCTTTACTACGGGTGGAAATGTGGGTATTGGAACAACTGCTCCAGGATTTACACTAGATGTATCCGGCACAGCACGTTTCTCTTCCGGTGTAACTACTTCATCTTTAGTAGCATCTTCATTAGTTTCATCAGCTAATTTGGCAGCAACAAATATGACAGTTACCAACGCTGTATTTACAAACATTAGTACAAATACTCTTCAAATTCCTAATCTTACAACCGGTACTCTTATCGCTAATACAAGTATTACAACTGCTTCTTTAGGCGCGTCTAATGCAACTTTGACAACAGCCACAATTAGTACACTTACCGTTAGCAATGGTATAAACGCAGGATCCCTCCTTTCAAGCACTAGTATCTCCACTGCTAGTCTTGGCACTGCTAATTTAACAACGTCTTCCTTACGTTTCACTAACGCTTCTGGAAGCACCATTGTTTTATCCACAGGTCTCACCACTGGTACTTTACTTGCTACTGGAAGTATCACGGCCGGTACAATAGCCGCTGCAAACCAAACTGTCTCTAATCTCGTAGCTACATCATTCTCATCTACAAATGTTATTCTCGGCACTGGTTTGACTACTGGGACATTACTTGCTACTACTAGTATATCCACCGCTAATATTCAAGTTTCTGGAATCACAGCAACCAATTTAACCTATACCAATGCAAGTGGTACATCAATGGTACTCACTACAGGATTAACCACTGGGACGTTATTAGCTACAACAAGTATTTCCACCGCTGCTCTTGACGCAAGTACATCAACGATTGCTAATATTGTTGTTACTAATAACATTACAACAGGAAGACTTGTAGCATCAACTGGTATTACAACAGGAACCTTGTTAGCTACTACTAGCATTTCTACTGGAACCTTGCAAGCAACTAATATAACTGGAACTAACATTGTTTTCACTAATGCTACTGGAGCTTCTATGATATTGAGTACTGGAGCAACTATTCCTTCGTTGCTTGCAACTACGTCTATTAGTACAACTAATTTAGCTTCGACTAATGCTACTGTAACAAACTTTGTTACAACTAATATTACAACTACTAATATTGTTTCTAATAGCATTACAACTGGTACTCTTTTTGCTACTACAAGTATCTCTTCTGGTGCTCTATTTTCCACAAATTTAACAAGTACAAATGCCGTATTAACAAATTTGAGTTCAGGTTCAGTTAATCTAAGTGTTGGTTTAACTACAGGAACATTGCTTGCTACAACAAATATTTCAACAGCTGCATTATCCGCATCTAATGCTACAGTCTCTAATCTTGTATTCACTAATGCTAGTGGAGCAACACTAAATTTAAGCACGGGTATTACAGCTGCAAATATCAACTTTACAGGTGTATTGTTCCAAAATGGCGCCCCATACGTAACCTCTCAATGGACCAGCGGAACAGGTGGTAACTTGTTTTATACAAGTGGTAATGTAGGTTTAGGAACAACTGCTCCCGCATTTACATTAGATGTATCTGGCGGAGCTCGTATTACTGGTACGTTAACAACTGGTTCACTACAAAACACTAGTATCACAACTTCTACCTTGTTAGCTACTACTTCAATTAGTTCGGGATTAATTAATGCAACGAATATGACTGTTTCAAATGGAGTTATCACCAATTTAACAGCAACATCATTAGTCGCATCTAATATTACCACGACTAATTTGAATACAACTAATATTACAACTAGTACTCTAAGTGCTACAAACTCCACCTTTACTAATTTAGTAAGCACAACTCTAACTTCTGGATCAGTGTATTCAACACTTGGATCATTCAGTACAGTATCAAGTTCATTTATTAGTGCTACAACTATGTCAGGTGGTTCTATTAATTTATCTGGTAATCTGAATATCGGAGGAACTCTAACTGTTGTTAATATGACAACTACTAATTTAGTAGACACAAATATGTCTGCTGGATCAGTATTTGTAGGTATAAGTTTAAGTGCAATCGGAAACAGTAATACAATAGGATCTATCTTTACTACAGGTGGAAATGTAGGTATAGGGACAACAGCGCCAGCATATACATTAGATGTAAACGGTAGTGGTAATTTTACAAGTTTAACAAGTGCAAATGTTTCTACTGTAAATCTTACAAGTAGTAATGTATTATTTACTAATGCAAGTGGAACTTCAATGATATTGAGTGGTGGATTGACTACTGGAACTTTATTAGCCACAGGTAGTATCACGACTGCAAATATAGCAGCAAATAATATAACAATCTCCAATGCTCTATTTACCAATATTAGTTCAACATCTATTAATTTAACTGGTGGTTTAACAACTGGCACATTATTAGCCACTACAAGTATTTCTACTGGTATTTTATCCGCTACTAATATTTCTGCTGTTAATTTTACCAGTACATCATTAAATATTACAGGAACTTTAAGTACATCTAATATTATTGCAACTAATATGACATCTGCGCAATTTGTCAGTACAAATACTACAGTTTCTAACATTATTTTCACAAATGCAACTGGATCATCAATGATACTTGATACAGGATTAACTACTGGAACTTTACTTGCCACTACAAGCATTTCTACTGGTCAAGCAAGTGCTTTAGATGGCATTTTTACAAATATAACAGTATCTAATATTACTGTATCTTCATTATCAATCACTAATCTTACTACTACATCATTAAATGTAACAAATGTTACATCAACCAATTTTGTATTTACGAATGCAACTGGTACATCTTTAAATCTATCTGGAGCTTTAACGGCAAGTAATGTTTATGTAACTGGTAGTCTTTATCAAAATGGATCTCTTGTAACAAATGTTTGGTCAACAACAGGTGGAAATGTATTCTATACTACTGGAAATGTTGGTATCGGAACAACCTCTCCTGTTTATACATTAGATGTATCAGGTGGAGCAAGATTTACTGGTGATATTACTACTGCTAATTTGAATTTCACTGGTAATTTATTCCAAAATGGTGTTTTATTCAATGTAACTTCATCTACGAGTCCTTCTCCTTGGGTAGGATTTGGAAGTAATATTGCATATACAAGTGCTGGTAATGTAGGTATTGGAACTAGTAGTCCATCTTACAAATTGGATATAACAGGAGATGCGCGCGCAACAGGTAAGATATATGCAAGTGATTTGCTCCTTCCATCTTATATTCATACTAGTGGTAATATGATTAATGGTACTGCAGGTAGTTTGACCCAAATTAGTATGCGTACATTAAATAATCGTTTAAGAACTTCTCGTGCCAATGCTAATAATACAGTGTCTACTTGGACGACTCGTGGACCAATATCTGATAATAGTTGGAGAGGAATTGTTTGGAGTGCAGATATTGGATTATTTGTTGCTGTTGGACAAACAGGTACAGGAAGAGCAATTACATCTCCAGATGGTATTAATTGGACTACTCGAACTACAGCAAGTAACAGTTGGAATGATATATGTTGGTCACCAGAATTGTCCTTATTCGTAGCAGTTTCTATAAGTGGAAACACTAGTGGTGTCATGACATCGCCAAATGGTACTACTTGGACAACAAGAACAACTGTTGCTAATAATTGGTCAGGTGTATGTTGGTCTGCTGAATTAGGTTTATTTGTTGCAGTTTCACAAACTGGAACGGGTAATCGTGTAATGACATCACCTAATGGTACTACTTGGACAACTCGTACTTCAGCGGCAGATAATACATGGAATAGAATTGTTTGGTCAGCTGAATTAGGATTATTTGTTGCCGTAGCAATATCAGGAACTAATAATCGTGTCATGACATCACCAGATGGTATTACTTGGACTACTAGAACAACGAACAGTGATAATTGGAATGGCGTTGCATGGTCTCCTGAACTTTATTTATTTGTCGCAGTAAGTAGTTCAACTGCAGGACAACGTGTAATGACATCTCCAGATGGTATTAGTTGGACCACTCGTGTAACACCACAAGATAATAATTGGCAAAGTGTAGTTTGGTCACCTGAATTGTCAATATTTATTGCTTCGGCATTAGATGGAACAAACAGAATAATGACATCTAATGATGGTATTCTTTGGACAACAAGATTAGCCCCTGCAGGTGCTTGGTGGACTATTTGTTGGAGTCCTGAGATTTCAGCTTTTGTATCAATAGGCGATATACTAATGATGTCTGCATTTGGTCTCCCAGCAAGTAAAAATACACTTCTTATATCACAAGCATATTTAACATCTACAAATGGTAATGTCAATTTGAATGGAAACTTGACAGTCAGTGGTGCAATTTCAGCTTCCACACTTTCAGTATCAACTATTTCTTCAAGTAATTTACTTGTATCATCTCAATCCACTATTTCAAACTTGTTTAATACCAACTCTACTATTACCAATGCTCTTATTACAAATCTTACTGTATCATCTTTAATATTCAATACGAACATTTCATCTCAAAACATCCTTACCAATACTTATATTAATACATATGGTAATATGATCAATAATACAGGTGGTAGTTTGACAAAGATTGATATAAAAGCACTTAACAATAGATTAAGAATTTCTCGTGGAACAGCTAATAACAGTGTAAATACATGGTTTACACGTTCAGTACCAGCATCTAATTGGAGAGGTGTTGCTTGGAGTTCAGACCTTGGTTTACTTGCAGCAGTTGGTCAAACAAGTGGAACTGCTATAACATCACCTGATGGTATTAATTGGACTACTCGAACCATAACAAATAATAGTTGGAGTGATATTTGTTGGGTACCAGAATTAGGATTATTTGTTGCAGTTTCAATCAGTGGAAACACAACTGGTGTAGCAACATCATCAAATGGTACTACGTGGACAACAAGAACAACTGTTGCTAATAATTGGTCAAGTGTATGTTGGTCACCAGAATTAGCTTTATTAGTTGCAGTTTCTCAAAGCGGTACTGGTAATCGTGTAATGACATCACCTAATGGTACTACTTGGACAACTCGTGTATCTGCTGCAGATAACACATGGAATAAAGTTGTCTGGTCAGCAGAATTAGGATTATTTGTTGCAGTTTCAAGTAGTGGTACTCTAAATCGTGTCATGACATCACCTGATGGTATTACTTGGACAACAAGGACAACAAACAATGATAATTGGAATTGTGTCACTTGGTCACCAGAATTATACTTGTTTGTATCTGTTAGTAGTACGACTGCAGGACAACGTGTAATGACATCTCCAGATGGTATTACTTGGACCACTCGTGCAACTCCACAAGATAATAGTTGGCAAAGTGTATTTTGGTCACCTGAATTATCAATATTCGTTGCTGTGTCTAGTGATGGAACTAACAGAGTAATATCATCTTCAGATGGTATGACTTGGACAACGCAAACAACGCCTGCAAGCGGTATGCGGGCAGTTTGTTGGAGTTCTGAATTATCTATTTTTACTGCAGTAGGTGACGCTGTTGTAAACAGTAAAATTGCACTTCCAGCAAGTAAAAGTACTATGCTTATCTCACCTGCATATATGACAGTAACTGATGGTAATATTAGATTTACAGGTACGATGACTGCAAGTAATTTAATTGTAACTTCTTCTACTATAACAAGTTTAATGATTACTGGTGGTGGTTTATCTGCAACATTTAATTCAAATACCATTGGTAACATTTTTACAACAGGTGGAAATGTAGGTATTGCTACGACTGCTCCAACAAGCACATTGCATATTAATGGCAGTTTAGCGAAAAGTTCAGGTACATTTGATATTAAACACCCTCTTAATAATGGTAAACGTCTTGTACATAGTTTCATCGAAGGGCCAAGATGTGATCTTATTTATAGAGGAAGTGTAACACTTGTTAATGGTGCTGCTAGTGTAAATATTGATACAGATTGCGTTGCCGAATCAGATTGTAGTATGAGCGCGGGTACTTTTGAAGCACTTGTTACTAATCACGATATTTTCTTGCAAAACAAGAGTAATTATGATAAAGTAAGAGGTACTGTTTCAGGTAATATTTTAACTATTGTATCTAATAATAATACCAGTAATGCTATAATATCTTGGATGATTATAGCGGAACGTAAAGATCCATATATTAAAACATGGGATAAAACTAATGACAATGGGTATCTTAAAACAGAATATATTCCTTAATTTATTGAATTAAAGTTTATGGTTTAAATAATAAAAAATAAACTTTAAGGTATAAAAATAATATATTAAAAAAAAAAATAAGCAAAAACTGGAAATATTTATTATTTGTAAATATTATAACAATGTCATACAACAAGGATGCATATTTTTTTGCTTCTCAAGTAGTTGTAAAAGACACAACATCTGCTAGTGCTACAGGTGGTGGTCTTGTAGTAGAATATAAAACTAATGCAACGAATATGGATGTAGTTGGTAATATGGCAATTAACAATATCAATGTTACTCCAAATTTAGACGATATTGTTAATGAAAAAGAAGTATCTATACCTGCTAATATAACAGAATGGACAAATGTAGTTGGGTTAGCCTTTACAAATGCGCGAACAACATCGTTTAAAGCCAAAGTAAATATAGTACTTGATGATACACCCGAGAAAACAGCTATTTATGATATGTATGGTATTTATAAACCCCAAACTGAAGAATGGTCTATATTCCAAAGTTTTGCAGGTGATTCTACAGGTATAGAATTTGAAATTACAAATGTAAGTGGTAAAGGACAGGTTAGATATAAAAATCCTACCAATTTTACAGCTACATTTCGTTTTAGAGCAATTACCACTGCTTTACAAAATTCATCGCCTATTACAGACACTGTAGGTTTATTAGAAAATACTAGTGGATCTCTTACACCATATTCATTATTATATGCTAATGCTGAAGATTCTTTAGCATCTTCTAATATTATTTATAAAAATAACATTTTAAAAATACCATCTCCTATTACTTTACAAAATACAACTGGATTTTCAAGTTTTTCTAGCGGAGGATCTCTTTTAAATAAAGGAGATGCAAGTGTTTATACTAAAACTATAGTAAAAAACAAAGTTGGTATTGCAACAACAGCTCCTTCTTTTACTCTTGATGTAACAGGTAATATTAATTTTACAGGTGATTTCCTTTTAGATAAAAATAACACGTATGAAAATGCTGGACGTTGGGGTGTTTTACCTAATAAAGATATTTTTTACACACTTGGAAATATTGGAAGTATTGGTATTCACACATCTACTCCACAATATAAATTAGATGTGGTAGGTGATCTTAATGTTATAACAAATATTACAACAGGTGCATTGTATTCAGATAATATATCATCAAACAATGCTTCTATAGGAAATTTCAAATCTACTACATTAAATAGTGTTACTATTTCAAGTTCAAATATGTTAGTTACTAATACATTGAATATTAATGGTACTTTACAAAGTACGAGTATCACAACAGTCAATATGTTAGACTTGAATATTACGACTGGGACATTAGTAAATAGTAATTCTATAACGGCACCGTCAGTTTATGTTCAATCAGGTATTATTTCAAATATAACTGGATCTAATGTATATGCTAATACATTTTCTAGTAGCAATTTAAATATTACTAGTAATTTTACGGGTTCTAACTTAAATATTACTGATATTAATACTTCAAGTATTAAAACAACATTTGTTTCAGCGGCAAATACAAATACTGAACAATTTTCTACATCTAATCTTAACTTTACAAATACTACATTAAATAATCTACAAATATCAAATAGTATGACATCAAGCTCATTATTTGCTTCTACAAATATAAATACATTACAATTAAATGCACTTAATGTAACAAGTTCAAATATAAAATTATCTAATGCAACTGTTAGTAATGTACATTTAAGTTCAGATATAAATACAAATACTGCTCTTGCACTTGTTAATATTTCTAGTTCTAATTTACAATCTACAAATATTTCAAATAATAATACAATTTTTACAAATGGAACTGGGACTTCGTTAATTACACCTACTATCAAGACAGGAAGTATTACAGTTAATGATCAAATTACTACTTCTCAATCACGTGCATTGCAAACATCTATTGTCGATGCTACATTTACTAGTGCTACTGGTACATCTTTAAATATAATAGATGGATCATTTGATACATTATCAATTACTACAAGTATTAGTTCATCTCATTTAGAAACTATTAATATTACTTCTTCAAATTTAAGATTTAATACTAGTGCAAACGGAACTCGTTTACATATTTCTTCAAATATAACAACTTCTAATTTAAACGCATCTAATATTACAGCATCATCTTCAAAAATTATAGATGTTATATCTACTAATATATCATCATCAACAATAAATACAACTAATATTTCAACAGGAGTTTTAACAAATACTACTATTACATCAGGAACATTGTATGTTTCCTCGTCAAATCAAATAACAAATGTAACATCAAATACTTTAAATCTATCAAATGCAAATACGAATATAATTCATGTATCAAGTTTTACTAATACGGAAAATTTAAAAGTATCTAATGCAAATATAGATAATATTGTTCTAACTAATTCAAGTATTTCTTCTGCATTAGTTGATTCAATTACTGCTGGTACAACTCTTGCATCTAGTACATTAGATACTGTAAATGCATTTGCTACAAATAGTACAATAGATAAATTAAATTTTACACAATTAACTGGTGTTGATTTAAGAACAAGTAATATTACTTCAAATAACATATTTGTAACTGGAAAATTATCGACTGGTGATGTAAATGTAACAAATATAACCTTTGCAAATATATCATCAACTAATGTATCAATATCTACATTAAATGTATCTAGTATAACTACTCCGCAAATTGTCACAAGTGCTATTTCAACTGGAAATGTATTAAATACAAATGGTACGATTGAACAAGTATTATTTACTAATGTTTCTGGATCTAATATAAATATTTCAGGAAATATTACAAATGCTGGTACGTTGACATCTACGTCTGTCTCAACCATTCAATTATCAAGTGTTGATATAACAAGTTCGAATGCAATCATAACACATGTATCTGCATCTTCCTTAAATATTCCAGATTTAACATTGTCCAATCTTTATGCATCTTCTAATATTACAACTGGATCAGTTTATGTAAACAATTCTACAATAAATAATTTGAAAGCTTCATCTGGTATTACGACCACGAATAATATTGGCAATATAACTACTTCTCAGCTAGATGCTAATACTGTTACATTTAATACACTTGCATCAGTATTTGTTAGTAGTTCTGATTTTACAGGTGGTAATATGAGTCTTTCTGGTGATTTGAAAATTGGTGCAAATTTAACAAGTTCTAGTATTAGTGCATCTAATATTAAAGATACAAATATTACATCCAGTACTGTCATTGTTGAAAATAATCTTTCTGCATTTGGTACTTCCAATACACTTGGGTCCATTTATACAACAGGTGGTAATGTAGGCATTGGATCAACTTCTCCAAATTTTACACTAGATTTAACAGGTTCATTAGGCGTATCTACTGGAATTACAACAGATACTTTACTTTCTACACAAGTTACAACTGGTAATGTTCATTCTATTAGAGCAACAATGAGTAATCTTGGTATTATTAATATAACAACAGATAATCTCAATATTTCAAATATGACAGTTCAAAATATGACAGCTACTACCATAAGTACTGGAATATTATCTGCTACAAATAACATTTTTACAAATATGTCTGGATCTACATTAAATGTAACTAATATAACTAGTACAAATGTATCTGCGGTTTCTATTACAACTGGTAATGTAAATACTACTAATGCTACAGTAAGTAATTTAAGAATAAATAATGCAATTGGTGCGTCAATTGTTTCAAATACTGGAATAACTACATCTAATATTTTTGTTACATCAGTTGTTACAAATAATTTAACTGCTTCTTCGGTCACATTAAATAATGTGGTTAATACTAATATTACTAATACAAATTTAAATACTACTAATATTACAACTTCAACTCTACTTTCTAATACCAATGTATCAACAAACAATGCAACAACAACACATTTAACATCTTCTAATATTATATTAACATCTGCAATTGGTTCTCATTTAAATGCAGTTACAGGAACAACTACAGGTAGTGCTAATGTAAATGATTTATTGACAACTAATATTATTAATACTAGTTTAGGTACATTATCTAATCTAGTTTCTACAAATATAAGTACTGGAAATATAAGAAATGTAAATGATATTAATGTATCCACAGGAATTTTGTCTGCTACAACAATAATAAATACATCAAATTTAAGAGCAACTGATTCTGCATTTGTTAATATGCGTAATGTAGATATAAGTGGAGGTTCTGTAACTGTATCTATTGGTATAACAGTTCCTTCATTAGTTGTTTCAACAAACGCTTCTATTAATACATTAAATACGGCTTTTGTTTCAACTGGTACATTAAAAATTAGTAATATTACAGCAGGAAATGTAAGATTGAATTCTTTACAAACCACGTTATCATTAACTGCTACTAATATTTCATCTCAAAATGTATTGGCAAGTACTTCGACAATTCCACAAATTAAAAATACTCAATTAACATCTGATAATTTAAATGTATCAAGTACTGTTGAAACAGATAAAGTTGTTGCAAATAATATAAATACAACTGATATTAAAACTAGTGATGCAAATATTTCAGATAGTATTTTAACAAATCTTACAACATCTAATATAAATGCATTAGATGTACAATTACCTAATTTATATATTACTACTGATATTAGTGCGACTAATTCTAGAATAACTTCATCAACTATTGGTAATGTCATATTGCAAAATATGAGTATGAGCTCGTTGAAAACGGATTTAACTGCTGGAAATGTATATGTTTCAGGTTCAAGTACATTCAATACACTTTCGTCATTATTTTTAGCATCAACAACCATTACAGGTGGTACAATGAGTTTATCGGGAGATCTTAAGGTAGGTGCAAATTTAGTAAGTATTGGAATTAATTCAACAAATATTAAAAATACTAATATTTCTTCATCTACTGCTACATTAACAACTTCGTTATCAGCATTTGGAGAAAATAATACGGTTGCTTCTATTTACACAACTGGCGGTAATGTAGGTATTAAAACAACATCTCCGGTCTATAAATTAGATGTTAATGGTACAATGCGCGCTCTTACTGGTATTTCAACGACTAATTTAGCAGCAACTGATATTACAACTGGTACAATCACTGCTCTTTCATCAACAATAGGTAACGTTAGAATAATAAATTCAACTAATGCAAATGTAATTACAAATACTATTACTTCAGGTAATGTTCTTGCAACTGGAGATGTAAGAACTGTTACATTAAATGGTACAAATGGCATATTTACAAATATATCTAGTGCCACATTAAATGCAACTGATATAACTTCTACTAATGTAATGTCTACTAGTATTTCGACTGGAAATGTCACTGCAACTAATTCAACAATTGATAATTTACGATTTACTAATATTAGTGGAGCAAATATAAATTTGAGTGGTCAAGTAACATCTACTTCATTAATAGGTTCTTCTATAAATACAATTACATTATCTGCAAACACTGGAACTATTACAAATGTAGTAGGGATATCTATTACTAGTGGTACATTAAATACAACTAATATGACTGTTTCAACCTTGTTAGCAACTACTAATATTACATCTGGTCAAGTCAGTGTAACAAATATGTCAAGTACTAATTTATTTTTGAATTCAGGAAATGGTTCTACTTTGAGTTTAAGTGGAGGAATTACATCAGCTAATGTAAATAGTACAAGTATTTCTACATCCAATTTATTTGTAGGTAGTAAAACATCTACGAATTTAGTGAACACAAATACATCAATTGGATTAGGTATTTTAACAAATATAACAACAGCAATATTATTAGCTACTACAAGTATTTCTACCGGAAATGTAAATGCTACAAATAGTAGTATTTCAAGCTTGATTAACACAAGTTTATCAGGAGCAAATTTAATTGTTGCTAATGAAATTACAAGTGGTAGTGTAGCAATTAGTACTTTATCTACGCAAACACATACTGCTATTGGAAACGTAACAGCTACTAATATGATGTTAACAGATTTAAGCGGATCAAATATTGTAGTGTCTTCTGTTACATCAGGTACATTGCTTGCAACAACAAGTGTATCTGCGGGTATATTGAATACACAAAATTTGAATGTTACAAATATTAGACTTACATCAGCGAGTTTGGGAAATATTGTATTACCTGGAAATGTTTCATCAGATACTCTAAGTGTAAATACAAGTATTACTACTTCAAACGTAAGATCCACTAATATGACGACTACAAATGTTGTATTGACAAATGTGGACAATGCTAATTTGTCTATTGCAGGAATGACGACAAGTAATGTGTATGCATCAGCAAGTATGAGTACAGCTTCTTTAGGATTTAATAATGGTTCGTTTGGAAATGCAAATATATCTGGAATGACAGTATCGTCTATTGTAGCTAATATAACAACTTCTAATATAAATGTAGGTACTGGCACATTTAATACTATTTCATCAACATTACTTAGTGCTACAACAATGACAGGTAGTAATATGAGTTTATCAGGTGATATTTTTGTAGGAAATTTAACAAGTAGCGGAATCAGTGTTAATAATTTGGTAAATACTAATATTTCTGCTGGTACTGCTATTGTAACAACTAATCTAAGTGCAGTCGGTAATAGTAATACGATTGGATCTATATATACAACAGGAGGTAATGTTGGTATAAAAACTACTTCTCCAAATTATAAATTAGATATTTCTGGATCATTGAATGTTTCAAATAGTATTACTACAAGTACATTATTGGCTAGTACAAGTGTTACAAGTGGAATAATCTCGGCAAATACATTTACTACAGGAGAAATGAGAATGACAAATATAAGTGGTGCCAATGTAAGAATAAACAATATTACATCCGCTTCAGTAATTACAACTACGATCACAACAGGAAATGTATATGCTAATAGTGGAAATTCAATCAATATAACTGCATCATCCTCCAATATCAGTGCATTAAATGCAGTAAATATTGCATCGTCAAGTATAACAACTTCAAATTTAATTGTTACAAACACTACTTTGGGCAATATGGGTTTATCAAATGCTACTGGTAGTAATATGATATTAAGTGGAAGCTTAAATGTAGATTCTTTAGTTTCTACTAGTACAAGTACAGCTAATTTAATATCTACAAATGGTACAATAGCAAATGTTAGAGGAAACGTAGTAAATAGTAATACGTTAAATGCAATTAATATTACCTTGTCGTCATTATTAGCAAGTACAAGTATTTCTACCATTCAAGTAGGTGTAAGTGGAATTTCAAGTAGTAATATTGTATTAACAAGTGGAAACGGAATATCGTTGATATCAAGTACGGGAATAACTTCTGGAACAGTAAATGCAACGAGTATAACAACTGGTACCTTTTCAGCTACTAATGGAACTGTATCCAATTTACGTAATGTAAATATGACTATAAATGCATTAAATTCAGGTGCTATTACAACTGGAACCTTGTCGGCTACAAGTATAACAACTGGTATATTTAATGTAGCAAATGTTTCTGCCTCCAATGTAAATAGTACTAATATGTCATCTGGTAATATAGTAACATCATTGTTAACTCCAGTTACCCTAGTTACGGGTAGTATTTCTACGGGTACATTAACAGCGACAAATAGTTCAATTTCAAATATTGTAGGAACTGAGATTACTGGTTCTAATGTACTTTTAACAGGATTAGTAGCTAACAATGTTGTTGGAAATACTTTTTCAACGAGTAATTTGCTATCTACTACTACAACTATTGCCAATATAACAATGACATCACTTAGTTCAGGGTCAGTTGTTTTATCTGGCAATATGAATGTAAATAGCATAGTTGCATCGTCTGGTATGACTACATCTAATATACAAATAACAAATATGACGACTACAAATGCTGTTATTACAAATATGTCTACTACAAATATGAGTTTAAATAGTATGACAATTGGTAATATTTATGCATCATCAAATATAAGTAGTGGATTATTAAATATTGGAACAGGTTCAATGACAAATGGTGTATCTAGTAATGTTAGTGTAGCAAACATCGCGAATACAAACTTGACTACTCCAACACTACTAGTTCAAAATGGTGTTTTTAATACTGTGGCTTCAAGTATTGTATCAGCAACTACATTTACGGGTGGTAACTTTAATTTATCGGGAGATTTAAAAGTGGGTAATGAATTACTTAGTGCTGGTATTAGTGTAAATAATTTGGTAAATACAAATATCTCATCTGGTACGGCTATTTTAACAAATAATATAAGTGCCGTTGGAACAAGTAATACAATTGGTTCTATTTATACGACAGGTGGTAACGTGGGTATTAATACAACTGCTCCTGGATATAATTTGGATGTGAATGGTACCTTGAAATTGACAAGTTTAAATACAAATACATTGGTTGCTAACTCGTCTATTAGTGCCGGATTATTAGCATCAAATTTAGTTACAAGTGCTAATATTGTATTAACAAATGCATCTTCTGCTTCTTTGGCTATTTTAAATAATCTTACTTCTACTACTATTACCGCAAACACTGGTGTAAGTGCATCTTCTTTAAGAGTATCAGATGCTAATATAACAAGTGTATCGTCATCTGATGTAAATGCAACGGCTATAACTACAAATACATTAACGGCCACTTCAGTAACAAATTCTAATCTTGTAGCAACTTCAGTCACGGCTACTAATGTTTTTATTACTTCTGGTAATGGAACGACAATGGATATAACATTTGCAAGTTTAGGATCTTTGGCTGCAACTTCCATTTCTACAGGTACTTTTATTGCTACTAACAGCACAGTAACAAATATTGTTGCAACTTCTTTAACTAGTGGTACATTACGAGCTTCAAATATTACAACTGGAACGGTATTAGCAACAACATCTATAAGTACAGGTGCGTTAGGAACATCAACATTAGTTGCGACAAACAGTGTATTCAGTTCTGGTACAGGAACATCATTAAATATGTCCGGTATTACATCAGGTATAGTATTGGCTACAACTAGTATAAGCACAGGTGCGCTTGGTGTAACAAATGTAACATTGGGTAATAATGTAGCAACCAATATTTCTACATCCACATTGACAAATACGGATATTACATCTGGTACATTATTAGCCACGACAAGTATTAGTACAGGTGTTTTAAATGTTGCAAATATTACATCTTCTAATATGGTATCATCTGCTATTTCAGGTGGGGAATTGAGATTAACAACATCTTTAACAATGCCCTCAGTAATTTCTACAAATATAAGTACAGGTGCGATGAATGTAGCAAATGTCACATTAGTGAATTCAAATATTAATAATGCAAGTAGTAGTAATATATTGAGTACTGGTATAACAACTGCAACGTTATTAGCAACAACGAGTATAAGTTCGGGTGTATTATCAAGTAGCAATATGACAGTGTCAAGTGCTAGAATAACAAATGTAACTAGTGTATCGATAAATGCAAATAGTATAACATCAGGAACAGTGTTAGCTACAAGTATATCATCTGGACAAATCAATGCATCGACATTTACAACAGGAGAATTAAGATTTACAAATGCGAGTGGAGGTACAATGGTATTAACCGGTGGTATGAGCGTTGGCAGTATTAATTTTATTAATACATTAACTCAAAATGGTTCGCCAATAAGTTCATCACAATGGGGACCAGGTTCTGCATCTAGTATTTATTATACGAATGGTAATATAGGTATTGGAACAACTGCACCAGGGTTTGCATTAGATGTTTCTGGTGGTGCTAGTATAACAAATGTAACAGTAGCATCTATTATGACAACAAATATTACAACTTCTTCATTATTGGCATCTACATCTATTACATCAGGATTAGTAGTTTCAACAAATATGACAGCTACAAATGGTGTTGTAACAAGATTATCATCTGGTAATCTAAATAGTAGTACATTAACAATTGGTAATTTTATAAATACATCCATTATTGGTACAAATGTATTAGGTACTAATGGTACTATTGTAAACTTGAAAACAAATTCATCAACTGTAGGAAATATAGCAAGTACATTGGGCTCATTTAGTACATTAGGTGCAAGTTATTTATCAGGAACAACCTATTCAGCTGGATCACTAAGTATTTCTGGTAATATGAATGTATTCTCAACAGTAGTGACGTCAAATATAACAGCGACAAATGTTACAAATACAAATATTTCAACGGGTACATTAAGAGTGTCAAGTAATTTAGCATCTGGTGTATCAAGTAATACATTAGGAAATATATATACATCAAGTGGAAATGTTGGTATAGGAAAAACAAATCCGGGGTATACATTAGATATAAATGGTACAGTTGATTTTTCAACGCTCTTAAATACAACTAATATAAATAGTTCAATCGTAACAAGTTCGAATCTATTGGTACAAAGTATGTCAGGATCATCCATAATATTAACATCTGGTAGTGTAAGTACTATAAATGCAAATAATATAAATAGTATGGAAACATTGAATTTACAGTATACATTACGTATTGATGGTATAAACATTGAACAGAATAACGCGATAACTGTAGATTCTTTAGGATTTGTGTATGTAGCGGGATACAGTGGTTCAACGACGGCGTCATTTTATGCAACAGATGGAACGACAGTGATTGCGACGATGGCAAATATGAGTCCAAGTGGTACGGGATATGTAGCAAAGTACAGTTCCTTAGGTGTGTTACAATATACATTACGTATTGATGGTACTAACAGTGAAGTTAACAATTCGATAACTGTAGATTCTTTAGGATTTGTGTATGTAGCGGGATGGAGTGGTTCAACGACGGCGTCATTTTATGCAACGGATGGTACGACAGTGGTTGGGACGATGGCGAATGTTAATACAAATAATGTGGGATATGTAGCGAAATACAATTCATCAGGAACCTTACAATATACATTACGTATTGATGGTACTCGCAGTGAAGTTAACGATTCGATAACTGTAGATTCTTTAGGATTTGTGTATGTAGCGGGATACAGTGGTTCAACGATGGCGTCATTTTATGCAACGAATGGTACCACAGTGATATCGACTATGGGGGGTGTTAGTATTCTTGGTATGGGATATATAGCAAAGTACAGTTCCTTAGGAGCGTTACAATATACATTACGTATTGATAGTGATCGTGAGGAAATTAATAGCGCGATAACTGTAGATCCCAGTGGATCTATATATGTAGCGGGATACAGTAGTTCAACGATGGCGTCATTTTATGCAACGAATGGTACGACAGTGATATCGACGATGGGGGGTGTGAATACAGCTAATATGGGATATGTAGCAAAGTATAGTTCCTTAGGTGTGTTACAATATACATTACGTATTGATGGTACGACTAATGAACAGAATAATGCGATAACTGTAGATCCCGATGGGTTTATATATGTAGCGGGAAGGAGTGGTTCAACGATGGCGTCATTTTATGCAACGAATGGTACGACAGTGGTTGGGACGATGGCGAATATGAATACTCTTGGTATGGGATATATAGCAAAGTACAGTTCCTTAGGAGCGTTAGAATATACATTACGTATTGATGGTACTCGCAGTGAAGTTAACAATTCGATAACTGTAGATTCTTTAGGATTTGTGTATGTAGCGGGATACAGTGGTTCAACGATGGCGTCATTTTA
>Ga0114980_10000216_pt1 | contig 40493 bp, 52 predicted proteins | sample S_140806_EF_Meta_FD_87018 | JGI IMG/M metagenome (GOLD analysis project Ga0114980, IMG submission 87018) | Freshwater microbial communities from Lake Simoncouche, Canada to study carbon cycling - S_140806_EF_MetaG | ecosystem: Environmental > Aquatic > Freshwater > Lake | place: Lake...
GTAGGTCTCTACATATAGGCATATACGCAGGCATATTTAAAAACCCTGGGTTCGCTCTCTGTCGTTCGCTCCCCTACTAACACTGCTTGCACGCTTGCCCTGCCTGCTGCTTGCTTGCTTGCTAGTAAGTGAGCAGGTCTATCTCGCTTGAGCGCGACTACTCTAAGCGCGGGGGCATACACAGCGCCCCCCCCCTCCTCGTTTAAACGCTGCCCGCATCGCAGCGCACACAGCGCAAGGTAGTTGAAAGTTAAACTACCTCATAAGTTACTCATTGGTAACTCTCTAAAGTCAGTTGTTTACTATCACTTCAGAGCATGCGAATAATTGCCATGCGCTAAAGTCAGTTGTTTACACTACTTTCAGCGCCTTACTCGTGAGTAACTTAGCCATGGTGCATCTATTGGCGCTCAAGCCTTAGCCCTGCCCGCCCCTAATCGGGGCACGAATTGGGGCCACAATTAGCCTTGTGAGCAGCACTTATGCAGGGTGCTTGATATTCCTACAGCACGAGAGTATTCTCCGCGTAGCGGGTTTAAACAGTAAGCCCCTCAACCGTAAGGACTGGCAATGAATCGTGAACAATGGCTCAACGAGTTAGCGAATCAGGCCCTGCCTGTAATCGCTCGAACTCTCGATAGTTACGCTCAATTCCGCGAAGAAGAATCGGCTGTACGCCTCTCTTGCGGTTTCCCCGCTCAACAAGGCAAGCGCAACAAGGTTGCAGCCTGCATAGTGCCTCCTACCGCCTCCGATGATTTTAGCGGGGAGATATTCGTATCTCCTACGATTTCACAAGGCGCGGAGGTTGCCCTCGCTGTGCTGCCCCTATTGTGCGCAACAGTGACAGGCGACTATCGCAAGGGCGCTGCTTACCGTGAGGCACTCAAGCGCAACCGTTTAAACGCTGCAAGCCTGCCTGCATGGGCTGCTGCAATCGTGTCAACCTTGCCCGCTTACCCTCACGCTGCAATCACGCTGCAGCCTCAAGATAAGCAGACTACCCGCCTCCTCAAGGTTGCCTGCTTAGGTGACCTAATGAATGGCGAACAGCATGCAGCCTACATTGTGCGAATCTCTCGCACTACCCTTGCCAATTATGGCGCCCCAATCTGCCCCCTATGTGGTGCAGCCCTAGCGGAAGGAATCTGACCATGAGCGCAACATTCGGAATTGAACTCGAAATGTCTGACCTCTCAATCTCAACAGCCCAACAGCGTTTAAACGCCATCGGCCTTAACTGGTCATGCAAGCCTGACGGTACCCGCGGGGTTACCGCGGAGGCTGTTAGCCCAATCCTTGCCTACACTGACCTGAGCGAGGGCAGCAAGGCAGCCCGCGCACTGGCTCAAGCAGGCGCAACAGTCAACAAGCAGACAGGCTTTCATGTTCATTTAGGTGCAGACCACTACGGCCTAGAAGGTATCGCCCTCCTTGTGCAGAATTGGAATCTGGCTCATGAGACAATCGGGGCGCTTGTTGCACCCTCCCGTTTAAACAATCACTTCTGCAATTCTGTACCATTAAGCCAGATTGACTCATGGGTAGAGAATGTACGGGCGGGCAATATCCGCAACATGGGCAACGGTGGACGCTATTACAGCCTCAACCTTAACGCCTATGCAACACATCGCACGGTGGAGGTTCGCCTACATCATGGCACGCTTAACGGTAGCAAGATTAAGGCATGGGCCGAGTTTTGCGGGGCCATGGCTCAATTCTCCGCTGACGGGGGAATCCTAGATAGTCAATTCTCCAACATTGCAGACCGAGAGGGTGCCCGTTTAAACGCGGTGCGAAATCTCCTAGATATTCTATCCGAGAATCATCTCGACATTGCCACAGCCTCTTACCTCAAGGGTAGAGCAGCAGACCTAAACGCCCGCTAAGCGGGCAGCCTGCCCCTAGTGGGTGAGCGAGGGTGCAATCCCCTCGGCAGGCACTCATGGCGCAAGCCATGAACACGACAAGCACAACGCGAACTCGTGTTTAAACAGTAAGGACTGGAAATGAATCTTTCAATCATAGACGGGCGCTCATTCTTAATCGTTGCAATCATTGCTGCCGTGTGGATTTGGTACTGGTGCGGTGAAAGATAACGAATTGTTATACATCGTTGAAGGTGTAGACCCTAGCGGGCGCAAGTTCGCTGGGCTATACAACATCGAAGAAGCCCGCGACCTAGCGAGGGCAAGCCGTTTAAACATAGTGCGTGATAGATACACGCATGCTGTGATACAATCAACCAATCAACCGAAAAGATAGGACTGGAAAATATGTGCGGAATTGCTGGATTTTGTTTAACGCCTGCCGAATGTGCGACCTCATTGGAGGTTAGCAACATGGCTGCTCAAATGCTTTATGACATCGAACATCGTGGACAAGATGCCACTGGTGCATCATGGGTCAACACTGGAACCAAGAAGCGGGCAATCTTAAAGCACGCTATGCCCGCCTCTCAATTTGTGCCAATCGTGGGCGATTACCTATGCGAAAACGCACAGACTGCAATCTTACACACAAGATATGCAACCAAAGGCAACCCAAATAACCGCGACAACAATCACCCAATCGCACGAGGTAACATCGTGCTCACACATAACGGACACATCAGCAATGACGATGAAGTGTTTAAACGATTAGGCGTACATCGCAACGCTCAAGTTGACAGCGAAGCAGCAGCAGCACTGCTTGCTTTCACTAGCAAGTACCACCCTGCCGAAGTGCTGGGAACTCTTAAAGGTGGCGCAGCCCTTGCGTGGATTTCCTCCACCGATGCAGCAACGCTACACCTAGCACGCCTTGCCTCCTCTCCCCTATGGGTAGGACAGACAGCACGGGGCAGCCTTGTCTATGGCTCAACCTATGAAGTTATATTTAACGCAGCAATCATGCTCAATGACGACCTATCATGGGAGTACGAAGTTGATAACGGAACTTACCTAAAGGTAAGAGACGGGCGCATCATCGAACACGAGACGTTTAAACCCGCACTCTCTGCAATCTACAGCATGGCAACATGGCAAGATAAAAAGATAGATGCTGGAATCAAACAGGCAACACATCAAACACGCATGCAGGAACTACTGCCCTTCTAATCACGACAACATCAACCCCTCGCAGAAATGCGGGGGGTTTTTGCTTGCCGCCAGGGACTCGTCATGGCTGGTGTTTAAACAATAGAGTTTACCTCCAGGCGGCCCGCGAAGATTTGACGTTTAAACACATGCGTGACATGGTGTTAGCGGCTGGTGTTTAAACAAAAAAATAAATTAAAATTTTTTGAAATGTACTTGACCTGTATGTATAAGGCATGAGAAGATTCATCTATAGCAACCACGCTATACCTAACAAAGGACTGACATGATTACTAACACAGATTTAATTGCGATAATCATCGCGCTAGTATCGGCTGGCTTAGTGCTTGCCATTGCACTACGAAAGAACTACTTACTGGAACAAGAGAACGCAAACCTCAAGCGCAGGATTAAGATACTCAAAAAGGAAAAAGAATAATGAGCACGCACGCTGGTATCTACGCAGACAAAACCTATTCGGGTTGGCGCAACTATGAAACATGGAACTGTGCCCTATGGATTAACAATGACTATAAACTATACATCTCTGCTCGTGCTTTCATGCAGGGATACAAAGGCAAGACACCTTACAAGACATGGATAAAGATTGCTGACCTAGAAGGCAAGCAAACTATAGACGGCGCACGCTGGAGTGGTAAGAAACTATCTTACACTCAACTCAATAACATGATGAAAGAACTGGTGGAATAATGAAACACCCAGAAGTTAAAGGCGTAGTGTTATTTACAGATGGCACTCACGAGGAACGCACGTTTAAACAACTCAAGGACTACCAAGATGCAGTCGGTGGACTCATTGAAATCGTAAAGTTATACGATGCAGCGGGCAAAGACTTAGCCACGGCCTATGTAAATGAGGAAGGGATTATGCTCAACCTACCGTTAAACGGATTCGGTGGTGCACTCTCTTTCATGCTGGGAAATAACCCAATGCTAATGGGTAACATGATAGTAGTAGGCACCGATGATGGCGAGGGATATGACACAGACATAGACACAATGCTATTGTCTTTCATTAAGCATGTGTTACCAACGAGTAAGGAATTAGAAGATGAATCTGTTTAAACATATACACCCACATGCACGCATTTGGTTTATCACTGTACTAATTCTAATCGGAGTGTTGTTCGTGAACCCACGAGTGGAATATGTAATTCACCCACCTAAATCTCAGGTGCTTGCTTACTACACAAACGATTACCAACACTTCGCCATTGGCGAACTCATCAAGCAGAACAAACTTGAGCAGTACCCATGCCTCTATGAACTATGGCAACGAGAGAGCAACTGGCGACCCGCTGCCGTTAACAAGAGAAGCAAAGCCTCAGGTATTGCACAACTCATGCCCAACACATGGCAAATACTTAAGGTTAAGCCAACGAAAGATGGGTTTAAACAGGTAACAATCGGATTGAAATATATTGACCGACATTACGGGAAAGACGGCGGAATATGCAGAGCATACGCACATCACCTAGCAATGGGGTGGTACTAATGGCACCTACAAACTACAACACATTGAAAGATGAGATTGTCTTTCACCTTATTCAAAGCGGATACACATTCTCATCAGAGAACGGCGACCCCGTGGTAATCAGACCAATGAAGGTAGCAGTGCTGCTAGATTCAGTGCTTGACTACATGATAGGGGCTGGCTATGCAACCACAACGAAACTCTCCTAGCGTAAAGTTTATCCACATGCTCAGCAATATACCGAGAGCATACAAGCCACAATTCCACAGAGTTATGAAGTCAAAGGTAATAAATGGCTTGACCTACTACCGTTTAAACTACAATGCTAAAGCCTTCGAAGGTGCAGCATGTGCTGGTGCCGATACGGAAATGTTCTACCCCGATAGCGTGCAATTCAGCAGAGAAGAAGCCCTGTTCTATGCCACATTATGTAGTGATTGCCCCGTCAAAGCAGCATGCTTGGAGTGGGCACTAGCCCACGAAAGGCAGGGTGTATGGGCAGGAACCTCACCCGAAACACGAACTGCCCTACGCAAACGCCTTAAGATAGGACTCAAAGACCCAAACGATTACACCGACTCAGAGTTGCGGTAGTTGTGATAGAGTAAGTGTTAGGTACTCAGCCCCACGAAGGGGAAGCGCGGGATTGAGTGCCCATAAAGAAGCCCCACCACAGGAACCAGTCCTCCTGTAAGTGGGGCTTCGCTATGTTTAAACTATAATTCCTTAGACTTAGCAAGCATGAATACTTCATCTGCTAAATCAGATAGTGAACCAGCGTTAAGGATTACATCATCAAAGCGCCAGTTATCCATCGCAGTTTCAGATGCATGTAAGTTAACTGGCTTATGATTCTCACGCTGCACACGCCACACTTGCCCGCCCTTATCAACGATAGCCTGTGCCTCATTAGGAAAACGAACATCGTTGAAAACGATTCGCTCATCATTGGTTATCTGTTTAAACGCAATGTCTACCCAAAAAGATTCACCAAACATTTTTCGCCCAACTTCGGTACCAAATACTTGTAGCAATCTGCGTGCATCGGTATCTTTCTTAGCCCACTCCCACCCATATACATCTACTGCTTCATCAAGGTACATCAAGCGAGATGAGTATGCCACTATCGGATTCAATGCTAACAAAGCCTTACGCATAGGCTCAGCGAATGAACGGCGTTCGTATTCATAGTTAAGTAGCAATAGTTCAGCCACTGTATCTTTACCAGACTGTGCGTACCCACTCAAACCAATTAACATTGACTATAACCCCCACCAAATAGCGATTACAACTGGACCAAAGAACAACTCAACACATCTCAAGCCATCATAGTAAGCAGCACCAACCATAAACATGCGCCAGTTAAACTCAAATACAAACTTCATTCTTGCTCCTTTAATTCTGCCTGCGCTTGTGCGTTGGACTTGCGGTACCTTCTGTTGTTCCATATCGGTGCATCACCACCGAGTCTATCTTGTAACTTAGTAAGAGCGCGACTAACGCGCTTGCGTATGGCCTCCTCAGAGGCGGTGTACTCAATTGCTAATGCATCGAAGTCAGTACCACCATCATCAAACCTGCGCTGGAGTAGCAACCTATCTGCATCGTTTAAACGCTTCAATGCCTGGGCCACATCAGATAATAAAGCAAGTCTATTGTTTCCTTCACTTGGCTTGGTACTTCTACTAATGAACTCACTATCGGCAGGTGTTGAGGACTGCACCCAATACTCATAGTGCCACACATCTTTGAGTAACTCTTGTAGTACCTCGTGTGTGTAGTAGAAAGAATCACTTGGACTTGACTTAGATTTATACGCTCGTTCTTTTGCTGCAAACTTTTGACCCTCGTTGTTAAAGGTACGGCGCAGTTTAAACACGAGGCTGTCTTGCGCTTCCCATTCTTCTATCTTGTGCCAGTGTTCCAATGCCCACACATTCAGGTGTTGATACACATCATCAGAGGATACAATGTTGCGATGCACTCGCGCTGTGCGCTGGCTCGCCATCTTTGCTACCTTAAATATCTGGTCTAATAGTTCTTCTTTGTTACTCATTGATTAACTTCCTCGTTGCTGTTAGTAAATCTTCTACTGTAATGAGGAAGCCCTTGCTTAAGTTTGGTGGTATCTCACATGTTATTTCCCTGCCAAAGTTCTCAACTGCATACTTAAGTGTTGGTGTTGTCACCATCACGACACTCTTTTCTAATACGAACGCCCAGTAGTCTGCCTCTGTTACGTTTAAACCCGAAGGTTGCCATGACATAGACTTCCTAAAGAAACACTCAACCTCAATGTAAAGGTTGTTAGTTTTCCACCACTTCCTATCACGCTTGACTTCAATAGTCCTACCACCAGTGAGTAAGTCCTCAACAAGTTGCTCACCCTTGCGACCATATCCAAAGTCTAAATCAAACGATGAGCGATTAACCATCACCTAGCACCCATCATTAAGCCCAACAGAAATGATGCTGTTAAACTAAGAAATATAACTACACTTAATACATCTTCTTTATTCATTATCCCAACCCCTTCTCTATGGCTTGGATAGTTGAGCAAAGGTATTGATTGCATACACCGCAATGGTTGAACTCATCAGGCTTATGCAACTCCACTACTGCGCGAAGGGCTGCATTGTCCTGACTCCCTGCGTACCTACGATTAGTTGAACTTAATTTTTTCAGCAATTCATCGTGTGTCATTCCCCCACCTCAATCCCTAAGTCAATTGCTACTTCTTTGATGAAGGTGCAGGGGTAGCGAATAGACCCAACCATTGCGGTTGAGGCGTAATAAACGCCTTCACATACTGCACACTTCCCATCTACTTCCTTGTGCTTCTCCACCTGTCGGCGTAGGGCTAGCCAAATCGGTGAGCCTTCGTTGTAATGCACATACTCATCTAACTTCGCCAGTACCTTCTCGGTTAGGTTCATTAGAACTCCACCGATAACCAGATGAAGCCCAGACCGATGTTCAATGAGTACTTATCAAGCGTGAACTCAATACTGAATCGTTGGAAGTGCCAGCCATAGGAGACCCACTTGCCGAGTATCTTCTTCTCACTGCTTTTATAGTATGGTCGCATCATTATCTTCCCCAAGCAACTCCCTAAGAGTCTTACTCTTTGGGTCATTGCGGTGCTTGAAAGACCATAGCCAACTCTGGCACTGGTACTGAAACTCCTTAATAAAGTGTGCTACTGTCATTCCTATTGCTATTTGTAACCATAGTTCCATTGTGTTCTCCTTAGTTGTAGTCTAAATATAGTGGTCGTGGTATTATGTTAAGTTGTACTCTTCTCTGTTCATCCCAACACCTTCTCTATGGCTTGAATTGTGGGGCAGGGGTAAGACTCACCCATATCGTGTAACCCGTGACAATGGCTGCAATCATCTGAACTATCTGGCTTATGCAACTCCACTACTGCGCGGAGGGCAAATAAAGAACGAGCAGGAAACCATTCACCACAGGCATTAGCAAAATCACCTTGGTCAATGTCTTTATTTATATGTTCCAGCAATTCATCGTGTGTCATTTAAGTTCCTCCTCTATGGCTTTGATTCCCTCTAACACTTTGCCCCATACTGCGGAGCCATAGTTAGTATTGAAGTATTCAAACATCTCTAAGCCTGCTTGAGTTTTAATATCAGACTTATCTGTTTGATATGTTTCATCGTGTGTCATGTTTAAACACCTGCTCGCTTGCGTAAACCATCGGCACCTTCGTTGAGGTACACATCATTTACATCAGCACCCTCAGGCATGAACACGGGGAACACGTTATCTAGTTCACGACTAAGGTTCTTAGCCATCTCTCTACCTGCATTATCACCGTCGCATAGCAGCACAATCTTGCCCCAGTCTGCCAGTACACGAGAGTAAAAAGGTTTCCAGTTGTTAGCCCCTGGCAACCCGACTGCATTGAAGCCAGCCTGCGTTGCTACTACAGTGTCAAGTTCTCCCTCACATATTACGAGGACTTCTGACTCCTCGTATAACGCTTGTACGTTATAGATATGCGTGGTAGCCCCTGGCCTTGACAGATACTTTGGTCCATTGTCCATGACGATACTTCTAAAGCGAAGGTCAATGGGTCCAGCGGGTGTAAGATAAGGGATTGATAACTTCCCGATGTACGGTTCGTGTCCAATCTCAGGCTCCTTTACGAAGCCGAGGCGAAACGTACGAGCCGTCTCCGCTGTTATACCGCGACCCATTAGATACGGAAGTATCTCGTCTAGGTTTTGTTCGTAGTTCGTTGTTGCTTTCGCCAGTAATTCTCTCTGCGATTTGCTTAGCCTCATTGAATGGCACTCCCTCTTTCTTCATAATGATGGAGTACACATCGCCTGCCATGTCGCAGCCGAAGCATCTGAATCCACCGTTGTCTATGTTTAAACGGGCTGACTTAACTCTATCACCATGGAAGGCACATCGCACTGTAATCCATCCACGTTTTTGTGCTGGCAATTCAAATCCATAGTGTTCTAATACTTTTCCTATGTCATGTTTAGAGTTTGGCGAGAGCATCACTAAGCCTTTGCACTACATAAGCCTCACTAATCCCCTTGTTTGAAGCCTTAATAACTACCAATGGCGTAGGCGCTACCTTTAAATGCTTAGCCTTGCGATAGTTCTCTGCCTCTACATCTGCCTCACGCAACCAACCCGATAGGTCAATCTTTCCATCACGGCGTGGTGCCTTGGCTTCGATTACATATATGTCATTGTCTGTTGGTAGTGCAACATCACCAATGTCGTTGCGCCCTGCTCGTGGTAGACGTTGAGCGTTTAAACCCTGTGTCATCAACCAATCTGCAAGTTCAATCTCAAAGGCTGCACCTCTGCGCTTGTTACTTTTCTGTGGTGTTGTCATTAGACTGTGCCTCCGCTGCTTTCGCTGCTTGCCAATACAATGCATAGAAGTTCTCATCGAAGGCAAATCGTTTCATGTGTTTTGCAATGGCACCTGTATGTGCATGCACATCAATACCTGCTGCTTTTAACTTACGGAAGAACACAATGTCCTCACCTACAAACTTTTCTCCTAAGTTCTCAACCTCAGCAAACATAGACTGGTCAGGGAACTTGGCTCGTAGTAGTGGAACAACTGACTTATGCATGAGCGTAAGTCCTAGTCCAGCACAATCAACCTTAACCACTTGATTTTTAGGTAACGGATGCAAGTATTTAATCTGGTGCTCATGGCTACCTTCATCAAATAGAGCAGGCATAGGTTGCATCAATGATGATTCCATCTGTTTAGATATAAAGTACACACCACTAACTACTGGACGGGCTATCTTATCTGCCGTATTCCATAGTAGTTCTAGTATGTCAAGGGTTAACACTATGTCGGAGTCAACCCATAACAACCAGTCTGTTTTAATACTGTCAGCCCACATGTCAAAGAGGGCTTGGCGCTGCCTGCCTATCTGATTACCTTGCACACGCACGGCATTATGAATACCAATTCCACGCGTTGGTGCTGTGATAGTTGTATAGAGTAAACCTTCGGTAAACTTACCATCAGTCAAACCATTATCACACCAACCAATAGATAGTGTTTCTTTACTTGAGTGTGCCATGTTTAAACTTCTCCCTCTGAAATGTCTAGTACTTGCATTGCGTTCTCTGCCATCTCTTTCCAAGCCGTAGCCATCTCAAAGAGTTGGTCTGCTAAAGCGGTAGTACAATCATCAGCACGGCACTCTTGTAAGTGCTTACCTAATTGACCAACATAGTCTGCAAACTGTATTGACTCTAACCATATTGCCGAAGGGTTATAGATTTGTTTCGTTGCATCTTCGATGCGGTCCATAACCTCAGGCAATTCATGTCTAAGTAGTTCCTTCACTTCCGATGGAATGTTTGACTTCTCCACCATGGCTAGGATTTCCTCTGGTGTATTCGGCAGTTCCCGTTTCAAGAAACTGTTTAAACTCGTCATCTGTGAGTTCCTGGAATCTACCAGTCTCCTTTTTCTTCCAAACAATCGCTTTCCATCCAATCGTATAGGTCGCATTTGCTGGCACTAACATCAACTGTGCCTTCATATCAGTTAGCAACTGCTTGGTGGGTATTGTTAATTCATTTGTTACTTGTTTTAGTGGAACCTCACCACCGTTTTCGGCTACGGTTAGTTCCCATTCACTTGCGTTACTCATGCTTGCACCATGTCCAATACACTCATACTTGCGGGGTCATAAGAAAGCCAGACTGGTGAACCACCACTGGCATCAGCAGGACCGTAACGATTTTTAACTGCGTTAACTCCCATAGTTGCTAACTGCGGATAGACAGTCAGGATAAGGCTTGGCGTTTGTGCTACCTTGCCATGTAATGCAAAGCGTGGAGGACAAGGGTTACCTTGTACACCCTCGCTAGTGTGATGACAGACAAGCACTGCTGCGCCTGTCTCTCTAGCCCACCACTTGAGTTCCTTCATCAGTGTGCGTAATCCGCCCCACTCATCTTGTCCATCAAGGGTTACATCAACTGCATTGTCTAAGACAATCAAGTGCACATCTTCACCAAGGCGCTCTCGCGCAGCAAGGACTGCATCTTCAATGTCTTTTAATGTTGGTGCTGAATCAAACTCCCACATGATGTGGTCAGCAGGCTTGAGCATTTGTGCTGCCCATTCCCTGTCTTGGTCCATCAAAGGCTCAACCTCTTGTTGAGGTTTACCTGTGAGCATAGCCAATAGGCGTAGGCTCATGGTGTGTGAGTGTGTATCAGCAGATATGTACAGCGTGGGTACCTTGGCATGTACTGCCAGTGCTAAAGCAAATGTAGATTTTCCAGCCCCTGGAGGGCCAGCAACCATGCTTACCTCACCGTAACGAAATGAAATCTGTTGCGCTCCAAGAGAGTGCCACACTGTAGGCAGCGTAGCACCCCCTTGGGATGCGGTCTTAATAGCCCGCGATAGTAAGCGCATGATTATCCCTTAGCGGAACAAGCAGTCTCTCGTGGATTTGGGCAAGCAAAGAACGACTTGTATGGCTTACCCACTTTACTAATGCCTGCAGGAACCATACGCATAGGCAAGCCATGGTCGCAGGTTGGTGAAACACTAGGTGTTGATTGATACGGAGTTGTTGTGGTGTTAACTGCAGTTGGTGCAATAGCACCGTAATGTGCCTGTTGTGCCACAGGTTGTGGATTTAATCCAGCACTTGATAGTGCACCTAAGGCTGTAACTGTCTGCTCAAGAGCAACGATGTTAACGATGCGTGTTGTTAATGAATCAATGTACTGGTCTAACTCTGCCTCACTCCATGCACGGACATTAAGAAGTGTTCCGCCAGGGGTCTTGAGGTTAATCTGAAATGGTGCTTCGTTACTCATGGACTTCGCTTTCTGTTAGTTCGGGATAGAGATATGAATCTTTGCCGTTGACGGCATAACAAGCATGATTGACTGAACAAGTACCACACATGAATCCAGTGTTAGGCATGAAGATGTTGTTCTCCACTGCCAGTTTAAACGACTTAACACGGGAGCCAAGGCGTGACTCTGTATAGTGTGAGAGGTCGGCGGGGCTACTTAATTCCCCAGTCCTAGCCATCCAGTAGGCACCCTTGACAGGGAGCATACCAAATACTTTCTCTACCAGTATTGCATACGTGCCCAACTGTTCGTTGGACTTAGGTTCTTGTGCACTTGTCTTGATGTCAATGACAGTGAGTTCACCGTCAGGTGAGACCATGAGGCGGTCAAGATAGCCTCGCACTTTTACTCCATGTACTTCTTTTAGGAGTTCAGTTTCGATTGCTGGCCTTCCATCAGGCATAATGAATACCTGATACCCGCTTTCTTGGCGGAATTGAATCCAGTAATCAACCATCTTTGGACCATTGGCAAGCCACCATGAAGCATCTTCCTTGTTTGGATATGCCTTAGTTGACCTACCGCCTGCCCTGAATGGCATGCCAGTATCGCTGGCTGCGTACTCTTTGTTCCACTCGTTGGTAAATACCACCGTAGGGTCAAAGACTCCCGCATCAGCGGGCCATGTGTCATATATTTCAGTTGCAGTGTGTACAGATTTACCGCCTACTAACCAGTAGGAAGGGTTCTCTGCCACGTTCTGCACTCGGCTAAGGTAATAGTTCCAACCACAGTTGAGCCAAGTTGTAATGGCGCTGTGACTGACGTAATCCTTGCCAGTTAGATTTTGTAATGTTGTCATGTTTCTCCTTCAATAGAGGAGACTACTACACAATCTCTCCTCTATCGAGGTCTGTGCATAATTATTTTATCGGCGTGTCTCGGCGTGTCGCAAGAAATCTGCAAAAAATTGCGAGTACACTCCTGTTCGTGCAGAGCAAGGGTGTATTGGCGAGGTTCCACCGAGCCAAACGAGTTAAGCAGAAGCCTAGCATAGACCTGCGAGGAATACCAAGCCATGCCTGTATATGTGGCTCATTGGTATTTAAAGTCAAGTGCATGTTTGAGGACAATAACATTTCGTTATGGTTTGTTGATGCAGAGTGCGACCAATGCGGAGCGTTGGTAACCGTGCCTACCCCAGTAGATGTGCTCTAATGGAAAAGACTTTAGAGATACACCTTGCTGAATTGCGTGAGAAGATAGCCAAGGACATTGAAGATGGCGGATACGTTTGGTTCAATAGCGAATCAAGTAATATCATTGTCAGAAAGATTATCAGTCAAGCAGCAGAGTATGCCAGAGGAAATGGTGAGTAACATGAAGAAAGAAAACCTAGTCAGTATCTTAATCTTCACACTCATGGTGTTAAGTTTTGCCATGGGCTACATCTCTAAAGCATACGGATAACAGCCTTTGATTTACCCATACCAATGCACCAAGTGCAGCATCACTGTTGAACTTGAGCGTTCTATCCATGCCGAAGCAGATGCTCCTATGTGCACACCATGCGGTGAGCCTATGTCACGCATATTCAGCGTGCCAGGAGTTAAGTTCAATGCCCCTGGTTTCTACTCAACGGGTGGCTAATGGATTATCCTAACTGGTTTATAGACACCAATGCCATAGACAACTTCAAGCGCCACCTGCTGCCCCTTAAGGGCAAGCCAGTGGATTTCCTGCAGATAGGTGCCTATACGGGTGATGCATCCAAGTGGATGCTAGATGAAATCTTGAGCCACCCCGACTCAACCTTGACTGATGTTGATACATGGGAAGGTAGCGATGAAGCACTCCACGAAAACATGGATTTCGATGATGTATTTAAAACATACATAACAAAGGTTGGCAACTATGGCAACCTTACCTACCGCCAAGAAACAAGCGTTGACTTCTTTGGAAGTAACAAAAAGTTATATGATTTTATCTACATAGATGGCGACCATACAGCCTTCGGTGTAATGAAAGACTTGATGAGTTCATACTCAGCCCTTAAGTCTGGCGGGATTATTGCATGTGATGATTACCAATGGTCAGAAGGCAAGGGTAATTACTTTGACCCACGCCCTGCCATTGATGCTTTCTTCAACATAACACGCGACTATTTTACAGTCATTGAAATTGGCTGGCAAGTATGGTTTAAACATGCAGCATAAGTTGCTTCTTAAGAACCCAACTTTGCGCTTTGGCATCTGTATCATTTGTGGCCCTACAAAATTAAAGAAGAAACAGTACGGCTGGTCGTGTCGTACTAAGTACAACCAATACCGCTCTAGTCATTACAAGTTAAAGAAACTGCATTGTGAACTATGCGACTTTGTAGCAGAGCACCGTGCCCAGTTAGATGTGGACCATATAGACGGTGACCACGATAACAATGAACCTGAGAACTTACAGACTTTATGTGCTAACTGCCACCGTCTTAAGACAGTAAACAATAAAGATTGGGAAAGCAAAAAAGCCCCCCGCAATTAAGCGAGGGGCTTTGTCTGTTTAAACTATTAGTTAGAACCAGGGCCGTAATCTTTTGAGTGCTTGTTAGCCCACTTGGTCAGCGGCAGGGCCAATGAACCAATAAGAACTGCGTACTGAGGTTCTAGGTTGGCAACTAGGGCAACGCCCATAGTAATTGCAGAGGCAATGACGGCTAGACCGTAATCTTTAAGAGCCTTGATTTGTTTGTCTGATAAAAACTTCTTCACTATTTACTCCATTTCGGTCTACCGAAGCCTATGATGTATGGCTTTAGTTTTGCTTTGTTGTTTGCTTTGTAAGCACGAGTGCGGATAGCAACTTCCCCACCGTTGGCTTGGGAACCCTTCGCTTTCTTTTCAGGTGAAGTATTACCTTCAATGGTAGTAACAGTACCGTCAAGGTTATCTTTAACAACGATGCCAACATGCTCTACCTTTGCTCCACCTTCGATGAAATCGAAGAATACTATGTCTCCAGGTGCAGGTTTAGCAGTAGCAGCGTTGCTCCACGTTCCTATACCTTGAAAACCTGACACCCCAGCAGGGGTATAAATACAATTTGGAATCTTTAATGCTGGCTTGAGTTGTGCAAAGCACCAGTTAACAAAGGAACCACACCATGGCTGTCCATCGTGCCCACTCCACTTGCCATACTTGGTATTGTTCTTGCCTTCTTCAACAGTACCAACTTCGGCTTGTGCTATTGCTAGAAAATCATTTATTTGAGTCATCAAATCTCGCCTTCATCACAGCAACATCAATTTTAATAGTATGTTGGTGTTCAAGTAGTTCTTCAACTTTGTTAATTAACCCAGTCTTACCATCGTTATACAAGGCGTACATAATCTTGCTTAACTGGTCTTTCAATTCTTCCGTTTGCTTTGCTACGTAATGTCTTGCCATTATGCTGCCACCTGCAAGGATGGAAATTCCAACAAAGAAGTATGAGTAGATGATGGTTGCTGTATCTGGGTTCATTAACAGTATTCCTTATACGACAGTACGGGCTATGACTTGGCAAATGCCGCCAAAGCCTGAGTAGTTGCGGGCAGATGGGGTTGCGCGGGTGAATGTAATCTGTTCAATGACACATTCGATAGGTTCTCCACCAGCGGTGAAGTCTTGAATAATGATAGTTGCTCCGATGCTTTCCACTGATTCAAGTGCAAATAATCTTTCACGAGCATAGCCTTCATATCCAATAGTGTTGCCAGTCTTATCTGTTTCTTTGTCATACATGAACAGCGGAATCTGTATGACACGAGCACGAGTTGGTGAAGGTAGGGCTTTAACTGCAACACCAACTACCGTTGGACCTGTAGTTGCATCTGTAGTTCTTTGAAGTAATTGAACAGTAAATGCAGCCTCTGGTATTACATCGGGGTAAGAATCAATTAGGTCTACATCTGCAGCAGTCGTCGTATCTTCTATAAATGTTTTGATAACAGTTTCAGTGCCATCATAACCAAGTTTATACAACTGAATATCACCATTGGCTGTATCATTTAAGGTACGCACACGCACACGTTTCCATGCTTTATTCTCCATGGTGTCGTAGCGGATTTTACCTGAACGAAGTTTGCCATCGCTAACTAGGCTTGTAGCATGCTCCATCCATATACCTGAACCTTCAACCGCTAAAAGAACACGGCTTGGTGAGTCAAAGATACGAACAGAGCGTACTGTACCAGTTGCACCATCGGAATATACGTCAGTTGCACGAGCATAGACACCAGTTGAAATAGGTTGAGCGTACCCTGAAAGGGTAATAGGTTGACCTAGATTGATACGCATTGTTCCTGAGGCAGAGTTAACACCGTTGGTATTGGCTGCCCAAATGTAAGAGTCACGGCCCTCAAAGTCATAGACACCGTTCTCATTGTGGAATACTAATGGTCCATAAATTAAGTCACCGTTTTGGTCTAGCGTTGCAATACGTGCACCCTTATTTGTTCCAACCATAATATATGTACCAAGGTAAGAATAAAGCGAAAGGATAATTTCGCCTCGTGGCATTACTGCTGCAGTAACAATGGTACCCAAGACACCAGAACTATCTACTTGTAATTTAGCGATAGTGGAATGGTCGCCACTGTAGCCACCGAAATAAATTGCGTTTGCGCCTTCTGTTATAGCAGTCCACGTCCAAGAAAAAGATGCAGTTGTTGAGCCATTAATAAGAGTTCCCGCACTTGCCGCCATTGTTGTCTTAATATCAACTGCTGCCCCTGAACCTTTGTTGAGAAAAGTAAGTTCATAGGCTGAGTAAGTGCCATCAGTAAATTTCATTGCTGCAACAATACGGCTTTTAACATATTTAAGAACTACATGTTCTGCAGTTAAAGCATTGTATGCATAATGTTTGTGTGTTGTACCGTCAGATAGTTTGACATCGTAGATACCAGCAGTTGTAGCCACATACATGTATGTACCATCTGATGAGGTACCAAGGATTGTTTCATTGCTAATAGAAGAATAATTAACTAAGGCAGTGGAGACACCAGCGGTAGTAATCTTATACATTGCAGTAGTCTGTGTTGTGCGTACACTCATATCAGTAGCAACAGCAAAGGGCACGCCAGTGGTACTAGCACCCGTATCAACCTTGCATTTGCCAGCAAAAGCCTGAACAAGTGTTGTCTTTTTAAGCAATGTTAACTGGCCTGGAGTCCATACGTTTATGCCATAAGAGTTGTTGAAACGAAAGCGTACTTCGTTATCGTTACCTTCCATTGGCTCTGTGTACTGGATACCTTCGCCATAGTGCCAAGAGGACTGGCTACGTGTCCAATAGCCTGAGCCTGCGAGCGTATGCTCACCTGGGTCACGCATCTGGTCTACACGCTGAGCACGAAACTCTGCAGTCTGTCGCTTATATGGTGTGTTATCTGTTACTGCCATAATGAATGGCAGACCAGCAATAGCAACATCAAAGGCATTAGCGTTTAAATCATAGTATGTGGATAGACGGCCCGATAAATCAATTATCGTGCGCTCGGTAATATCTGGTGCTCTTGATACCACTATGACTCCTTAAATAGAATTACGAAAGTAGAAGCGTTGCCTCTTCTTGGGTGATACCTAACCGCTTGAGTACGGCGGCCTTCTCAGTTGCCTTCACTGCGGCCTCTGCATCATCTAACACTTTCTGTGCCGCGTATGCGGCAGCATCAGCCTCGCGTTGTGCTATCTCTGCATCGGTCAGTTCGTGGATTGTCTCCACGCCTGTCGTGCAATCAACTTCGATTCTTGTTGGTCTGGTCATTTGTTTCTCCTTAACTAGATTTGATGCCGTAGAGGGTGGCGCTGGAATACTGAACGAGCGAGCCTAATTTGTCCACAATAGTCACTTGATTTATCGCGGCAGTATTAGACCAAAGCCCTGCTACTAGCATAAGATATGCGGTTGCGCTATTGAACTCTTCGCCGCCTTCGTTTGAGACCGATTTATAATTGGCTGATGCGTAGTTTGGTATGTATAAGCCAGCACTACCAAAAACATTAGCCGTATTAGTCGCGGCTGGCATCGTAGGTAAATCAATTCCATCAGTATAATTCATACCCGAACTAGATGCAGTAGCACCATTACCTAAAAGTTGTTTGCCTGAGTAGTTAGTAGTAGCCCCGTTGAATCTCACTATCGGATTGGAGTATGGGTTTGCGTAGTTTGACCTTAATGAAATCTGTACGAACAAATCCGTATAAGTCGCAGGGATACTTGTGAAGTCAATGCTTGCCGCACCGCCAGAGCCGACTGTGATGGTGGAGATTTTGATGTGGGTACTCATTAGGCGGCCTTAATTCCGTAGAGTGTGAAGGTACTGCCAACTGCGAAAGTAGATGAAGATACTTTTAATAATACCGATGTGATTGCGGCAGTTGAACGCCACAAGCCAGTAGTTAAGTCAGTTCCATAACTAGCGTGGTTGCTTCGTGCAATCGCAGTTTTATTTGTAGTTGCATTGGCGTAGTTCATTATATGGATGACGGCATTATGAAATGCCGTAGAGGTGTCAGGTGCGGCAGAATAACCAACTCTGATAGTTGCTTGTGTGGAACGCCTTGCGCTTGATGCAGTAGTTCCGTTGCCAGTCAATACCGTGTCAGAATAATTCGTGCCAGTATCACCATTGAACTGCATAAGTAAATCAGGATTACTAGCAGACGAGGCGGTATTACACACCAACACCAAATCCGTATAGGTAGCAGGTATCGAACTGAAAGTAACTGAGGCTGCTGCTGAGCCGAGTGTCTGCGTTTCGATTGGGTCGTAAGTCTTAGCCATGATTACCCCACCTTCCTGTTCGCCCAAACTTTACGAGCGCGAACACGATTACATTCAGCGCACTCTCGTTTGCCATTCTTGCGAACCATTATGTTCCCTTCAAAAGTATGCCCGTGATTACATTCGGAGCGATTGTCAATGTTGTGAAGTCCAGCCATAATGTTTTCTTGTTGAGTAACAACTCGAAGATGGTCTAGTGCTACGCAAGCACGATTACGGCATATATGGTCAATGACCAATCCATCTGGAATCTTGCCATTGACAAGTTCCCAAGCCCAACGATGAGCGCGTACATTCTTTTTGCCTACCCATAGTTTGCGGTAGCCATTGACTGTTGTTGAAGTTTTCGCTTCGATGCAGGTAGTCATTTATTTAATTCCGTAGAGGGCGAAGCGACTGTTTGCTTCCCAAGAACCTGAGTTAGTGCTGAGCGTGAGCGATGTAATCGCTGATGTACTGCGCCAGTTGCCGCTATTAAACATTAAGTACCCAGAGCCGTTATTGTCATATCCACCCATCACGCGAGTTGTCTTGTATTTGTTTGTATTCGCATAATCGAGAATGTCTAATACCACCACTCCGTAGATGTTGGCTCCCAAACCTGAATAAGCATTTGGCGGCAATTCGATGCTAGATGAAGAAACAGACGATGCGGCAGACGGGGAAGCACCGTCACCCATAAGTCTGTGCCACGAATAGTTAGCACCAGTATCAGCATTGAATTGAAGCAAGATGCCGTCAGTCGCCGCAGTGCATCTTCCGATAGACCTAATCTGTAAGTGCATATAGGTGCTAGGAATAGACGAGAAGGTAATTACTCCACTTGAACCAGTACCACTAGCACTAGCGATTGACTCGAAATCGCCAACAAGCGCACCGTATGAACCAAATAGAGCCTGTTGAATGCCAGCCATTAGGTAAGACCGCTTCCGCTAATCATCCAAGTTGTAGATGTAATCTTGATTGCAGTAGCCATACCAAATGCGGCTAGAGTCCTAGAACCAGTTGTGCCAGCAGGAGATAGATACATCGTGTCAGTTGTGATTGCGATGGTAACTGTTGCACCAGTAGCGGCAGTAACCGAGAATGTGAAACCGATTGGCAGAGCAAGGTTCGCGTTTGAGTCAATGGTAAGTGTACGAGTAGCAGTACAGTGGATGTGCTTGCCGTTATCGGCTGCGGCTATTGTTGCAGCACCAGTAGTTGTTGCGTTCTGTGGGATACCCACATAACCAATACCAGATGCTCCAACGGCTACTGTACTTGCAGGAGCAGTTGAATCTGTTGCTATTAAAGTCTTAGATGTAGGAATAGTAGTTGAGTTAATTGTTATAGCAGCCAAGTTAGATATAGTTACACCTGATGTTACAACTGTTGTACCCAGTGTTGGTGCCGTGTAACTAGCAGCAGGTGCTGCCCACGCTGCGGTAGTACCAGTAGATGCAAGTACCCAACCGCTAGTTGTAGCAATAGATAGATTGGCTGGCGTACTAGCAGCAGAGGCTACAAGAATAGAACCAGTAGAAGCGTATGTGCTCTTGGTCACAGCATTAGTCATAGCAGCGGCTGCACTGGCAGCCGATGTAGCAGCATTAGTTGCACTGGCTGCTGCAGATGTAGCCGACGTGCCAGCAGCAGTTGCAGATGCTGCTGCAGATGTTGCGCTAGTTGAAGCAGATGTAGCACTTGTTGCTGCTGCGGTTTGGCTTGTTAAAGCAGATGAGGCCGATGTTGCAGCACTAGATGCAGATGTTGCGGCACTTGTTGCCGATGTCGCCGCAGCGGTCTGGCTTGCAGTTTGTAGCACAAGGATTGCATCAACATAGGATTTAGGTGCTGCACTAGATGTACTCATTCCTGCACTAGATAGACCAGTAATTGTTCCTGCGCCACTAACAACAATAGATGCTGTTGAACTTACTGTACCCGTAAGGGTTGCACCGTTAATGGTGGGAGCGGTAAGAGTCTTACGTGTAAGAGTTACTAATTGGTCTGAACCAACGACATTGCCATCGTTGGCTGCAAGTCCATGAATATGTGTTAGTCCAGCAGAGGCAAGAATGGCTGTGTCATTGTCATAACCACGAGCAGCCTGGTGAGTTTGTTCTTCTTTAAAGTCGCGCCCAGATACACCGTGGCGTACAGATGAAGCAGCAGCATGAGAGACAGCAGCAGTATTGTCTTGCCCACGGGTCATAGTAAGACTGGTTGATGTTCCGCCAGTAACCGTTACTACTTCTTCTTTTGAACCATCTGGGTCAATAATGAGCGTGTAAGGAAATGTTGATGGAAAACCACTGATAGATACAACGGCAACGCTTGTTGTTGTATCGCCACTTCCTGCTGCTGCCAAAGTGTTAACTAATGATGTTTGAATTGCTGTAGCGGAAAAGTTCCGCTTGAGTACTCCTGGGTCGCCTGCTGCCATGTGGGTGCCTTATCTCTGATAGTGTGAACGAACGGGGAATTGACGGCGCATGTTCTCCGCCACTTCGTTTAAACGAGTATTGTAAACATTGAACAAGAAGCGGGCTGCATTAGCACCAGAGCCCGGGCCGCGTTGATTATCGAGCACATCTGCTTCTGCAGATAGTGGACCCAAGCGTGCAGGGTCAAGAAATGAAACCATACGAAAGGCTGCGCCATAAATAAGCACATCTTCTGCATACGATGGCAATCCAGTAACGGTTGACATCTCTTGTGTTGCTGTAGAGTTAATATCAAAAAGTGTTGGGCGCTTGGCATAAGCCACGTTAACTAATCGTCCTGGAACGATTGGTGAATATACGCTTAGGCTGTGCCCAAAGTTAGTACCATCGCCAAAGGCTGTCGGGTTGGCAGTTCTATCAATCTGCCACGCACGCACTGGTAACCATTCTTTAGATGGACCAATAACTGCGTGAGTAACTGAAAGGATATTCTCAACTACATCTGGAATATCATAGGTTGTGCGAGCAGCAATGTAACTGAATTGATACTGGCCTATGCCAAAGACTTGAGGATAAACAGAGTTAAGTGAATCGTTAATTGCTTTCTTAATTTCATAACGTGGAAAGACTGGAGCAGTAATAACCTTAGAAAGGTTATCGTGTGTAGCAGCAACTGAGCCACGCTGACCGCGCCCCCATGGGGCTAGGGTTAACACGTTATCAATGTTGTTGGTGCTATTGACATACATGAGTTCATCGCCTACTTGTGCAAAGCCACGGCTAACAACGCTTGCATCATTAACTGCGATGCTGGTAGTTACTGCATCAGTGATAGCAGCAGTTAGCCAAGTGGTTGATTCAGTGTTCATGCTGTAGCCGTGGAGAAGTGTCTCAATACGGTCAGTCATCTGTTCAAGAGTGCTCACAGGTTAATGCTCCTTAAGGCTGATACGGCTGACTTACCAGTAGTGCCAGCAAGTTCGTTGCATACTGCGTTTAAACCCTTATAGTCATTTGGCTGGCGAGATGCACTAGCCTTGTAGTTAAGTGCTCCCAGTAAATCCTTGCCAGTTGTGCCAGCATAGGCATTAGCAGCCCCTGGTGCCTCTAGGAAGGCAGTACGGGCTGGGTATGTGCCTGAGTTAGCAAGCCGATTCAACTCTGCTACGAGTGTACTTCCGTCATATCCAGTTGCCATTACTTACTCCTTATTTGTTTCCTTTGATTTCAACAGGTGGCGTATTAACGTCACGGCCACCAATCCCGTATGGGTTAACTGTTCCAAAGTTGTCGTCTTGGTTGACTTGGGTACTCCCACAGCCGCATGTAGAGCACATGATTACTTGCCCTTTTTCTTTAGCATTGACATGCCTTTTGAAACTTCTTTTTTAACCTGGGCTTTTGATTCGCCTTTTTTAAGTTCCATCTTCTTCTGAGCCTTTGGCTCAGTCTTTTCAAAGGCTGCGTATGCTGCCTTTTTTGTAACCTTCTTCATTGCTGCTGCCATGATATTCCCCTTTTGTGTTATGACTTTTATATCCCCGCCAACGCTAATTGTGTAGTCGGCAGAAATCTTAATTGCCCTGCGTGCTGCAAACTCTGCAGCCTTCATAGAGTTCTTGTTGAAGCCAGTGGCTAATGCACCTAGTGCTATTGAGCCACCGCTTCCTACTGCGTACAATCCACGGTCATCCCTTGACCATAAATAGTCCTGGTCTACTTCGTAGATAATTCCGTTTAAACAGATAAGAGCATCAAAACCAGCATCTTTATCGTTTGTGCTTGGTGCATAATTGTTCTCTGTCATAACTTCGCGCAAGGAAGGTAGAACCTTTGTCTGTATAAATATATCCGTAGGCACTGTCTTTATCACCTTGGGTGGTGCCCATATAAAATTCGCTATATTGCCAGCAATGGCATCACCTGCAAAGGCAAATACATAATCACCCTTGCGTGTTACCTTTTCAAAACTTTTGGAAAAGTATGGCTTGTCATCATAGGTAGTCATGGAATCTGCTGCTATAACTGCCCAGCCTTTTCCCTGAATACCTACGATGGCTGTCATCCCTTAAATCCTCCCGTATTGGCATCAAATGCTTTGCCAACTTTGTTGGAAGCATCTATTGCTGTTTGAATTTGTTTTGTAGATGTGCCTGCAGGCTGTATACCTTGCTCACGAGCAGACTTGTAAAGGTCTAACTCTTTGTTCCACTTCTTTTGTGGCATGTTTTCTGCACGACCTGCATCGCCAGTGCCTAATTCTAATGTACTAATCTTGCAACCAAAGCAGCCTTCAACAAACTCAGGGTGCTGGGTTCTCTGATGTAGACTCATAGTGCTGTTATGTTCTCCCCGTATACGCCACCGATAGAGGCATCGGTTAGGCGGTTTTTAGTTGCCTCATCAATAGTGTACTCGTGTCCACCTAGATAGTGTTCAGAGGATGCTGCAATGTCTGTCTGTGCTGGGAAGCGATAACTAGAGTATAGCCCATCAATCATAAGGACAGATACTCCACGGTGGATACCGTAACGAATAAACAGTCTATCCCACGCTATAGGTGTTTCAAATACTGTGGGTGGTACAAACTTGTACTCTGCCATTTATCCTCCTTTTAAGCGCAGAGGGCGGGCGAAAGGAAACTAACTCCCGCCCTCTGCTATCAAATTATGACTGGATTGATGAACCAGTCTCAATGCGGTATAACGCAGCCTGACGGTATAGTGAGAATCCGAGGACTCCGTACCAACCGATAGGACGGAAACGCATCAAGCGGTCAACGACTGGTCCGATGATAACGTTTGGCTCCTGTGCAACTGCCTCAGCAAGTGCTTGCTTTCCAGCAAGAATTGTGCGGTAGTTAGCAACTACTGGAGTTACTGTTACAACGGTTGTCGCTGTTACTGCTGCTGTGTTAGCAGTGTCAACAGTGATTGTAGTAGTTGAACCTGATGTAACCAAAGATGTAATCTTTGCACCTGATGCAACGCCTGTACCTGAGATTTTATCTCCTGCTTCTGCAGAAGTAGCAATGATTGATGTTGAAGCAACACCAAATGTGTAACCTGCTGATGTACCAGCAACAGTTACTGCAGTTGTAGCAAATGCTGAACCATCTGCACCATCTATGCCACGGTACATACGAGGTGTTTCTACGAAGTAGGCACCCTCAAATGTTCCGATAGTTCCAGGCCAGAACTGACCTGTTCCTGTTTCTGCGTACTTGTGCATGTCGTTCCATCCACCAACGCCTGTTTCTGCACGAAGGTCATGTGATACTTCTGGGTGGATACCACACCAGTAGAGTGAACCTTCGCGTGGAACAGCCTTGTTTGAACGCAACTTAGCAACAGCCTTACGGATGTTTGCAGAAGTGATTGTGTCAGATGCTGTGATTGTTGCAGTTGATGTGCGTGAACCACCGTAGATAACATTTGTACCAGTACGCAATGTTTCCATTGCAATCTTGTCAAGTGAGTCTGCCATGTTGAACGCAATGATGTCAGCCACTGCTGGGTCAACATCTGATAGTGAGAACAATTGTAACTTACGAGTTACAAGTGAAGCATTGCCGTATTCAGCAAGTGATACTGAAACGGTTGAAACATCTGACAGTGCTACTGCATCTGGGTCAGTTGTTTCTGATGAGAGTGCGGATGTTGCCGCAGCCAAGTCATTGTAGATTGAGAATACAACGCTTGAACCTGGCATTGCTTGCTGAGCGGGGCGCTTGTCTGCAACTGAACGAATCAGTGGCTGAGCACGAAGCGCGAACTCTACATAGCGGTCATACGCGGTTTTGATTAAGCCAGCAAGTGCTGACGAATCTGTATACGCTGTAGCCATAGTTCACCTCCTGGTGATTGGTAGTTTTTTTAGTTATATGTTTGAACGCCAAGGATTGCACTCAAATCAGCAGCCGATGTAGCATTTAAAATCCTTGCAAGTGCATCTTCGTCCACCCCTGGAGGTGTACCTGTTTGCATCACATCTTGGATTCTGCGTTGTGCTGCGTTAGCAGGGTCCTTAGCCTTTTCATCGGCTGGTGCCTGTACTCCGAACACATCGCCATACTCAGCAAGCCATGCAGACACGGCTTCTTCTGTAGTATCAATATCCTGTGGGATAAATGCTGCGACTTTAGGGTTAATACCCTTTGCTGATAGAACATCCTTGACAGTACGTTGACGTGTCTGATTTTTCAGACCATTTGCTTCTACCTCAAGTTCTTTCAAACGCTTTTCAAGCGTGCGATTTACCTTGCGTAGTTGCTTAACAACGTCTCCACCATCGGTGGTTAAGTCGTCATCTTCATCATCGTACTCGTTGTAGTTGGTAGCCATCTACCTATCTCCCTTTTGTTGGTTGTATTCGCAATCCACAAACAAGGTTCGGGGAAACCAAGTTGGCTATTGCTACCAGTCTTGTACGCTCCTCAGGGCTGGTGGGTCTGAGTGAGGATTCTTTTATATTGCGCTTTCTGATTTCAACGAGCCTGCTCCTAAGCCAGAGCCGCCACCAAAGCGTGCTGCCTCACGCGCTGCGCGGCGCTGTGATTCAAGGATTGCTGCTTGGTCTTTACCAAGGATTGCTGTTACTGCATTAAGGTCATCATATTTTTGACCTTCAATTGCAGCAAGTTTGCCTTGATTACTTGCAAGTTGACGAGACTGTTGGAATGTAACATCAAGAGATGCAAGGTCCATAGTTCCAGCGGCGTTAATGAATGATTCAGCAACTCCGTAACCTGCTGCAGTTTGACCAAAATCAAACTTAGACTTTGCAGCCTGGGCACCGATTTCAGCAGCACGGGCTTGGCGCTTGATTAAATCTAGGCCAACTGTTGGATTAAGAAGGTATGTGATTGCTGCTGACTTGTCTATACCGTAGTATAAATTAAGTTCTGCAAGAACATCTGGGTTCTTTTCAACATCTTGTGATGCAAGGGCTACTCTATCTTCAAACTCTTTTGGTGAAGTTAACCCACCAATGTATTTACCCATTTCGGCAGTAGTGCCAAAGATGTTCTTGTCAATGCCGTAGTACTGCAGGGTCTGTAAGAAACCCTTTTCCATATTGATATATGTGCCTTCGTCAACTGCTTTACCAGCAGCGCGTAGAGCATCCATACCAGGAAAGCGTGCTTTGTAAGCAGGGCTTTTGATTAACTCTAAATACATCTGTGCTTTTGTGTAATCGTTTTTGATTAAACTATCTAATTCATCAACTAAATCTTGAGGTAGGCCAAGGCCCTTCATGGTATTGGCATACTCAACATTGGCTGCAAGTCGTCCTTGTTTTGCTATATCAGCAGCAGTTTGCGCTGCAATATCTACAATGACACCGTTCTTATATGTTGAACCAAACATAGTTCCACTAAATGGTTTGCCATCTTGTGTAAATGGGTCACCAACTGTACCGCTACCACCAAAGTTACCAGCAGTAGAATTGGCTGGGTTTCCAACTTTGACTATTCCATTGGTATAAGTCTGTCCGTTGTATACGCCAGTAAAAGGTGCACCATTAAATTGAAGTACTCCACCTACGGTTTTGTAACCAGTGGTATCTGTTGCACCAGTAGCACCCGTAACAGCAGTGCCTCCGCCACGAGAACCTGATACAAAATCAGGATTTTTTTCAGTAACAGTAGAAACCTTTTCTCCACCCTTACCGTCTGCAGTTACTGCACGGCGTAGTGTTCCAGTTGTAGAAGTATTGTTTTGGTAATCCCAACGGATAAATGTTCCCGCTGCTGGAAATGTAACCGCAGCCTTTGTAACTACAGGTACAGCAGTACTTACTACAGTAGTTGCAGTTGCTGCAGCACGCAATCGTGCATCCATTTGAGAGTCAGTAAGTACTGGTGCCTTAGTTGCTACTACTGGTGCCGCAAGTACATCTAGTGCACCGAGTGATGTTACCGTTCCGCTGAATAAATCTGGGTCGCGCATTAGCCCACCATTCCAAACATCTTAGCCATGTCCAGTGCATTTGTGCTATAGACTTCTTTAGCATTGCGTGTCTGTTGCCATAGTGGGTCTGATTTAACTTCTTTAGTAAAGTCTGCAAAGGTGCGAGCAGCACCTGTAGTTGTATCAATAGTCTTTTTCATCAAGTCATTCCAAGTAACATTGCTTTCATCTACTTCAAGTAGACTAGCCATCTGTCCTCGGTATGCACGAGTTGCTTCATAGAGTGTTCGTCCTGAATCAAGTGCAGTTTTAAATGCAACATTGTTAGGGTTTTCAATCGCCTGACGGCGCATCTCTGCAATGTAATAGTTTGCATCTTTGGCATCTGTTGGGTCAAGTAGTGAGTTGTTAATTATCTTCTCATACTCAGGTGAAAGGCTAACACCATAGGCATAGGCAGTATCACGAATCTTAGATAGTGAACTACCAATCTCTCCACCACCAGTAAAGACAATGGCTGCCTGTCCTGCAAGGTAGTCTTTAAGTTGGTTATCATCCCAGCCGTTCTTAACGGCTTCCTGTGCAATACCACTGACATAGCCAGTCTTATCAAATGCTTTGCCTGTTATAGGGTCAATTCCTTGCACGTTTAAACCAAGTTGTTCTAAGTAACTAGATACAGAGGCAACCTTGTTACGGATTAACTCAACAGTAGTTGACTGCTTGCGTGGGTCATGGGTATCTAAATACCATGAGCGTAGGCTAGGTAGCGTTGTCTGCCACCATGAGGTACCTTCAAGTTGCATTTGGAACTGGTCTGCTGTCCAGCCTTCGGCTGATGCTTTATCAAAGAGCGCATCAATCTGAGTCTTTTGGTCTTTGTTATCTAAGCCAGCAAAGGTTGAGCGTAGGTAGTCAACATACATTGTTTTTAGTGCTAATTCTTTTGCAGTAACTGCAGCATCTGCAACACCTTTTGCTTTTGCTGCTTTGTCTGTTATTACTTTTGCATCTGCTATCTTTTTAGCAGCCGCTGCTTTTGCATCTGCTTCTTTTTTGGCAGCGGCTTCTTTTGCAGTTGCTGCTGCTGCAGCAGTATCTTCTGGTGTTCTTGTAGTTACAGAAGGACGAGTAGTGGTACCTGCATCATAGGCAGCAGTACCTGGAGCAAGACTTGCACCAGTCTTAGGGTCATACTTAAGTACTGGTGTTCCAGCCTTATCTGCCTTACGCTGTGCTTCTTCTGCATCTGCAACTGCTTTTGCTTTATTTTTAGCAGTTGTATCTTTTGTTGTAGCAGCCTTTTGGAGAGCATCAATTTGTGATTGATAATCTTTAAGAAGTTTTAAAGAGGCTTGATATTGTGTCTTAGCCTTATTATAGTCATCAGTACCAACCTTGGACTTGTCCATTACAGAGTTCCACTGAACAATACCAATCTTAGTTTGACCGATTTTTTCTTGAAGTTGCGGAAGCGTAAGTGCCATTATTGTACCTGCGCCTTTCTAACATCGGCTGCAACTGACTGATAGATAACATCAAGATACTTATTATCTTGCTTTATCTTGTACTCAGGTGACTGGGTAATTGTATTGGTGAGAGCCTGCTGCCGAGCAGCAGGGCTTGTATCTTGTGACTGAGCCATAATAAGACTGATTGCTTTTGAATAATCATTACCTGTGGCATTGCGCCCAAGCATTTGCTGATATACAGATTGAACATAGTAATCGGCTTCTTGCTTTGTAAAGACTGCTCCACCTGTACCAGATGTTGTACCACCACCTGATGACTTTACTGCATTGAATAACGCCGCAAAATCAACAGTGCCAGACGATGTGGCTGCAGGCTTCTTAACAGTGGTATCACCCATTGCTGCTGCACCTTTTTCTACTGGAGTTGTCATTAGAGCACCACCGAATCATTTGCGAAGTAACGGTTAATAAATTGTTCAAACTCTGGACTACCATTGGTTAGTTCGTCCACAAACATTTGATATACTTGAGCAACATCTGCGTTGCTTTTAGCACTCATGCTTCCTGAGCCACCAGCGTTATCACGCTCTTGGAGAATTGCAGCAATTTGTTTACGCCCATCAAGATAGACGAGGGCTTGCTTTACAACAGCACGGTTGCCGTTTTGAGCCATCCACTTTTTGTCTTTAAAGACATCATCAAGGATGGTTGCGCGGCGTTCATACTTTGCTCTATCTGGGGAAGCATAGGCTGAGTACCAGTCAAGATTTTCTTTCTTCATCTGGTCAAGCCAAACTGCTTTAACTTGCTTAATGATTGCCATGCTTGGGTCCTTATTATCAATGATACCGTTTTGCTTTTGGTATGTACTGATTTGGCCCATCAAGTCTTGGAACTGTGCCCAACCACGCTTGACATTGGCTTCAATAAGAAGTTCATTGGCTGTACGGTTCTGACGGTATGTGCTACCGCTGCCTGGTGTTGCACCATGCTTGTACTGCCATTGGTAGGCAGCCTGTGAAAATGTGTACTGGTTATCACCATCGTTAGCAAGAAAGCCTAGAAGTTCGCTATCACCTGAACTTTGAGCCTTAGCCATAATGTTGCTAAACTTTTTAAGGTTACGAACAGTCTGAACGCTTGGCTCTAAGCCACCCTCGTTCTTTGACTGGCTAATTGTGGCCTCAAAGAAATCTGGATACATTTCAAGGAACTTGGCATCTGCCATTCCAATTACACGCTCACCAGTTTGTGGGTCGCGGTAGTCAGCATATTGCTGCTGGAATTGGCGGTATGTCTGAGCATAGAAGTCAACCTCAGGTGCCACGGCAAATGGCGCTGAGATAGAAGTCAATGCACGAAGGAAGAAGAACTTATTAGTTCTATCTGTAATTTCCTGTACCGTTGGAGCGGTAGTGCGCTTGCCTTGGTTAAAGTTGTAAGTCTCATAGCGAAGCATCTGATTGTATGAGCGAACATACAAGTCATCTCTGCTCCACACAGTGCTCAAACGGCGCATTGCACTTGGTAGGAACAAGTCTGTTGCTTTCTGTGGCATACCCGCTGGGAAGAATACCTTGAGAGCATCTTCTAATTCAGGGCGTTCCTTAAGTATTAAGTACGCTGGAAGAACTGCAAACGGGCCAAAGCCTGGGTTACCTGGCTGGCCCTGTGTCACAACATCAAGGCTGTTAAGTGGAATGTTAATGTTCTTAAATGAATCTTGAACAATACCTTGCCATGCCTTAGGCAGTGAGTCAATGAATCCTTGAGGTACACGCACTACAAGGTTAGCCATCTTGCCACCTTGTAACTGGTTTGCATCTGTGATGCGGTTACCATCTTGGTCAATGATTGTTTGACCATGTACAACCTGTGCGATTGTACGGCCTGCTGTTGCGATAAGCGATGGGTCCTCCATCGCCATACCACCCCAACGGCGGATAGTGTTTTCGTAGGCTGCGTAAAAAGGAAAGAGTAGTTTAACTACACGGCTAGATGATGCACCACTACGGCGAACAATAGTGAACAAAGTCTTTTCAACTTCTTGGCGTGAAGTCTCACGAGCGTGAGTTACTGCACGGTTAAGTTCATTAGCGGTAAGTTTTTCCTCACCCTTGACACGGCTAATAGCACCGATATTAAGTTTAAGTTGTTTGTCATACATAGCAGATGCTAGTGGGTGACGAGCAAATACATCTTCTGGTAGTGAGCCAAGGAAGCGCATAACACGGCGGTTAACAGTGTCAATGATGCGTTCTTGGTCCTTATATTCCTTAGATGTTACAACAAGTAAACCGTTAAGTGGTGGCAACTTCTCAGGAGCAACAGCAAAGCGTTCTGTTAGGAACTGCTGAATCTGTCCACCAGTAAGTGGCTTGCCATCTTCCCTAGAACTGCTAAGGATTACTGCTGTTTCGTTGTCTGGGATATAAGCCCTAACTCCACCACGAGTAATGTTTATTTTTTCAAGTAACTTCTCATCCATCTCACCGCTTGTTATTTTGTGGAAACCAAAGTACTTGCCAGGTTGAGTGTATGTTGAGTTAGCATAGATGCTTCCTTCGCGGGTATGAAACCATTGAAGGATTGCATCATCAGACTGGTTATCAAGAATCCTACGAACAACATCATCCATAACGCCTGTCTCAGGGTCGCGGAAGTGCATGTTAAGAATGTTTGCCCAGCCTTCAAAGTAGCGTGGGTCAGTAGGTTGAATTAGGCGAACGCTGCGTGAGCCAATGCCTGTAAGGAAAGCCATTTCCTGATTAGATACTTGGTTGTTCCAAGTCTGCTCAGCAGAAGTACGACCAAAAAACCATGTTGCATCTTGATATGCCTTAGGTAATTCGTAGTTGTGTCCACCAGCAGTAATCTGATGATAGCCATAACCAACGCGCTGTTTAACGGCGTTAGTTTCTGCTACATCAATACGAGCACCAAGGCGAGTAACTGTGTCATCAAGTGCTGCAAGAGATGCAGCCCTGCTACGAGCAATGTTTGCAGCAGCATCTTCGATACCGTTGTTAATCATGGCCTGTAAACCATCTTGTAGATAGTAAGGCGATACAGCGTTATCTCTAATGCCTGAGCGAGCACGCTTGCGTGAAGCACGGCTTGCAAGACGGCGTTCTGCAGATGTCATATTGGCAGCCTCAAAATCAACTGCAACATCTGCCATAGCCTGAGGCAATACGCCTTCTTGCAGTGACTTAATGTATTGCTTTACTTGGCGTTCACGGCCCGATGAGCCAATAGCGCCAGGAAGAATAATGTGGCTTTGTCCAGCAGCACGCTTATCATCTGCAACAACAAGACTGCCGTATCCATTGTCTGTAGCCCAACGGGTTACTGCATCATCTTTGTTCTGCCAGCCTTTTGTCTTAAGCCATGTATTAAAGTTAGAAGATTTATTACCAAAGGCTTCTGCTTTAAGTTCTGCTGGCAAGTTGCGCCATGAGCCAACAATATCTGCTGGTGTCATATCGCCTTTACCCGCAGCAAATTCTGCCTGTGGTTTCTTAGTAAGGGTTAGTGCCTTACCGTAAGAGCGAACCTGTGCTGTCTTGCCTTCGTTAAACCCAACGCGAAAGACTGGGCGGTGAGTCATGTTCTTGAAAAGTAATGTTTCTTCTTCGCCATTTTCTGCAGCAAGTACAAGGGTTTCAAAGTCAATAGCCCTAACTTTTTGCCAAGAGGCACCCTTCTTAATTTCAACTTTCTTACCTGCATTAACTGCATCAATCATATCTGATTGCAATTTGATTGTGGCTTCTTTTAGTCTTTCTTGCCGTGCAGTGCTTGTGCTAGGTTTGCGACCCACTCCGACTGTTCCGCTTCGGACATTTGATAAAAGTTCTTCGGGATTGACACGAACAACCGTTCCTTCCCCGAAGATGCTGTCGGGGTGCTTTTCGTATTCTGATTTTCCAAGGCTGCCACCCGTTCCTCCTGTTGATATTTCTTTAGAGTTCTTTATATCCCAGATACTGTACTGGTCACGATTAGTGCCAAGTGTAGTAGCAATATCTTCTTTGGCAACATTGTCAGAGAAGTCCAAGACTAATTCTTTAGCCTGCTTATTGTACCAACCACCAAAGTGAAGCGTTGGGTCTTTCTCAAACACAGCACGATTCTTTTCAAGGTACTGCTTGATATGACCAATAGTTTCATCAACGCTTTGTGAAGGTAGAGTTACCCCACCAGTAGCGCGAGCAACCATATAACCACTTTTTGGAGAGTCATAGGTTACGCCATTGACAGAAAAGCCACCAGCATGAATACGGTTAGCAAGTTCTTGTTCAAGAGTTAAAGGGCCTTGCCATGGTTCGCTGCGTGGGTGCTCCATTGGCTTATCACCAATACGACCTGGGCGACCAGATGGAGTCTCAATGTACTGTTCTACTGAGTGGAATGTTCCACCCTTGGCGTAACGGTCAGCGATTGACTTAACACCAGATGTAGAAAGAGAACGAGCCTCGTTAATGTCAAAGCGAGTTGAAGAACCGTGGTATGTAACCTTTGATTCTAAATCTGACAAAGCGCCCATAAGAATTTTAACTTCATCTTCAACGCGTAGTGGTCGTCCACCCTTTTCAGGCATTGGACCTTGGCGGTCAATGAAACCTTTTTGGCTATCTAGTAACTCACCTAAGCGTTGGTTAATATGCTTAGCCATCTGATTGCTAGTCATGTCATCGTTGCGTAATGCATCAACGTAACGACCAACTTCATCGGCTAGAACCTTGGAGTCATCTGTTCGACCAAGCATCACATTGATGTGGTCACCTAAACGTGAGAAACCAGTCTTACGGTTATTAAAGAAGCGTGCTGCTCCCTCTTTACCATTGGCAAGGAACATACCTGGAAGGGCAAAGCCCTTAGCAGCCATAGATAGTTGAGCCTCTGTTACGTTTCGGACTGTATATCCAAGGCGCATAAGTACAGATGTCTTGAAAATATCATTGATAGTGTCAAGGGCTGCTAAGCCCTTTTGTCCACGCAATGCTAAATCTTGTGTGTCAACACTTGAAAGCAACATCTTAAGAGAGCCTTCATGTGCATCAATAGCGTACTTAAGTTTACGCATGTCAGCAATAATGACAGTGTTGGCTGCTTCACGATTAAGAATTGGAGCAACTGCATGTTGAATACTATCGCCTACAAAGTAGGAAATGAAACCTTGGTCCTTATGCTTTGCAATGGCACCAGCACGGCGTGAGTCAAATAACTGATACAGGGTATCAATCTCATCTTGTGAGTACTTTGGAAATAAATGTGAAAGTGCTGACTGTTCTGCTTTTTTAATAACATCTAAGCGTTCTGCTTCTGTTGCTGCATTAAGATAGTTATCTGCTAACTCGCGGCCCTTTAAACCAAAGGTACGACCAGATAAGTCATTGACTTCACGCAAGAATGTATTGAACTCTTGATATGAGTTGCCATCATTGACATTGAACACACCACCTGGCAAGTCCTCGCGCAAGTAGTTAACAACCTTTATGACTGGGTGAAGGCTTGTCTTTTGGAAAGTTTCAATTATTGGCTCACCAAACGTACGGGCTGCTTGCTTTTCGCCAGCCTTAATTGATGCGCCTTTTGAAAGACCACGTTCAAAACCATACTTAAGTTGTGTACCGCCAGTAGCAACCTTATCTAGTGCCATTGAATAGCGAGTATCTGATGCAATTAAATCTGTTACATAACTAGATATAGCAGCGTTGTGTTCTTCTGATACGAGAATGTCGCCCTGTAGTTTGCCATCTAGCAATTGGCGCTCTGCATGCGATGGACCATTAAGGAACTTCTCAAGAACTAAACCAGTCTCTGGGTCACGCTCTGCAAGGGCAGCCATAGCCTTTGTATTCTTGCCAGTAATAGCACTAAATACTTCGCCAACTTCTTCTACAGATTTAGCGCGACCAAAAAGAAATGCCATAGCATCAGGGTTGGTAACCTTTTTCTTTGCCCAGTAGCCTGCTTGTTCAGCAGCATCTGTATCTGCTAAGTACTGTAAATCTTTAGCAGCAGCGCCTTCGCCTTTAACACCAGCAGCAACTAGAGCATCAACCTTTTCAGGTGTCATTGCGATTTTGCCAAATACAGCACGAGCCATACGCCCGTTAATCTGGTCGAGCATTGTTGCCTTCGATGCAATTACTGCACCTTTGCCAAGAAATCCCGTAAATGTCAGTGGGTCAATGACTGTAGATGCAACAACATCTTCCATACCAGATAAGAACTTACCTGTGTACTGGTCTTGAAAGGCAGCCTTGCGGTCATCAGCGTTAAAGATGTCAAAGCCTGCAGACATAAAGCGCAGGTTGTTATCTGTCCAGTCTTGAAAGAAACCGCTACGGTCTGCTGAGTTTTTGCCAGGTGATAAAAGTGAGAGTGTTGCCTGACCTAAAGAAATCTGGTCTTTGTTTGCATCAACGCGAGCCTTGTAAGCATCGTATGTTTCATCAGTATTCTTAAACTTGTTATACATTAAAGGCGTATCAAGGATACCCTTTTCAATGGCTTGACGTGCAACGCCACCTACTTCATAAGACTTTTCACCTACAGCAAGTACGCCCTTAACGGCAGCACGCACTGGAGTAGTGCCAATCTTACCAATGTCTTTTGCTATGTTTAAACTGTCAACATACCAAGGGTCATCGTTAGACATTGAGGTAGACAAGTCATGGTATAAACCAGTTACACCAGTAAAATCGCCTACGCCCTTAACCATCTTGCCAAGAGAATTAAACCAACTCATACTGTTGGCGTTGCTATTTGGCTTTTAAGAGCGCGGTAAAAGTTACGAGTTGCATTACTTGCATTAGGCATCTCCGCGATGCGAGCGTATATGGGAAGCAAGGCTGCAAGTTTAGCCATGTCCTCATTGTTTTGTGCTTGAAGATAAGCAGTAGATGGTAGAAGTTCCAAACCACCACCAGGACCAGTTGCTGCTCCCGTTGCTGGGTGCTCATCTGGGCGTTGTGTTGGTGCATCAAGTGCAACACGCTTTTCATCCATGTTCATTACAGGTGCTTTTCCACCTACACCTTTAGGTGTTGTAACGCCTGACTTATTCATCTTTGCTGATGATTCTAATTCTTGAAAATCTTGGGCATTGTCAACGCCAGAAACATAGTTTGCTGCTTGACCTGAACTGCCTGCACCGCCCGTAGCAGAGACTGTAAAGTTTTGTTTTGCTGGTAGTGCCATTGTTTTATCCTTCGCTATAAGAGCGGTATTGTGAATGGACAGTTTTTAATCATGTCCAGGATTGATAATTACTTTGAACCGCGTGTTCCTGATGGTTGCTTTGTTAACATTGTTACTGATGCCTTAGGCTTAGCAGCCTTAGGTACGCCACCTGTTCGTGGCTGTGCAATGTTTGCCTTTGCCATTCCACCCTGGTTAGCAGGCTTTGAGCCTTTGCCAGGTTGGTTTGCTGGCTTTACTGGATTTCCAAATGCCATGGTTTTCCTCCTCCCCTTAGATAGGTTGTCGCCGTGCGACAGTTGCTTGTAGGTTAGGTTCACCACGAGCACCAAGAGATGCTAGTAGCGATTGAATATCTGGTCTACCACCTGGGGCCATTTGCCCTGGAGCGACTCCCTGCATACGACCCGAAGGATTTAGTCCTGGAGGTAGTTGTTCTTGCCCCGCACCTGCTGGAACCGCACCTGGTTGCCCTAATTCGGGACTTACTCCTGCAGGGGTAGCAGCAGGTGGGGGATTCTGAGGTGCCCATGCCTTTTGGATAGCAACTTCTATTGCTGTTCCCTTTTGGCGTTCGCTAATGACGGTAGAAAGTTTCATAAGAATGTCAGAAGGGTCTTGTCCTTGTGAGGCAAGGGCTGGAATAGCCTGTGCGTATGAAGCAATCGCTTGTTTCATGGCATCGCGCAGTTCTTCCGTCTCAACTTTTTCTTCTTCTTGTGTTGCATTGAAATTAAATGGCATCTGTCGGCGTAGGAAATCGCGTGAGATTAACTTATCACCTCGTGCTTGTAGTCCAAAGACCAGTGCACGGTTAGGGTCCAGACCAGCCATGAGTCCGTATTGGACATCTACGGTGTAGTCACTATCAATATCACGACTTGGCTTATATTTAATGTTGTACGGCGTACCATTAAAGATACCCGATAGTGTTTTTTCCTTGTTACCAAAGATTTTTTCGTCTGTCTTGAGTGCTAAGGCTAGTAATTCTGTGAATACACGGGCAAACATTGAGTGTGCTGTCTTGATTTGTGTATCAAAACCACCCATAAGTGCTTGAACACCACGGCCTGTGATGATAGAAGCATCTGAATTACCTGTTCGTGTCTCTGGATAACGTGAACCTAAGCGGAGTTCGCTTTCAAGAACATGCTGCTGTTGGAAAGTATTAGCAGGTATTTCAAGCGGGACTCTGCGAATTTCATTAGGCTTACTGGAACGCATAATTGCATCTGGTCCAAGGGCTAACTCCTGTACATCCTGAGGCATCGCTATCGGTGCCTGTACTGATTTGGTTGCTGCTTCCAAAGAAAGCAATGCATAACGTGCTTTAGCAACCTGAATTGCTAGTACATCATCGAACTGTCCTCGTGCTTGGTCATCAATAGATGGTCGGCGTACAATGCGAACCATACATTCGCCCATCTCATTGACTGCCTTATCTAAAATAAGGTTACTTCTTTGAGGTAAAAACAGTACATCTTGGTCTTTATCGTGGAAACGAATGACCTCTGACATAGATGATTGACTATTCTTGTCATAAATCAAGTGTGCAATCTCTGGATACTGTGACATTAGTTCCTGAGTTGGCTTGTTAATGCGCTGGAAGAACATCGTGCATCGTCCAAAGCGGTCAATAACTGGGTATGAACCCATAGAATCAAGGAAACGGATACGAGGCATCATGGCATCGTAATCAATTTCAACCTGTGCAGGAACAAACCCGTAAGTTACATAGCGGTCAGCAGCAACAAACATCTGTGACTGTAAATCGGAGAAGTCAACGTATCCGTTAACAATTTCTTCGCGCTTGTCAGCCTTCTTGCGAACTGTCTCAGATACCATAGATGTTGAGTTGCAGTTAAAGGCTGGAAGTGGAGCGATTGTTTCGGATAAGTCACGGGCAGCAATGTCAACCATATTAGCCACGATAGGATTTTCAAAAGGACCATCGGGGAATAAATCAGGGTAAACATCACGCATCCTACCTTGACGAACTAGCAGAACTTGGTTCATACGCTGGTCGCGGTCATCGTACATACGCCGATAACGGTCATAAGTATCTTTGATTTCGGAAATGGAGAGCGCCATATCTACCTCCTGTCTTTTATATTGTTATTAAGTCGGATAAGGAAACGGTCATTTGTTGAGACTTGTCATAACGCGTATGGAACATGGAGGCGTTATTGTGGTTACGGGCATATATGTTTGCGCTATTGATTCTGTCTCGCACGGCGAGTTCAGTAAACCAAAGTGCCATTACACAGTCAGTCTTTTGTGACTTAGGTGCATCTGGATACCAAGTAACCAACTGCTCAATGAGAGCCTTGAGTCCTTCTGATGCATGAGTAGAAGGAAACTCTATAAGAGCATTGCCTTCTTGATACCCATGGAAAAGTGTGGTTAGAGATGCAACACCGAAATCGGTATCCCATTTGTTTTGGCCCGTATGATGTTCTCGTAGGGTTGCACCTCTAGCCGATAGGTATTCTCGTACCTCACGGTCCTGAGTTAACATTGCTTGAAAAGCATTTTTTTCTACACGCCACTCAGAGATTTTGTATTTGTCGGTCCAGTCTTTAATTAAACTTCTAATATCGTCGGGTTTCATGCCAGGAACATTTGACACGTCAAGCAAGTACCGTTTTTGTGTGTTGATGTCTACACCCATACATACGGCTGCCGTATAACCTGACATGGCGGGGTCAAGCCCTGCCACAATAACCAAACCATCCATACCGTGGTGGCGGTTACCTGCTTTGCCTTTAGGAATTAAGCCAATGTTGCGTGCTCCGTTAATAACACCCTTGACTGCTGCACCTGGAAAGGCTGAATCTTCATGTACTTGCTGTTGTTGGTAGACCATTGCCCACAAGTTAGGTGAGATACGTCCACGCTTCTTGAATAGAGCAGGTCCTGACCATTTATCGTATAGTCCGTTTTCGTCAGGGATACCTTTACCAGATACGGGTGGCATATTAGTCTTAGGCCAAAGCGTTACCCAGTCATTCGGGTCATCTGCAAACTCAAGGACAGCGGGTTGGGCAAAGTATGTCCAAGGGCTTTCCTCATCAGGGTAGCGCATAGGGTCGCGCAGTTCTGAATATAAGTCTTTAGGGCGTAGGCGTGTACCTACAACAAGTAACTTACCGCCGTCATTGTCAATACGCGACATAACTTCTGACTGAATCCAGTCAATTTGGCGTTCGTACTCATGGGCGTTGGTATGGTCAACACAGTCGTCCATGATGATTAAGTCAGCACGGGAACCGTAGATGTGTCCACGAATACCAATGGCCTGAACAGTAGGGTCCTTTTCACCAGAGTCGCGTGACTCCGAAGAAAGGTAAATTAAGTCCTGCTTCCATGAATCCGAATTTTTTTCAAATCCGCCTGGAGGTCCAAAGGCGAGATGTAAGTCTTGATACCTTGGATGGGTGAGTCGGTTTTTGATGGAGAGCAGGAACTTTTGCGCCATAGCCTGTGTCTTAGATACCACCATTATTCTGATGTTGGGGTTCTGGCAAATCCGATATACGGCATAGTTGACCGTGATGGTTGTAGACTTAGCGTGCTCAGGTGGTGTATTAACAATCAATAAGTCGGAGGCACCTGGCTCATATACAATGGCTGGGTGCACATCAGTGATGGGTCTGGATTCTAATAAGTCAATCCAATGCTTCTGATGTGCGAATACTTCTGTGCCTAGATACTTAAGAGAGAACTCGTCAAAAGGTGGTACCTCAACGGTACCGCTCTGGAGTTCGCCACGGGCGGTCATGGACCGCACCTTGTCTATTTGCAATCCGAAGGATGGGTCAGTCTTACGGTAGTACTCGTAAGTTTTGACACTTCTGCCTACGGCATCCATTGCTTTCTGGACTGAGTATCCTTGCATAAGGAACTCAATGACTTGCTTTTTAATAGCATCTGCATTTAAAGATGCTGCGCTTTTTGGCTTTTTTTCCATAGGCTGCGTAGCAGAAACACTAACTTGTTTGTGTGTTTCGCTTAACTCACTTTCCTAACCGTAGGCTGTAGCCCCAAGGCGGAAGCCGTAGGTTAGGGCTTTATTTAGGGTATCAGCCTAAGGGCTGATTGCTTACTAGCGAGGGGCGGAAATAAAGAAGCCCCTCACTATAGTATTAGGTGTCCAGAAGGACACTGTTGGACATCTATAGGTATGTGATTTACATCACAACCTATCATAGCAGTATAAGTGCAGGTCAGAGCCTACATGACCCCCCTATCAAAGTTATGTAGGTCTCTACATATAGGCATATACGCAGGCATATTTAAAAACCCTGGGTTCGCTCTCTGTCGTTCGCTCCCCTACTAACACTGCTTGCACGCTTGCCCTGCTTGCATGCTTGCTTGCTTGCTAGTAAGTGAGCAGGTCTATCTCGCTTGAGCGCGACTACTCTAAGCGCGGGGGCATACACAGCGCCCCCCCCTCCTCGTTTAAACGCTGCCCGCATCGCAGCGCACACAGCGCAAGGTAGTTGAAAGTTAAACTACCTCATAAGTTACTCATTGGTAACATCGCTAAAACCAGTTAAAATCATGGGCGACAGCGATTATGTGAAATCATGCAATGGCTAAAACCAGTATAAATCAATGCTTTCAGCGCCTTACTCGTGAGTAACTTAGCCATGGCGCATCTATTGGCGCTCAAGCCTTAGCCCTGCCCGCCCCTAATCGGGGCACGAATTGGGGCCACAATTAGCCTTGTGAGCAGCA